>MRWG01000176.1_pt1 | contig 109045 bp, 90 predicted proteins | sample 1013341 | NCBI WGS metagenome assembly MRWG01 (sample SAMN06117577, study PRJNA244670) | biofilm metagenome | biome: Water; feature: Cathode Biofilm; material: Biofilm; isolation source: microbial consortium enriched at the cathode of a solar microbial fuel cell | place: USA: District of Columbia ...
CCGGGCAAGCCGGGCAAGCCGGGCAAGCCGGGCAAGCCGGGCAAGCCGGGCAAGCCGGGCAAGCCGGGCAAGCCGGGCAAGCCGGGCAAAAGGTCTCAATTCGACTTCGAATGCAACTGCTTCTTCAGCCATCGTTCCAGTTTCTGCACCGCCTCCGGCACCGGCCCGTGCGGGCGCACCAGGTAATAGCGCTTGCGCGACACCAGCGCCGGACCGGGTATCCGCAGCAGATCCCCTGGCGCGATCTCCCGCGCCACCATGTCATAGGGCACAATGGCCGCCCCCAGCCCCGCCGTGGCGGCGGCAATCACCATCGAATGCTGATCGAAATAGCGCCCGTCCTGCCGCGGCGCGCCCGCCAGACCGGCGCGCTCGAACCACTCCGCCCAGGACCCCGCGCGGCTTTCCAGATGCAACAGCGGCGCCTGCGCCAGATTTTCCGTCCGCTCCAGCTGATACGCGGCATGGAACCCCGGCGCGCAGACCGGCACCATCTCCTCCCCGAACAAGGGGGCCATATGAGTGCCGGGCCAGTTATCCAGCCCGTAATGCACCGCCAGGTCGAAGTTTTCCCGCGCAAAATCAAACGGCTCCAGCCGGGTGGAGAAGCTCAGTTCCACCTCCGGGTGGCGGGCAAAGAAATCCGGCAGCCGCGGGATCAGCCACAGGTTGGCAAAACCCGGCAGCACCGCAATCCGCAGGGCCGACCGCCCGGCCCCGGCGGCAGCGGCCTTCTGCAAGGTGGCGCGCAAGCCCGCCAGATCCAGCTCCAGATCGGCGGCCAGCCCCTGCCCGGCCGGCGTCAGCACCACGCCGCGGCCCGCGCGCTGGAACAGGTCGAACCCCAGATCCGCCTCCAGTTCCTTCACCTTCTTGCTGACCGCGCTTTGGGTGAGCCCCAGTTCCTCCCCCGCAGCGGTAAAGCTCTGGTGCCGTGCAGCGCTCTCGAAACAGCGCAGATGGGTCAGGCTTGGAAGCCGCATGTCATTTCTCCTCCAGCTGCGCCAGCAGCCACTCGCGGAACTTGATCAGCGGATACTCCTCCGCCTGATCCGCAGGCCAGACCAGGAAGTATTCGCCCAGACTCACAGCTTCGCCTTCCATCGCCAGCGCCAGCCGGCCTTGCGCAATCTCATTCTCGGCCAGGAAATCCGGCAGCAAGGCCACCCCCAGCCCATGCACCGCCCCCTGCGTCATGGCGGAGGACTGGTCAAACAGCATCCCCCTGAGCTTCTCCGCCGGCACGTCGTGCAGATGAAACCACTGCTCCCAGCAATCGGGGTGCGTCTCCAGATGCAGCAGCGGATAGTCCAGCAGCTCCGCCGGGCGGGCCACCGGCCCGTCCATCAGCCCGGGCGCGCAGACCGGCAGCACATGTTTCGGCATCAGGGGCAGATACTCCACCCCCGGCCAGTCGCGCGTGCCGTAATGGATCGCCGCCTGCGCACTGCCCCCGTCAAAGCTGAACGGCAGATTGTGGGTGTGCAGGTTCACGGTGATGCCGGGGTGCGATGCGGCAAACCCCTTCAGCCGCGGCGCCAGCCAGTGGAGGCCAAAGGACGGCAAGATCGACAGGGTGAAACTGCCGCCGTCCGGGTTCGCGCGCAGCTTGACCGAGGCCTGCGCCAGCCGGGTCAGGATCGCCCGCGCCTCCTTGGCAAAGCCTGCGCCTGCCGGCGTCAGCTGCATCCGCATTTGGTCACGGGCGATCAGATCGACCCCCATCTGTTCTTCCAGCTGTTTCAGCTGGCGGCTGACGGCGCTTTGCGTCAGCGACAGATCCTCCGCCGCCGCCGAGGCGCTGCCCAGCCGGTCAACCGCCTCCAGCGCCAAGAGAGACGGGATCGAGGGCAAAAAGCGGCGCGGGGCAATCATATGATCTTAGCTCATAGCTTCACGATTTAGTTTCAATAGCAATCCGCGCCCGGCGGTGCAATTTCTATATCAGACCGACCCCCGGCGGGACATTAGCGCAAAGCAGGCTAAAGTTTTGCTCATGCCCTGCCCTCGCATCCAAAGGATTCCGACATGCCCCATTCCGACATTCTCGCCGCTGCCGGCCTTACCCAAGCCGAACTGACTGGCGGCAGCCTCTCCGTCACCACGCCGGTGGACGGCAGCGAAATCGCCCGGCTGAAACCCCACAGCATGGCGGAGGCCGAAGCGCAGATCGCCGCCGCCAAGGCCGCCTTCAAATCCTGGCGCCTGGTGCCGGCCCCGCGCCGCGGCGAGCTGGTGCGCCTCTTGGGCGAGGAACTGCGCCGCGAAAAGGAAAACCTGGGCCGCCTCGTCACCCTGGAATGCGGCAAGATCTACCAGGAAGGCCTGGGTGAAGTGCAGGAGATGATCGACATTTGCGACTTTGCGGTGGGCCTGTCGCGCCAGCTCTACGGCCTCACCATCGCGTCCGAACGCCCCGGCCACGCCATGCGCGAGAGCTGGCATCCAATGGGCACCTGCGGCATCATCACCGCCTTCAACTTCCCCGTCGCCCCCTGGTGCTGGAACGCAGCCCTTGCGCTGGTCTGCGGCGATCCGGTGATCTGGAAACCGTCGGAAAAAACCCCGCTCACCGCCCTCGCCGTGCAGACAATCTGCGACCGCGCCATGGCGGCCTTCGGCGGTGACGCGCCCGAGGGCCTCATTCAGGTGCTGATCGGCGAGCGCGAATTGGGCGAGGCGCTGACCGCCTCCAATGACGTCGCCATCATCTCCGCCACCGGGTCGGTGCCGATGGGCAAGGCGGTCTCCGCCGATATGTCCAAACGCCTCGGCCGCACCATTCTGGAACTGGGCGGCAACAACGCGATGATCGTGGCGCCCTCCGCCGATCTGGAAATGGCCCTGCGCGCCATCGTGTTCTCCGCCGTCGGCACCGCCGGCCAGCGCTGCACCTCCCTGCGCCGCCTGATCGTGCATGAGGACATCTATGACGCGCTGATCCCGCGCCTGATCAAGGCCTATGAGGGCCTGCCGATCGGCGACCCGCTGGCCGATGGCACCCTGGTCGGCCCGCTGATCGATGCCGCCGCGCTGGATGCGATGAGCAGCGCACTGGAACGGGCGAAATCCGAGGGCGGCACCGTGCATGGCGGCGCACGCGCGCTGGCGGACAGCCACGCAGACGCCGCCTATGTCCACCCGGCGATTGTCGAGATGCCTGCCCAGACTGCCATCATGCACACCGAAACCTTCGCCCCGATCCTCTATGTGGTGAAGTATTCCAATCTGGACCAAGCCATTGAAATGCAGAACGAAGTGCCGCAAGGTTTGTCCTCCTGCATCTTCTCCACCGACGTGCGCGAAACCGAATATTTCCTCTCGGCAGCAGGCTCCGACTGCGGTATTGCCAACGTCAACATCGGCCCCTCCGGCGCGGAAATCGGCGGCGCTTTCGGGGGCGAGAAGGAGACGGGCGGCGGCCGCGAAAGCGGCTCCGACGCCTGGAAAGGGTACATGCGCCGGCAGACCAACACCGTGAATTACTCGCGCGCGCTGCCGCTTGCTCAGGGGATCAAGTTTGACATCTGATCTGGCGTCCGGCCTCTGGCATCAAACCTGCCAGGAAACCCCAGCCTTCCCGGAATTCTCCGGGGAGGCGGAGGCCGACCTCGTGGTGATTGGCGGCGGCTACACCGGCTGCTCCGCCGCTTTGAAGGCCGCCGAACTGGGCGCCTCGGTCCGTCTGATCGAGGCGGAGGATACTGGCAGCGGCGGCTCCGGCCGCAACGTGGGGCTGGCCAATGCCGGCCTCTGGCTGCCGCCGGAGGACATCAACGCCGCACTGGGGACAGAGGCCGGCAGCCGCCTGTCGGCCCTGCTGGCCGGCGCGCCGCAGATTGTGTTCGAACTGATCGCAAAACACGCCATCCAATGCGAGCCGGAGCGCAAAGGCACCTTGCATTGCGCCCATGCGCCGTCCGGGCTGAAAGACCTGCAGCGCCGCCACGCCCAGCTTCGCGCCATCGGCGCGCCGGTGGAGCTGCTGCCGCGCGAGGAGGCCGTGCAGCGCACCGGGTCCAACGCCGTGCACGGCGCGTTGTTCGACCCGCGCGCAGGCACCATCCAGCCGCTGGCCTACGCCCGCGGCCTCGCCCGCGCCGCCGCCGCGGCGGGCGCGCAGCTGCACACCTGCTCTCCGGCCACCGCCATCCGCCGCGACGGCGGCAGCTGGCAAGTGGCGACGCCCAAGGGCAGCCTGCGCGCGCGCCACCTGATCATGGCGACCAACGCCTATGCGCGCGGCATTTCCGGCTACGAGGCGCCTTCGGTGATTCCGGTCCATTACTTCCAGGCCGCCACCGATCCGCTGCCCGCCGCGCTGCTGGAGAAAATCCTGCCAAACAAGGAAGGCTGCTGGGACACCGCACTGGTGATGTCGTCGTGGCGGCTCGACCAAGCCGGGCGGCTGGTGATCGGCGGCATGGGCGCGCTCAACCATGCCGGCAGCGCCCTGCACCGCAGCTGGCTGCCCCGCAAGCTGGCGGCGCTGTATCCGGAGTTGAAGGATGCGCGGCTCCACAACCACTGGCACGGCCGCATCGCCATGACCACCGAGCATCTGCCCAAGATCCTGGACCTGCAGGGCGGATATGCCTGTTTCGGCTATTCGGGCCGTGGCATCGGCCCCGGCACCCTGTTCGGTGCCGCCATGGCCGAGGCGCTGCTGAGCGGCGACAGCGCCCGCCTGCCCGTGCCGCCTGCCAAGGATCACGCGATCCCCTTCGCGGGCCTGCGCAGCGCCTACTATGAGACCGGCGCCACCTTGACCCATCTGGTCAGCGACAGATGAAAAAGACGGGCCGCCCCGGCCCGCCCTTCACTCATTCGCACCCGGCAATCGCGCTGCCGATATCCCGCAGAAGCGCGGGGTAAAACTGCGGCCCCGGCTCCAGTTTGGCGCCCAGCGGATCCAGCAGCGCGGTGCCTGCTCCGGTGCCGTCCAGCACGGTGGCGACCACGCCCGGATTGAACTGCGGCTCCGAGAACACGCAGGACACTTTGAGATCGGCCACAACGCCGCCCACTTCGGCAATCCGCGCCGGGCTCGGCTTGACCGCATCCCCCAGTGAAATCGCACCGGCCGCGTTCAGGCCGAAACCGCGCTCGAAATACTGATAGGCGTCGTGGAAGACGATGAACTGCTTGGCCCGGAACGGTTCCAGCGACGCCGAGATACTGGCGGCAGCGTCCGCAATCTCCTGCTTGCCGGCCTCTGCATTGGCTTTGTAGGCTGCGGCATTGTCCGGGTCGTGCTCTGCCAGCTCTGCTGCGATCACGTCCAGCCAGGCCTGTGCATTGGCCGGCAGCAGCCAGGCGTGCGGATCGGCGCCCGCATGGCTGTGCCCGTGCGCATCCGCGTGATCGCCATCGTCCTCGCGGCTGTCATGGTCTGCATGATTCTCATGGCCTGCGTGATCACCGTGATCATCGTGATCCTCATGATCGCCATGATCCTCGTCATGCCCATGCGCCTCAAACCGGGCCCCTTCGCGGAACGCCAGCACTTCGGTGCCTTCCGCCGCCAGCAGCTCCACCCGGTGCGCATCGCCCGCCAGCTCCTCCAGCGGGCCTTCCAGCCAGGGGGTCAGCGCCTCGCCCATCCAGAACACCAGATCCGCCTGGTCCAGCGCCTGCGCCTCGGACGGGCGCATCGCATAGCCATGCGGCGACGCCCCCGGCGGCACCACCAGGGCCGGCGCGCCCAGCCCCTGCATCACCCGCGCCACCAGCCCGTGCACAGGGGTGATATCCGCCGCCACCTTCGGCACCCCGGCCCAGGCCCCGCCTGCCCCGGCCAGCACGGCCACCGCCACCGCCGCACCGCTTTTCCACACGCTAGAGTTCCGCATATCAAGCCCCATGTAATCTTATAACATCACGCAGTTGATAAACGTCATAACATAACATATCAAGAGACAAATCACCCGCCCCTCAAAGGACCCGCCAAATGGACTCCATCGGTTTTGAGCCGCACGACCACAGCAGCTGCATTCAGGACTGCATCGCGGCAGTGGACGCCCACTGCCGGGCAGAGGGGCTGCAATTCACCCCCGTGCGCCGCCGGGTGCTGGAAATCCTGCTGCAAGAGCACCGCGCGCTGGGGGCCTATGAAATTCTCGACCGCCTGCGCGAAGAGGGCCTCGGCTCGCAGCCGCCGGTGGCCTACCGCGCCTTGGATTTCCTGGTGAAAAACGGCTTCGCCCACAAGATCGAGCGGCTCAACGCCTTCATCGCCTGCTCCCACCCGGGCGAGACCCACGCACCGGTTTTCCTGATCTGCCGCGCCTGCGACGCCGTGGCGGAGGCACAGCGCGAACCCACCCAGGGCCAGCTGGGCCAGGCCGCCCGCGACGCCGGTTTCGTGATCGAACGCGCGGTAATCGAGGCTGAGGGCCTGTGCCCCAAATGCCAGAAAGCCGCCGCCGCATGAGCCTGATCGCCCTGAACAACCTGTCGGTCCGGCACGGCGGCAATACGGTCCTGTCCGGCGTCAGCCTGACCATCGAACCGGGCGAAATCGTCACCGTGGTCGGCCCCAATGGTTCCGGCAAGTCCACCCTGCTGCGCAGCGTGATCGGCGCGCAAAAACCTGCGCGCGGCACTGTCACCCGGGCGCCGGGGCTGCGCATCGGCTATGTGCCGCAGAAACTGCACATCGACCCTACCCTGCCGCTGACGGTGCGCCGCTTCCTCAGCCTGCCGCAGCGGGTGTCCGACGCCCGCGCCGCCGAGGCGCTGGAGCAGGCCGGGGCCGGCGATCTGGCGGCGCGGCAGATGTCGGGCCTCTCCGGCGGCCAGTTCCAGCGGGTGCTGCTGGCCCGCGCGCTTCTGTGCAATCCGCAACTGCTGATCCTGGACGAAGCCACCCAAGGCCTCGACCAGCCCGGCTCCGCCGCCTTTTACCAGCGCATCGAGAAGGTCCGCCAGGAGCTGGGCTGCGCGGTGCTGATGGTCAGCCACGAGCTGCATGTGGTGATGGCGGCCTCTGACCGGGTGATCTGCCTGAACGGCCATGTCTGCTGCGAAGGCGCGCCGGAGCATGTCGCCTCCGCCCCGGAATACCGGGCGTTGTTCGGCACCGGCACCCAGGGCGCGCTGGCGCTCTACCGGCATGAGCACAACCACAGCCACGACCACGACTGCGCCCACGGGAACGGGCACGACCACCCTCACGAGGCCGCAGAATGACCTTTCTCGACGATTTCCTGATCCGCGCCGCGCTGGCCGGCATCGGCGTGGCGCTGGCCGCCGCGCCCCTGGGCTGTTTCGTGGTCTGGCGCCGGATGGCCTATTTCGGCGATGCCACCGCCCATGCCTCGATCCTGGGGGTGGCGCTGGCGCTCAGCTTTGACGTCTCGGTCTTTGCCGGCGTTCTGGCCACCGCGTTGGCGATGGCCACCACCGTGTCGGCGCTGGCCGGGCGCGGCTATGCGATGGACACGCTCCTGGGGGTGCTGGCGCATTCCTCGCTCGCCTTCGGCCTGGTTGCCGTTTCTTTCCTGCAGGGCGTGCGGATCGACCTGATGGCCTATCTGTTCGGCGACATCCTCGCCGTGGGCCGCGCCGATCTGGCGGTGATCTGGGGCGGCGCGGCGCTGGTGCTGGCGCTGTTGTGGTGGCGCTGGTCTGCCTTGCTGACCGCAACGCTGAACCCGGACCTGGCCCATGCCGCCGGCATTGATCCCCGGCGCGAGCAGATGGTGCTGACCATTGCGCTGGCGCTGGTGGTTGCCGTGGCGATCAAGGTGGTGGGCGTGCTGCTGATCGCGGCGATGCTGCTGATCCCGGCTGCCGCCGCCCGCCCCTTTGCCGCCACGCCGGAGCGGATGGCCGCCATTGCCGCGCTGCTGGGGATGCTGTCGGCCACCGGCGGTTTGCAGCTGGCCTTCGCGCTGGATACCCCGGCCGGACCCAGCATTGTCTGCCTGGCCGCGGCGCTGTTTGCCGCCTCCAGCCTGACCGGGCTGCTGCTGCACCGCCGCCGCGGCTGAGCCTGCCGCGGCCAGCGCCGTCAGCCTGGCCTGGCGGCCCGCCGCGGCGGACTCAGCTGCCGGTTTTCTGCAGATCCGGGCTGCCCGCCCATTTGCCGATCGCCTCGGTCAGCGCCTTCTTGTTGATCGGCTTGCTCAGGAAGTCGTCCATCCCCGCCTGCAGGCATTTTTCCCGGTGGGTCTGCAGCGCATTGGCGGTGAGCGCCACGATCGGGCATTTGCCGCGGCCGGTCTCGGCCTCGATGCGGCGCATTTCGGCGGTGGCTTCGATCCCGTCCATTTCCGGCATCATCATGTCCATCAGCACGATATCGGGACGTTCGGCCCGGAAGCGGGCAACCGCTTCGGCGCCGTTGCCGGCGATGCTGATCACCAGCGGCGCGTCCTTCAGCATTTTGGTCACCACCATCTGGTTGGTGCGGTTGTCCTCTGCCAGCAGCACTTTCAGCAGCCGCCCCTCCGGCTGCAGCCCGGCCGGCGCCCCGGCGGCGTCCGCCGGTTTCTGCACCGGCCTGCTCAACAGCCGGCTCATCACCTGGCGCAGCTGCACCGCCCGCACCGGCTTCAGCGCAAACTCGCAGGCGCCAAGGGCATCGCAATCGGCCCGGCACAGGGCATTGTCGACCGAGGACAGGATGATCAGCGGCACGGTTTCAAAGCCGGGCATCGCCCGGATCCTGGCCGCCAGCTCATGCCCGTCCATCGCAGGCATCTGGTAATCCAGCAGAATAACATCGAACCGCCGCCCGTCCAGCTGCGCATCCGACAGGATTTCCAGCCCCTCATGCGCCGAAGCCGCCTGCGTGCAGGCCACGCCCCAAGTGCTGAGCCGTTCCGACAGGATCACCCGGTTCAGTTCCAGGTCATCGACCAGCAGCGCGCTGAGCCCGGCAAAGCTGCGCCCGCCGCTGCCCTGTCCCGGCACGGTCTTGTCAGAGGCCCGCAGCGGGATCTGGATCGTGAACACAGAGCCTTTGCCCGTCTGCGACTGCACCTCCACCGAGCCGCCCATCAGCTCCAGCAGCCGCGCCGAGATCGCCAGCCCCAGGCCGGTGCCTTCGAAATTGCGGGTGGCCGCATTGTCGGCCTGCTCAAAGGCACGGAAGATCCGGCCGATCCGGTCCTGCGCGATGCCGATCCCGGTATCGGTCACCTGCAGCCTGACCAGCAGGCCGCCGCCGGGCTGCGCGCAGCCGGTCACTTCGATAAAGACATAGCCCTGGCTGGTGAACTTCACGGCATTGCCTGCGATATTGGTGATCACCTGGCGGATCCGCCCGGCATCGCCCTCGAACAGTTCCGGCAGGGCGGGGTCATAGCGCATGGTGACCTCCACCCCCTTTTCCGCCGCCTTGGGCGACAGCAGGGTCACCACATCCTCGACCGCCGTCTGCAGATTGAACGGCGCGCAGCTGAGCTCCAGCTTGCCGGCCTCGATCTTGGAGAAGTTGAGGATGTCGTTGATGATCGTCAGCAGCGCCGAGCCGGATTTGCCGATGGTCTCCGCATACATCCGCTGGTCGTCGTCCAGCCGGGTTTCCTGCAGCAGCTCCGCCATGCCAATCACCCCGTTCATCGGGGTGCGGATCTCGTGGCTCATGTTGGCGAGGAATTCCGACTTGGCGCGGTTGGCGATATCCGCGGCCTCGCGGGCCTGCTCCATCGCAAACTCGCGCTCATCGCGTTCGGCAAAGGTTTCCTCCAGCACCCCGACCGAGAAGTCCAGCGCCCGGAACTCCCGCGAGGCGTACCAGGGCAGCGGCCGCAGCGGGCTGCGCAGGCCGGCAATCGCATCCGACATCCGCTTGTGAATCATCTGCAGCGGGCGCAGCGCCAGCACATGCACCAGCAGCAAAACCAGCAGCGACAGCGCCAGCACCGGCACCACCGTCCAGATGATGATCTGGCGCACCTTCTCGCGCACCAGCGCCTGGCCGTCGCGCGTCGACCACTTCACCAGCATGGTGCCGAAGGAGGCCCCCTCCAGCTCAATCGGCCGTTCGTAGATCACATGGCCGTCGTCCTGCAGCGCTTCGGGCGCCTGTGCCGAGGCCAGCAGCTTGCCCGACGGGTTGCGGATCTGGATCGACACAATCTGCGGCTTGCGCGCCACCGCCTCGTACAGGCCGGTTTCCAGCACCGGCACATCCTCCACGATGATCGCTTCCAGCATCAGCCCGCTCAGCAGCGAGACCGTCAGGTCCGCCTGCTCGGTCAGCTGCTGCTCCAGCCGCTGCACCTCCTGGCGCTGCGCCAGATTGCCAACCGCAAAGCCGACCGCGGAGGCGGCCAGCAGCAGCGACAGTACGATCTGAAAGAGGATGCCCGTTCGTTTCATGACTTCAATGCGGCGCCTTTAAAATGCCAGGCTGCGCTCCATTGCCCGGCGGATAATGTCATAATCCTGATCGGCCCCCAGCAGGAACCCGTTCTTCGAAATCCGGCGCACGATCTCCTCGTTCTCCGAGGACAGCATGACCTTGCGCATGGCCTCCAGCACGTTTTCCGGCATCTGCGACGACGCCAGCCAGGGCTTGGTGACATTGTCAAACGAGGCCAGCACCCGGATCGGCACGCCCTTGGCGACCAGCTTCTTATAAGTGCTCTCCTTCAGGGCGCCTGCGGAATACCGGCCCGCGCCCACCGCCTCCCCGACCAGGTCATGGCGCCCGAGATAGGCAAACTCATAGAGATCGGCGCTGCTGATACCGGCGTTCAGCAGGTATTCCTGCGCCAGATAGCGGCCGATGGTCGACAGTTCATCCCCGAAGGCAAAGCTGAGACCGGCCAGATCCTCCATCGCCTGCACGCTGCTGTCCTTGTGCACCACGATCACCCCCTTGAACCGCTTGCGGCCGTTCTTGGATTCCATCGCGACAATCCGGATGCCCGGGTTTTCCTTCATCACATGCACGTAAGACGCCGGGCCGAAGCGGGCGAAATCCACCTCGCCGCTGGCCAGCTGGCGGATCCCCTCGCCGTATTCCTTGGCGACCTTCAGCCGGATCGACACCGGCTCGCCCAGCTCTTCGCTCATGCGTCCGGCCAGGAAGGAGAGAAACGGCTGGTACTTTTTAACCGTTGCAGTAGGTTTATCCGCCGCATAGGTACCAAAAACCAGCTCAATCCCGGCCTGGCCTGGCGCCGGAACAAACGCTGCAAGGCACGCGGACAGGACAGCGGCCGGTGCCGCCGCCCGCAGCGGCCTCAGGAAAAGCTTAATGATACCAATAGTCCACTCAAACAACTTCACGGCTTTAGCCTCCTGACTGACATCGGCTGGCACAGCGGGCGGGCCTTTCCACCCTCGTTACATGCCACATGGTTAAGAATACAATGTTAACGCGCCTCCAATTCTTGGAAAAATTTTGCGGTTCTTTTATTCTCCGCCCTCTATATTAACGGTTCAGTAAGATTTTCGTAATCTTTTAGGCAAATTCGCCACAATTCAGAATGCCCGCTAGAACTGGCTCAACAGGAAACGCCGTGAAGAATACCACCTTGCCCCAAAGAACCTCAGGGTCCCGCCACCGCTCAGTGCAAATCACTGTGCTGACGGCACTTTTTTCAGCAGTCCCGGTCGCGGCCCTGGCCATCCCTTCGCCGGAGCTGGTGATCGGCTCGGTGTCTTCGCTGTCGCAGGTGCTGGCGGTTGGAATTGCCATGATTTCCGGCCTCGGCGCTGTCGTTGCGGCAAAACTTGGTTTTACCCCCAAACCGGGCGGATCTCCGCGGCGGTACCCGGTCAAGCTGATTTCTGTGCTCGTTCTCGCGGCCATTGCGCTGGCGGCTGGTAACTATTGGCAGTATTCCTCGCATGCGCAGCAAGAACTGGCAAGACTGCAGGCCACCCTGACCCGGCCGGCGCAGTTTGACGGCACCACCATCAAGGATGCCGCGCTCAAGGAGACCAGCTTCACCAAGCAGGAGGACCATCCGCTGGCGATGAGCACCGCCGATGCCGCGGCGGCGCTGGAAGACGGCTCCACCCTGTTCTACGACATCCGCGAAACCGGCGAGAACGCCATGGGCACCCTGCCCGGCGCCACCCACATCCGTTTCCCGGACTTCGTCCAGAGCCAGCCGGTCAAGCCGGGCCAGAAGGTCGTTCTGTTCTGCCACAACGGCAACCGCTCCTCGGAAACCTGCGCCAAGCTGGCGGCGATGGGCATCGACTGCAGCTTCATCGCCGGCGGCATCGAGAAATGGATCGTCGAGGGGCGCGCGTTCTCCGACAAGGATGTGAAAACCCTCTCCGACCTGCGGGCAATCCCGGACTACCCGGGCAAGGACGTGCTGCTCAGCACCGATGATTTCACCAACCTGCTGACCACCGAGGATCTGCAGATCGTCGACACCCGCTATCCCGGCGACTTTGAATCCGGCCACCTGCCCGGCGCCGTCAACATCCCGATCCGCAAGATGACGACCGCCGAGCTGATGGACCGCATCGCGGAACTGGACCCCGGCAAACCCACCATCGCCGCCTGCTATGACCGCCGCAGCTGCTTCATGAGCCAGGTGCTGGGGCTGGAGCTGTCGCAGCAGGGCATCGACTTCCGCGGCCGCTATACCCTGCCGTGGGAATATTTTGTCGCACCCAAGCCAAAGCCGCATGTGCAGGCGTGGCTGGCCGACCAGCAGACCGGCCTCTGGGACAAGGCGATCTCGGCGCTGGCCGCCGCGCTGCTGTGGGTGCATGAGCGCAGCCATATCCTGCTGGGCCTTTTGGCGTTGTCGATCGTGACCCGCATCCTGGTGCTGCCGGTGGCGCTGAAATCCGAACGCGATCAGATCATCACCAACGAGACCGCGGATGAGATGAAGGCGCTGAAGGCGAAACTGGCCCATGACCCGGTGCGCAAGGCGCGCGCGGTGCAGGCGTTCTATAAGGACAAGGGCCTGACCCCGATGAAGAACCTCACCGCGCTGCTGTTCCTGCCGGTGATGATGCTGGGCGTCTCCGCCGCGCAAGAGGCCAGCGCCTCGCTGCAAACCCCGTTCCTGTGGATGGCTGACCTTGGTGCGCCCGATCCGCTGTTCATCCTGCCGGTGCTGTTCTGTGCGCTCGCCGCCGTCTACCTGCTGTGGGCCGTGGCCAAGACCCCGCGCCAGAAACTCCTGTGGATGGTTCTGGGCATGCCTTCGCTGTTCGCCATGGTGTTCAGCCTGACCGCGGCCGCCAATGCCTATCTCTGCTTCAGCCTGACGCTCCTGCTGGTGCAGCGCGCCTATGTCACCGGCATGCACCGCAAGCTGGCTGAAGCGCTGTCGCTGCGCGCCCACAAGCGCCGCCTTGCCAAGCTGCCGCGCGGCGTGATCCCGATGGGCTACACCGAGGAGCTGGAGCACGCCGGCAACAAGGCCCTGCGCCTGTCGATCCTGCGCAACGCCGGCCTGCCGGTGCCCGGCGGCGTGATCGTGCGCTCCGACGCAATCCACGACTACCGCGAAATGACGGACGCGAAAAAAGACGCCTTTGCCGCCAGGGTCTTTGCCCTTGCAGGCGGCAAGCCGGTTGCCGTGCGCTCCTCCGCCAGCAACGAGGACGGCCACGATCAAAGCTTCGCAGGCGTCTTTGAATCCGTGCTCGACGTGACCGCAGACACCATGCGCGCCGCGCTGGACGAAGTGGTGACCAGCTTCTCGTCCGAGCGTGCCGCCAGCTACTCCGGCGAGGGCGACAGCACCGATCAGGGCAACATCGTGGTGCAGGAAATGGTGCAGGCGGAATACGCCGGCGTCCTTTTCACCCAGGACCCGATGGCCCCCGGCATGTGCATGATCGAATGGGTCGAGGGCTGCGGCGAGGACCTGGTGTCCGGCCGCGTCACCCCGACCAGCCTGCGCTTTGGCCGCTACACCGGCCTGCCCGCGGCGGAAGATCAGGACCAGACCCTGGACATGGCACCGCTGCTGGCCCTTGGGCGTCAGATCGAGGAGACCTTCGGCTGCCCGCAGGACGTGGAATGGGCCTATGCAAACGGCCAGTTCCAGATCGTCCAGAGCCGCGACATCACCACGCTGTCCTTGGGCACCGAGCAGGAACAGACCCGCCTGGCCGAATGGCGCGATCTGCTGGACCGCTATGCCGCTGCCGACCCGGACCAGACCATCCTGGAACAGGACGAGATGTCAGAGGTCCTGCCCCGCCCCACCCCGCTCTCCTTCTCGCTGATGAGCGAGCTGTGGGCGCCGGGCGGCAGCGTTGATCTCGCCTGCCGCGAGCTGGGCGTGCCGTATGGCCTGCCTGAGGGGCGCGACGGCCATCTGGTCAACCTGTTCGGCAAGACCTACGTCGATGTGGCGCTGAAACAGGGCATGACGCTCAAGCTCACCGCCGCCAAGGCCAAGCAGCTGCGCAAGCAGGCGCATCCGATGATCACCCGCTTCCGCGGCGAGGTGATGCCGGAGCTGAAGAACAAGCTGGCGATTTGGCAGGCGGTGGATTACGCCGCCCTGCCCCAGGACAAGCTCTTGGAGGCGATCTCCACCCTCAAGGACATGTTCATCCGCGAGGTCTATTTGGAGGCCGAGAAGATCAACATCCTGGCAGGCTTCACCATGGGCGAGGCCGGCACGGCAGCGGCTGGCGATCCGGCCCTGCGCGCGCACCTGATGCACGCGGAACTGCCCAACGCGCCTTCCAGCCTGCTGGCCTCCTGCACCGGCAGGGATGCCCAGGCCCGCGCCACGCAGCTGATGGGGCACCGCTCGATCTTCGACTATGAGCTGTCCTCGCCCCGCTACAGAGAGGCGCCGGCGCTGCTGGAATCGCTGCTCAGCAACACGGTGGAGCCGATCGGGTCCGTCCCGGTTCCGGCCAACCTGCCGGATGAGCTGGACGATACAATCGGCATCGCCATCGCCTATCAAGACCTGAAGGAGCAGGCCAAGCACGAGGCCCTGCGCGTCGTCGCCGAACTGCGCCGCGCCCTCTTGGCGCTGGGGCAGATCAGCGGGCTGGGAGATCTGGTGTTCAGCCTCACCTTCGACGAGGTGCTGTCCGGCAACTGGACCGCCCCCGCACGGCTGCGCGAACTGGCAGAGGCGCGCGCCGCCAAGGAGGAGCTGCGCAAGAAATCCGCTCCCACCGCGGTCTCCCTCACCCTGCGCGACTGCGAGCTTTTGTCGCTCGGTGCCCAGGCCCAGGCCGGTGACGGCACCATGGGCGGCACCTGCGTTGCGGGCAGCGGCAGCGCCACCGCCCGGGTGTTCTGGATGGAAGACGACAGCTGCATCGACCCCGCGGCGTTTGCAGACTTCCAGGACGGCGACATCCTGGTCTGCCGGATGGTCAACCCGGCCTGGCTGCCATACGTCCAGCGCTCCGGCGCGGTGCTGTCCGAGGTCGGCGGCTGGCTCAGCCATATGGCCATCGTCGCCCGCGAAAAGGACGTCCTGATGCTGGTCGCCTGCAAGGGTCTCGACAGCCTGAGCCACGGCGAACAGGTGACCGTCAGCGAAGACGGCTCCATCCAGCCGCTGGAGGAAAAGGGCCTGAAGGCCGCCTCCGCCTGACGACGGCAGCACCGAAAGCAAAAGCCCCCGCACCACACGGCAGCGGGGGCTTTTTTAATCTTATAGCCCTCCCAGGCCCGGGCGCTGCCCTTTCCGCCTCACCTCTTGTAAGCTTGGCAAAGATTGCCATATCCTGTTACAGCGAAAGGAACCCGCCCATGGCCACCATGAATGTATCTCTGCCGGACCAGATGAAAGACTGGGTCGAGGAACAGGCCCGCACCGGCACCTATGCCAATTCCAGCGACTATGTCCGCGACCTGATCCGCCGCGACCAGGCCCGCACCGCCGCCATTGCCGAACTGCAAACCGCCATTGATGCAGGCCTCGCCAGCGGCCCGGCGGAACCGCTGACCGCCGAAGATTTCAAGGCCGCCATGCGCCGCAATGGCTGAGCCGCGCTGGCGGATCCGCCCCGCCGCCTGCGCCGACCTTGCCGCCATCTGGCGCTATGGCCGGGACACCTGGGGCGCGGCGCAGGCCGACGCCTATGCCGACAGCCTGTTTGCCCTGTTCGACCTGCTGGCGGACTTCCCCGAAATGGCCCGCGAACGGACTGAGTTCACCCCGCCGGTCCGCATCCACCCCTCAGGCGCGCATCTGGTGATCTACCGGCTGGAGCAGAGCCGCCCCGAGATCCTCCGCATCCTGCACGCGCGCCGGGACCTGATGGCGTTCCTCTCGGAGTAACATCCGTTCCGGCCTTGCCATTTTCCGCACATCTGCTCTGATATGGCGCATGGACCCGCATCTCGACCCCCGGAAAACCGCCCGGCTGATCCAGCATCTGGAGGACCAGATGGAGCAGCTTCCGCCCAAGCTGAAGGCGGCGGCGAAATACGTGATCGACAACCCCGGCGACTTCGGCCTCGACACCGTGCGCACCTCGGCCCAAAGGACCGGCATCAGCGCCAACGGCTTTGTCCGCCTCGCCCAGCACCTGGGCTATGACACGTTCGAGGCCTTCCGCGCCCCCTTCCGCGCCGCCCTCACCACCGCGCATGAGGCAGACCTTGGCCAGGACTGGCTGGAGCGCATGGCCGGCGCAGGCCCCGCAGGCGCGCTGCAGGCGGCGGCGGCGCGCAACCAGCTCAACATCACCTCCCGCTCGCTGCGGCTGATGACGGCCGAGCGGACGCAAGCCATCGTCGGCACCCTCACCACCGCCCGCCGCAGCTATGTCACCGCCACCCGGTCATCCTACGCGCTGGCCTACTATTTCCACTACGTCGGCCGCATGGCCTTGCCCTCACTGGACCTCGTCCCCCGCCACATGGGGGCGGCGCTGGATGACCTTCTCGACATTGGCCCCGAGGACTGCCTGATCGCCATCACCTTCGCCCCCTACTCCGCCGGCACCATCCAGGCGCTGCGGCTGGCGGGGGAGCGCGGCGCATCGGTGATCCTGATCTCCGACAGCGAGGTGATCGCCCCCGGCATCCGCACCGATCACGTGCTGGCTGTCGCTGCCAACTCGCTGCATCCCTTCGGGGCTATCGGCGGCGCAATGGCGGTGCTGGAATGCCTGCTCACCCATTTGATCGACGCCGGCGGCGAAGACGCCCGGCGGCGGATCGAGGCCTACGACGCCCTGCGCCAGGACAGCGGCGCCTATTGGAGCGGCCCGAAACTGCCACGGGTCGGCGGCTGATCACTCCCCTCAGACGTCACCGTCAATAAACGGGTTCTGCGCCTCCCATTCATCCCGGGTAGCCCGCTTGTGATCGCCCTCCAGCCGCACCGATGCCATCGCCCGGTCGGCGTAGATCTCCGACCTGAGCGGCCACGCCAGCGCGGCATCAAACAGCCCCGGCATCAGATCATAGGGCGCGCCGTCCTCATCCACGTCCCGCATCCACAGATGCGACCCGCATGTGCTGCAAAACGCCCGCTCCGCAAAGGCAGATGATTGATAGCGCGAGACCGGCCCCTCGACTGTGACCGCTTCAGCATCAGCCTCGAAACATAAGAACAGCCCGCCGCTCCAGCGCTGGCACATGCGGCAATGGCAGGCCCCGGCGCGCGGATCATGCGAGCCTTCAACACGGATCTTCACAGCGCCGCACAGGCAGCGGCCTTCCAGAACGTCACTCATCACAGACCTCCTTGCCGATGCGCCAAGGCTACAGCAATTCGGGTCTCAAAGGGAGGTTCCGCCCGGGTTAGAGCCGCAAATCTGCCTCTTCCGGCGCCAGCACGTATTTCAGGTCATAGACCAGCGCGCCCTCGGACCCCAAGGCGCGGATCGCTGCCGCACCCATGTCGCGGAACTCGGAATGCGCCACCGCCAGCACAATCCCCGCATAGGCCCCCTGCCCCGGCTCAGCCATCAGCGATATGCCATATTCCTCCTGCGCCTCCTGCGGGTCGGCATGGGGATCATGCACGTCCACCACAGCCCCGTACTGCTGCAGTTCCCGCACCACGTCGATCACCCGCGTGTTGCGCAGGTCCGGGCAGTTCTCCTTGAACGTCAGCCCCATTACCAGCACCCGTGCGCCCGCCACCGGCAGGCCGCGTTTCAGCATTGCCTTGACCATCTCACCGGCCACATAGGCGCCCATGCCGTCATTCAGACGGCGTCCGGCCAGCAGGATCTCCGGGTGGTAGCCCAGCTGCTCCGCCTTGTGCGTGAGGTAGTAAGGGTCCACCCCGATGCAGTGCCCGCCCACCAGACCGGGGCGGAACGGCAGGAAATTCCATTTTGTCCCAGCGGCTTCGAGAACCGCCTGGGTGTCGATCCCCATCTTGTTGAAGATCTTGGCCAGCTCATTCACCAGCGCGATGTTGATGTCCCGCTGGCTGTTCTCGATCACCTTCGCGGCCTCCGCCACCCGGATGCTGGCGGCCTTGTGGGTGCCCGCCGCCACCACCTCGCGGTAGAGCGCATCCACCCGCTCCGCCACCTCGGGCGTGGAGCCGGAGGTGACCTTCACCACATCCTTCAGCCGCCGCTGCTTGTCGCCGGGGTTGATCCGCTCCGGGCTGTAACCGGCAAAGAAATCCGCGTTGAATTTCAAACCCGACCGCGCCTCCAGCACCGGCACGCAGTCTTCCTCGGTGGCGCCGGGATAGACGGTAGATTCATAGATCACCAGATCGCCGGCTTTGAGCACCCCGCCAACAATGGCCGACGCCGCCAGCAGCGGGCGCAGATCGGGCCGGTGGCTGGCGTCCACCGGCGTCGGCACGGTGACGATGTAGATGGAGCACTCCGCAATCTCTGCCGGGTCCGACGTGAACTTCAGAAACTCCGCAGCAGCCAAGTCCTGCGGCTCCAGCTCTCGGGTGCGGTCCTCGCCCCGGCGCAGCTCCGCGATGCGGCCCGGATCAATGTCGAACCCGATGACCTCGCGGTGCTGCCCGAAGGCCGCCGCCAGCGGCAGCCCCACATAGCCAAGGCCGATGATACAGATCCTGTCCTGCGCGCCGTTCATTCCGGGCTGCTCCTTGTTCCGGCGGGCCGATTGTTCCAGGCCCCTGCCCGCCCACATAAGCCCCTGCCCCCAAGGGGTTCAACCATATGGGCCAAGTTTCGGCCTCACGCCTCCACAACAATGGCGGAGACTTCGCCATCCACATCGCGGCAGGCGGCCAGCAAGCGCGGCATCAGATGCGACATCACGTAATTCGCATGGAACCGGCTCGGCGCCTTCAGCACCAGCCTGCCCCCTGCCCGGCCCGCGCGCTCCAGCCCCTGCACCCAGGAGGCATAGTTGGCGGGATCCTCCGCATGCAGCACTGCCTTGGCCAGGCTCCATTCGCTGCCGTCCGACACATCCGGCGCAGGCGGCACCGCGCCGGGGCGCAGGGGCACCACATTCGGTGCCGGCTCGTCCGCCCCTTGCATCCGGTGCTCGAAGTCCGGTCCGACCGCGCCCCAGCGCTCCTCGGTGTCGGCCAGCAGCCGCTCCAGATCAATCCCGTATTCCGTCACCCGCCCGCGTGCGCCCTGGCGTTTCACCACCAGCCAGCCCATGCCGCGCAGCTTGGCCATCTCGCGCTTCACCGTGCGTTCATCGACATCCCACAGCCGGGCGATCTCCCGCTGCCCGACGGCCAGCTCATCGCGCTGCCAGTTGTAGCGCGCGGTCATCAGTGTCATGAAACGCAGAACCAGCTTCTGCGCCCCCTTGCCCTGGCCAAGCGCATAAGCCCCCATCGCCGTGAGGATGTCATATTTCAGCGCAGAGGCGTTGCGCCCCGCAGGCCGTTTGGCAAGCATTGCTGCCCCCGTTTCTCCCCCCTGCCCTCCTGGGCCGGGATGTGCTGCCTCAAGTGCTCCCGGATGGTTTGCCGGGAATTACGCTGGCCGGTTTGGCTCCGAACTCAACGCTATTCGTTTGTTGTACCCGATTTGCGTCCGGAATTCCGATTCTGTCAAGCGCCGGCGGGAATTGAATTCAGACCCAATCCCTTTTTCGAAAGAAAAATTGGTATCAATGGTATGGGGGGACATCTTGAGTGTCCCCTATTCTGGCAGAAATGTCCCCCAATCTGCAGTGTTCCGGCCTGGGGTGTCCCCCTAAATCTGGCGTCAGAACCCCAGAAAAACCCAATGAAACGAATCGTTTGGCCGGGGCCTTCCGAATCGCCCAGGCCCTTGTGCTGCTGGGCCTTTTGCAAATGTGTCCCCGCGGGGACAGGACGCTCTTTCCAACCATATTAGCTTTTGCGTTTTTTGCAAATTCGGCGTAAATGGATATTGAGGCTGAATTAGCGTCCGCAAAAAATGGGCGCTGTTAAAAACAACACCGTGTGAGGCTAAGGAGCAGCGATGTTTACGCACGAAGACCTGTCCAAGATGCAGGCCCAATCTCTCAAGATGCAAAGCTGGATCCGCCAGCAGACCTTCTCCCCCGAAATGGAAAAGACCCTGCGCCGGTTCTCCTCCTGGGAGGTGGCGGAGCTGATCTTCCGCGTCAACCAGTCGACCCTGCGGGGACGGCTCGCCACCGACCCCTCGCTGCCCCAGGGCCATGTCGAGGAGGACGGCCGCCAGCGCTGGTATTCGCTGGAGGAGATCAATGAGCTGCGCCGCCGCATCAAGATCAACCGCAAATCCCTGCTGCCCAAGCGCCCCGCGGGCAAACGGGCGCTGCGGGTGGCGATCTCCAACTTCAAGGGCGGCGCCGGCAAATCCACCGTTGCCCTGCACTTCGCCCATGCCGCAGCGCTGGACGGCTACCGGGTGCTGTGCGTCGACTTCGACCCGCAGGCCACCCTGTCGCACTCCATGGGCCTCAGCGACGTCACCGAGGATTACACCGTCTGGGGCATCATGGCCCGCGACCTGGTGCGCGAGACGGAACGGATGAACGCGGTATCGCAAGGCGCCGAGTCCGGCACCGCCCTGCCCCAGCGCCAGCTGCCCGACGCGATCACCGGCATGGGGCTGCAGGACCTGCGGGTCAGCGATTTCGTCAAGCCGACCAGCTGGCCGACCATCGACATCATCCCGTCGTGCGCCAACGCGGCCTTTGTGGAATTCGCCTCCGCCCAGTACCGCCACCTGAACCCGGAATGGTCGTTCTTCGCCGCGGTCTCCCGCTACCTCGACCAGCTGCCCGCGGAAGACTACGACCTGATGATCTTCGACTGCCCGCCCGCCATCGGCTACCAGTCGATGAACGCGGTCTTTGCTGCCGACATGCTCTATATCCCCTCCGGCCCCGGCTACTGGGAATATGACTCCACCACCTCCTTCATCGGCCAGCTCTCTGAGGCGCTGGAGGACCTGTCGGCGTTTAACGGCGTTGTCCCCGCGGGGACATTTGCCCTGCCAAAGGTTTTCCAGGACGTCCGCTTTCTCCTCACCCGTTACGAAAGCGGTAACGATTTGCACCGTGCGATGCGTTCGGCATTTATGAAGGTGTTCGAGGGCAGAATGACCGAGCACCCGATCGAGATGACACGCGCAGTCGAGCAATCGGGCCGCTTCCTGAGTTCCATCTACGAAATCGATTACCGGGAAATGACACGCGAAACCTGGCGCCGTGCGCGGGCGTCGTTTGATCAGGCCTACGATGAATTCAAGGCCTACGCGCTGGAAGCCTGGGAAAATCTGGAGGATGAGGCATGAGCAAACGCAGAGTCTTCGACATCGACTTCCCGACTGAACCGAACACCCCCTCTGAACCAAAATCCGTCCCCGCGGAGACCGCCGTCCAGAAGCCGGACCAGCGGATGCGCAAACCGTCTGAATCGCGCCGCGGGCCGATGGCCACCGCGATCTCCGAGAACGCCGATGCGTTGCGCACCCGTGCCGAGGCGGAAATGAAGATCCGCGCTGAGAACGACCGGCTCGCGCATGAGTTCGTGCGGCTGAAGAAGCTGGGCCTGGTGGTCGACCGGATTCCGATTGGCCGGATCGGCATGCAGAAGCTGGTCCGCGACCGCAAGGAAGGGCGCGATCCGGAGCTGGATGAGCTGAAGGCCTCCATCAAATCCATTGGCCTGTCGAACCCGATCCGGGTCGAGGAAAACGAGGACGGCACCTATGAGCTGATCCAGGGCTACCGCCGGATGCGGGCCTATCTGGAACTGCTCAGTGAAACGGGCGACGACATCTACAGCCATATCCCCGCGGGTTTGGTGGCCAAGGGCGACAGTCTGCAGAGCCTTTACCGCCGGATGGTGGACGAGAACCTGGTGCGCCGCGACATCTCCTTTGCCGAAATGGCGCAGCTGGCGCTGCGCTATGCCGAGGATACCGGCACCGGCGCGGAGACCATCGAGGATGCGGTGAACGACCTCTACGCCTCAGCGGGCCGGCAGAAGCGGATCTACATCCGCCATTTTGCCCAGGTGCTGAAGGCCGTGGGGGATGTCCTGAAACACCCGGAGGCCATCCCGCGGGCCTTGGGGCTGGACCTGAAGAAACGGCTGGAGGCCGATGCGATGAACGCCCAGGTGCTGCGCGACGCGCTGGCGCGGGTGAAGCCGCAGAACGAAGAGGCGGAGCTGGAGGTGTTGCGCAGCTTTGCCGAGGGCAAGCGCAAGAACGCCCCCCGCACCCCCGCTGCGCCGCGCGCCGGCGTCGCCAAGACCACCCTGCGCTGCACTGTCCCCGCGGGGACAGTCCGCTGTCAGGCGCGCGACGGCAAGATCGAAATGGCAATGGAGCGCGACTTCTCGGAGATCGACCGGCACAAGCTGGAAGATGCCATTGCAGCCTTCTTTGCGGCGCTGGAAGACCCGTCCTGAGCGGTTTGTCCCCGCGGGGACAGGTGACGAAAACAACCGGGGCCCGGCAGAAATGCCGGGCCCTTTTCCTATCCGCATCCGCAGTTGCGGGAGGTTTCCGCGCGCTGTCCCCGCGGGGACAGCCCGGGCGGCATGGCCCGCCGCAGCCCGCGGGGCAGGGTCTGATCAGGGGATTTCGATGGCATTTCGCGCTGCTGTCCCCGCGGGGACAAACCGGCGCGCAGGCGCCAAGGCCCGCTGATTTTCATGCGTTTCAGGGCCGCGGGCGCCACCTGTCCCCGCGGGGACAGCAAGATGAAACCAGGCGCCGCGTCACCAAAATGTGCGCCTGTCCCCGCGGGGACAGGCGGCGCAGCTTGCGGCGGCAGCGGACGGAACAGCCCCTCCAGCGCTTTGGCGCTCACCCGCCGGGCGGCTCGGTTGACCGCTGTGTAACGCCTGAACCCGGAGGTGTCCCCGCGGGGACAGGCAAAGATTTTCCTGACGGAACCGGGGCAGGCAAAAGAAAAGGCCCGGCGGAAGGGGCCGGGCCTTGGGTGTTTTCAGAGGCTGTCCCCGCGGGGACATGGCGGCGCTGGCCCGGGTCAGCGCCCGGTCAGTTCAGCACCTTGAATTCGATCCGCCGGTTCTTGGCCCGGTTCTGCGCGGTGTTGTTGGGCACCAGCGGCGTGGTCTCGCCATAGCCGACGGCCACCAGGCGCTCTGCCGGGATGCCGGTGGTTAGCAGATAGCTGTTGACCGCCGCCGCGCGTTTCTCGCTCAGCTGCATGTTCCAGGCTGATTTGCCCTGGCTGTCGGTGTGGCCGCCGACCTCGACAATCATGCCCGGGCAGCGGCGGATGATGTCCGACAGGCTGTCGAGGAAGTCGCGGGAGCTGGCGTCGAGCCGGGCGGTGGAGGGAGCGAAGTTGACGCTGCGGCCCTGCGACAGAATTTCGAACCGTCCGGTGCAGGCCTCGCGGCTGAAATCGCCGCTGGCCTCCAGCGCGGCGGCGGCGCCTGCGGTCACTGTCCCCGCGGGGACAGAAGCGGTGCCGGGCGCGGTGCGGTCAAACATCAGGTCCAGGCTGACCAGGCCCACGGGGGTGATGGTGACGCCCGCGGCTTCCTCCAGCTTTTCGCGTCCGGGGTTCAGCGCGAAGTCCTCCAGTTTGAGGATGACCGGCTGCACGGTGGCCACGGCAACGCGGTCGTTGCCCAGCAGCGTTACCGCCACCGGCACCATCAGCTGCGCCTCGATCCCGTGCAGCGACAGGGTGACCGGCAGCTCGATCTGTTTCCGCTGCACTGCAGAAAGGTCGGCGATCTGGTCCGGGCCGATGCGGGCGGTAATGGTGGCCTCGGGGTAGGTGAAGGTTTCAAAGAACAGGAACCGCATCCGCACGTTGCGCAGGTCGATGGACGTGTCGACGGAATCCAGCGCGATGCGGATTTCGGCGTCGCCCTGTTCGGAGATGCTGCCGGAGAAGGCGGCGAAGCGGCTCGATTCCGCAATGCTGCCTTTTTTAATGGATATGAAGCGGATGGCGGAGGATTCCGCGTTGAGCTGCCAGCCGTGCTCAAACGGGCCTGAGGCCAGAGCTGGACGGAGGATTAGGAGAAAAACCGTTAATATTGAAAGGGTTAAGCGGAGCATGCGCGATCCATTCGGGTTGGCGGACGTGGAGTCCCGGCCCGCGGGCAGGGACGGAAGATGTCCCTGCAGTCTAACAGCAGGGTTGCTGCCGGGTGCAAGGGACGCGATAGTTTGGTAACGAAATACCCTTAATAATTGGGAAGCTGCCCCGGGCACGGTAACCGGGGCAAGGAAGTGGAGCAGGTGCGTGCGAATTTTCGGGATGTGGATCCGGCTGGCGGTTCTGGCCGCCGCGGTGCTGGGCCTTGCCAGGGCCGCCTGGGCGGAGGAGCGGCTGGCGCTGGTGATCGGCAATTCGGCCTACGGGTCGGTGCAGCCGCTGGACAACCCGGGGCGCGATGCCCGGCTGATGGCTGAGACGCTGGAGCGGCTGGGCTTTGACGTCACCCTGGCGGTGGATGCGCCGCAGCTTGAGATGAAGCGCGCCATCGCCCGGTTCGGACGCAAGCTGCGCGGGGCAGGGCAGGATGCGACCGGCCTGTTCTACTATGCCGGCCACGGGGTGCAGAGCTTTGGCAGCAACTACCTGCTGCCGGTCGATGTGGCGCTGTCGGATGCCGCCGATCTGGACCTGATGGCGGTGGAGGCGCAGTCGGTCTTGCGGCAGATGGCCTCGGCCCGCAACCGCACCAATATCGTGATCCTGGATGCCTGCCGCAACAACCCGTTTAAGGCGGTGGCGGATCTGAACGAAAGCGGCCTGGCGGAGATGAAGGCGCCGACCGGGACCTTCCTGGCCTATGCCACGGCACCGGGGGAGGTGGCGCTGGACGGCGAGGGGGAGAACAGCCCGTTCACCGAGGCGCTGGCGCGCGAGATCGTGGTGCCCGGGGCGCCGGTGGAGCAGGTGTTCAAACAGGTGCGCCGGGCGGTGCTGGAGCAGAGCGGCGGCGGCCAGACGCCCTGGGACACGTCCTCGCTGGTGAGTGACTTCACCTTTGCCGCGGCAGAGCCGGAGGCGGTGATGAGCGCCGCGGAAATCGAAGAGGCGCAGATCTGGCGTTCGGTCAAGGCGTCGCGCGACACGATGCAGATCATGCTGTTCCTGCGCGGCTACGGCAGCGGCAAATATGCGGATGAGGCGCGGGCGCTGCTGGCCAGCCTGATGGAAGAGGAGCTGCACGGCGGCACAGGCGCTGCGGTTGCGGCCGCACCGGCCGCTCCGGCGGAGCCTGCGCCTGCGCCCGCTGCTGCGGATGCCGAGACGGCGATGTTCCAGGCGGCGCAGGGCGATGGCAGCAAGGCGGCCTATGAGGCCTATCTGATGGCCTACCCTGAGGGCCGGTTTGTTGAAATGGCCGCCGCCGAGGTTGCGGCGCTGGCCGCCGGGGCAGGCCAGGACCCGCAGGCAGGCACGGAGGCCCCGCCAGCAGCGGCTGAGGACGCGCCTGCAGCGGTGGCGCTGGTGGAAACCGGGCCGATCACCTTTGCCAGCCCGCTGGATACTGATGCGGCGGCGATCTCCGGCCTGACACTGGCCGAGGCGGTGACCCGCTCGCCGTCCTTCCCGCCGGTCGACGGGCTGCCGGAAAGCTATTGGAAGGACCAGTCCTGCAGCAGCTGCCATCAATGGACGCGGGAGCGGCTGTGCACGCAAGGAAACACGTACCTGAGCCTCAACATGCAGCGCTCGCTTGGCAAGCAGCATCCGTTTGGCGGGGCGCTGAAACAGGCGCTGAAGAGCTGGGCCGCGGGCGGCTGCCAGTAAGGTTTGCGGGCTTTGATCCAGCAGGGCAGGGGAGGGCTCCCGCCCGTGCAGGCGCATTTGAAAATGCACCGTCCCGGTTGGGCGTGGCGCTGTGCTGCGCACAGCGCGGGGCGAACCTTCGGAAAGGCAGCGCATTCGCTGAATGGCTTTTAGGGCGTCGTTGCTGAGTGGCACTTAGGGCAGATGCCAAAGTCTATGCCGCCTTCGTCCGCCCTTGAGGGGTGGCGCGCGGCGCGTCAGCGCAGCGCCGGACCCAAGGCCGCCAAGGCCTGGCGGCGTCAGCCGCGGGCCTGCGGGCGCGGGAGGCCCCCGCGTCCGGACGGTGTCAGGGGGCGTGGGTTGTGATCAGGAAATAGACCCATTCGCCTTTGAAATCAGGGTGTTGGATGCGGGCCGCTGCCACCTGGGCGCGCAGGAAATCCAGGTAGGGCGCGGCAGGTTCGCTGAGCGGGCGGGTGCCTTCATACAGCGGGTGCGAGGCGGCGAAGGCGACGGCGATTTCCTGGCCGTAGGGCGGGCCGACGGTGATGTGCAGGCCGGCGTCTCCCGGACCCTTGGCGCCCACGCGCAGGGCGCTTTCAGGGGCGGCTTCTGCCAGCGGCGCCAGATCGTTGGGACTGAGGTGCAGCACCGCGCCGCCGGCGTCGAAATAGTCCACATACACATAAGCCGGATAGTCCGGGGCGGTGAGGTCGAAGAACAGCCGCTCGCCGCCGGAATAGTCGAGCACCCGGGCATGGGCGTCCGCGCCGACCAGCAGCGGGTTGGTGATCTGGTCGGTGCTTTGCGGCAGGCCGACGCGGGAGATCCCCGCCAGCGCGCCGCATTGCGGGCGGGGCAAGAGGCGCATCTGGTCGGAGACGGTGATATCGGCGCCCATCTGCGCTTGCAGCGCGGCCAGAATGGGGCTGCGCAGCCCGTCCTCGGGCAAGTGGCCGCGCAGCTCCAGCGTGGCGGTTTCAGGAACAAACGCGGCTTGCAGGCGGGAGCAGGGGACAGCGGCGAGGATGCCGGAGATGCCGTCGCGCAAGGGATCGCCACCGGCCACGGCATCGCCGGGCTGCATGAAGGACTGAAAAGCGGCGAGGGAGACCGGGTCGATGCCGCCGCTGCCGCCCTGGAACGCCAGCGCGGCCTTGATGCGGGGCGGGTCCGGGAGGGCCGCGGGCGTTTGCCGGGCGGGCAGCGCGGTCTGCGCCAGCGGTGCGGAAACGGGCTGCGCCTCGGGGCTGGGCTGGCTGGCTGGAGGCGTCTGCGGCAGGGCCGCCGCGTTTGTTTGTGCGGTTGCGGCGGCACTCAGCGGTGCGGGCGCGTCAGTCAGCGCGATGGCGGCTTCTGGTGCGGCGGCCAGCAGGACGGGGGCCGCGGCGGCGGCCGCGGCCGGTTGCACCGCTGCCGGGGCCGGGACCGCCTGGGCGGATTGCGGCTCCGCTGCCACGGCGGCCAGGACAGGCAGGCGGACGCCGGGCAGGCTGGCGGCAGGCGCGGAGGTGCTGGCGAGCATGTCGGGCAGAGCCTGTGCAGGGGATGCCGCAGCGGCCTGAGCGGCAGCGGGTGCAAGGCTGGTTGCTGGCGGGGCGGCAGAGGCGAGGCGGCCGGCTGCGGGAGCTTTCGAATGCGCTTTGGACAGCGGGATGCTGCCTGCGCTGAGGCCTTGGCTTTGCGCTTGAGATTCAGGGGCTTGCTTGCCTTTCGCCGCCTGCGGCACGGCCTCGGACCGCGGGATGCGGTGGGCCTGCAGGTTGAGGGCGCTTTCCGGTGCGGGCTGCTGCGGCAGCGGACCAGGAGAGAGCGAGTTCAGCAGCGCGGCGGCTCCGCCAGCGTGGACCAGGGCGGAGGCCGCAAGCCCCAGCACCCATATGGCCGGGGTGCGCATCACCCGTCCGTTTCCGGGGTGACGACCAGCACCACCTCGCGGAATCCCAGCGCTTCGCCCTCAGCCACCAGCGGCAGCACTTTGCGCAGTTCAGCCGCGCGGTGGGCGTTGATGCGCAGGCGCAGCTCCGGATCGTCTGCCAGCAGGGCGGAGAGGGCAGGGGAGAGGGCGCTGCGGGCGATCGCCTCCCCGTCGAGCGCCAGGGCGCCTTGGGCGGAGATGGCCAGGGTGACGCCGCCCGAGGGCATATCGCGGCCGGTGACGGCGGTGGCGGGGCGGACGTCAAACGGGGCGGTTGCGTCCATCCGGCCGATCAGCATGAAGAAGACCAGCAGGAAGAACACCACGTCGATCAGCGCGATGATGGTTTCCGAATGCGGGTTGCGGGCCGGGCGGTTGAGCTTCATGGCGCCGCCTGCAGCCGCAGCACGCGCAGGCGGGTGACGCCGGCCAGGGCGGCGCTGTCCATCACCGTGATCAGCGCCTGGGTCTGCGCCGCACCGGAGGGCAGGATCACCACCTGGGTCAGCGGTTCCCCGGCCACGGCGGCGGCGAGGGCGGCTTGCAGGGTTTCCGCGTCCAGCGCGGTGCCGCGCAGTACCGGCACGCCGTCGGCGCCGAGGCGGATCATCAGGGTGCCTGCCGGGGACTGGGGAGTGCCCGCAGCGCCTTCGGAGGGTTTCACCGCCGGGATCATGTCGAGGTTCAGGTAGGTGGAGGTCACCATGAAGAACACCAGCAGGATCAGCATTACGTCGATCATCGGCACCAGCGAGATCAGGGCGCGGGGGCGGGCGGGCCGGTTGAGGGTCATGCCGCCCTCGAAGCCATTCCCCTACGGAGGCTCGCGCCCGGTTCCGAGGGGGGGCGCATTCGCGCCCGCCCTGTGGGGCGGGGCCGGGCGCGAACCGGACCGCAAGCGGTCCGGTGAAGAATTGACTGAGAGCAAGAGGCCATTTTTAACGCGACCCGTCGATCAGCAGCAGGCGGCCGGCGGCGCTTTCGATGGCTTGCGCGGCGGCGTCGATGCGGGCGGCGAACAGGCCGGCGGCGACGGCGGCGGGGATCGCCACCATCAGGCCCGCGGCGGTGGTCAGCAGCGCCTGCCAGATGCCGCCGGCAAGCACCGAGGCGTTGGCGGCGCCTTGCGCCAGCTCCAGCTCCTGAAAGGACTGAATCATGCCCAGAACGGTGCCGAGCAGCCCTAGCAGCGGGGCAACCATGGCGATCAGCTCCAGGAGGCGGATCAGGGAGTTCATGCGGCTGACTTCCTCATTGCCGCGGCGTTGCAGCTCATCCTGCAGCAGCGGGCCGCGCAGGCCGTCCTGCAGTGCCTGCATGGCATAACCCATCACCCGGCCGGCGGGGGATGGGTCGGTCCCGATGCTTTGCTGAGCACGTGTGCGGTCGCCGTCCCGCCACAGGTCCAGGGCCTGTTCGCGGGCCGCCGCGCCGGAACGCACCGGCCAGAGCTGGATCAGCTTCACCGCGATCACGGTCACCGACAGCAGCGACATCAGCGCCAGAAGCGCAATCACCGGGCCGCCGGTGCCAAGCATATCCCAGGTGCCGCTCATGGCTTATTTCACCAGCGGCGCGGCGGCGCGGGAACCGAGCTCGAGGATCGGGAAACAGTCGATCTGGTCCTCGTTCTGGGGCTGGCAGGAGGTGATGTCATGCAGCAGGATTTCAGAGATGTTGCCGCAGGCGATTTCCGGAATCTCGAACAGTTTCAGGGTGGTGCGCTGGACCGGCAGCGGGGCGGCATCAATCGACAGCAGCCGGTCGATCACCCCCTGGCCGTCGAGAATGGCGAGCGACATCTCGAAGCCTTCGAAGCTTTTGCCGGTCTGGTTGCGGAACAGGAAAAAGGCGCGGCAGCCGCCGCCCTCGATCTCCTCGGTCTTGTTCAGCTCGACCCGCAGCGGGCCGGTTTCCGCCGCGGCGGCGAGCGGCAGGCAGATCAGGGCGAGGGCAGTCAGCAGGCGGGTCAGGGGCATCACTGTCTCCGGGGTGCGGTGGGAGGCCCAGCCCGCAACCGCTGCGGGCCGGGCTGTTGTTCGGGTCAGGCCAGGGCTGTCAGCGCCTTTTCGATGCGGTCCATGGCATCGCGGGCGGAGTCGAGGTCGCGGCGTTTCAGGTGCCGGGCGGCCACGTGCAGGGCGCGGGCCAGCCGGCTGCGGGCCTTGCCCGGGGCGCGGGCGACGCTGGCCTGCAGCGACTGGGCGCGCTTGACCTGCGCGCCCAGGCTGCGCTGGTCCATTTCGCGCTGGCCGCGTTTCATTGCTTTGGCCTCGTCCTCGCGGTCCTTGCCGGTGCGGGCGACAGCGCGTTCGATCACCAGGATCATCGTCTCAGCCTCCTGCAGGCGGCCCTGGTTGATCAGGCTGACGGATTTCGCCAAGGCGCGCTTGAGCTTCAGCTCCAGCGGGCCGGGGGCGAGGCTGATCCGCGGCTGGATGCGCTTGAGGCGGCGTTTCAGCGGCGCGACGGCCTTTTCGCCGATGTCCGGGGCAGAGATGCCGGCGGCGGTCTCCTCTGTCACCTGGCCCTCGGGCTTTTCCGGCTTGAGACTGTCCAGCAGGTTGCCGCCGTCGTCGTAGAACAGCACGTTGACCTTGGGCTTGCCGCGCTTGAGGAATTTCTTCAGCTCAGTGATCATGCGCTGCGGCGCGGTTTCGCAGATCATCTCCATCGCGCCGGAGCGCACCACATAGGTTCCCCAGGCCATTGGCGGCCCGCCGCCTTCCTTCTTCATCGGGGGTTTCAGGGTTTCCGGTTTCTTGCCCGGCTGGATCATCAGAAGCGGGTCTTTGCTCTGGTCCAGACAGAAGGCAAAGCTCATCCTTTTCTTGGCGCCCTCGCGGACCATCGCTTTGACTTCCTTGCCGGAAATGCGCTCAATACTCATTATTCACCCGCCTCAAAAAGGTGTGAAAACATTTGACTTTAGGATGCCGATAAGGCTCTCTTGGGGTCAAGTTTTTGTTTGAGATTAGGGCATCCTTAACCGCCAGTTCTGAAAAGGGTGGGGGGCTGCTTGACGTTACGTTAACAAGGCCGCAAAACCGGAAGAAAAAGCGGGGGGGCGATTAGATGGATCCGGCAGTATTGCTGCAGTCCAAAGGGGACGATTCGCCCAGCGGCGACAACCTCGAATACGACCCGGCCTTCACCGAGATGGAGCTGGCGGCTCAGCCCGGGGAAGAATCCGTTGTCGGCAATGAGACGATCGCCGCCACGGATCCGGATTACCGCGAAGTTCAGAAGAAAGCGCTGGAGGTGCTGGAGCGCAGCCATGATCTGCGCGCGGCGGTGTTCCTGGGCGATGCGCTGCTGCATTCCGAGGGTCTGCCCGGCTTTGCTGATGTGACCACCTATATCCGCGGCTGCCTGGAAGAGTTCTGGGAGACTTGCCATCCGGAGCTGGATGAGGATGACGGCGACCCGACGATGCGGATCAACGCGGTGCAGGACATGTGCGGCCAGCCGGACGGGATGGCGGGAGCGTCGCCGCTTTACCGCTCGCTGCGGCGGGCGCCGCTGACCGAAAGCCGCGGCTTCGGCCGGTTCTCCCTGCGCGACATCGAAATTGCCGAAGGCATGATGACCGCGCCCGCGGACATGGAGCATATCCCCGACACCGCCACCATCGGCGCCGCCTTTCAGGACAGCGATGAGGATCTCATCGCGGAGCGGCTGGCGGCCATTGAGACGGCGGAGAAGAATGTCCGGGCGATCTCGGCGGTGTTTGATGCGCAGACGCCGGGGCAGGGGCCGGATCTGAGCGCGCTGATCAAGCTGCTGCAGCAGATCGCCAAGCGGATCCGCAACTATGCCGGTGCCGGTGCGGATGAGGCTGCCGAGGGTGGCGCCGAAGAGGATGAGGCCGTGGAGGCCGGGGCAGCCGCCCCGGCTGCGGCTGCAGCGGGCCGGCCGGCGGGCGCGATCAACTCACCCGCGGATGTGTCCAACACGCTGGACCGCATCATCAGCTATTACCGGCGGGCGGAACCTTCGAGCCCGCTGCCGATCCTGCTGGAACGGTGCAAGCGGCTGGTTGGGGCCGATTTCCTCACCATTATGAAAGACATGGCCCCGCAAGGGGTGGATAACGTCCACCTGATCGGCGGCATCGAAGAAGACGATGACTGACGGACACGGCAGACAGCCGCGGCGGACCCCGCCGCGGCACCCGTGACAGCAAGACGAGCAAGGAGACCTAGATGGCCGGAAGTTCACAGAAATTCATTGCACGCAACCGGGCCCCACGGGTCCAGATCGAATATGACGTGGAGCTGTATGGCGCCGAAAAGAAGGTGCAGCTGCCGTTTGTGATGGGCGTGATGAGCGACCTGGTGGGCAAATCCGAAGTGGAGCAGCCCGCGGTGGCGGACCGCAAGTTTCTGGAAATCGACGTGGACAACTTCGATGACCGGATGAAGTCGATGGCGCCGCGCGCCGCCTTCACCGTGCCCAACACGCTGACCGGCGAGGGCAACCTTGCGGTCGACATCACGTTTGAGAGCATGGACGATTTCAAGCCCGCAGCCATCGCCGCCAAGGTGGAGCCGCTGCGCGAGCTGCTGGAAGCGCGCAGCCAGCTGTCGAACCTGATGACCTACATGGACGGCAAGACCGGCGCCGAGGATCTGATCTCCAAGATCATTCAGGATCCGAGCCTGCTGAAAACCCTGGCCGCGCAGCCGAAACCCGGCGGTGACGCCGAGAGCGAAGAATAAAAGGGGAGGACAAAGATGGCTGAAGAAGAACTCCAGGCGGAAGCCGCTGCCGGTGAAGCCGCCTTTGGCTCTGCCGAATTTGCCAACCTGCTGCAGAAGGAATTCCGCCCCAAGTCGGATCAGGCCAAGACTGCGGTGGAGAGCGCGGTCAAGACCCTGGCCGAGCAGGCGCTGGCAAACTCCGCACTGATTTCCGACGACGCGCTGCGCTCGATCGAGAGCATCGTGGCGGAGATCGACAAGAAGCTGACCGAGCAGGTGAACCTGATCCTGCACAATGAGGATTTCCAGCAGCTGGAAAGCGCCTGGCGCGGGCTGCATTACCTGGTCAACAACACCGAGACGGACGAGCAGCTGAAGATCCGGGTGATGCCGATCACCAAGAAGGAAATGTCCAAGACCCTGAAGAAGTTCAAGGGGACGGCCTGGGATCAGTCGCCGCTGTTCAAGAAGATCTACACCGAGGAATTCAGCCAGCTGGGCGGCGAGCCCTATGGCTCTTTGGTGGTGGATTATCACTTTGACCATTCCCCGCCGGACATCGAGCTGCTGGGCGAGCTGTCCAAGATCGCCGCGGCCGCGCATGCGCCGCTGATCACCGGCGCCAAGCCAACGCTGTTCCAGATGGACAGCTGGTCGGAACTGTCGAACCCGCGCGACCTGACCAAGATCTTCCAGACCCCGGAATATGCCGCCTGGCGCAGCCTGCGCGACAGCGAGGATGCCAAATACGTCGGACTGGCGATGCCGCGGTTCCTGGGGCGTCTGCCCTATGGCTCCAAGACCGACCCGGTGGAGGAGTTTGCCTTTGAGGAAGACACCGCAGGCGCAACCAGCGAGAAATACGGCTGGGTCAATGCGGCCTACGGCATGGCGGTGAACATCACCCGGTCGTTCAAGATGTACGGCTGGTGCTCGCGCATCCGCGGGGTGGAAAGCGGCGGCACGCTGGAAAACCTGCCCAGCCACACCTTCCCGACCACCGATGGCGGCGTCGATCAGAAATGCCCGACCGAGATTGCCATCGACGACCGGCGCGAGGCGGAACTGGCGAAGAACGGCATGATGCCGCTGATCCACCGCAAGAACACCGACGTTGCGACCTTCATGGGCGCGCAGTCGCTGCACAAGCCGGCCGAGTACGACGATCCGGACGCGACCGCCAACGCCAACCTGGGCGCGCGGCTGCCGTATCTGTTCGCCACCTGCCGCTTCGCCCACTATCTGAAGTGCATGGTGCGGGACAAGGTCGGCTCGTTCAAAAGCCGTCAGGACATGGAATCCTGGCTGCAGGACTGGATCAACAACTATGTTGATTTCAACGCGGATATCTCCTCGGAGAACGAGAAGGCGCGCAAGCCTCTGGCCGCAGCCGAAGTGGTTGTGGAAGAGGTAGAGGGCAACCCGGGGTATTACACCTCGAAATTCTTCCTGCGCCCGCATTACCAGCTTGAGGGGCTTTCCGTCTCGCTGCGGCTGGTATCGAAACTGCCCTCGGAAAAGGGAGGCTGATTTCCCACTCTCCAGCCTCACTCCCATCATACTGCAGTAGAGTTCTTAGTTTTTGAAAGGATAGAAAAATGGCTGCAAATATGTTCGTGCAAATCTCGGACATCGAAGGCGACGCCACCGAGGAACAGCACAAGAAATGGATCGTCGTTCAGTCCGCGAGCTGGAACGTCGAGCGTGCCGTGGAAATGACCGACCTGGGTTCGACCCAGCGGATGCATGCGAACTCCAACTTCGGCAAGGTCGAGCTGACCTCGCAGATGGGCAAGGCGTCCAACGGTCTGGCCCTGTCGGTGGCAAACGGCACCGTGCGCCCGGAAATCGTCATGCATTGGTGCCGTTCGGGTGACAGCGCCAGCCAGGGCCTGCTGGTCTATTCGACCTGGAAGTTCAAGGATGTGGTGGTGGACAGCTATTCCATCTCTGCCAGCGAAGACGGCATCCCGGAAGAGACCTGGTCGCTGGCCTATGCGTCGCTTGAGCATGAGTACAAGTCGACCAACCAGAAAACCGGTAAACTGACCACTGAAGGCACCTTCAAGTGGAACGTGCAGACCGGCAAGGTCGAGTAAAGCTTTGCGCTGGCCCCGGGCGTATCGGCGCCCGGGGTCCGTTTTTTCTGAAGCATTTGCAGCATCCATCCACGTTGCGGAGTAGAGCCCCATGACACCCGAAGAGCATCTGAAGGCCGGTGATCCCAGGGCGGCGCTGGAGGCGCTGCAAGCCAAGATCCGCGCGGACGCGAGCAACGCCAAGCTGCGGGTTTTCCTGTTTCAGCTGCTGTGCGTGCTGGGCGACTGGAAGCGGGCGATTGCCCAGCTCAAGGCGGCGGCGGGGCTGGATGAAGGCGCCACGGTGATGGCACAGGCCTACCGGGAGGCGATCATCTGCGAGGTCTACCGCGAGAAGGTCTTTGCCGGGGAGAAATCGCCGCTGATCCTGGGCGAGCCGGAGGAATGGCTGGCGCATCTGATCGAAGCGCAGAAGCTGCTGGCAGCCGGCAATCCCAAGGAGGCCGCGGAGCTGCGCGCCAAGGCGTTCGATGCGGCACCGGCCAGCCCGGGCGAGGTGAACGGCAAGCGGTTTGAATGGATCGCGGACGCTGACATGCGGCTGGGGCCGGTGCTGGAGGCGATTGTGAACGGCAAGTATTACTGGCTGCCGTTTTCCAAGATCGTCTCGTTCGAAGCAGAAGAGCCGAGCGACCTGCGCGATGCGGTCTGGACGGCCGGAACCCTGACGCTGGCGGGCGGCGGTTCGGTGGCGGCGATGATCCCGACCCGCTATCCCGGCAGCGAGAAGGCGGACGGGCTGTCGATGCTGGCGCGCGCCACCGTGTGGCAGGATGCCGGCGGGGAAACCTATACCGGTCTGGGCCAGCGGCTGCTGGCGATCGGCGATGAGGACATTGCCATCATGGACGTGCGCACACTCCGGATGGATGGGCACGGCGAAGAGAATGGCTGACAAGACACTGGCCGAGCGCCTGCAGCCCTCGCTGCTGGACCGGCTGACCGACAATGCGCCAGGCGATCAGAAGGAAACCCGCGAGAGCCGGGTGATCGACTTGGTGCGGCTCAGGGAGATCATCCAGCGCGATCTGTCGTGGCTGTTGAACACCCAGAATGTCGAAAGCCATTTCGATGCGGAGAGATACCCGTCGGTGTCGGCCTCGGTGCTGAACTACGGGCTGGTGGAGGTGGCGGGCGAAGCCTCGACCTCTGAGAAGGCGGAAGCGATCCGGCGGTCGATCAAAAAGGCGATTGCCACCTATGAGCCGCGGATCATCGACGGCTCGGTCGATGTGCGGCTGCAGGAGGGGACCGACGCCACCGAGATGACCGTCGGCCTGGAGATCCGCGCTGACATGTGGGCGCAGCCGATGCCGCTGGAGCTGTATCTGCGCAGCAAGGTCGATCTGACCACCGGCGAAGTGGAAATGGAAAGGGCGCTGTGACATGGATACACGGCTGCTGACCCATTACGAAAACGAGCTGAATTACCTGCGCGACATGGGCGCGGAGTTTGCCGCCGCCTATCCCAAGATCGCCGCCCGGCTGGGGATGGAGGGGGTCGAGGTGCTCGACCCTTATGTGGAGCGGCTGCTGGAGGGCGCTGCCTTTCTGACCGCGCGGGTGCAGCTGGAGCTGGAGCTGCAGTATCCGAACTTCACCTCGAACCTTCTGGAAATCATCTATCCGCATTACCTGGCGCCGACGCCGTCGATGATGATCGCGGCGTTTGAGCCGGATGCGGCGAACTCGGCGGTGAAAAGCGGCTATGTGCTGAAGCGCGGCGCCACCCTCAGGTCGCGGCTGACCGAGGGCGAGCAGACGCCCTGCGAATTCCGCACCGCCGCCGATCTGACGATGTGGCCGATCCAGATCACCGAGGCGCAGTGTATCGACGGCCGCGGCGAGCTGGTCGCGGCGGGCGTGGCCACCGGCTATGACGCGCGGGCGGGCATCCGGCTGCGCATCAAGCGGATTGACGGCGACCCGATCAGAAAGCTGGAGATGGACAAGCTGTCGCTGTACCTGTCCGGCTCCGCGGGCAACAGCTGGCCGCTGCTGGAGCTGCTGTGCACCCAAGTGCAGGGGATCGTGGCGCGCTCGACCGACCGGCGGGCGGACTGGCAGCTGCCGCTGCGCGGCGCCAAGGTGGTGCAAAAGGGGTTCAGCCCCGAAGAGGCGCTGTTGCCGCTGCCGCGCCGGGTCTATGACGGCTACCGGCTGCTGCAGGAATATTTCGCGATGCCGGAGCGGTTCCGCTTTGTCGAGCTGCAGGGGCTGCGGGCGGGGCTGGAGAAATCCGCCGGCAGCGAGGTGGATCTCTATATCCTGCTGCGCGAAGGCATGCCCGAGGTGGCCCCGATCGTGGTGCCGGAGGTGTTCCAGCTGAACGCGGTGCCCGCCGTGAACCTGTTTGAGAAGCGCTGCGACCGGGTGCGGATTGCGCCGATTGATACAGAGCATCACGTGATCCCGAACCGCACCGCGGGTCTCGATTTCGAGGTCTACGCGTTGCAAAGCGTGGTCGGGATCAGCGGCGAGGGCGAGGACGACGTGGTGTTCCGCCCGTTCTATTCCGCCAATGACTTCACCGCGGCGGGCGAAAGCCACCCGGCCTATTACACCGTCAAACGGCGGATGCGGCAGCGCTCGGAGAAGGAGCGTTTGCGCGGGGTGCGCAGTTCTTACCTGGGATCGGAGGTGTTCCTGACGCTGGTGGACCGGGCCCAGGTGCCCTATTCGCCGGGGCTGGAGCAGCTGGCGGTCACTGCGCTGTGCACCAACCGCGACCTGCCGATGCTGCTGGCCACCGGCAATGACGATGTGTTCCACCTGCCCGAAGGCGGGCCGGTCAAGAAGGTGACGCTGCCGGTGTCGCCCACCCGCCCGCACCCGACGCTGGCGCAGGGGGACACCGCCTGGCGGCTGATCTCGCACCTGAGCCTCAACTACGTGTCGATTGCCGAAACCGGCAAGGGCCAGTCGGCGGAGGCGCTGCGCGAGCTGGTTGGGCTGTATGCGCCCTTGGGCGACCGGGTGACGGAAAAGCAGCTGGAGGGCATCCTGTCCGTTGGCGCCCGGCCCATCGTGCGGCGGATGAGCGACGAGGTGCTGTCGACCGCGGTGCGCGGCCTGGAGATCACCCTGGGCTTTGACGAGAGTTTTTTCGAGGGCAGCAACATCTATGCGCTGGGGGCCGTGCTGGAACGGTTCTTCCGCGGGTATGCCAGCATCAACTCATTCACGGAGACAGTCCTGAAGACTGAAAAACGCGGGGAAATTGCCAGATGGCGACCGGAAAAGGGCCTTGGCCGGATGATCTGAGCCTCTATGGCCGGCTGGCTGCGGAGCCTGAGAAACACCACGTTTTTCAGGCCCTGAGGGTGTTGGAGGCGCATTTCGGCGACGCCCCCCGCCTTGGCGAAAGCCGCCGCCCGCGCCAGGACAGGCTGCGGCTGGGGCAGGAGGCGGAACTGGCCTTCCCGCCCTCGACGATTGCCGCCTTCAAACCGGCGGAGGGTGATAAACCCGCGGTGCTGACCAACCGCTTCTTCGGCCTGTTCGGGCCGCAAGGGCCGCTGCCGCTGCACCTGACCGAATACGCCCGCGACCGCAAAAGGAACCACCGCGATCCGACAATGGTGGCCTTTGCCGACATGCTGACGCACCGGCTGATGAGCCTGCTGTTCCGCGCCTGGACGCAAGGTTCGCCAGCGGTCAGCTTTGACCGGGCCGATGATCCGATGGCGCGCAAGGTGGCGTCTCTGATCGGCTATAATGGCTTCAAGTTCACCGGCCGGGACGAGATGCCCGACCTGGCCAAGCTGCATTTTGCCGGCCACCTGGCCCGCGGCGCGAAGAACCCGGACGGGCTGGTGTCGATCCTGGCAGCGTTTTTCGAGGTGCCGGTCAGCCTGGAGGAATATGTCGGCAGCTGGCTGGAGCTGGAGCCGGATGACCGCTGGGGCCTGGGCTATGGCGGGCTGGGGCAAAGCACCAGCATCGGCGAAAAGGTGTGGAGCCGCACCGCCAAGTTCCGCATCCGCATCGGGCCGCTGACGCTGAAGGATTACGAGCGGCTGCTGCCGGGCGGTGAAGCGCTGAAACGGCTGCGCGCGATTGTGCGCTCTTATGTTGGCGATGTGCTGGATTGGGACGTGAACCTGGTCTTGGCGGGCGATGAGGTGCCGCGCGCATCCTTGGGCGGCACCACCCGGCTGGGGCACACCAGCTGGATCCGCTCGCGCCCCGATCCGGATGCGGACCAGCCGGACGTGAATGATTTGTACCTGTACCCGGGATTTGGCGCCGGGGCTGAAGAGCGAGTAGAGGGAGGGATTTGAGATGACCGAGATCAGCCGCGTGGCGCTGTTTGGCAAGCTGAACAAGCTGGGGTACCAGGCCGTAGAAAGCGCAACCGTGTTCTGCAAGATGCGCGGAAACCCCTATGTCGAACTGGTGCATTGGATGCATCAGCTGCTGGCGCAGCAGGACAGCGATCTGCACCGGATCATTCAGCATTACGATCTGGACACGGGCAAGATTGCCGCCGAGCTGACCCGCGCCCTGGACATGCTGCCGCGCGGGGCGTCGACGATCTCCGACCTGTCGGACCACCTGATGGACGCGATGGAGCGGGGCTGGGTCTGGGGCTCGCTGCTCTATTCCTCCGGCCAGGTGCGCAGCGGGCATCTGCTGTTGGGCATTTTGAAGACGCCGGCCCTGCGCAATATTCTGTCCACCATGTCGCCGGAGCTGGCGAAGATCGGCGCCGATGATCTGGCGGACAACTTCCATGAGGCCACCGATGGATCGCCGGAGGAACGGCTGGGGGCGCAGGACGGCTCCAACGTCACCGGCGGCGGGGCGGAGCCGGGCGAGGCGTCCGGCGCGATGGCGCCGGGTGCGATGGGCAAGGGCGAGGCGCTGGAACAGTTCTGCACCGACCTGACCGAGCAGGCCCGCAATGGCGAGATCGACCCGATCGTGGGGCGGGACGAGGAAATCCGCCAGATCGTTGATATCCTGATGCGGCGGCGCCAGAACAACCCGATCCTGACCGGCGAGGCCGGGGTGGGCAAGACCGCGGTGGTCGAGGGCTTTGCGCTCAGGATCGCGCGCGGTGATGTGCCGCCGGCCCTGCACGACGTGCGGCTGCTGGCCCTGGATGTGGGGCTGCTGCAGGCCGGTGCCAGCATGAAGGGCGAGTTCGAGAACCGCCTGCGCCAGGTGATTGACGAGGTGCAGGCCAGCCCGGTGCCGATTGTGATGTTCGTGGATGAGACCCACACGCTGGTGGGCGCAGGGGGCGCGGCGGGCACCGGCGATGCGGCCAACCTGCTGAAACCGGCCTTGGCGCGCGGCACCCTGCGCACCATCGGCGCGACGACCTGGGCCGAGTACAAGAAATACATCGAGAAAGATCCCGCGCTGACCCGCCGCTTCCAGGTGGTTAAGGTGGATGAGCCGGGTATCCCGAAGGCGGTTCTGATGATGCGGGGCATTGCCTCGATGCTGGAACAGCACCACCGGGTGCAAGTGCTGGACGAGGGGATCGAGGCTGCCGTCAGCCTGTCGGCCCGCTATATCCCGGCGCGGCAGCTGCCGGATAAATCGGTGAGCCTGCTTGATACCGCCTGCGCCCGCGTGGCGGTGAGCCAGCACGCCGTGCCTGCCGAGGTCGACGACAGCCAGCGCCGGATCGAGGCGCTGACCACCGAGCTGGAGATCATCGGCCGCGACGAGACTGCCGGTTACGAGGTTGCCGACCGGCGCGAGGCGGTGCAGGCCGCCAAGGCTGCCGAGGAGGAGCGGCTGGCCGGTCTGACCGAGCGCTGGAACAAGGAAAAGGCGGTGGTCGAAGGCATTCTGGAGCTGCGCGCCAAGCTCCGGGAGGGGGCCGCGCCCGTGGACGCTCCGGCTGATGCCGGGGACGACGTGGCGGAGGGCGCCGCCGGCAGTCCGCTGACGGATGAGGAACGCGCCAAGCTGATGCAGGAGCTGAAGGACAAGAACGCGGAGCTGGAGGCGCTGCAGGGCGACAGTGCGCTGATCCTGCCGATTGTCGACCATCAGGCGGTGGCCTCGGTGGTGGGCGACTGGACCGGCATCCCGGTGGGCCGGATGGTCAAGGACGAGATCCAGACCATCCTGAACCTGGAGGAGCATCTGGCCAAACGGGTGATCGGCCAGGACCACGCGATGAAGATGATCGCCAAGCGGATCCAGACCAGCCGGGCAGGCCTCGACAACCCGAACAAGCCGATTGGTGTGTTCATGCTGGCCGGCACCTCCGGTGTCGGCAAGACCGAAACCGCGCTGGCGCTGGCCGAGGTGCTGTACGGTGGCGAGCAGAACGTCATCACCATCAACATGTCGGAATACCAGGAGGCCCATACTGTCAGCAGCTTGAAAGGCGCGCCGCCGGGTTATGTCGGCTATGGCGAGGGCGGGGTGCTGACCGAGGCAGTGCGGCGCAAGCCTTACTCAGTCGTGCTGCTGGATGAGGTCGAGAAAGCGCACCCGGATGTGCATGAGATTTTCTTTCAGGTGTTCGACAAGGGCGTGATGGAAGACGGCGAGGGCCGCGTGATAGATTTCAAGAACACGCTGATCCTGCTGACCTCCAACGTCGGCACCGAGACGATCATGGATCTGTGCTCCGATCCCGATCTGATGCCGGAGCCGGAGGGCATGGCAAAGGCGCTGCGCGATCCGCTGCTGAAGGTGTTCCCGCCAGCGCTGCTGGGGCGTCTGGTGACGATCCCCTATTACCCGCTGTCGCCGGACATGATCGCCGAGATCACCAGGCTGCAGCTGGGCCGCATCCAGAAGCGGGTCGAGGAGGCGCACGGGGTGCCGCTGGTGTATTCCGATGCCGTGGTCGACAAGATTGTCGAGCGCTGCCAGGAGCTGGAGTCCGGCGGCCGGATGATCGACGCCATTGTCACCAATTCGATGCTGCCGGATATCTCCAACGAATTCCTGCGCCGCCTTATTGAGGGCACGGAGGTCAAGAAGGTCGATATCGGCGTCACGGACGGCGAGTTTTCCTATGCGTTTGAGTAACGCGGTGCCAGACAACCGGCCTGCGCATTGAAATTAAACAGTCACAAGGGAGAGACCTGATGGCCAAGACAACAACCGTTAAGCATAAGTTCTATGTCGTTGATCTGGTGCGGTCCAAGCCCAAGCTGCAATACATCGAGATCCCGAAATACCGGGTCGATGTGGAGCTTGAAGTCACCACCACGGGCACGCTGAAAAAGCCGGATCCGGCGCCCTCGACCAAACTGAAGCGCCTGGAAGAAGCCGGCATGGTCGAGCTGGAGCGCTATGAGAAGGTGATCACCGAAGAGGCGGTGAAGCTGGACGCCAAGGTCGGCAAGCTGATGGAGACGCCCGGGGCGGCGGCGCAGAAAGAAGCGGAAAAGATGATCCAGGCGACCAACGCCTCGATCAAGAACGCGATGGATTCGGCGGAAGGGGCCGCCCAGAAAGCCATCGAAGCGCGGCTCAAGAAGGAAGCCCAGGGCGACAAGCTGCTGAAGGAGGCGCGGGTCAAGACCACGCTCAAGGTCGGGCTGGGCACGATCAAGATCGCAGGCTCCGTGGCCAAGCTGGTGGCGACCTCCGGGGCGGATGTGACCTCTTACAAGACCATCGTGACGGAGGTTGTGAAGCTGGGGCTGGAGATCAATCAGCAGCTCAAGAACGAGGCCAAGCTGCGCAAGGATCTGTATACCGGGATCCAGGCCTATATCACCCTGCGCGGCACCGTTCTGATGCAGGCGGCGGAGCGGCAGGGGATCACCGACACGTCGGGGATTTCGGTGAAGAAGCCGATTGAGGCGATCAAGAAGCTGACCGCCAAGGCGCTGGCGATGGGCGATGAGGTGACCAAGGGCAAGGACGCCAAATCCATCGCCAAGAACCTGCTGGATGCCACCGTCAAGGGGATCTCGGCCAAGGTGAATGACGCTGAGAAAGCGCGCAAAGCCTACCGCGAGCACACCACCAAGACGCGCGGCAAGACCGACAGCCTGGGCGTTTCGGCGGACAAGCTGATGAAGAAGGTGCGCGCGTCGAAAACCCTGAAAGAAGGCGTCAAACTGGGCGCGGAATGCATGACTCTGAAACGCGCCGCCAGCGAACTGGCCGCCAAGCTGAAGGAGCGCGAAGCCTATCTGGAGGAAATGCAGGCCCTGATGGAGGGCAACGGCATGAAGATCGACGACCAGACGACGATCCAAAAGCTTAAGGAGCTGGACAAGAAGTCGATTGCCTCGGAAGCGGCCACGCTGATGGGCGCAATCAAAACCGTCAAGACCTTGGTGGACAACGTCAGCAAGGCGGTCGCCTGATCCGGACCGGCAAAGCAATGGCCCGGCCCAAAGCCGGCCGGGCCGCAGACAGGGAGAAGACCAGTGGAAACCCAGGCCAGCACCGGCATGACGCTTCGGGACCGCGCCCGCGAATTCGTCGAGCGCCCCTGGGTGACGAATACCATTCTTGGCATCATCATCTTTAACGCCATCACCCTGGGCCTTGGCACCTCTGCCGCGGTGCGGGCGCATGCGGGCGGGCTGCTGGATGTGATCGACACCGCGGTTCTGACCATCTTTGTGCTGGAGCTGGCGCTGAAGCTGTTTGCCTATGGGTTGCGGTTCTTCTCCTCTGCCTGGAACATCTTTGACCTGGTTGTGGTCTCTTTCGGGCTGCTGCCGGACAGCCAGGGCCTGTCGGCCTTGCGCGGCCTGCGGGTGGTGCGTGCCCTGCGCCTGCTGTCGGTCATTCCGCAGATGCGCGCGGTGGTGCAGGCGCTGCTGGATGCCTTGCCGGGCATGGGCGCGGTGATCGTGATGATCTCCATCGTGTTTTACGTCTTCGGCGTGATGGCAACGATGATGTACGGGCAGGCCTTTGACGAATGGTTTGGCACTCTGGGCCGGTCGCTCTATTCGCTGTTCCAGATCATGACGCTGGAAAGCTGGTCGATGGGCATCGTGCGCCCGGTGATGGAGGAGTTCCCCTTTGCCTGGTCGTTCTTTGTGCCCTTCATCGTGATCACCGCCTTCTCGGTCCTGAACCTGTTTATCGGCCTTCTGGTCAACACCATGCAGTCGGCGGTGGAGGCTGAGGCCGAGGCGGAGTTCGAGAAGCTGCGGGACTTGGTGAAATCGGAAACGGACGTTGTCGATGCCCATGTCCTGGAGCTGCATGAGCAGATCAAGGCGCTCAGGGCTGAGATCGCGGAAATGAAAGGGCAGGGCAATGGCTGACAGCTCGCAGAAATTCATCGCCCGCAACCGGGCGCCGCGCGTTCAGATCGAATATGATGTGGAGCTCTATGGCGCCGAGAAGAAGGTGCAGCTGCCCTTTGTGATGGGGGTGATGAGCGATCTTTTGGGGAAATCCAAGGTCGAACAGCCCGCGATTGCAGACCGCAAATTCCTGGAAATCGACGCCGACAACTTCGATGAGCGGATGAAGGGGCTGGCGCCGCGCGCCGCCTTCACCGTGCCCAACACGCTGACCGGCGACGGCAATCTTTCGGTTGATCTGACGTTTGAGAGCCTCGCCGATTTCTCGCCCGGTGCCATTGCCGCCAAGGTCGATGCGCTGCGGCCGCTGCTGGAGGCGCGCACCCAGTTGCAGAACCTGATGGCCTATATGGACGGCAAGACCGGGGCCGAGGCGCTGATCGAGACGATCCTTAACGACCCGTCGCTGCTGGCTGCGGTGTCGGCGCCGGCGGCGGATGCTCAGACCGCGGCGGCGCTCGACTCCTTGCGCACTCTGGAGCTTCCGGAGGCGCAGGCGGACACCACGGGTGACGTGCTGGCGGGGCTTGCCGCACAGGCCCCGGAGGACGCTGAGGCAGAGGATGCTGCGGGCGGCGTTCTGGCAGGGCTGCGGGCGGCAGCGCGTGAGGAGCCGGAAGCAGATGATGGTGCAGCGGATGTGCTGGCCGGCCTGAGTGCGGCGGCACCAGAAGACGAAGACCAGGGCGATGAAGCCGGGGAGGCGCTGGCCTCGCTGGCTGCTGCGGGGGTTCCGGACGCCGGAGAGAGCGATCAGACGGGCGCCGTGCTGGAAGGCTTGGCGCAGGCAGAAATGCCCGATGCGGAAGAGGATACGTCCGGCGCTGGGCTCGCCGGGCTGGCGGCGCAAGAACCTGAGGAGACTGCCGGGGAGGATGCCGCTGGCGCGGCGCTGGAGAGCCTTGCGGCGGTTGAGATTGCTGAGACCGCGGCGGAGGACGCTTCGGGCGTGCTGGACGCGCTGGCGGATCTGGATGTGCCGGAGGCCGCTGTGGAGGAGGATCATTCTGCGGTACTGCAGGGGCTCGCCCCGGCCGAGGTGGAGGACGAGGCTGAAGACGCTGCAGGGGCGGCGCTGGAAAGCTTGGCTGCCGTGGAGGTTTCCGAAGACGCGGAGGAAGATGTCTCCGGCGTGCTGAGCGGGCTGGCCGATCTGGAACAGGCTGAGGAAGACAGCGGCGCGCAGGCCGCGTCGGCCTTGGAGAGCCTGGCGGATGCAGCAGTTCCGGATGCTGAGGAAGAGGACGGTCTGGAAGACGTGCTTGGCAGTCTGCTGGAGGATGCAGCCGAAGAGGAAGACGCCGCCAGCGAAACAGAGGATGCGCTGGAAAGTCTGGCCGCTGCCGGGATTGAGGACGCGGATGACGGTGGAGCGGAGGACATTCTTGAGGGATTGCTGGATGCCGCGCCGGACGACGCGCCCGAAGAAGAAGATCTGAGCGCCGTTCTGGACAGCCTGGAAGCACCGGAAGAGACCGAAGAAGCGGACGCCGCCGGGGATGTTCTGGCTGGTTTGGCGGATGATCTGCCGGAAGGCGATCCGGAGGATGAGACGGATCTGGACGATATCCTGGGCGGCCTTGACGCGCCGGATGAAGAGACCAGTGAAGATGGCCTGACTGCAGCGCTCGACACGCTGAAGGCGCCGGAAGACGAGGAGGGTGTAGACAGCGGCTTGGATGATCTGCTCGCGGACCTCGGCAGCGGCGTGCTGGAAGACGAGGCCGAGGAAGACACCGCTGATGTGCTGGCGGAACTCGCAGGGGCAGACGAGGCGGAGGACACAGACAGCGGTGATGCGGATCTGGATGCGCTTTTGGCCGGCGGGCTGGATGAGGATGACGATCTGGACAGTCTGCTGGGCGGTCTGGATGCGGAGGAAGACACGGAGAGCGATCCAGATACACTGTTGGGCGATGCGGCGGACGAAGCGGTTGCAGAGGACGCGGCAGAGGATAGCGGTTTGGATGATCTTCTCAGCGGCTTGGACGCCGGGGAAGAGGTGGACAGCGCCGATCTGGACGCGCTTCTGGCTGATGATGAGGCCGCCGAAGAAGACGGTGGTGATGATCTGGACGCCTTGCTGGGCGGATTGGACGAGACGGTAGAGGACGCCGGGGAGGATGCCGGGGACAGCGGACTTGATGATTTGCTGGGCGGTCTGGATGACGATGGCGGCGAAAAGTCCGGCGACGCTGACGGTGATGATCTGGACGAGCTGCTGGGCGGGCTGGATGAGGATGAGGCCGGCGAGGATGCCAGCCTGGATGACCTGCTGGGCGGCCTTGGCAGCGACGAGGACGGCGACGGTGATCTGGACAGCCTTCTGGCCGGTCTTGGTGAAGAAGCGGACGCTGAAGAGGCGGACGGCGCGGAAAGCGCCGAAGATGACCTCGATGCGCTGCTGGGCGGGCTGGGGGACGCGGATGCGGATCTGGACAGCCTGATGGGCGATGACGGGGACGTGGACCTGGATGATCTTCTTGGCGGTCTTGGCGATGACGATGAGGACACCGCCGGGGATGGCAGCGATGATCTGGATGCGCTGTTGGGGGATCTGGACGACGGCGGCAACGCGCCAGCGGCAGAGACTGCCGGGGCGGAACTCTCGGACGAACCGGAGTTTGCCTATGGCACCATGAGCGCGGAGCGGCCTGCCGCGCAGAAGCTGGCGCGCAAGCGGTTCCGGGTGGCCGTTATGGGCGATTTTTCAGGGAGAGCGGCCAAGGGGCAGCTGGAAACCGGCGATGCGCTGGCGGCACGCAAGGCGATCCTCTTGGACCCGGATACGGTTGAGGATGTGATCGAGCGCTTTGCCACCGAACTGGTGCTGCCGATTGGCAAACAGGGCGCCGGGATTGCGGTGAAGCTGGAGGATCTGGACGGTCTGCATCCGGATGAACTCTATGAAAACGTGGAGCTGTTTTCCGAGCTGGCGGGCCTGCGCAAGCAGCTGCAGAGCGGGGCAACCGCGGATCACGCCGCAAAAACGCTGAAGGCCTGGGCGGAGAAATACGGCACCAAGGCGCGGGCGCCCAAGCGGACCTCGGCAGGGAATGCGGTGCCTGCGGACAAGCGGCTGAGCGCCTTTCAGCAGCTGATCAAAGATACCGGCATCACCCCGCGTGCGGCCTCGCCGGTGGAGGACCTGCTGGCGCGAGTTGTCGGCCCGCATATCCGGGCGCTGCCGGACCCGGACCTGGCGGCGATGCAGAAGGCGGTGGATGAGGCCTTGTCTGATGCGATGCGGCTGGTGCTGCATCATCCGGAGTTCCAGTCGGTCGAAGCGCAGTGGCGCTCGCTGGATCTGATGGCGCGCTCGATCGAGGCGGACGATACGCTGGATGTGATGCTGTATGACATCTCGGCAGAGGAGCTGGCGGCGGATCTGGCGGCGGAGGACGATCTGTCCAGAACCGGCTTGGTGCGGCTGCTGACGGAGGAGCCGCTGGACGAGGAAAACGGGCGCGGCGGCTATTCGGTGCTGATCGGCATGTATCAGTTCGAGGAAACCCCGCCGCATGCAGAGCTTTTGGGCCGGATCGCGCGGGTGGCGGCGCATGTGGATGCGCCGTTCTTTGCGTCCATTTCGCCGGAGTTCCTGAAAACGCCCAAGGCGGAACGGCCCAAGCTGGTGGCGGAGGCCTGGGACACGCTGCAGGGCATGGCGGAGGCTGGGCATCTGGGGCTGGTCAGCCCGCGGTTCTTGCTGCGGCGCCCCTATGGTGAGAAAACCGAACCCTGCTATGAGTTTGATTTTGAGGAGTTTACCGAAACGGAAGGCCTGAAGGGTATGCTTTGGGCCAATCCGGTGGTGCTGGTGGCGATCCTACTGGGCCGGTCCTTCAAGGAGTTCGGCCCATCGCTGCAACTGGGCAAGATCATGTCTTTGGGGGGAATGCCCTATCATTATGTGAGCGACAGGTTTGGCGACCAGGTGGCGCTGCCCTGCACGGAGCGCAATATCGACCTGAACAAGATTGCGATGGCGCAGGAGCGCGGGTTCATGGCGGTGAGCGCGGTCAAGGGACGGGACGAGGTGCGGCTGACCTCCTTCAACTCCTTGAAGGGCAGCCAGATCCTGGGGCCCTGGACCGGACTGCCGGCGCCTGAGCCTTCGCCGCCGGACCCGCGCGGGCTGCCGGAACCGCCGGTTCCTGCGGGCGGCGGCGATGATAACGATTTGGACCTGCGGGGCGATGATGGCGGCGATTTCGGCCTGGATGATCTGGACCTCGGGGAAGATGACGACGGCCTGGATCTGAGCGGCCTGGATTTCGACGCTGAGGACGGCGGCCTAGATGATCTGGATGACCTTTTGTCGTCGTTTGGGGATGACGGCGATGAGGATGACGATGACGGCGGCGAGGAAATGGATGCAGAGCTCGCCGCGCTTTTGGATGATTTGTGATGCGTATGTTTGAGAACACTGCCGGCGATTACCGGACCGGTTCCCGTCGCGGAAAGGAGGAGACATGGTTGTAAGCAAGGGCCATGAAAACGACCTCGTCTGGATGTCGGGGACTTATGCCACCGACGGCCTGATGATGAGCCGGGCCATCGTGCGTGAGGGGCTGAGCAAGCTGACCGAGACTACCATCGAGTTTGCCGCCACCAAGGCCCAGCCCAAGCTGGAGGACCTGGTCGGCAAGCAGATGAACGTGCATGTGATGCGCCAGCAGACGGAGCATCAGTTCAACGGTATCTGCGTCTCGGTCGAGCATCTGGGGTTCCGCAACGGCTATGAGATGTTCGTGGCCGAAGTGCGCCCCTGGTTCTGGATGCTGACGCGGACCTGCGATCTGCGGGTGTATCAGGACAAGACCACGGTCGAGATCATCAAGCAGCTGTTCAGCGAATACGGTTTCAGTGATTTCACGGACAAGCTGAGCGACAGCTATACCACACGCGAATACTGCCTGCAGTACCGCGAGAGCGACTTTGATTTCCTGTGCCGCCTGATGGAGGAAGAGGGGATCTATTACTATTTCGAGAGCCCGGTTGGCGAAACCACGCGCGAAAAGCTGATATTGTGCGACGGGGTCAGCGGCCATTCCCCGATCAACGGCGGATCAACTGTCGAGTTCCACGCCCGCGACGACAGCGACCGGCGGCGCGAGGAGCATATCTCCGAGTGGACCAAGGATGAGCGCGTGACCCGCGGCAAGGTCACGCTGAACGATTTTGATTTCCTGACGCCATCGGCGGATCTCAAGGCCACCTCGGCAATTGCCAAGGGCAAGCATTCCTACAAGGACTATGAAGTCTACGACTACCAGGGCCATTACCGGAAGGATTCCACCCTCGGCACCAAACTGGCGCGGGTGCGGATGGAGGCGGAGGCGATCAGGCACATTCGCTGGCGCGGCGCCTCCAGCGTGCCGACGCTGGTCACCGGCTGCACCTTCACCATGAAGGAGCACCCGGTGAGCGAGAATAACAAGGAATACCTGGTGATTGATGCGGAGCATCACATCAAGGTGGCCTGGGATTACGGCGAGCGGGAAAGCCAGAAGCGGAAGGAGGTCGCCACCAAAGGCGCAATGCGCCGCGATCTGAAGGCGAAGAACATGGATGTGCCGGCGGAGATGGAGCACGACGTTTATGCCTCGACCTTCGGTGCGATCCTGAAATCCGAACAGTTCCGGGCGCCGCTGGTGACCCCCTGGCCTGAGGTGCAGGGGCTGCAGACCGCAACCGTGGTCGGCCAGAGCGGCGAGGAGATCTGGACCGATGAGCACGGGCGCATCAAGATCCAGTTCCACTGGGACCGGGAGGGCAAGAAGAACGAGACGTCCTCCTGCTTTGTGCGGGTGATGACGCCCTGGTCCGGCAAGAACTGGGGCATGGTGGCCATCCCGCGGATGGGGCAGGAGGTTGTAATCCAGTTCGAGGATGGCAACCCGGACCGGCCGATCTGCACGGGCATGCTTTACAATGCCGAAACGATGCCGCCCTATACCTACCCGGACGATCAGACCCAGCTGGGGATCAAGACCAACTCCTCCAAGGGCGGCGGCGGCTATAACGAGCTGATGTTCGACGACAAGAAGGACAGCGAACTGATGCGGGTGCAGGCGCAAAAGGATCACCAGATGCTGGTCAAGGACCGCTCGACGGTGACGGTTGGCCTGGATGCGCCCGATCCGGAGGTTACGTCTGCGGATGAAAAGAGCTATGTGTTCACCGTCCAGCAGCACATGACGGAAACCGTGCATCAGGGCGACCGCACCGAAGTGGTGGAGACCGGCGACAAGTCGGAGACCATCCAGACCGGCAACATGACCCTGGACATCGACACCGGCAACCTGACCGAAACGATTGCCCAGGGCAACCATACGGAGACCGTGTCGCTGGGCAATCTGACCGTCGATGTGACCGCGGGCAAGATCGCGATGAGCGCAGGCCAGGAAATCAAGCTGACCGTGGGGGCCTCAGAGGTCAAGATCGACAATTCCGGCGTGACCATCAAGGGGCCGATGATCAAGATCGAAGGCACCGGCATGGTCGAAGCAAAGGCACCGATGACCACCGTGAAAGGCGAGGCCATGCTGACCCTGAAGGGCGGCCTCACGATGATCAACTAGGTGGTGCAGATGCCGGGAAGATTTGAAAAGCTGGTCAAGATGCCCGCCGATCCGGTGGCCAAGCTGCTGTCGCGGGCAAATGTGATCCTGAAGACGCCGCTGGAGGCGCCGCCGACGGCGCAGGCCGGGGCGGTGCTGGAGGAACTGGACCGCAAGGGCGCGCTGGTCGATCTGTTGCGGGTGCTGGCGGTGCTGCTGCCGCCGCGGGAACGGGTGTGGTGGGCCTGCCTCGCCGCACGGGACTATATCGGGCCGCGGTCGGACAAGGACCCGGCCGCGCTGAAGGCGTCCGAGGCCTGGGTGTTCGAGCCCACCGAGGAAAACCGCGACAAGGCGCGGATCACCCTGGATCATGCCTATGTCGATGATGACACGGTGAATTGCGCGCTGGCGGTGCTCTATGCCGCCGGAACGCTGGGACCCGGAGAATTGAACCAATATCCTGCCCCCGCAGGGGCCTCTGAGGCGGCCGCCTTTGCCATGAATATGGTGGCCTTGGGTCAGTTGTCTGATAAGTTTGAAGAACACGGCGGCGTTCTGGTGGAACGGGCGCTGGATATCGCGCGCGGGGGCAAAGGTCAGGTGATCGAAGTCCCCCAGCACGCGGCGCAGGACTGACAGGGAGGATGTAACAGATGGGAATGCCACAGGCCCGGGTGACGGATCTGCATGCCTGCATGCTGCCCTCCACCCCGCCGCCGCCGGTGCTGCCGGTGCCGACGCCGATCCTGCCGCCCTGCGCGGTGACCGTGCTGGTTGCCAACCTGCCGGCCGCGCGCTTGGGGGACATGTGCACGGCGGCGCCGTCGCCGCACCCGATCATCAAGGGCTCGGCGACGGTGCTGATCAACAATATGCCGACCGCGCGGATCCTGGACAACACCGCCTGCGGCGGCATGGTCGTCAAGGGTGAATTCACCGTTCTGGTGGGAGGTTAGGCCCAATCATGGGAGTGACGCTGAAGTTTCAAAGCTCGGGCGCGATGCCCGGCGATGCGGCCCCTGTTCCGATGCGGGGGCCAAGCCTGACGGTGGGGCGCGGAGCCAGCTGCGACCTGGTGCTGCCCGATCCGGACCAGATGCTGTCGCGCAATCACTGCGTGATCGAGGATCACAACGGCAATGTGGTAGTGGTCGATCTGAGCTCCAACGGCACCTTTCTGAACTATTCCAAGATCCCGCTGGGCCGGACGCCGACACCGCTGAACAATGGCGATGTGCTGTGCATCGGCAATTATGAGCTGGTGGTGGAAATCCGCGACGACCTGATGGACGTCGGGGAGCTGATTGCGGCGCCCGCGGCGCAGGCGCCCGTGTCGCCCGGCAACGCCGCCAATGCGCCTGATCCGCTGCAACTGTTTGAGGATAGCGGCGGCCCGGGCGGCGATTTCCTGGATGACCTGCTGGGCGAGGGGCCGAAGGGGCCCGCGCAGCTGAACCCGGTCGACCCGATTGACGAGCTGCTGCCGCCGCTGGGCGAGGACGAGGATCCGTTCTTCCAGAAGACCAGCGACGGGCGCGAAGGCGCGGGGGCCAGCCTGGCCAACCACAACCCCACCGCCTCGGACGGGTTTGCCGCGCCTGCCGCGCATTCGAGCATGATCCCGGACGATTGGGACGACGAGTTCCTGTCCGGCATCGGCGGACCGGATGAGCCGGAACCGCAGCCCGAGCCGCCGCGCGAGGTTCCGCCGCCGCCGCAGGAGGTGCCGCCTTCGCAGCCGCCGCAAGAGGTGCCGCCGCAGCCGCCCCAGGAAACCCCGCCTCCGGCACCGCCGCAGGAGGTTCCGCCTGCGCCGCCAACGGAAATTCCGCCCTCTCAGGACGGGGGCAGCCGGGCGCTGCCCTCTGCCGGAGCACAGGAGGCGATTGAAGCTTTCCTCAGCGGGGCGGGCGCAGAGATCAGCATCGGCCCGGAAGATCACATCAGCACCATGGCGCGCATGGGCCGGGTGATGCGGACGCTGGTCGCGGGGTTGCGGGAAATTCTGATGACGCGGACCTCGATCAAGTCGGAGTTCCGCATCGAGCAGACGATGATTTCGGCCGGCGGGAACAATCCGCTGAAGTTCTCGATCACGCCGGAGCAGGCGGTCGAGGCGATGGTGCGCCCGGCGACCAAGGGCTATCTCAGCCCGGAAACAGCCGCCGAGGAGGCGCTGAAAGACATCAAGGCGCATGAGGTGGCGATGGTCACCGGCATGGAGGCGGCGCTGAAGGGCGTTCTGAAGCGGCTCGACCCCAAGGCGCTGGAGGCGCAGATTGAGGACAAGGGCGGCCTCAGCGGCCTCCTGCGCGGCAAGAAGGCCCGTTACTGGGACGTTTACGAGCAGCTTTATGCGGAGATTTCCGACCAGGCTGAGAATGATTTTCACGACCTGTTCAGCCGCGAATTCGCGCGGGCTTACAAGCAGCAGCTGGACAGGCTGAAGGACGGATAAGAGCCGCGCCGCTGGCGCGCGCCTGCAAGGAAGAGGAGATCCCGGTGTCCTGGGACAGCAAGGTACTTTGGACGGAGGGGCTGTTTTTGCAGCCGCATCACTTCCAGCAGTCCGACCGTTACAACGAGGCGCTGGTGGCCGGTCTGGCGCGGCGGCTCAGCCCGTATGCCTGGGGCGTGAACGGGCTGGAGATTGACCACGAGGCGCTGAAGATCGGCCAGTTTGCGGTCAAGTCCTGCGAGGGGCTGACCCATGACGGCACGGTGTTCCGGGTGCCGATGGCGGATCCGCATCCGCCGGCGCTGGAGGTGCCGTCAACGGTCAAGGATTGCATCGTCTACCTGACCGTGCCGCAGCGGCGCCAGGGGGCGGTCGAGGTCGACCTGAGCGGTGCCGAGCGCTCCGCCAGCCGCCTGCGCCCGGACAAGCAGGAAGTGACCGACGTCACCTCCTCCGAGCGCAAGCCGGTGCAGCTGGACGTGGGCAAGATGCGCCTGCAGTTCGCGCTGGAGGTGGATGATCTGGCCGACCTGCTGGCGATCCCGGTCGCGCGCATCATCGAGGTGCGCCCGGACAAAGAGATCGTGCTGGATCAGGCCTTTATACCGTCCTGCCTGGATGTGCGCGCGGCGCCTGCGCTGAACGGCTTCCTGCGGGAGCTGGAGGGCTTGCTGGCGCACCGGATGGAAGCGCTGGCAGGCCGCCTGTCCGAGGCCGGCGGCGCCCGCGGGGTGGCGGATGTGTCGGATTTCATGCTGCTGACGGTGGTGAACCGGCTGCTGCCGCAGGTGCGCCATCTGCGCAATATCGAGAACCTGCACCCCGAACGCCTGTTCACCCTGTGCGCCGGACTGGCGGGGGAGTTGTCGGTGTTCATGTCGTCAGACAAACAGGCGCCGGAGTTTCCGCCCTATACCCATGACAATCTGGTTGCGTGTTTTGCGCCGGTGATCCGGGTGCTGCGGCAGTATCTGAGCTCGGTGCTGGAGCAGAACGCGATTCCGATCAAGCTGGAGGCGCGCAAATACGGTATCTCGGTGGGAGTCATTGCCGACCGCAAACTGCTGGGCAACGCCGGTTTTGTGCTGGCGGTCAGTGCCGACATCCCGGCCGAGGACGTGCGCAAGCATTTCTCGGGTCAGGCCAAGATCGGGCCCGTCGAGGAAATCCGCCAGCTGGTGAATTCGGCGCTGCCGGGGATCACCCTGCGCCCGCTTCCAGTGGCGCCGCGGCAGATCCCCTATCATTCCGGCGTGGTCTACTTCGAGATGGATGCGGACAGCCCCTATTGGCGCAAGATGACCACTTCCGGCGGGATCGCGGTGCATGTGTCGGGCCAGTATCCGGGGCTCAAGATGGAGCTTTGGGCGATCCGTAATGCATAAGGGAAGGCGCTGAGATGGCTGATTATGACGATCCCTTTGCCGAACCGGGGGATACCGACAAGACGGTGATCAAGCCGAACCCGGGCGGGCGGCGCAGCGCCACACCGATGCAGCAGCCAGAGGCGCCGCCGCAGCCCGCGGATCCGGATCTGGATGCCTATGGCGTGCCGCAGGCGGCAGCGCCGAGGCCGCAGGCTGCGGCGGGCGGGGCCAAGGCGCCGAAGATGGCGCTGACGGGGATGAACCAGCTGACCGCCTGCGCCGCAACCCTGTTTGCGCTGATTTCCCGCATCCGCAACCGGGCGCAGCACATGGACCCGGACGCGCTGCGCAAAAGCGTGGTGGCGGAGGTGCGCGCGTTCGAAAACCGCGCGCTGCAGGCAGGAATTCCGGCGCAGACCGTGAAGGTCGCGCGCTATGCGCTGTGTGCGACGCTGGACGATGTGGTGCTGAACACGCCCTGGGGCGGGCAGTCCTCCTGGGGACTGCAGTCGATGGTCGCGACCTTCCACCGCGAGGTGGTGGGCGGCGACCGGTTCTATGACCTGCTGGCGCGGCTGGAGAAGGAGCCGGGCGCCAATATCGACATGCTCGAATTCCTCTATATGTGCCTGTCGCTGGGGTTTGAGGGCCGTCTGCGGGTGGAGCAGGGCGGCTCCGAGAAGCATCTGCAGATCCGCGGCGCGCTGGCCCGGATCATCCGCAACCAGCGCGGCCCCGTCGAGCGCGATCTGTCGCCGCATTGGGAAGGCATCGTCAAGCCGTTCAAAGCGCTGTCGGTCTGGCGGCTGGTGTGGATCACCCTGGCGGCCACCGCTGCGGTGCTGGCGCTGCAGTTCATCGGCCTCAGCTGGATGCTGTCGAACAAGACCGAGAATGTGGTGGGGCAGCTGTCGATTGTCGACGCCGGTCCGAAGGCACAGCTGGAACGGCGCGCGCCGCCGCCCCCGCCGCCGCCGCTGGCCCCGACCACCGAAGAGCAGGTCGCCAAGGTCTCCGGCTTCTTGGAGCCGGAAATCAAGGAAGGCATCGTGCAGGTGTTCCAGAAGGGCAATACGCTCATCATCCGGCTGACCGGCTCCGGCATGTTCGGCTCCGGCTCGGATCAGCTGAGCAAGGCGTTCCGCAACCCGGTGAACCGGGTGGCCGAGGCGCTGAATGACGAAAAGGGCAAGCTCATCGTGGCAGGGCATTCCGACAACGTGCCGATCCGTTCCTCGCGGTTCCCGTCCAACATGGCGCTGTCGCTGGCGCGGGCGAAATCGGTGATGGCCGGCATGGCCAAGGTCATGACGGATCCGGACCGGCTGTCGGCCGAGGGCCGCGCCGACAAGGAACCGATTGCAGACAACAGCACCCGCGCCGGGCGGGCCAAGAACCGCAGGATCGAGATCCTGCTGGTTCAGGAGGTTCAAGGATGATCCGCCGTTATATCATTCCCCTGTTCCGGTCGATCTACACCGTCCTGCTGATCCTGGCCGCGGTGCTGTCGGCCTGCGTGTGGTTCTTTGCGCCGTTCATCGGCAGCGCCGACTGGCGCCCGTTTGACGGGGTGATGGCGCGGCTGATCGCCATCGGCGTGATCTTCCTGCTGTATTTCCTCATCATCGGCCTCATCTTCTGGCGCCGCCGCCGCAAGGATAAGGAGATGACCGAGGAGATGGCCGAGGCGGCCGATACCTCGGAAGATGATGTCTTGTCCGAGGAAATCGGCGAGCTGCGCGGCAAGTTCAAGGACGCGATGAAGGAGCTGCGCAAGTCCAAGGGCGGGCGGCGCCACCTGAATGACCTGCCGTGGTACATCATGATCGGCCCGCCGGGTGCGGGCAAGACCACGGCGATCGTGAACTCCGGCCTGCAGTTCCCGCTGGCCGAGAAGATGGGCAAGGCCGCCATTGGCGGCGTTGGCGGCACCCGCAATTGCGACTGGTGGTTCACCAATGAGGCAGTGCTGATCGACACCGCCGGGCGCTATACCACGCAGGAAAGCGATGCGGAGGCCGACAATGCGGCCTGGCTGGGCTTCCTGGGGCTCTTGAAAAAGTACCGCAAGCGGCAGCCGATCAACGGTGCCATCGTCGCGATCTCGCTGTCCGACCTCAGCTTGCAGGATGAGATCACCCAGAAAAGCCACGCCGCTGCCGTGCGCCACCGCCTGGAGGAACTGCGCGAGAAGCTGGGCGTGCGCTTTCCGGTCTATGTGCTGTTCACCAAAGCAGACCTGATTGCCGGCTTCCAGGAGTTCCATGACTCCTTGGGCAAGGAGGACCGCGAGCAGGTCTGGGGGTTCACCCTGCCGCTGCCCAAGGGCAAGAAGGAAGAGCCGCCGATTGCCGCGTTTGACCAGGAGTTCGGCCTGCTGCTGGGGCAGATCAACGCGCAGCTGTTGGAGAAGATGCAGACTGAGACCGATCATCAGCGCCGGGCGCTGATTGCCGGCTTCCCGTCGCAGGTGGCGTCAATGCGCGCGGTGGCGCGCGACTTCCTGATGGAGGTGTTTCAGGACAGCCGCTATGCGCAGCGGCAGATGCTGCGCGGGGTCTATTTCACCTCCGGCACCCAGGAAGGCACACCGATTGACCGGCTGATGCTGGGCATGGCGCAGACCTTCGGCATCGGTCGGCAGGCGATTGGTTCGGGGCAGGGCACCGGGCGCAGTTTCTTCCTGACCCGGCTGTTCGAGGGTGTGATGTTCCCGGAGGCGGGGCTGGTGTCGGCCGACGACAAGGTCGAACGCCGCTACCGCTGGACCCGGCGGATTGCGATTGCGGCCACCGTGCTGGTGGCTATCGCAATGGGCACGCTGTGGGTGCGGTCCTATCTCAAGAACACCGATCTGATCGCCCAGGCCGAGGGTCAAGTGTCGGCCTACCAGGCCGCAGCGGCAGAGCTGCCGCCCAGCCCGGTGGGCGACACCGACCTGGTTCCGGTGGTGGCGGCGCTGAACAACCTGCGCGACATGCCGGGCAATCCGGTGCTGTCGGACCCGGAGCCCGAGCGCGCGATGACCTATGGCCTGTACCAGGGCGAGGTGATCGGCACCCAGGCCGCACAGACCTATCGTGCGGCGCTGAACCAGCGGCTGCTGCCGCGGCTGCTGGTGCGGCTGGAGCAGCAGATCGAGGGCAACATGAACAACCCCGATACGCTCTATGAGGCGCTGAAGATCTACCTGATGCTGGGGCTGCAGGGGCCGATGAACCCCGATCTGGTCAAGGAATGGATGCGGCTGGACTGGGAAAACATTGCCTACCCCGGCATTGCCCGCACCCAGCTGCGCACCGATCTGATGGATCACCTGACCGCGCTTCTGTCGCAGCCGATGGAGGAGATTGCGCTCAACGGCCCGCTGATCGCCCAGGCGCAGAACATCCTGTCGGAAATGCCGCTGGCGCAGCGGGTCTATAACGGCATCCTGAATTCGCAGCAGGCCACCGCGCTGCCGAAATGGCGGATCACCGATGTCGGCGGGCCGTCGGTCAAGCGGGTGCTGGTGCGCAGTTCCGGCAAGCCGCTGAATGATGGGATCGAAGGCATCTTCACCTATGACGGCTTCCACAATGTGTTCCTGCCGGAGGCGGTCAGTGTTGCCGAACGCGTCCACCGCGAGGCCTGGGTGCTGGGGGAGCAGAGCGAGGCAGCGCAGAATGAGGCGGTTCTTCTGAAGCTCAGCCGCGATGTGCTGGACCTTTATTACAACGACTACATCAGCCGCTATGACCAGATGCTGGGCGATATCGACATCATCCCGCTGGAATCGCTGTCCCATGCGGTGGAAGTCACCAATGTGCTGTCCGGGCCGACCTCTCCCATCGTCAACATCCTGACCGAAGTCAGCAACGAAACCCGGCTGAACGAAGACAAATCGGTGCTGGACGCGGGCTCTCTGGCAGCGGGTGCGCAGCAGGTTGCGGCGATTGAATCCCGGTCGAACCTGTCGATCCAGGGGCAGATCCTGCTGGAGGCGCTGGTCAATTCCGCCGCCAATGCGCCGGGAGAGACAGCCAAGCCGCCGGGGGCCTATGTGCAGGAGCGGTTCCAGTGGCTTTATGATCTGGTCAACCGGCCCGAGGGGCAGCCGTCGCAGCTGGATGACCTGATGGGGCAGCTGCAGCTGGTCTATCAGGAGCTGAACAAGATGTCCTTCTCCGGCGTGGCTGCCGGCGGCCAGAGCGGCCAGGCCCTGCTGCAGTTCCAGCAGACCGCCAGCCGCATGGGCGGGCCGCTGCCCCGCTGGGCAACGCAAATCTCGGCGGGCTCATCGGGGATCACGTCCGAGGGCACCCGCGCCTCGATCAACGCGCGCTGGCAATCGGCGGTGCTGCCGTTCTGCGAACAGGCGCTGGCGAACCGCTATCCGTTCAACCGCTCGGCGCGGGCCGATGTGGCAATGGCGGATTTTGCCAAACTGTTTGCGCCGGAGGGGATGATCGACAGTTTCTTCAACGAGCATCTGATGAAATACGTCGATACCCGCAGCCGGCCCTGGACCTGGAAGCGCGTCAATGACGTCGACCTGGGCATCAGCCCGGCGGTGCTGCAGCAGATGCAATATGCGGCCGAGATCAAGGAGGCGTTTTTTGCGGACGGGCCGCAGCCGGCGGTGAACTTCCAGATCACCGTCAACGCGCTGGATCCCAAGGCCAAGGAGGTGCTGCTGGAAATTGACGGCACCAAGGTGGCTTACAATCACCGTTCCGGCGCGCCGACGCCGGTGGCGGTGACCTGGCCCGGCTCGGTCGGGCTGGCGCGGCTGACGCTGCTGCCGCAAAAGCGCGATGCCGAGAACGTGCTGTCGCGCGACGGGCCCTGGGCCTGGTTTCGGCTGCTGGACGCGGCAGAGGTGCGGCGCACCAATGTGTCCGACCGGCGGCGGGTGAACTTCCGCGTGGGCGGCCGGCTGGCGCTGTTTGAGCTGCAGTCCGGCTCGGTCATCAACCCCTTCGCCCTGCCGGCGATGGCAAAGTTCAGCTGCCCGAAGTCGATGTGATGGCGGGGTTCGGGGCCTTCGGTAAGATGCCGTCAGCCGGGGATTTCTTCCGGCTGAACACGCCGGGCGGTTTTGTCCGGGTGTGGGACGCCTGGCTGCAGCAGATCATGCTGGACGGCAGGGCCGCTTATGGCGCCGGGTTTGACGCGCATTACATGACCGCGCCAATCTGGCGGTTCACCTTGCCTGCCGGACTGGCCGGCGCGGGGGCGGTGATGGGCGTGATGATGCCATCGGTCGACCGCGTGGGGCGCCGGTTTCCGCTGACGCTGATGGCGGGTGCGGGTGTGCCGGGACAAGTGGCGGCGGGGCCGTACCATTTCGGCGAGGCCGCATTATTTGAACGGCTGGAGGATGTGGCGCTGGATGCATTGGAGGACACGATGACCAAGGACCGCCTGGCGGCGACACTCGCAGAGATACCGGCGCCGGCGGCACCGGCCGCTGGCGCCGAGGCCGCAGCGGGGATGACGATGGTTCTGGCCGGGGCCCAGGGCGCGGAGAGGCTGACAGCCGCATCGGATGACGCCCGGCTGGCGGATTGCAGCCTGTGGACCGCGGTTCTGGACGGGGTGCCGCGAACGCTGGCGTGCAGCGGTCTGCCGCAAGGCGCCGCGGCGCTCGGGCTGTTTGACCTGGGCGCGACGGTCTGGGAGGGGGCCGGGGTCTCATGATGAACCCGATGCGCAAATACCGCTATACCGCGCAGACCCACGTGGGACTGAAGCGCAAGATCAACGAAGATGCCGTTCTGGCGCTGCCGGAGCATGACATCTGGCTGGTGGCCGATGGCATGGGCGGACACCAGGCTGGCGACTTCGCCAGCCGCCTGATTGCCGATGCGGTTGCGACGATCCCGCAGGGGCTGGACCCGGCGGCGCGGATGCATTCGCTGCGGGACGCGATCCAGACCGCGCACCAGGCCATCCGGGCCGAAGCCGCCTCCCGCGGCGGCGGCACCATCGGCTCAACCGTTGCCGCGCTGATCATGGCGAACCAGCATTTCGTCGGCCTCTGGGCCGGGGACAGCCGGATCTACCGGCTGCGCAATGGCCGGATCGAGATGCTGACCGAAGATCATTCGGCGGTGGCGGAGTTTGTTCTGGCGGGCAAGATGACTTGGGACGAGGCCGACCAGCATCCGCAATCCAACGCGATCACCCGGGCCGTCGGGGTCGGCGAGGCGCTGGAAATCGACAAGGTGCGCGGCGGCACGGTGCCCGGCGACCGCTTCCTGATCTGCTCTGACGGGCTGACCAAATACGCCACTTTTGCGATCCTCGCGGATGTTCTTGGCAGCACGCCGCTGGAAACGGTTGGCGACCGGCTGATCCAGATCGCGCTGGACGGCGGCGGCGCGGACAACATCACCGCCGTCGTGATTGATGTCCTGTAGCCAAGCCGCTGCCCTTGCAGGGGGCCGCCTGCCCGGTCAGGGTTTGGCGGTGACAAGAACCCGGCTGTCCAGCGAGCGGATGCGGCTGGAATCGGCCTCGTAACTGGCCTGCAGCGCTTCGGCAAAGCCGACGGCGCTTTCCGAGGTCGGGCGCATCCCGTCAAACAGCGGCTCCGACGAATGCAGCACCAGCACCTTGCTTTTGCCCAGGGTGCTGTCATCCACCTTAAAGGCGATGCCGCCGCCGGATGCGGACTCCTCCAGGCTGTAGGCCACCCGCACCGGCACGTCGCCCGCAGCCCCGCCGCGCAGGCTGGCCACCGCATTGTCCGGGCGCGCGATGTTGGGCAGCAGGTGAAACACGTTGCCGGAGACATCAAGGACCGACACCGTCAGGTAGCCGTCGGTCACATCCCCCGGCAGCACCACGTCGATTACCGGGTTTTCCCCGACAAAGAACCGGCCGGAGGGGTTGGGCTCCACCGTCGAGCCGCCCACCGCGAATTCCACTTCGGCACCGCCGGAGGGGGCTTTGGGCAGGTGCTGCTCCACCACACACAGAGAGTCGTTCAGCACCTCGACATCCAGCACCACCTGGCGCTCATGGGCCAGCGCGCGCAGCGCGTCGAACAGCTCCAGCCGGGTGGCGGTGTTGGCGACGCGGCCGCTGATCAGGATCGGGTCGGCCGGCGCATAACCGTCATAATGGCCGTTCCCGTCGCGCACCAGCGGGCCGCAATCAGCAAAGGTGTCCATGATCGCCTTGACCTCTGCCACCGGCAGCATCGGCAGTTCGAACCGGATTTCTGCTTTGCCTTCCAGCGCCCCGGGCAGGCCGTTGCGGAAGCGTTCGTTCAGCATTTCGGCAACGTTGGTGTCGCTGGTCGTGCCGGTCAGGCGGGCCTTGTTGTTGCTGACCACCAGCCGCCATTCGCGCAGGCCCTCAAGCGGCCTTACCGTGTCCAGCAGATCGGCGCCCCAGGTCTCGGCGATTGCGCCGGAGGCCAGGGTCAGATCCGCGTCCTCAGCCAGCGCCAGCAGGGCGTCGCGGGTGGCTTCCGAGGGCACGTTGCCGACGATCTGCACCGGCCCGTCCGCCGGTTTTTCCGCAATCAGCGAATAGGGGCGGACAACCGGATAAGACGGACCCATGAAGCTGTCGAGCATGCCGGAGAAATAGGCCCCCGCGCCGCCGCCGCCGAGCAGCAGCAGAACCGCCAGTGCCGCCCACAGGCCGCCGCGCCCACTCTTTTTCCCCTGTGCGGTTGCGCGCGCCGGGTCCGGCGGGGGAGGCGGCGCCGGCTGGCGGGTTTGCGGTACGATGATGGTGGCATCTTCGGCTGCGGGTCCGTCCAGCACATCCGCCAGACTGCCGCCGTCGGGATTGTCGAGAAACGCCAGCACCTCGCCCGCGCTTTGGAACCGGTCATCCGGGTCCGGGGCGCACATCCGGCCGATCAGCGTCCTGAGGGGTTCCGGCACACCGCTGGTATCCAGCGGTTTCTGCTTGTTCTCAACCACTTCCATCGGGTTGGCGCCGAGTTTGGGCGCGGCGCCGCGGAAGTTGGCAAGCAGCAGCGCGCCCAGCGAATAGATGTCCGAGCGCGCGTCGGTCTGCCCGCTCATCTGCTCCGGCGCGGCATAGGAATACTTGCCCGCAAATTCATTGCCGACAATGGTCTGGGCGCCCGGGTTGGTGTCCTTGGCAATGCCAAAGTCGATGATCACCGCCTCTGCCGGGTCGCCGCCCCGCAGGATGATGTTGTCCGGGCTCAGGTCGCGGTGGACGATATTGCGGGCATGCGCCGCCTGCAGCCCTTCGGCCACGCGGCGGCAGATCACCAGCAGATCTTCGGCCGCCATCGGCCCCTGTTTCAGCCGCTTGTCGAGGCCGGGGCCGTCGATGTAATCCATCAACAGGTAGATATGGCCGTCCGGCGTGCGGTGGTTTTCCGAATAGCGCACCACCGCGGCATGGCGGATTTCGCGGATATTCTCCTCGCGCGCCATCAGGACGGTAAAGTCCTCGTTGGCTGCAAGCTCCTGCTTCAGCACCTTCAGGGCCACCAGGTTGCCGGAGATTTCCGAGCGCGCCTTGTAGACATCCGAGGTGCCGCCGCGCCCCAGCAATCCTTCGATCCGATAGGTATTGTTCAGCAGATCACCCGGCTGGAACAAGTCGCCAGGGCGCGATTCAAGCATGGAGTTCTCCCTGGCCTGCAGTCCGCCGCGAGCCCAAGCCGGGCTTAGCCCAGGGCCTGGAATTCGACGCGGCGGTTTTCATCCGCACGCGGGTTGTCCTGATTGAAAGGCGCGGTCTCGCCCATGCCGATTGCCTTCAGCATATCCTCGGGCACGCCGCAGGCGCTGATCAGGTGGCGGCGCACTTCCTGCGCGCGCAGCAGCGACAGCCGCTCATTATAAGCAGCGGAGCCGGAGCTGTCGGTATGGCCGATGATCTGGAACACGGTGCCGTCCATCAGTTTCATCGACTCGCACATATTGGCCAGCTTGGGCGCCTGGTCCGCCCGCAGCGCCGCGCTGTCAAAGTCAAAGGAGATCTGGACATTGATCTGGGCCTGCTGGTCCACCGGATTGTATTCCTCGGCGGCGGCCGCCACGGTCGCGGTTTCCTGCGCCGTGTCCTGGGTCTGGTCCGTGCTGCTGGGCACGATCACCAGGCCGCGGGTCTTCTGCTTTTTGAAGGCTTCGGTGATTTCCTCAACCGACAGTTCACCGCCGTTCGACTGCGCCTGCGCCAGCGGTGCGAACATGAGACCGGCGCCTAGAACGCTTGCGAAAATTCCTTTCAGGGGGATCATGCTCAGCGCCCTTTCCTACCGTTACAACTTCGCTGGCAGCTTATACCAGCACCTGCTGCCTGCCAATGCCGGGCAAAGGCCAGCGGCGGAAAAAAACACGGTGTTTCCGGCAAGTTGTAAACAGGGGGTTTACTTGCCGCGCACTGAAAGATTGAAATGGGCGCAGGTGAACCGGGAGGGTATATGCGGGTTCTGCCAGCCGTCATAATCGCCATTGGCCTGGTGCTGGCTCCGGCTGTCTGGTTCGGGCTCAGCTGGCTGCTGAGCGAAGAAGATTACCAGGGGGCCGGCGGGGTGGATTCCACCGCGCGTATCGAGATCGAGATGCTGCGCCAGCAGGTCGAGGATCTGCAGGCCCGGATGACCGACCTGCAGAACGAGCTTGCCAGCCTGCCCGCGGGAGGGGCAGGCACCGGAACCCCTTTCACCGATGATGCGGCCGGCGAGGCCGCGATCTGGAACCAGACCGGCGGCGCGGATCTCGATTATGCGCAGGTGGTGCTGATCGCCGACCGGCTGAACGTGAACCGCGGGCTGAAGGTGACGGGCGGCAGCTATCTGACGGAAAAGCTGGGCCGCCCGCGGGAAGATCTGAACGACACCTGCCAGCCGATGACCAACCCGGACCTCAAGGAAAAGCTGGTGACAGAGCAGGTCGGGCCGATCCGGGTCAGCATGCTGCGCCCGGCCATCGAAAGCCTGAAGGTTGTGTTCGAGAACATCCGCCAGGCGGACCCCGACCTTTATGCCCGGATCAACACGGCCGGGGCGCTGTGCGTGCGCCGGATCCGCGGCACGCTCAGCGCGCTCTCCACCCACAGCTATGGCCTGGCTGTCGACCTGAACATCGACGGCAAGCTGGATAATTTCACTGATGGCAAGACCCAGCTGGGGTTGACCATCATGGCGGATTTCTTTTACGACCAGGGCTGGGTCTGGGGCGCGGGGTTCCGCCGCGAGGACAGCATGCATTTCGAAATCAGCCGCCGCCAGCTGGATCAATGGCTGGCCGAAGGGCAGCTGTAACCGTCGGCTTGTCTGCCCAAGGGCCTGTTCAGGAACGAGATGCGCAAAAGGGCGAACAATCCATGAAGCGGATGCATCCGCGGGAACCCAGACGCTTACCCTTCCAGCCCGTAGGCCTGGCGGATCCCCCTTTGGGTGCCCGGCCCGAAATTGCCGTCGATCGCGCCTGCATAGAAATTGTTGTCTTTCAGCTTTCGCTGCAGCGCGCGCCGGGTCTCTGCGGTGAACATCTTGGGGCGTTCGCTCAGCAGGTTGAGCACATCAGAACTGCCGCTGCGCAGCGCCGCATACAGGTAATGGGCTGAATCCTCGGGGCCTTTTGACGGGATCAGCCCGTCATCGATCAGGGCGGCGAAATTGAACTGGGCCTGCGGATGGCGCAGGTCGGCAGCGCGCTCAAAGAACGTCAGCGCTTTCTTCGGGTTGGCGCGCAGGCCAAGCCCGCCCTGGTAATGCAAAAAGCCAAGATCGTTGATCGCATCGGCAAAATCCTGGGCCGCCGCCGCCTGATACAGCTCCAATGCCCTGGCCGGATCGGCGTCGACGCCGGTGCCGCGCTCATACAGCTTTGCCAGCTCAAACTGCGCTTCCGGGGAGCCCGCGTCCGCAGCCCGCTGCAGGAAATCCACGGCCGCCTTGGGGTCAAACCGGCCCTCATTCGGGTTCAGCCGGATATAGGCCAGTCCCAGCATCGACCGGGTATCGCCGAGGTCGGCCAGCGCCAGCAGCTGCTCCTCCTGGTCGGGTTTCAGCGCGGCCCAGGCGGCAGAGGCATCGGCCACGGAAACCGGGGCGTCATTTGCGCCCGGGCCGGCCAGATAGAACGGCACGCCCGTCAGCGAGCCGTAGGTATAGGGTTCCTGCAGGTTGCCGGTGGTCTCCAGAACCCGGTCGCGCACTTGGCGGAACATCAGGCTGATCTCCAGCCCCGGCTGCACCATCTTCTCCATCAGCGCCGTGGCATAAGGCGAGTTGCTGCCGCTGCCGTCCAGCGCCACCTGGCCGTCCTTGGCGGCAAAGGCCACCAGCGTGCCGCGGTCCGGATCGGCCGGCGCCATGCCGCCGCCGCCGCGGGTGGCGGCAGCGTTTTCAGCGGCCTGGGTGCCGCCTTGCTCCAGCGCAATCGAGTCGCCCAGCGGGTTGTCGCGGCAGCTGTCGAGGATCACGATGCGCATCTTGCGGGCCCGGTCCACGGCCGCCAGCAGCTGTTTCAGCGAAAGCGACTGGCGCTGCACATCCCGGTTGCCGGCCACCTTGGCGTCTGCCGGGATCAGGAAATTCTCGCCCTGAACCTCGATCCCGTGACCTGCAAAATAGACCAGCGCCAGATCGGCAACTTCGGAGCGGAAGGCGAAATCCTGCAGCAGCAGCTCCATTTCCGCGGTGCCCGGATCCAGCGCCAGGCTGACGTCAAACCCGATGCCCTCCAGCGTGTCCGCCATCGCGGCGGCATCGTTGCGGGTGTTTTCCAGCGGCGGCAGGTACTGGTAGTCAGCCACGCCGATGACCAGGGCGATGCGGTCGCTTGCAGCCTGCGCCCCTGCCGCCATCAGCAGGCAGGCGGTGAAAATCAACGGTTTGAAAAGCAAAGACATACGGACACCCGGGCTGGCTGTTTCAGCTAGGCCCAATGTAGTCTGCGGCGGCCGCAATGAAAAAGGAAATTCGCGGCCGCGGGTCTGCAGCGCAGCTCCGCCCGGGTCTGGGCGGAGCCGGGGCGTTCAGGTGTCTGCCAAGCTGCTGGCAGAGCGCAGCCGGTCGCGCAGTTTTTCGAGAGTGACCCCTGCCGCTGCGGCCGGCAGATCGGCAGGGCCGGACTCATCAACTTGCGCCTGCACGCGCTTGTAGAAACCGGAGAGCCCGGCCAGGGTCTGGATCACCAGATCAAAGTCCTGCAAAGAGCGCAGTTCCTGGCTGGTCGGGGGCGTGCCCCGTTCCAGCACGTCCAGCACGACGTCTTCCAGCGCCTGCATCTGACTGCGCAGCTGCTCCATTTCCCACGCCGAGGCGGCGCAAAGTTCGCTCAGGGCTTTGCCGGGACGCTCCATGGTTACAGCCGCCCGACGACCTGTTCGATGGCCTGCTTCATCGTGGCGACCGTGAACGGCTTGCGGACAATGTTGTTCAGGCCGATCTGCTTGCCGACCTGGATCATCTCCGGCGTCGGCTTGCCGGTGACCAGAATGAACCCGACCCGCTGTGTGACCTGGTGGCTGCGCAGGGCCTTCAGCAGACCCAAACCGTCCATGCCCGGCATGTTGTAGTCGGACAGCACCATGTGAACCGGTGTCTGGATCAGTTTCTGGTAGGCGCCCTGGCCGGAGTTTTCGACCATGTAGTTCTTGATGCCGATCTCATCCAGGCTTTGTGTGATGATCCCCCGGCTGGTTGACATATCGTCAACGACCATAACGCGGAGAGAGTCTTTCAAGCTCATTTTTCTTTCCTTCTGCTCTGCTTGCAGCCGTGGTCAGGAAGTCCTGCCAGCGGGTGAGTTGACATAGGTTGTGATCCCGGCCGTCTTCAGGTGCTGCGCTGCCGGGCCGGACATGCGCTCTGAGTGCCCGATGAAGAGATAGCCGCCCGGGTTCAGGGCATTCTGGAAGGCCTGCCACACCTTCTGCTGAGTCGGGTTGTCGAAATAGATTGCCACATTGCGGCAAAAGATGGCGTCGAACCTGCCGCGGAACGGAAACGGCTCGATCAGGTTCAGCACCCCGAAGGTGATCAGCTTGCGCAGACTGTCCGGCAGCCGCCCCTCGGCGTCCCGGGCCGGCACCAGCTTGCGGTATTTCGCGTCAATCTGGGCCAGTTCGTCCTCGGGGTATTTCGCCGCCTTGGCGTGCCGCACCACAACCGGGTCGATATCGGTGCCCAGGATCTTGAAATCCAGCTTGGCCGCGTCCGGGCACAGATCCAGAACGGTCATCGCAATCGAATAGGGTTCCTGCCCGTTGGAGCAGCCCGCCGACCACAGCCGCACCCGGCCGCCGCGCCGCGCCTGTTCGATCAGCGGCGGCAGCACATCGTTGCGCAGGGTTTCGAAATGGTGCGGCTCCCGGAAGAAATGGGTCACGTTGGTGGTCAGCAGCGACAGCAGGCCGCTGCGCTCCTGTTCGGAACTGGGGCCGTCCAGGCAAGCCAGATATTCCTTGAAGCTGGTGAAATTGCGCTGGCGCAGCTTGCGCGCCAGCCGCGAGGACACCAGCGGCTTCTTGCTTGCCGCCAGGGCCAGGCCGAAGTGCTTGTGCGCAAACTGCGCGATGGCTTCGAACTCCTGGTCCGAGAGCGTAAAGCTTTCAGCTGCGGGAGTGATGGAACCTTCTGCGCTCACGGCATCACCTGCTCCGGAGCTGAGATCACCGCATCCAGATTGATGATGCGCACCATGGTGTCATCATGCGAGATGATGCCCTGGATGTATTCCATCGTGTTGCGGCTGTCGACCGGCGGGGTGTCCTGGATATCATCCGGGTTGATCGAGATGATTTCCGAGACCGATTCCGCCAGCAGCCCGACCGGTTTGCCATGCACCGAAACCACGATAACCACATTGCGCTCGCTGGCTTCGGTCTGCTGCAGGCCAAAGCGGGCTGACAGGTCATAGATCGGGATCACTGCGCCGCGCAGGTTCATCACCCCCAGCACATCGGCCGGCGCATGCGGCAGGATGGTCACCGGCGACCAGCGCCGGATCTCGCGGATCTGGGTGATCTTCAGGCAAAAGGCCTGGCCTGCCACGGTGAAGCTGACGAACTCGCTGTGTTCAGCGTGCTTCACTTCCTGATCGTTTTGCTTCACTTCAGCTTGCATTGCTCAATCTCCGCTCGGTGTCAAAGGCGGCTGCCGTGGGCGAAGCCGCAATGATGCTTTCAGGGTCCAGGATCATGGCGATTTTGCCATCGCCCAGGATGGTTGCAGCGGCGACGCCGGGAATTTCCCCGCAGACGCCGTCGAGGCTTTTGATCACCACCTGGCGCTGATCGTGGATGTCATCCACTGCCAAGGCGCAGCGCTGGCCGGTTTCGGTCTCCACCAGCAGGTAGACGCCGGCCTGCCGGTCGCTTTCGCGATAGAGACCCAGCGCGCGGGCAACATCGCAGATCGGCACGAAGTTGCCGCGGATCGACAGCAGGGTGCCGTCGGCGCCGAGGCTGTTGATCATGTCGTCGCTGCCGCGCATGGTTTCGACGATCGACGTGATCGGCACCACCATGGTTTGATCGGCAACCGACACCACCATGCCGTCCATCACCGCCAGTGTCAGCGGAAGAATGATGGTGAATGTGGACCCTTTGCCCGGGGCGGAGGAGATGTTGATGCGCCCGCCGAGGCCGGTCACCGCATTCTTCACCACGTCCATGCCAACCCCGCGGCCGGAGAGGTTGGAGATCTCCTTGGCCGTTGAGAAACCCGGTGCGAACAGCAGGTTGTCAATCTCGCCGTCGGTCAGCTCGGCGTTTTCCGGGATCAGCCCCTTCTCGATCGCGATCTGTTTGACCCGCGGACGGTTCACACCGGCGCCGTCGTCCCTGATCTCGATGCAAACGCTGCCGGAGCGGTGCGAGGCAGACAGGCGGATTTCGCCGGTGGTCTGCTTGCCGGCCGCGGTCCGGTCCTCGGGCTTTTCCACGCCATGGTCGACCGCGTTGCGCAGAATGTGCGTCAGCGGGTCGGACAGCCGTTCGATGACTGTCTTGTCGACTTCGGTATTTTCGCCCTCGGTGACCAGTTTGCAGGTCTTGCCGGTGGCAGCCGACGCTTCGCGCACGATGCGGGCCATGCGCTGGAACAGCGGCTTGACCGGCTGCGCACGGATGGCCATCACCCCTTCCTGGATGTCGCGGGCCAGATTCTTGAAGCCTTCCAGCTCCGTCTCGACGTCCCGCGTGTCGGAGACGTTGAGGTTGGCGATCTGCTGCGCCAGCATCGAATGGTTGATGATAAGCTCCCCGACAGCATTGATCAGCCGGTCCACCCGCTCGAGCTCGACGCGAAGCGTCGGCTTGGGACCGCCGCGCTGCTCCTGCTTGCCGCTCTCGGCTTTCGGGGCCGATGCCTTTTCTTCGGCAGCTGCCGGCTTGGCTTCGGGTTCAGGTGCGGGGACCGGCGGTTCAAAAGGGGCGGCAGCTGCCTCGCCGTCTGCGCTGCCGGCGGCAGGCGGGGCGGTGAACATCGCATCCAGGGCCGCCAGGGCATTTGCCTCCGCTTCGGCATCGCCATCCCCGGCAATCGACAGCTCGCACAGTCCTTCGACAAACTCAAAGACCGCCTCGACCACCGATCGCGGTTCCTTGGTCACCAGGACCAGGTCCCACGCCAGGTAGCTTTCGTCCATGTCCATGGTGTCGAACCCGGGCAGCTCGTTCTCGTCGAGCGCCACGGTCAGATCACCCATGTCCCTGAGCGCCTGGAACAGGAAGAACGGCTCGTTGCCGGTGCCGTACATTTCCTTCAGCGGCTGGAAGCGGATCCGGTAGGTTTCCTCCTGCGGTGCTGCCGGAGCGGCACCCAGATCGCCAAGGTCCATCATCGGCGCCGGGCCGCCAAGGCCCATCGGCTCGAAGGTGAGGTCCTCCTCCTCATCGGGAGTGTATTCGTCCAGCGCCGCCAGCAGGGTGTCGTGGTGCGCCTCGTCGATCTGGCCGCCGTCGCGGGCAGCCTCGACCAGCGCCGACAGGTGGTCGCTGGAGCGCAGCAGCAGCTGAACCAGCTTTTCGTCCAGCTCCAGCCGGTTGGAGCGCACTTCGTCAAACACGGTCTCGAACCGGTGGGCAAACGCCACCAGGTCATCCAGGCCAAAGGCTCCGGCGCCGCCCTTGATAGAGTGCACGGCGCGGAAGATCGCATTGACAACCTCGGGGTTGTGATCGCCTCCTTCGATAGCGGTCAGCCCCTCATCCGTTGCTTCGAGGAGCTCTTCGCACTCCTCAAAGAAGGTGTCCTGAATCGAGCCCGACATCTTAGGCCGCGGCTCCGGTCACACGCTTGAGCGCGAAGATCAGCGAGGCATCGTCAAACGGTTTGGTGATCCAGCCGGTGGCGCCGGCGCCGCGGGCACGGGCCTTCAGCTCAGGCGCGCTCTCGGTGGTCAGCACCAGGATCGGCACCTTGGAGTTGATGCCTTCGCCGCGCAGCTCCTCGATCACGCCGAAGCCGTCGAGGTTGGGCATGTTGATGTCGGTGATCACGACGTCGGGATCGACGTCGGGATACATGTCCACGCCTTCGCGGCCGTCAACCGCACAGTGGTATTCAAAACCGGCCTCTTCCAGGGTTGCGGCCAGAAGATTCCGGATCGTGCGGGAATCGTCGATTGCCAGAACTTTGGTCTTCATGCTGTTTCCTCGTCTTCAAAACGGTTGGGCTCCAGCCCCAGAAGGGTCAGGGACTTGCGGCAGGATTCGGTGATGTTGGTGACTGAGAAGCCTACCCCCTCGGACCGCCACTGCTGTTCTGCTCCAAGCAGAACCTGCAGGCAGCGCGAAGGCATCAGAGCGACGCTGCTGCAGTCAATTTCGACCGCCCGGGAGCGGGCCCCTTGCAGGAAGGCGATCAGAGGATCCAGCTCCGCGAAGGCATTCGGCAGATCCAGAATGTGCTTTTGCGTTTCCGTGGTCATTTTCGGCGATTCGCACCCCCGTTGTCGGCGATCAGTTCGAGTTCGATGGAGCAATTGATAGGTGCGGGGCCTTAACATTTGATTGCCGCCGCGTGCGCTCGGAGAGGGATTCATAAGGAGAGGACCCGCAATTCAGCTGGGAAATTCCCGTCAATTTTTATCAGTGGCCGGCCGGGGCCGGAGAATCACCCGGCCGCTGCGCCCGCGCGCCTTCGGCTGTGCGCGGCGGCCTGCGCACAGCCGGCAGCTGTATGTTTACCCGGCCTTTACCGAGTGACGCTGATGCGCTGCGGAATCCGGGGCTTTTTTGCTGTTGACAGGTGTCACGCTTCCCTTCCGTAAGCCGCAAATTAACGTATCCGCGCCATCCTGAGCAGCATCATCATATGCGGTGGCCTAGACCGCGATGCTCTTAGGAGGACGGAATGAAAGCGCTTAAATCGCTCAAGCTGGCACATAAACTGCCACTGTTTGTTGTTGGGTTCGGTATGCTTGTGACGGCGATTCTCGTCACTATCAGCACGGTCAGTTTCCAGCGCAGCGCAGAACTCAATGCCCAGGACCAGCTCAGCTCCATGGTGGCGGACCGCAAGTTGTCGGTTCAAACCCTGCTGGACGGAATTCACGCGGATGTGCAGACGCTGGCCTCGGTGCCGTCGACGGCAACCGCCATCGAATGGCTGACAATGACTTGGAACGACCTGGAGGGAAATCCCGGCCAGGTGCTGCGCCAGGCCTATATCGATGCCAACCCCCATCCGGCCGGAGAGAGGCACCTGCTGGCGCGGGCGGAGGGCGACTCGCCCTACCACATGCACCACGAAAGCTTTCACCCGGCTTACAAGATGCTGATCGACAGCAAGGGCTATTATGATGCCTTTCTGATCAACCTGGCGGGCGACATTGTTTATTCGGTGTTCAAGGAAAACGATTTCGGCACCAATATGATGTCCGGGCCGTTCAAGGATTCCGGGCTTGGCAAAGTCTATCGGGAAGCGCTCGAAGGCAGCCGCAGCGAGGTGTTCTTTGCCGATATGGAGCCCTACGCACCCAGTGCAGGCGCAGCAGCGGCCTTTGCCGCCGCTCCGGTTGTCAATGATGCCAATCTCACGGTCGGCGTGCTGGCGGTGCAGATCCCCGTAGACATGCTGGGGGCCATCATCAACAACGAGCAGGGCATGGGCGACACCACCCAGGTCTATCTGGTGGGGTCCGACATGCAGGCCCGGACCAAATCACGGTTCGAAGGCGGATTTGATGTGCTCTCGCCGCTGCCGCCGACCAAGCAGGTGGTGGAAGCCTTTGACGGCAAGTCGCATGTGCAGAGCGGCGTTCCCGGCCTCAACGGACATTCCGTGCTGGCCTATTCGGAACCGCTGCCGCTGGCCTTTGCGGACTGGGCGATCATCGCCGAGCAGGACTGGGCCGAGCTTATGGCGCCCGCGGTCAAAAAGCGCAACATGCTGCTGATGGCCTCGCTGATCTGCGCCGGCGGCATGTCGCTCTTCGGCTGGCTGTTCGCCCGCTCCATCACCAAGCCGATCGACCGGATCTGTGCGGACATGGAGGCTGTCTCCTCCGGTGATCTGGACACAGAGGTCGCAGCGGCCGGCCGCTCCGACGAAATCGGCAAGATCGGCAAAACGCTGGTCTCGATGCAGGACGACTTGAAGCTGGCCCGCGCCGCGGAAGAGGAGCGCGCCGAGATGCAGCGCCAGCAGCAGGAAGTGGTCGAAAGTCTGAGCACCGGCCTGATGCAGCTTGCGGATGGTGATTTCTCGCGTGAGATCAAGGGCCCGTTCCCGCAGGAATACGAACAGCTGCGGAAGAACTTCAACAGCACGGTCACCAATCTGAGCGGCACCGTTCAGCAGGTGATCGACGCCTCCGGCAGTATCCGCAACGGCGCCGCCGAAATCAGCCAGGCGTCCGATGACCTTTCGCACCGCACCGAGAGCCAGGCGGCCACTTTGGAAGAAACCGCCGCGGCGCTGGATGAGCTGACCGCGTCGGTGAAATCCGCCGCCGAAGGCGCCCGCAGCGTTGAGGCCACCATGGCAGAGGCGCGGACCGAAGCGGAGAACAACCGCGAAGTGGTGCAGAGCGCGGTGTCGGCCATGACCGAGATCGAGCAGAGCTCGAACCACATCAGCCAGATCATCTCTGTGATCGACGACATCGCCTTCCAGACCAACCTTCTGGCCCTGAACGCAGGCGTCGAGGCGGCACGGGCGGGCGAGGCCGGCAAGGGCTTTGCCGTGGTCGCAAGCGAAGTGCGGGCGCTGGCGCAGCGCTCCTCCGATGCGGCGATGGAGATCAAGACCCTGATCGGCGACAGCTCCAAACAGGTTGAGCGCGGAGTGGATCTGGTCGGCAAGGCCGGCGAGGCGCTGCAAAGCATCGTCGAACGGGTCACCCATATCTCGCAGCTGGTCTCCGGCATCGCCGAGGGTGCTGCAGAACAGTCGACCGGCCTCAACGAGATCAACACCGGCGTCACCCAGCTGGACCAGGTGACCCAGCAGAACGCAGCCATGGTGGAAGAGGCCACAGCGGCCGGCCACATGCTGAACACCGACGCGACCAAACTGGCCGAGCTGGTCGCGCATTTCCGGGTCGCAGGCGTCAGCCCTGCAGCCCGTCCTGCCGCTGCAGCGGCCCCGGCTGCTCCCGCTCGGGCGGCGGCCCAGCCTGCGCCTTCGGCGCACGGCAGCGATGACTGGGAGATTGAGGCCAGCGCCGCGCCTGCCGCGGTACCTGCGGCCGCCAGCGGCAATGCCGCCCGCGATCTCTGGCAGGACTTCTAAGCGACTCACCGGAGGCGCCGCTGCCAGGGCAGCGGCGCCTTCAGGCCATGGCAACCTGTGCCGGAAATTCGGATGGCACCGCAAATTAACTGGGGAACCCATTGTCTTCGAAAAACTTATTGATCATTACCACTGACCGCAGCTTTGCCCGAACCCTGCAGAGCTACATGGAATCCGCTTACCCGGGCATGCGGGTGTATTTGGCGAACAACCTGATGATGGCCTACAATCAGGCAGAAGCGGCGCAGCCGGTTTTTGCCTTTGTGGAAGACGGGTTCACCAAGCTGCCGGAATTCGAGATGATGATGGCGCTGTTTTCGGCGATCGACACGCGCTGGGTCTCGGTCATGGACACCCAGGGCGCGACCCCGGCGCGGAAATCCTCACCGCTGCTGGACGTCGGAGCGGGTATCTTCGAACTGACGAAGGCGGATCACCCCAGCCAGTTCGCCCAGTATTTCGACATGATGGTCAACGCACCGCGCCGCAGCCCCCGGACGGCGGCGCGCGCCACGGCAAGCGGTCCTGCAGCGGCTGCGGGCGGCAGCCGCAAGCTGATCCTGATCGGGTCTTCGACCGGCGGGGTGGAAGCCCTGCGCAGCATTCTGGTCGGCTTCCCGTTCGACTGCCCGCCAACCCTGATCGTGCAGCACACCGGCAAGAATTTCGGGTCCGGCCTGGTGTCGCTGCTGGACCGGATCTGTCCGGCGCGGGTGCGGGCGGCCGAGGACGGCATGGCGCTGGAGCCGGGCTATGTCTACATCGCCGCCGGTCAGCGCCGCCACATGGGGCTGAGCAACCGCAAGCCGCTGCAGCTGCGGATGAAGGAAGGGCCGGATATTTCCGGCCACACGCCGTCTGTTGACGCTCTGTTCACCTCTGCCGTGCCATATGGAAAGGACGTTGTTGCCACCATTCTGACCGGCATGGGCCAGGACGGCGCCCGGGGGCTGCTGGACCTGCGCAAGGCCGGCGCCAAGACCTTTGCCCAGGATGAAAAGTCCTCGGTCGTTTACGGAATGCCCAGAGTGGCCTGGGATATCGGCGCCGCGCAGCAGCAGGTGCCGCTGGCCCGGATGGCCAGCACACTACTCCAGGCCAGCAAAGCCTGAACATACCGCAGGAAGGAACCAAAGCCTTGACCACTGTTTTCGCCAACTCGAAATCTGTAACGGTTCTTCAGGGGGAATACCGGGTGACCACCGATCCGAAAATCGTGTTCTCCACGGTGCTTGGCTCGTGCATCGCGGCGTGTATCTACGATCCGGAGAACGGTGTGGGCGGAATGAACCATTTCCTGCTGGCGAATGCCCGCCAGGGCGGCGCGGCCAACGCCCGGTACGGCATCCACGCGATGGAGCTGCTGATCAACGGAATCATGAAGAAGGGCGCCGTGCGGTCCAACCTGAAGGCCAAAGTCTTCGGCGGCGCCAAGATGTCGGCAAACCTGTCGGATATCGGCGCGTCCAATGCCGACTTCGTGCAGCGGTTCCTGCGCGATGAGGGCATCCCGTGCATCTCCTCCAGCGTTGGCGGCACATCCGCCCGCAGGGTGCGGTTCCACGCCTGTTCCGGCGCGGCCCAGCAGACCCATGTCCAGGACGACCGCAAGCTCGGCGAAATGGAGCAGCGTGCCGCAACGCGCCCGGCTCCGGCACCGGCACCGGCGGCAGGCGGCCCGGGCGCTGTCACCCTGTTCTGACCGGCCAGCCCTGCAAAGGCAGAAGACTGCGCCGCCCGGTGTGCACCGGGCGGAGGCAAATACCGTTTGCCCGCGCTGGCCGGCAGCGGTAGTTCCTTAGGGGCTATGAGAAGAAACCGGGCCTCATTTTCGCTGTCTCAGATCTTGCCGGGCCTACGGCGGGTCCTGGCAGCGGCTGTCCTGCTGATATGCGGCATGGCAGCGATGGCGCAGGCGCAGATCACGGTCTTCGCCGCCGCCAGCACCAAAACAGCGCTGGATGAGGCCGCCGCCGCCTATCAGTCTGCAACCGCGCGGACAGTCACCATTTCCTATGCCGGCTCCCCGGCGCTGGCGCGGCAGATCCAGCTGGGCGCGCCGGCGGATGTGTTCCTCTCCGCCAATTCCGGCTGGATGGATGTTTTGCAGCAGGAGGGGCTTGTGGATCCGGCCTCGCGCCTGGACTTGCTGACCAACCGCCTGGTGCTGATCGCGCACGGGAACGGCGCCGCACCGCTGGACCTGTCAGCCGCGGATCTGGGCGGGCTGCTGGGCGAGGGCCGGCTGGCCATGGCGCTGACCGATGCGGTGCCTGCGGGCATCTACGGCAAGGCCGCCCTTATGGCATTGGGGCAGTGGACCGCCGTCGCGCCCAAGGTGGCGCAGGCCGCCAATGTGCGCGCAGCGCTGGCGCTGGTGGCCTCGGGCGAGGCGCCAATGGGCGTGGTCTACGCGACCGATGCCCGCGCGGACAGCAAGGTCTCGGTGATCGCGGTGTTTCCGGAGGCAAGCCACCCGCGGATCGTCTATCCGGCGGCTGCCGTCGCAGGCGGTAACGCCGCAGAAGCCAAGGTTTTTCTGGAGTATCTGCGCAGCCCCGAAGCGCGGGACATCTTCCTGCGCCACGGTTTCGGGGTGCTGGCGGAGTGAGCGCTGAGACGGCATGGCTGGGGCCGCAGGAATGGCAGGCGGTGATGCTGTCGCTGCGGGTCTCTCTTTGGGCGACGCTGGCGGCGCTGCCGCTGGCTGTCTTTGTGGCCTATGCGCTGGCGCGCTGGCGGTTTCCCGGCAAGCAGATCGTCAACAGCCTGGTGCACCTGCCGCTGATCCTGCCGCCGGTGGTGACCGGCTACCTTTTGCTGACGGTGTTCGGCACCAAGGGGCCGGTCGGCGGTGCGCTGCAGCAAATCGGCATAGTCTTTGCCTTCCGCTGGACCGGCGCGGCACTGGCCGCGGCCATCATGGCCTTTCCGCTGATGGTGCGGGCGATCCGGCTGTCGGTGGAGGCTGTGGATCCGAAGCTGGAACAGGCCGCCGCAACCCTGGGCGCTTCGCGGGTGCTGTGCTTTGCCACCGTCACCCTGCCGATGATCCTGCCGGGGCTGATTGCCGGCACCGTGCTGGGCTTTGCCAAGGCGATGGGGGAATTCGGCGCGACCATTACCTTTGTCTCAAGCATCCCGGGGCAGACGCAGACGCTGCCCTCGGCGATCTACACGTTTCTGCAGGTGCCGGGCGGGGAGGCGGCAGCATTGCGGCTGACGCTGGTGTCAATCGCCATCGCCCTCAGCGCGCTGCTGTTCTCCGAACTACTGGCACGCCGCGCGGCTGAGCGGACCGGGGGGCGCTGATGCTGACGGTCTCGCTGCAACATGCGCTGCCGGGGTTCGGGCTGGATGTGCAGTTCGAGGCGCCGCCCGGCGTCACCGTGCTGTTCGGGCGGTCCGGCACCGGCAAGACCACGGTGATCCAGGCGGTTGCCGGCCTGCTGCGGCCCGATCAGGGGCGGGTGACGCTGAATGGAGAGGTGCTGTTTGACACCTCGCAGCGGCATTGGCTGCCGCCGCACAAGCGCCGCATGGGCTATGTATTTCAGGAGGGGCGGCTGTTTCCGCATCTGACCGTGCGGCAGAACCTGCTGTTCGGGCAATGGTTTGCGCCACGCAGCGCCAAGCGGGAGAGCCTGGACCGGGTGGTGGAGCTGCTGGGCATCGGTTCCCTGCTCCAGCGGCGGCCCGGGCGGCTGTCAGGCGGGGAGAAACAGCGGGTGGCGATTGGCCGGGCCCTGCTGTCGGCGCCGCGGATGATCCTGGCGGATGAGCCGCTGTCGGCGCTGGATGAAGCGCGCAAGGCGGAGATCCTGCCCTATTTCGAGCGGCTCAGGGACGAGATCGGCATCCCGATGCTCTATGTCAGCCATTCCGCCGCTGAAGTGGCCCGGCTGGCGACCACGGTTGTGGTACTGCAGGACGGCAAGGTGCAGCGCCAAGGCAGCGCGGCTGAGGTGCTGGGCGATCCGGCGGTCCTGCCCGCGGGCGTGCGCGCCGCCGGCGCCCTGCTGGAAGCACGAGTGACCCGCCACCACGAGGACGGGCTGACGGAGCTGGAGGCGGGCGGCGTGCCGCTGTTCCTGCCGCAAATTACCAGGGCTCCAGGCAGCCAGGTGCGGGTGCGGATCTCGGCGCATGAGGTGATCCTGTCGCGACAGCGCCCCGAAGGCCTGTCAGCGCTCAACATCCTTCCGGGCACGGTTGAGAATGTCCGCACCGGCGGCGGCCCGGGCGCCATGGTCTCGCTGCGGACGCCGGCCGGGCGGGTGCTGGCCCGGGTCACCCGGCGCTCGGCGCAGGCGCTGGGGCTGGAACCGGGGGCAAATTGCTTTGCAGTGGTCAAAACCGTCTCGATCGCGCCGGAGGATATCGGCAGCGGCGGCTAGGCGTCCCCGCCTGCTTTCAAAAATTCCGCAACAATCCTTCAGGTAATCTTGATACGGAAATAAGTTCGGTTGCGGGCGGAGCGCGGGTATCAATAGGGGCAGCAGTTCAAGAGGAAAGGCAGCCCATGACCAAACGATCCTATTACGCCCCGGAAGGCGGGCTGCCGCCACAGACCCAATTGCTGACCGACCGGGCGATGTTCACCGAAGCCTATGCGGTGATCCCCAAGGGCACGATGAGCGATATCGTGGCGAGCCTCTTGCCGTTCTGGGACAAGGCCCGCTTCTGGGTGCTGTCGCGGCCCCTGTCGGGCTTTGCCGAGACGTTTTCCCAGTATATCGCCGAGGTGCAGCCCGGCGGCGGCAGTGACCAGCCGGAAACCGAACCCGGCACCGAGGCGGTTCTGTTTGTGGTGCAGGGCGCCATGACGCTGACCATCGACGGCACCGCGCATGAGTTGGAGGAGGGCGGTTATGCTTTTCTGCCGCCGCAGGCCAGCTGGAGCCTGCGGAACAACTCCGGCGCGCCGGTGCGCTTCCACTGGATCCGCAAGGCGTATCAGGCGGTTGCAGGCCTGGACGCGCCCGAAGCCTTTGTCACCAACGAAAACCGCGTCGATCCGACGCCGATGCCGGGGACCGAGGGCAAATGGGCGACGAGCCGTTTTGTCGACCCGAACGACCTGCGCCATGACATGCATGTGACCATCGTCACCTTCGAACCCGGCGCGGTAATCCCCTTTGCCGAAACGCATGTGATGGAGCATGGCCTCTATGTGCTGGAAGGCAAGGCAGTCTACCGGCTGAACCAGGACTGGGTCGAGGTCGAGGCGGGCGATTACATGTGGCTGCGCGCCTTTTGCCCGCAGGCCTGCTATGCCGGCGGCCCGGGCAAGTTCCGCTATCTGCTGTACAAGGACGTGAACCGGCATATGCCGCTGGCGCCGCTGCGCTGACGGCGGGGGGAGCGCCCGGCCCGAAAATGTGCCCGGGCGCTGCCCGGCTGGTCAGCCGGGCGCGGCCTGATCCGCCGCCGGCGCGCCCAGCCCATAGGACAGTTTTTCTGCGGCGCCCCTGACCAGGGCGCCGATTTCGCTGATGCGCGCGTCCGGCATCCTGGACGTGGGCCCGGAGACAGAGATCCCGGCCAGCACCTCACCCTGCATTCCGAACACCGGCGCTGCCACACAGCGCATGCCCGGCGCCTTCTCCTCGTCGTCGAAGGACCAGCCGCGGCGGCGGATCTGCGCCAGATCTTCGCGCAAGGCGTCTGCCGAGGTCAGGGTTTTCTCCGTGAATTCCTGCAGCGCGCTCCCGCGCAGGAAGCGGGCCAGCTGGTCCTCCCCGAAACAGCTGAGCAGCGCCTTGCCGATACCCGACGCGTGCATCGGTGAAGTGGTGCCGGGCGGAAAGAAGGCGCGGATCGACTCGTAGGTTTCCACCTGGCTCACAAACATCACGTCGCCGCCGCGTTCGATACCGAGGTTCGAGGTTTCGCCGGTTGCCTCCATCAGCTCCCGCATCACCGGCCGCGCCCGCTCGATCACGCTGGAGCGGCGCAGAAAGGCAGAGCCGAGGCGGAAGGCCATGGCGCCGATGTGCCAGGTCTGCGACTGCGGCTCCATCTCGACGATCTGGCGCGCCTCCAGCGTGGCCAGCACCCGGTACATAGTGGCCGCCGACTGATCCAGCGCGGTGGAGAGTTCCGTCAGCGTCATGCCGCTGGCGCCGGCCAGCGCATCCAGCACGTCCAGCGCGCGGTCGAGCGATTGGATCGTGGGCGGGTTGCTGGCGGAATCAAAGTTCTTTGGGCGGCCCTTGCGGCGCGGTGCTTGCGGCATTTTCAGGCCTCCGAAGGCAATTCAAACAGCAGCTTATTGATACATCTGAAAATCACTTCTGTACAATGAAAAACTCAAACCCTTTGTAAAACGGTGCTTTTTCAGCGCTTCTTCCATTTATGAAATCTTTTTTCAAAAAAATTTACCCGCGCGCGCCGCCCCCTTAGAGTGAAGGAAATCGCCACAGGAGGGCACGACATGAGCTTTCAAAATCCGGTTTTCATCCCCGGTCCGACCAATATGCCCGAAGCGCTGCGCAAGGCGGTGGACATGCCGACGCTGGACCACCGCTCGCCGCTGTTCGGCCAGATCCTGCACCCGGCACTGGCTGGGGTGAAGAAGGTTCTGAAAAGCGAAACCGCAGAGATCTTTGTCTTTCCGTCGACCGGCACCGGCGGCTGGGAGACCGCAATCACCAACACGCTGACCGCAGGCGACAAGATCCTGGCCGCGCGCAACGGCATGTTCAGCCACCGCTGGATTGACATGTGCCAGCGCCACGGGCTGGACGTTCAGATTGTCGAAACACCCTGGGGGGAAGGCCTGCCTGCGGACCGCTACGAGGAAATCCTGACCGCCGACACAGCCCACCAGATCAAGGCGGTTCTGGCGACCCACAACGAGACTGCGACGGGCGTCAAGTCCGACATCGCTGCTGTCCGCCGCGCGCTGGATGCGGCAGGCCACCCGGCGCTCTTGTTTGTGGACGGCGTGTCCTCGATCGCCTCGATGGACTTCCGGATGGACGAATGGGGCGTCGATATTGCCGTCACCGGCTCGCAAAAGGGGTTCATGCTGCCGCCGGGCCTGGCCATCACCGGCTTCTCGCCCAAGGCGATGAAGGCGGCGGAGACCGCGACCCTGCCGCGCACCTTCTTTGACATCAAGGACATGGCCAAGGGCTATGCCAACAGCGCCTATCCCTACACCCCCTCTGTCGGGTTGCTGAACGGTTTGAACATGGCCTGTGGTATGCTGCTGGATGAAGGGCTGGAGAACGTCTTTGCCCGCCACCACCGGATTGCCGAGGGCGTCCGCGCCGCGGTCCGCGCCTGGGGGCTGGAGCTGTGCGCGGTGTCGCCGGAGGTCTACTCCGACAGCGTCAGCGCAATCCGCACGCCCGAAGGCTTCGACGCCAACACGTTCGTGAGCCTGGCGGCCGAGAAATACGGCGTCGCCTTTGGCACCGGCCTGGGTGAGGTCGCGGGCAAGGTGTTCCGCATCGGCCACCTGGGCAGCCTGACTGACGTGATGACGCTGTCCGGCATTGCGACCGCCGAAATGGTCATGGCCGACCTGGGCCTGAACATCAAACTGGGCTCCGGCGTGGCGGCGGCTCAGGACTACTACCGCGGCAACAGCGCCAGTAGCGCCAAGGCCGCCGCCTGATGAAGGATAACGCGATGTATATCCCGACCTATGAGGACATGCTGGCTGCGCATGAGCGCATCCGGCCCCATATCCGCCGCACACCGGTCCGCACCTCGGATTATCTGAACGAACTGACTGGGGCGGAGCTGTTCTTCAAGTGCGAGAACTTCCAGGAGCCGGGCGCCTTCAAGGTGCGCGGCGCCACCAACGCAGTGTTCGGGCTGGACGAGGCGCAGGCCGCCAAGGGCGTCGCCACCCATTCCTCGGGCAACCATGCCTCCTGCCTGTCCTACGCAGCCATGCTGCGCGGCATTCCCTGCAACGTGGTCATGCCGCGCACCGCGCCGCAGGCCAAGAAGGACACCGTGCGCCGCTATGGCGGGCGGATCACCGAATGCGAGCCCTCGACCAGTTCGCGCGAGGAGACCTTTGCCAAGGTGCAGGCGGAAACCGGCGGCGATTTCGTGCATCCCTACAATGACCACCGGGTCGTCGCGGGGCAGGGCACCTGCGCAAAGGAATTCGTGGAGCAGACCGATGGCCTCGACATGGTTGTGGCCCCGATCGGCGGCGGCGGCATGATCTCTGGCACCTGCCTGACGCTGTCGACGCTGGCACCGGAAATCCAGGTGATCGCGGCAGAGCCGGAACAGGCCGATGACGCCTACCGCAGCTTCAAGGCGGGCTACATCATCGCCGATGATGCGCCCAAGACCATTGCCGACGGGCTGCTGGTGCCGCTCAAGGAGCTGACCTGGCACTTCGTCAGCAACCACGTCAGCGAGATCTACACGGCGTCTGATGCGGAAATCATCGACGCGATGAAACTGATCTGGAAGCACCTGCGCATCGTGATGGAGCCGTCCTCGGCGGTGCCGCTCGCCACCATTCTGAAAAACAAGGACGCCTTCGCGGGCAAACGCGTGGGCCTGATCGTCACCGGCGGCAATGTCGACCTCGACAAACTGCCTTGGATGAACAGCTAAACTGGGGAATAGAACCATGAACGCACAGACAAATTTTGATCAGCTCGAAGTCGGCTATGACGTCCCGGCGGTCCCGGGCATGGACGAGGCTGACATCCAAACCCCGGCGCTGGTCCTCGACCTGGACGCGCTGGAGCGCAACATCAAGAAGATGGGCGACTATGCCAAGGCGCATGGCATGCGCCACCGGGTGCACGGCAAGATGCACAAGTCGGTGGATGTGGCCAAGCTGCAGGAAGAACTGGGCGGCGCGGTTGGCGTTTGCTGCCAGAAGGTCTCCGAGGCTGAGGTCTTTGCCCGCGGCGGCATCAAGGACATCCTGGTCTCCAACCAGGTCCGCGACCTGCAGAAAATCGACCGTCTGGCCCGTCTGCCCAAGCTGGGCGCGCGCACCATCGTCTGCGTTGACGACCTGGACAACGTGGCCGACTTGTCGGCAGCGGCGCAAAAGCACGGCACTGAGCTGGAAGTCTTCGTTGAGATCGACTGCGGCGCCGGCCGCTGCGGCGTGACCACGACTGAGGCGGTTGTCGAGATTGCTAAGGCGGTGAACGCGGCAGAAAACCTTAAGTTCTCCGGCATCCAGGCCTATCAGGGCGCGATGCAGCACATGGACAGCTACGAGGACCGCAAGGCCAAGCTGGACATTGCCATCGCCCAGGTTGCAGATGCGGTTGAGGGCCTGAAGGCCGAAGGCATCGCGTGCGAGCTGGTTTCCGGCGGCGGCACCGGCTCCTACTACTTTGAATCGAACTCCGGCGTGTACAACGAGCTGCAGTGCGGCTCCTATGCCTTCATGGATGCGGATTACGGCCGCATCCTCGACAAGGACGGCAACCGGATCGACCAGGGCGAGTGGGAAAACGCCTTCTTCCTGCTAACCCAGGTGATGAGCCACGCCAAGGCCGACAAGGCCATCGTGGACGCAGGCCTCAAGGCGCAGTCGGTCGACAGCGGCCTGCCCTTCGTCTTTGGCCGCGATGACGTGGAATACATCAAGTGCTCGGACGAGCACGGCGTGGTCTCGGACCCTGACGGCGCGCTGAAAGTGGGCGACAAGCTGCGCCTGGTGCCGGGCCACTGCGACCCGACCGCCAACGTGCATGACTGGTACGTCGGCGTGCGCAACGGCAAGGTCGAAACCGTTTGGCCCGTCTCGGCCCGCGGCAAAGCCTACTAACCGATCCATCCCCAAACTGGCGGAGGTGCGCATGCCGCCCTCCGCCGGCTTTTTTGTTGAGGAGAAACAGACATGTATATCGTTCCGGAAAAGGCGGTTGCGGACCTGGTGACCCGCGAAGCCTCGTTCGATGCGGTCGAGAAGGTTTTTGCCGCCATGGCGTCGGGGGATGCCTACAACTTCCCCGTGGTGCGCGAGGCGATCGGCCATGAGGATGCGCTCTACGGCTTCAAGGGCGGCTTTGACCGGGCTGGTCTTACACTTGGACTTAAGGCCGGCGGCTACTGGCCGAACAACCTGGAAAAGCGCGGGCTGATCAACCACCAGTCCACCGTTTTCCTGTTTGACCCGGACACCGGCAAGGTGAAGGCGATGGTGGGCGGCAACCTCCTGACCGCGCTGCGCACCGCCGCGGCCTCCTCGGTATCGATCAAGCATCTGGCCCGCCAGGACGCCAAGGTGATCGGCATGATCGGCGCAGGCCACCAGGCCAAGTTCCAGCTGCGCGCGGCGCTGGAGCAACGCAATTTCGAGAAGGTCATCGGCTGGAACTTCCACCCGGAAATGCTGCCGAACCTGCAAGAGGTGGCCGAGGAGGCGGGGCTGCCGTTTGAAGCGGTGGAACTGGACGGCCTGCGCGAGGCGGATGTGATCATCTCGATCACCTCGTCCTTCGACGCGATCCTGAAGGCGGACCAGGTCAGCCCCGGCACCCACATCGCCTGCATGGGCACCGACACCAAGGGCAAGCAGGAAGTCGACCCGCAGCTGCTGGTCAAGGCGGACGTGTTCACCGACGAGGTGGCGCAATCTATCTCCATCGGTGAGGCGCAGCACGCGGTGGCCCAGGGCCTGATCCAGGAGGCCGACGTCGCCCAGCTTGGCGCAGTAATCAACGGCACCAACCCGGGCCGGACCTCGGACGATCAGATCACCCTGTTCGACGGCACCGGCGTCGGCCTGCAGGATCTGGCCGTCGCGGCCTCTGTGGTTGAGGTGGCGGTGGAAAAGGGCATCGCCATTGAGGTCGATTTCTAAGCACAGCCAGAAACACATTCTGCGAATATCCGCATAGCGGAGCGGCAGGAGAGAGGTGTACCTCTCTCCTGTTTTCCATTGAGGGACTGGAAAAATGTTTCTGGGATTGAGCCTGCTGGTGGTCGGCGTGGTGCTGTGCCTGAACGGCGTCTGGCAGATGGGCCGGATCGAGGACCGCGAGATCATCCTGATCAACGCCGTTGCGGCGCTGGTGTTCTTTGCCGTGGTGCTGCTGATCGCGCTGGCCGCGCGGCAGCCGGCGGACCTGCTGGATGCAGGCATGACGCTCTTGTTCGGCACCACCTACCTCTGGGTGGCTTATAACCGCATCTTTGCGTCCAGCGGCGCGGGGCTGGGCTGGTTCAGCGGCTTTGTGGCGCTGACCGCCGCGCCCATGGTGCTGCGGGTGCTGGCGCAGGGGGATGGTCTGTTCGATGTCTGGCTGGCCGCCTGCTGGGCGGCCTGGTCCGGGCTGTGGTTCCTCTTCTTCCTGAACCTCGCGCTCCGGCGCGGCAGCCCGCGGCTGACTGCCGCGGCAACGCTGCTGTGCGGGATCTTCACCGGCTGGCTTCCGGGGCTGGCGGTCTTGCACGGGCTGGCCGGCTGAGAGCAAAAAAGCCGGCCCTTTGCGGGCCGGCCGTTGATTTAGCTACAGGCGGTTGCCTCAAGCTTGATCCTCATGCGGCAGCGACCCGCGTCCGTGGCCGCTCAGCCCGCCAGAAACTTCCTCGGTCGCTTCTCCCGCCAGTTCCTGCGGCAGCACCAGGTTCAGCACGATGGCAATCAGCGCGGCTGGCAGCAGACCGCTGGTCAGCAGGATGCGCGCGGTATCGGGCATGTGCTGCAGCGCGCCGGGCTCCAGCTGCAGGCCCAGGCCGATGGACAGGGAGATCGCAAAGATCACCATATTGCGGCGGTTCCAGTCCACGTCCGACAGCATCGAAACACCGGCCGCAACCACCATGCCGAACATCACTATGACGCCGCCGCCCAGCACCTCGATCGGCACGGTGCGGATCACCGCGCCCACCTTGGGCACCAGTCCGCAGACAATCAGGAAGATGGCACCGCAGGTCACAACGTGGCGGCTCATTACCCCGGTCATGGCGATCAGGCCGACGTTCTGGGAAAACGACGTGTTGGGGAAGGCACCGAAGAAGCCCGCCATGGCGGTGCCGATACCATCGGCATAGGTCGCGCCGGCGATCTCCTCCTCGGTGGCCTCACGGCCCGCGCCGCCCTTGGTCACGCCAGAGACATCGCCGACGGTCTCCACCGCAGAGACAAAGCTCATCAGGCAGAAACCGATGATGGCCGCGGCAGAAAACTCTACCCCGTATTTGAACGGCTGCGGCAGGGCAAAACCCGCGGCTTGCGACCAGGAGCCGGAGACCGCCTCGAGCGTCAGCATGCCGGTCATCAGCGCGTAGATGTAGCCCGCGATCAGACCGAGCAGCACGGCAGAGACCGACAGCATCCCCCGGGTGAAGAACTTGAGGCCCAGAGTCACAAAGATCACCACCAGCGCCGCCGACCAGTTGAGGAGAGAGCCGTATTCCGGCGTGCCGATGGCGGGCACACCGCCTGCGGCATACTGGATGCCCACCTTGACCAGCGCGAGGCCGATCATCGTCACCACCAAGCCCGTCACCAGCGGCGGCAGGGCAAAGCGGATCCTGCCGATCACCGTGCCCAGCAGCCCGTGGAAGATACCGCCAATAATGACGCCGGTGAACAGCGCAGCCAGCCCGTCCACGCCCTTGCCCGCAACCAGCGGGATCATGATCGGCAGAAAGGCAAAGGAGGTGCCCTGCACAATCGGCAGCGCGGCTCCAACCGGACCCAGGGTGATGGTCTGCAGCAGGGTGGCGACGCCGGCAAACAGCATCGACATCTGAATGAGATAGAGCAGTTCCGGAAAATCGGGCGAGTTGGAGCCGAAACCGAAACCGGCGGCCCCGGCCACGATGATGGCGGGCGTCACGTTTGAGACGAACATCGCCAGCACATGCTGGATGCCGAGCGGCACCGCCTTATGCAGGGGAGGCGTGTAATTGGGGTCGCGCAGCTGCGCCGGCGTCCCGATGGAAGTGTCAGCCATGAAAGGTATCTCCTGTCGGTCATGGGGATCTTGCCGCTTCTTGTTTTTGTTGGCGGCTTCGGGCTGTGGTCAGTCCGCGACCACGGTAAAAGGCTCCTTGAACCAGTGTTCTTCGAGGTTGGGTGAGGTGCCGATCCGGTCGACAACGATGTATTGGCCGGGCGCGCCGAGGGGCGCGAGCACCCCGTGCCAGATGCCGCGGTGCAGGTTGACGGACTGGCCCGGCTGGCTGATGAAGGCCTGCAGGTTGACCGGCACACCGCCGTCGTCATCCGCCACCACCACCAGCATCGGCACGCCGCTCACTGGCACAAAGGCCTGGCTGCCCTCGGGGTGGCGCTCCACCATGTCCACCTTATGCGGCAGGTGGCGGGCCTTGGCGTCAAACAGGCTGATGCCGGCCCGGCCGTCCGGGCCGAAATCCACGACCGCGCGGTCGTGATGACGGCCGCACATGCCCTGATTGATCATCTTGTCCGGAGCGCCCGCAACCTCGATCACGTCGCCATAGGGCGCAAAAGCCGCTGCGGTCAGCGGCTTCGCTGTCAGCCGGCCGCTCACGGCAGCATGTCCTGCAGGCGGAACTGGGCAATGCGCTCAACCTGGCGGCAGGCCTCATCGAACTCGGTCGCCCGGTCATTGTGGATGCGGCGGTGGAACGCCTCCATGATTGACGCCTTGTTATGGTCGCGCACCGCAACGATGAAGGGGAAGCCGTGCTTCTCCACGTACTCGGTATTGAGCCGAGTGAAGGTCTCGCGCTCCTCATCGGTCAGCATATCAAGGCCGGCACTGGACTGTTCTGAGGTGCTCTCGGCGGTCAGCCGCCCCGCAGCGGCCAGTTTGCCCGCCAGATCCGGGTGCGCGGTCAGAACGCCCAGACGCTCATCCTCGCTGGCGGTTCGGAAGATCCGGCACAGTGCATTGTGGACGCCCGCAGCGCAGTCATGCGCCGGGCCCAGCTCCAGATCAAAGGCACGGTCGGCGATCCACGGCGAATGCTCGAAGATCGAGCCGAACTTGGCGACAAACGCCTCGCGGTCCATTTGGCTGGGGCGCTCGCGCTTCACCGGCGGATGGGTTTCGGCCCAATGCTCGGCAATGTCGATCCGGCGCGGGCACCAGACGCCCTCGAATCCCTGGATGTAATCGATGAAGCGCTTGAGGCCGGCGATCTTGCCCGGACGCCCGACCAGACGGCAGTGCAGGCCGATGGTCATCATCTTCGCAGCACCTGCCTCGCCCTCGGCATAGATCACGTCGAAGGCATCCTTCAGATACTGGAAGAAATGCTCGCCCGTGATCCAGCCCGGCGAATTGGCGAACCGCATGTCGTTGGCTTCCAGCGTGTAGGGGATGATCAGCTGTTCGCGCCCGCCGGTTTCCAGCCAATAGGGCAGGTCGTCGTCGTAAGTGTCAGAGATGTAATCGAACCCGCCTTCTTCGGCCACTAGCTGCACCGTATTGGCGCTGCAACGGCCTGTGTACCAGCCGCGCGGGCGGGTGCCTGTGACCTCGGTATGCAGGCGCACGGCTTCGGCGATTGCGGCGCGCTCCTCCTCCTCGGCCATGTCCTTATGCTCGACCCACTTCAGGCCGTGGCTGGCGATCTCCCAACCCGCGTCCTTCATCGCCTGCACCTGTTCAGGGCTGCGGGCCAGCGCGGTCGCCACGCCATAGATGGTCAGCGGGATGCCCGCGCCGGTGAACAGCCGGTGCAGCCGCCAGAAGCCGGCGCGGCTCCCGTATTCATAGATCGACTCCATGTTCCAATGGCGCTTCCCGGGCCATTGCGCTGCACCGGGAATGTCGGACAAGAAAGCTTCCGAGGCCGCATCCCCATGCAGGATGCAGTTCTCGCCGCCTTCTTCATAGTTCAGAACAAATTGCACGGCGGCTTTGGCCCCATTGGGCCACTGCGGGTCGGGTGCGGCAGCACCGTATCCGCGCAGGTCACGAGGATAGCGCGTCATGTCAGGTCTCCTGTCTTTTTATTATGTATAGAACAGATAATCTGCTTCGGCTTTCAGTATATTTTTGAAAGAACTTTTTGACTCTTCCCGCTGTATGGGGCGGGCTGAACCAAGCATACCTAGGGAAACGGAATTGAAAGGAGGCTGTCATGGCCGGATTTCTGACCACCCATGTGCTGGACACCGCCCGCGGCTGCCCGGCGGAAGGGCTGAAGATCGACCTGTACCGGATCGAAGGCGATGAGCGCATCCATCTGCGCAGCCTGACCACCAATGACGACGGGCGCACTGACGAACAGATCCTGCCCGCAGGCGAATTCGCCACCGGCACCTATGAGCTGGTGTTCCACGCAGGCGGCTATCTGCGCGCCACCGGCCAGGCTGGGGCGGACCCGCTGTTCCTGGACGAGGTGCCGCTGCGTTTCGGCATGAGCGAGGCAGACAGCCACTACCACGTGCCGCTCTTGCTGTCGCCTTACGGCTATTCCACCTACCGCGGCAGCTGAGTCGCACACCCCAAGATACCTCTCCTCCCGCTTGGCATCTGCCGGCGGTTCCCGCCTCAGGAAACTGGGGCGGGCTTTTTCATTCTGGGGGGAGGGACGCCTGAATGTGATCCACCATGAAATCCATGAACAGCCGCACCTTGGGGTCCTGATGGCGGCGGTGAACGTACAGGCAGGCCATCTGGATCGGGATCGGCGGCTCCTCCGCCAGCACCGGCACCAGCCGGCCGGAGGCGAGGTGTTCCGATATTTCGAACACCGGCTTCAGGATGATCCCATGCCCGTCCAGCGCCCAGCTGGTCAGCACGTCGCCGTGGTCCGATTCAAACGGCCCCGTAACCGTCACCCGCTTGACCCCATCCTGGCTGCGCAGCGGCCATTGGAACTCCGGCGCGCCGGGATAGCGCAGGTTCAGGCAGTCATGCGCGTCCGTCTTCAGCTCCTCGCTGTTGTTCGGCTGGCCGCGCCGCTTGATGTACTCTGGCGCCGCGCACAGCACCCGCGGGCAATCGGCGATCTTGCGGATGCGCAGGTTTGAATCCTCCGGCACGCCAAGGAAAAACGCCGCATCCAGCCCCTCCGCCGCCAGGTCCAGCTTGCGGTCCGACAGCCGCAGCCGGATCGAGATCAGCGGATAGGCTTCCTTGAACTTCGGCACCGCCGGTGCAATCAGGTGCTGCCCCAGACCCAAGGGCGCCGCCACATAGAGCGTTCCGCGCGGGGTTTGGGTGACGCTGCTGATATCGGCCTCCGCCTCGTCAACCGCTTCCAAAATCTTGACCGCCCCGTGATAGAACAGATTGCCCTGTTCGGTCGGATTGAGCAGCCGGGTGGTGCGCTGGAACAGCCGCACGTTCAGGTGATCCTCCAGCTGCGAAATCCGCGACGACGCCACCGCGGCCGAGATCCGCATGTCCCGCGCAGCGGCAGACATGTTGCCAAGTTCATAGACACGGACAAAGGTGCGGATGTTGTCGAGATAGGCCATTCACGTATTCTTTGTGTTATTTTGAAACAGCTTGGGTTTTTTACCTAATACATGAAAATAACACCATGCTCTAGTCTCGGGTCAAAGCTTATGAGGAGAGAACAATGGAAGAGCTTGTGATCATGTGGGACTGGCTGGGCTTTGCGGTCCGCTGGCTTCACGTCATCACCGCCATTGCCTGGATCGGATCGTCCTTCTACTTCGTCGCGCTGGACCTTGGCCTGCGGAAGGTTCCGCATCTGCCGGTCGGCGCGCACGGCGAGGAATGGCAGGTCCACGGCGGCGGTTTTTATCACATCCAGAAATACCTGGTGGCGCCGGAGAACATGCCGGATCATCTGATCTGGTTCAAATGGGAGAGCTACGCCACCTGGCTGTCTGGCGCGGGGCTGCTGATGATCGTCTACTGGGCCGGCGGTGAACTGTACCTGATCGACTCCAGCAAGGCTGACCTGGCCCTGTGGCAGGGTATCCTGATCTCCGGCGCATCACTCAGCATCGGCTGGCTGGTCTATGATGCCTTGTGCAAATCGCCGCTGGGGGAAAAGCCGACCTTCTTGATGGTGCTGCTGTTCGTCCTGCTGGTCATCATGGGCTGGGGCTACAACCAGATCTTCACCGGCCGCGCGGTGATGCTGCATCTGGGCGCCTTCACCGCGACCATCATGACGGCAAACGTGTTTTTCATCATCATGCCGAACCAGCGCATCGTGGTGAAAGACCTGCAGGAAGGCCGCACGCCGGACGCAAAATACGGCAAGATCGCCAAGCTGCGCTCGACCCACAACAACTACCTGACGCTGCCGGTTGTGTTCCTGATGCTGTCCAACCACTACCCGCTGGCCTTTGCCACCGAGTACAACTGGCTGATCGCGGCGCTGGTGTTCCTGATGGGCGTGACCATCCGCCATTACTTCAACAGCAACCACGCAGGCACCAGCAACCCGACCTGGACCTGGCCGGTGACCGCCATCCTGTTCATCGGCATCATGATCCTCAGCCAGGCGCCGCTGCAACAGGACACCGTTGAGGAGTCCGAGGCGCGGGAGCTGACCAAATCCGAGCAAGTGTTTGCCAGCAATCAGCATTTCGAGGACGTGATGAATGTGGTACCGGGCCGCTGCGCCATGTGCCACGCGCGGGAGCCCTACTATGACGGCATCCGCCGCGCGCCCAAGAACGTGCTGCTGGAAACCCCGGCGGATGTGGCGAAATACGCCAAGGAGATCTACCTCCAGGCCGGTGCCACCCATGCGATGCCGCCCGCAAACGTCACCTTCATGGAGAACGAGGAACGCGCCCTGATCCGCCGCTGGTACGGCAGCGCCTCCAAAGATCTGCCCTTCGCGCTGGCTGCGAACTGAAGCAGACCCGACGGACAAGCCCAATGGCCCCGCCCCTGTGGCGGGGCCATTTTTGTCGGGCACCCCGCGTGCACCATCCGTACACCGCTTGTGCACCCCCGATGCTGCAAGACGCTGGAACCAAACTGCGCCGGCGTGTGTTATACTGCCACGGGGTTTGCCCAATTGTGCCGGAAACCCGGGGCTTTCCGGCCTGTTCTGCCACAGCGCCAATCCCTTTCGGGCACCCTTTTTCCCGGCGGAAAACGCCGGGAGCTGGCCGTTTGGGACCGCGGCAACACTGCGGGGTTTGGGCGTGAAGGAGGAAACGTGATGTTTAAGAAGACTTTCGCTATAGGATTTGCACTCTGCACCACCTTGGCCGCCTGCGGTGACACCACTGGCGAGCGGCTGGTCTACGGCGCGGGCGCCGGGGCCGCCGGCGCGGCGGTTCTGGACGGCAATGTGGCCGCGGGCGCCGCAGTGGGGGCCGCAGCAAACCTGCTTTACTGCCAGGAAAACCCGCACCGCTGCTAAGGCGGGTCTCATATTCCATATCAGGCGGGCCACCGGTGCCCGCCTTTTCTTTGGCGTGATGTCTACTTGCCGGTCTCGCTGTGCCGGAAGGCGGCCAGACCCTGCTTCACTGCGTAATCGACGAACAGGCGGATCTTGGGGTCCTGCAATTTCCGGTGCGGGTACAGGCAGCCGAAGATCGTCGGCTCCGGCGGCGTGTCCGGCAGCACCTCGACCAGCGCGCCGCTGCGCAGATGCGCGGCCACGTCAAAGCGCGGCTTGTTGACGATGCCGCGCCCGTCCAGCGCCCAACCCGTCAGCACGTCGCTGTCATCGGCGTCGTATTTTCCTGAAACTTCCAGCTTGCGCGGGCCTTCCGGCGTGGCCAGCGTCCAGTAATATTCGGGCGAGCGCGGGTAGCGCAGCAGCAGGCAGTTGTGCCCCGTGAGAAGATCCTCCGGCACCTGCGGGGTACCATGCCGCTCCAGGTATTGCGGCGCGGCGCACAGCACCCGGGCGCAATCGGCGATCTTGCGCATCTTCAGGGTCGAGTCGTGCGGGGTGCCGATAAAGAACGCCACATCCAGCCCGTCAGCCAGAATATCGACCTTTCGGTCCGACATCCGCATCCGGATTTCGGTGGCGGGGTACGCTTCGACAAACCCCGGCACCAGCGGCGCTATGATGCGGCGGCCCACACCCAACGGCGCGGTCACCCGGATCACCCCGCGCGGTGCGGCGGAGAACTGCGAGACCACCGCCTCCGCGTCCTCAATCGATTCGAGCACCTTCTTGGCCTCGGTGTAGAACAGCTGCCCGGCCTCGGTCGGGGTCAGCGATCTCGTGGTGCGGTTGAACAGGCGCACGCCAAGGTGCTTTTCAAGTTCCTTGATCCGCTTGCTTGCCACGGCAGGAGTCAGCCGCAGATCCCGCCCGCCAGAGGTGATGCTGCCCAGCTCGACGACTCGGGTAAAGACCCTCAGGGATTCCAGATAAGACATCGTTCACAGACCTTTACAGGGCGCATCTGCCGCTTGCACAGCGCGGCGGCAGGCGGCAAACACGCCGGTTCCGGCCCCTGTTATCCTAATCATTTTCAACAGGGTGTTGAAAGCCTTTCGCGATTGCAGCCGTTAACCGATGCAGTCAGACAAGGTAAAAATAACATAAGCGGGCCAGCTCGGCCCAAGAGACATTCGGGAGGCCCCATGGCACATCAAACCGGCATACGCTTTCTTCTGAACGGCAAGGACATTGTGCTGGAGGACGTGAAGGCGACCACCACCCTGCTGGATTTCCTGCGGCTGGAGCAGCGCCTGACCGGCACCAAGGAAGGCTGCGCCGAGGGCGACTGCGGCGCCTGCACCGTGCTGGTGGGCCGCCTGCAGGGCGGCGCGCTGCGCTATGAGACCGTGAACGCCTGCATCCGCTTCCTTGCGTCGCTCAACGGCTGCCACGTGGTGACGGTCGAGCATCTGTCCGGCCCCAAAGGCCGTCTGCACCCGGTGCAGCAGGCGATGGTCGAATACCACGGCAGCCAGTGCGGTTTCTGCACCCCCGGCTTTGTGATGTCGCTTTATGCGCTGTGGATGGAAAACCCGCAGCCGAATGAGACGCAGGTTGAAACCGCCGTGCAGGGCAACCTCTGCCGCTGCACCGGCTATGAGCCGATTGTGAAGGCAGCACTGGCGGTGAACCAGTACGGCACCCCGGCCAATGATTACCTGACCACCGAACGCGACAACCTGACCGCCAAGCTGAAGGCGATCCAGCCCGAGGCCCGCGTCGTGACCGGCCCCGAGGACGACCGCGCCATCCTGCCACTGGACGCGGCGGATCTGGCAGAAGTGCTGGCCGAGAACCCCAAGGCAACCATCGTCGCAGGCTCCACCGATGTGGGCCTCTGGGTCACCAAGTTCATGAAACCGATCTCCCCGGTGGTGTTTGTTGCCCACTTGGAGGAGCTGAAGGCGATCGAGCTGACCGATGAGGCGCTGACCCTCGGTGCCGGCGTCACCTATACCGAAAGCGAAGCGGCGATCCGCGACGCCTTCCCGCACCTTGGCGCCTACTGGGACCGCATCGCCGGCTGGCAGGTGCGCAACATGGGCACCATCGGCGGCAATATCGCCAATGGCTCGCCCATCGGGGACACCCCGCCGGTGCTGATCGCCTTGGGTGCTGAGGTGACGCTGCAGAAAAAAGGCGGCGCGCGCACCCTGCCGCTGGAGGATTTCTTCATCGATTACGGCAAGCAGGACCGCGAGCCGGGCGATTTCGTGGCCTCGATCCGCATCCCGCTGCGCCGGGACGGGCAGATCGACGCCGCCTACAAGATTTCCAAGCGCCGGGACGAGGATATTTCCTCGGTCGCTGCCGGCGTCAGCGTCACCGTGAAGGACGGCACGATCACCTCTGCCCGGATCGCATTCGGCGGCATGGCAGCCACGCCCAAGCGTGCCGCCGGTGCCGAGGGTGCGCTGGTGGGCCAGCCCTGGGGCGAGGCCGCGTTTGACGCCGCAGCGGAGGCGGTGAAGCAGGATTTCACCCCGCTCAGCGACTGGCGCGCCTCTGCGGAGTACCGGTCGCTCACGGCCAGCAACCTGCTGCGCCGCTTCTACCTGGAACATGATGCGGGAACCGCCGGGGCTGTCCGGCTGGCCGTCGCCTGAGGAGATTTTGAGATGAAAGACCATCAGACCATCAGCGGCGCCGTGCACCATGACCGCCAGCACGACAGCGCGATCAAGCATGTCACGGGCCGCGCCGAGTACACCGACGATATCGCCGAACCCTATGGCACGCTGCACGCCTACCTGGGTGTCTCCACCGTGGCGCATGCCAATATCAAGGGCATCGACCTGTCTGCCGTGCGCGCCGCGCCCGGTGTGGTGGATGTGCTGACCGCGGATGACATTCCCGGCGTCAACGACATCAGCCCCACCGGCAAGAATGACGAGCCGGTGTTCCCGACCGAGAAGGTCGAATTCCACGGCCAGCCGATGTTTGCGGTGATTGCCGAAACCCGCGACGCCGCCCGCCGTGCTGCCGAACTGGCACAGGTGGACTATGAGGTGCTGCCGCATGCACTGGACCCGGTCCAGGCGCAGGAGGCCGGTTATCCGATGATCACCGACCCGCTGAAGCTGGAGCGCGGCGATGTGGAGGTGGGACGGAAGGGTGCCCCCCACCGCATCCAGGCGCAGATGACCGTCGGCGGCCAGGACCACATGTATCTGGAAGGCCACATCGCCTTTGCCATCCCGGGCGAGGATGAAGATGTGACCGTGCATTGCTCCACCCAGCACCCGAGCGAGGCGCAGCATATGGTGGCGCATGTTCTGGGCGTTGCGAACAACGCGGTCACCGTCAACGTGCGCCGGATGGGCGGCGGTTTTGGCGGTAAGGAAAGCCAGATGAACCTGTTCTGCGCGGTGGCAGCAATCGCTGCGAAGAAGCATAACCGCCCCGTCAAGATCCGCCCGGACCGCGACCAGGACATGACCGCCACCGGCAAACGGCATGACTTCGTGATCGACTATGACGTGGCCTTTGACGATGCGGGCCGCATTCAGGCGGTCGAGGGCGGCTTTGCCGCGCGCTGCGGCTATTCCTCGGACCTGTCCGGGCCGGTCACCGACCGCGCGCTGTTCCATGCGGATAACGCCTATTTCTACCCGAATGTACTGCTGAAAAGCAGACCTATGAAGACCAACACCGTCTCCAACACCGCCTTCCGCGGCTTTGGCGGCCCGCAGGGTGTGATCGCGGCGGAGCGGATGATCGAGGAGATCGCCTATGCCCTCGGCAAGGACCCGCTGGATGTGCGCAAGGCGAATTTCTACGGTGAAGAGGGCCGCGACCTGACGCCCTACCATCAGAAGGTGGAGGACAACATCCTCGACCGGCTGATCGGGGAGCTGGAGGAAAACGCCGAATACCGCAAGCGCCGGGAAGAGATCATCGCCTTCAACAAGGACTCGAAGATCATCAAGAAGGGCATTGCGATCACGCCGGTGAAATTCGGCATCTCCTTCACCGCGACCTGGTACAACCAGGCGGGCTCGCTGATCCACGTCTACAATGACGGCTCGATCCACCTGAACCACGGCGGCACCGAGATGGGGCAGGGCCTCAACACCAAGGTGGCGCAGGTTGTGGCCGACGCCTTCCAGGTGGATTTCGAGCGCATCAAGATCACCAAGACCACGACTGAGAAAGTGCCGAACACCTCCGCCACCGCGGCCTCTTCGGGCTCGGACCTCAACGGCATGGCGGCGCTGGATGCGGCGGAGCAGATCATTGCCCGGCTGACCAAATTCGCGGCTGAGAAGTACGGCGTGTCAGAGGCGGAAGTCGAATTCCTGCCCAACCGCGTGCGCGTCGGCAGTGAAGAGATCCCCTTCGACAGGCTGGTGAAGGAGGCCTATATGGCCCGCGTCCACCTGTCGGCGGCGGGGTTCTACAAGACGCCGGAAATCCACTGGGACCGCGCGGCGGGCAAGGGACAGCCGTTCTTCTACTACGCCTATGGCGCGTCCTGCTCGGAAGTGTCCGTCGATACGCTGACCGGCGAATACCGGGTGGAGCGCACTGACATCCTGCATGACGTGGGCCGCTCGCTGAACCCGGTCCTGGACAAGGGCCAGGTGGAAGGCGCGTTCATTCAGGGCATGGGCTGGCTCACCACCGAGGAGCTGTGGTGGGACGGTGAAGGCCGCCTGCGCACCCATGCGCCCTCGACCTACAAGATCCCGCTGGCCTCTGACCGGCCGCGCATCTTCAACACCCGGCTGGCCGAATGGTCGGTGAACAAGAAGCGCACCATCAAACGGTCCAAGGCCGTGGGCGAGCCGCCGTTCATGCTGGGCATCTCGGTGTTCGAGGCGCTGTCGATGGCGGTTGCCAGCACCGCGGATTACAAGGTCTGCCCGCGCCTGGATGCGCCGGCCACGCCGGAGCGCGTGCTGATGGCGATCGAAACCCTCAAGGGGCAGGGCTGAGCCATGGCACGCCGCCTTTCCCTCCAGGACTTTCTGTCCCGTTACGAACATGTGGTGCAGGTCGCGCTGACCCGCGTCCGCGGGTCCTCCCCGCGCGAAGCCGGCACCTGCATGTTTGTGGCGGCAGAGGGCCTCTGGGGGACCATCGGCGGCGGCCAGCTGGAATATATCGCCATCGACCACGCGCGGCGGATGCTGAAGCAGGATCGCGCTTTGCGTTCCGTCGAGAGCCTGAATCGCCCGGCCGGTAGGCCGGGCAGCGCCCGACCCTCCCCACGGGAGGGCGCTAACGCACCCACCCAGGGTCAGGCACTGCCCTCAGCACTGTGTGAAACGCTCGACGTGCCTTTGGGCCCGGAGATCGGTCAGTGCTGCGGCGGACGGGTCGAAATGACGCTAAAGTGGATATTTCAGGCCGACCGTGACGACGCCATCGCACGCGAACAGGCCGGAGAGCAGGCGCTGCCGCATGTCTATGTGATGGGCGCAGGCCACGTGGGCCGGGCCCTGGCGGATCTCTTCCAGCACATGCCGGTGCGCTGCATCCTGATCGACCAGCGCGCCGAAGAGCTGGCCCTGTGCCAGGCGGATGTGGAAATCCGCCAAAGCGCTATCCCTGAGATCGACATCGCCGCCGCCCCTGCGGGCAGCGCCTTTATCATTCTCACCCACGATCACGCGCTCGACTTCCTGCTGGCCTCCGCTGCATTGCAGCGCGGCGACGCGGGCTATGTCGGGCTGATCGGATCGGCCACCAAGCGGGAGAAGTTCCGCCGCTGGTGCCGGGACCATTGCGACGGTCTGGGAACCGACCGTCTCATCTGCCCCATCGGGGCAGGCGGCAGCCGCGACAAGCGGCCCAGCGTCATCGCAGCCTTCGTGGCAGCGGAAGTGATCGCTGATTTGACCTCTGAAACTGCCGCGTCCGCTCCAGCACGGAGCAAGGAATTGCCCCAAACGGGCAAGCAACCGGACGCAGAGGGAGACACGGCTGGAGCATTCAGCCGTTAAGGACTGCGTCCTCTGATAGGAGGAGGCCGCCATGACCACAGGGCGGAGCTATACGTATAAACTGTTCGCGCGGAATGACTTCAGTGCATTCTGGGCGCTGTTCACCGACAACCTGATCAACCTGATCGTGCTTTCGGGCATCTGTCAGTTTGTCTTCAACATGCCGGCCGACATCGTGTTCGGCCGCATCGTGCCGGGCGCCGCGGTGGCGATCCTGGCCGGTATCGCGGTCTACACCTGGCTGGCCAAGCACATTGCCGAGAAGGAAGGGCGCGACGTGACGGCGCTGCCCTATGGCATCTCGACCCCGGTGATGTTCGTCTATCTGTTCGGGGTGATCGGGCCGATCTACTGGTCCACCAATGACGCCATGCTGGCCTGGCAGGTGGGCATCGGCGCGGGCTTCATGGGCGGCATCGTCGCCGGCCTTGGCGCGATCGTCGGCCCCTGGCTCAAACGTGTGACCCCGCGCGCCGGGATGCTGGGCACGCTCTGCGGCATTGCGCTGGTGTTCATCGGCACCGTGCCGCTGGCGACGATCTTTGAAAATCCCTTCATCGGCTTTGCCTCGATGATCATCATCCTGTGGGGTCTGGTGGGCCGCCACCGGCTGCCGTTCAACATCCCCGCCGGTCTCTTGGCGCTGATCGTGGGCACCGTTGTGGCGCTCGGCATGGGCGAGGCATCGGTCTCCTTCGAGGGCGTCGGCGTCTACCTGCCGGTCCCGTACTTCGGCGACCTGATCGCGGGCATCCAGCATCTGTTCGCCAACCCGGAGCTGTTCCTGGTGCTGGTGCCAGTGCAGATCTACAACTTCATCGAAACCATGAACAACGTCGAAAGCGCCGAAGCCGCGGGCGACCACTACCCGGTTGCCGTCTGCCAGGTGACTGATGGCGTTGGCACCATGATCGGCGCAGTCTTCGGCTCGCCGTTCCCGACCACCGCCTACATCGGCCACCCGGCGTATAAGCGAATGGGCGCGCGCTCCGGCTACATCATCGGCGTCGGGCTGGTGATCCCCTTTGCCGCCTTCTTTGGCCTCCTGGCGTTCCTCAACAACCTGATCCCCGTGGCGGCTGCCGCGCCGGTTCTGGTGTTCGTGGCACTGAGCCTGGTCACGAACACTGCGCATTCGGTGAAGACCGACCACATCGCCGCGGTGACCATCGCGATGATGCCGCATGTGTCGGCCTTCCTGGTGATCAAATGGGGGGCACTGGCCGGCGCATTGGGCGCACTGGGTGCCACCGGCATGGCGCAGCTGGGCGATCCGGAACTGACAGCGGCGCTGCTGCAGCAGGGCGCACATTACGAAGGCCATCTGGCCCTCAGCCAGGGGGCCATCCTGACCGGCCTGATCTGGGGCGCCATCGTGGCCAGCGTGATCGACGGCGACTTCCGCAACGCGGGCGGCTTTGCCCTGGCGGCGGCACTGATGTCGCTGGTTGGCATCATCCACTCTGCCAGCCTGCACTGGCCGGAATTCAGTGGTGTTGCCATGGGCTACCTGATCGCTGCAGCCTTCCTCTACATCTACCCGATCTTCCACAAGGCGGAGGAGCATGAGGAAGCGGCAGAGGACGGTGTGAAACCCCACGTGCCGCATCTGCCGGCGGGCGAATAATCCCAAATGACACCCAAATAATAATGGGCAGGGGGCCAGCGCGTCCCCTGCCTGCGAACCAAGGACACCAAAAGACATGACATCGAAACAGACGCTGCTGCGCGGGCGGGTTCTTTCCTTCACCGCCGAGCCGCAAGGCCCCGAAGACACCAGCGCCTATGAGTTCATCGAGGACGGCGCGCTGCTGGTCGCGGACGGCATGATCCTGGCCAAGGGCAGCTATGACGCGCTCGCCCCGCAGGCCGCAGGCGCCGAGGTGATCGACCACCGCCCGCATATCCTGATGGCAGGCTTCATCGACACCCACCTGCATTTCCCGCAGGTGCAGGTGATCGCCTCCTGGGGCTCACAGCTGCTGGAGTGGCTGAACAACTATACCTTCCCCGAGGAGGTCCGTTTTGCCGACGCTGGCCACAGCGCTGAAATGGCCGGGCATTTCTTTGACCTGCTGACCAGCCACGGCACCACCACCGCCGTCGCCTACTGCTCGGTCCACAAGACCTCCGCCGAGGCCTATTTCACCGAGGCCGCCCGCCGCAACATGCGGATGATCGGCGGCAAGGTCCTGATGGACCGCAACGCGCCCGAGGGCCTGCTGGACACGCCCTTGAGCGGCTATGACGACACCAAGGAGCTGATCGCGAAATACCACGGCAACGGCCGCGGGATGTATGCCATCACCCCGCGCTTTGCCATCACCTCCACCCCCGGCCAGATGGAGATGGCCGGCGCGCTGGTGCAAGAGCACCCGGAGTGTTACGTCCAGACCCATCTGTCGGAAAACCACGACGAAATTGCCTTCACCGCCGAGCTGTACCCGCAGGCGCGCGATTACCTGGATGTCTACCAGTCCTACGGGCTGCTGACGGAAAGGATGCTGCTGGGCCATTCGATCCACCTGCAGCCGCGCGAGATCGACGCGCTGGCGGAGACCAAGGCCAAGCCGGTGTTCTGCCCGACCTCCAACCTGTTCCTCGGCAGCGGGCTGTTTGACGACGCAGGCCTGCGCAGCCGCGGCATCACCAATGCGATTGCCACAGACATCGGCGCAGGCACCAGCTATTCGATGCTGCAGACCCTGAACGAGGGCTACAAGGTCCTGCAATTGCAGAACCAGAAGCTGCACCCTTTGCGCGCCTTCCACTGGATCACCCGCGGCAATGCGGTGGCGCTGGGGCTGGAGGACAAGATCGGCACGCTGGAGGCGGGCACCGAGGCCGATATCGTGGTGCTCGATTCCCGCGCCACCCCGGCAATGGACCTGCGGATGCAGCGGGCAGAGACCCTGTCGGAGGAGCTGTTCATCCTGCAGACCCTGGGCGAGGACCGCGCCATCGCGCAGACCTATGCGGCCGGCAAGCCGATGAAACCGGCGGCATAGGGCCGGAACCGTCAGGCTCCGCCGCGCCGGGCTGAGGCGTCCAGGCTGCGGCGGATCCCGGTGCCGTTTTCCGGCAGCGGAAAACGGTCAGGACCGGGCCGCGGCGGGCTAGGCTGAAAATCGCACTTCCACCCGCAGGCCGGGTTTTGCATCGGACAGGCGCAGCTCGGCCCCGTGCAGGCCGGCAATCGCCGCCACCAGGCTCAGCCCCAGGCCGCTGCCCGGCGTGGTCCGGCTCCGCTCCAGCCGGTAGAGGCGGCGCAGAACCTTCTGGTGTTCTGCCTCCGGGATGCCGGGGCCATGGTCGCGCACAGACAGCACCGCCGCCGCCCCGTCGCGGCGCAGCGACAGGCTGATGCCGGTGCCTTCGGGCGTATGGCGCAGCGCGTTTTCGATGAGGTTCGCCAGCAGCTGGCCCAGCAGGGCGCGGTCGCCGGTGACGGTGACGGGCGCCTCCGGCAGGCTGAGGCTTAGGGTGCGGTTCTGCTCCTCTGCCGCCGGTTCATAGATTTCGCCAAAGGTGGCGGCGACCTCGCGCAGGTCGACGGCTTCGAACCGCGACCGCGGCGTGCCGTCCTCCAGCTGGGCGATTTGCAGCAGCGCCTCGAAAGTGCTGGTGATGCCGCGGGTCTCCTCCAGCGCCTTGTCTGCCAGCGCCTGCGCCTCTTCTGGCAGGTCCGGCATCTCCTGCAGCCGCGACAGCTGCACCGCCACCCGCTGGATCGGCGTTTTCAGATCATGCGCAATGTCCGCCGAAACCTGCCGCAGCGCCTCGGTCGCCTGCTGCTGCGCCTGCGCCATGCGGTTCACGCTGCGGCCGATGCGGGCGATATCGCCCTGCGCCGGCCCCGTCTGCGGCACCCGCGCGCCAAGGTCGCCGGAGGTGAGCGCCGACAGCGTGCGCTCGATCCCCCTGAGGGAACGGGCTGAGCGCCGCGCCAGCAGCACGCCGCCCAGCATCGCCAGGGCCGTCGCGGGCAGCAGGCTGAACAGGAACACCCACAGGAACGTCTGGCGCAGGTCATCCAGCGGCTTGGCGCTTTGCGCCACGGTCAGCAGCCCGCCGTGGATGTATTCGCTGAGCGAGATGAACCGGCCCGAGATCTCCACCGGTTCCGGCCCCAGCGCGACCACCCGGAACCCCGCCTGCTGCTGCATGATCGCGGCATTGCCGGCCACCACCCGCCCGCCGGGGCGGCGGTAGCTGAGCAGCCGCCGCTGCGGGTCTGTCTCGCGCGTTTCGGCATTGACCAGCGCCGCCAGCGCCGCGGCGGAGGGCGCGGCGCGAAAGCCCGCCATGTCCTGAGTCAGGCTCTGCTCGATCGCCTGCCGCTGGGCACCATGGGCAACGTAGTAGGTGATCCCGAGGCTGAGCGAGCTGGCCGCGACAAACAGCAGCGACAGCCACAACGACTGCCGCATCGGCGAAGAGCGCAGCAGCACCCGCGCCCGGCTGAACAGGTCAGCCGGCAATCCGGTACCCCGCACCGCGCACGGTTTCGATCAGTTCGGTCCCGAACGGCTTGTCGACCTTGGCCCGCAGGCGCGAGATATGGGTCTCCACCACATTGGTCTGCGGGTCGAAACTGATGTCCCAGACCGCTTCCAGCAGCATGGTGCGGGTCTGCACCCGGCCCTTGCGGCGCAGCAGATGCTCCAGCAGGCGGAACTCGCGGGGCAGGAGGTCGATCTCCTGGCCCGCGCGCGTCACCTTGCGGCGGATCAGGTCCATCTCCAGATCCCCCGCCCGCAGCACCGTCTCCTGCTCCTGCAGGCCCGGGCGGCGGGCCAGCGCGGCCACCCGGGCGGCCAGCTCGCCAAAGGCAAAGGGTTTGACCAGATAGTCATCCGCCCCGGCCTCCAGCCCGTCGATCCGGTCGTTCACGCCGCTCAGTGCCGTCAGCATGATCGCGGGCGTGCGCACACCCGCGCCGCGCAGGGTCTTGATCAGGCTCAGCCCGTCAAGACCGGGCAGCATCCGGTCGATGATCAGCACGTCATACTCCGCTGCGGTGGCCTGCAGCAGCCCCTCGCGCCCGTCGGTGACGAGATCGGCGGTATGCCCTTCCTCGCGCAGGCCCGCCTGAACATAGGGTCCGGTGGTGGCGTCATCTTCGATCACCAGGATTTTCAAGGCCGGCCCCTCCCGTGTTTCAGCGCGCCGGTGATACACCCCGGCGCGGCGCAGCGCACATTACAGATCTGTATAGAAGGCGTCAGGCGGTTGAAATCCAAGCCCTCCATCTGGCTTTCATCACTTCAACGCAAGGAGACGAAGATGTCCAATCCTGCCACCGCCCCCAAGAGATTTGCCTTTGGCCTGACCGCCGCCGTTTCGGCCGCCGCGATGCTTGCGCTGACCCCGGCCGCTGCGCTGGCGGTGCCTGCCGGCGGCTACGCCGATCTGGTCGAAACCGTCGCGCCCGCGGTTGTCTATGTCGAGGTGACCGGCAAGGCGCAGCCCGTGTCGGACCACCAGGCAATGCCCAATGACCCGATGATGGAGGAATTCATGCGCCGCTTCGGGGGCCGCATGCCGCAGCAGCCGGACAGCCGCCCGATGAAAGGCGCAGGCTCCGGCTTTGTGATTGCCGAGGAGGGGCTGATCGTCACCAATAACCACGTGATCGAAAACGCCCAGACGGTAACCGTGACCCTGGCCGACGGCAGCAAGCATGACGCCACCGTTGTCGGCACCGACCCGCTGACCGACATCGCGCTGCTTAAGGTAGCGGCGGACGCGCCGCTGCCGGTGGTGGAATTCGGCTCCTCCGGGGAGCTGCGGGTGGGCGATGAGGTCATCGCCATGGGCAGCCCGTTCGGCCTGTCGGGAACGGTGACCTCCGGCATCGTCTCGGCCACCTCGCGCAACATCAACTCCGGCCCGTTCGACGACTTCATCCAGACCGACGCGGCCATCAACCGGGGCAACTCCGGCGGCCCGCTGTTCAATGCCGAAGGCGAGGTCGTGGGCGTCAACACCGCGATTTATTCGCCGGGCGGCGGTTCCGTCGGGATCGGCTTTGCGGTGCCCTCGGACATGGTGCAGAAGATCGTCGCCGATCTGGAAGATGACGGCGAAATCACCCGCGGCTGGCTGGGCGTGCAAATCAAGCCGCTGTCGGAGGACGCCGCCAACGTGCTGGGCCGCGAGGCCGGCAAGGGCGTGGTGATTGAAGGCGTGCAGGCAGACAGCCCCGCTGCCAAAGCGGGCCTGAAGCCCGGCGATGTGGTGCTGCGCTTTGGCGGTGCCGAAATTGAAGAGCTGCGCGATCTGACCGCGGCAGTGGCGATGAATGCCCCCGGTGAGTCGGCACAGATCGAGGTGCTGCGCCAGGGCAAGGCGCTGACGCTGGACGTGACCTTGGGCGACCGTTCCGGCCAGGAAACCTGACCCCCTGCGCCGCCATCGCACCCCCGCCGGGCTGTCGGCGGGGGTGTCCGCATGTGTTCAGCCGGGCGATGCCAACCATTGCTGTCACGGCTCAATCCATTCTTACCATAATGTTGATTACATACTTCAGACAGGGTCCGCACGAGGGCATGAGAAAGCGCAGCGCGGCCGGCCCGCATCAATAATTGACAAAATTAGTAAATTATCTTACCCGCCGCCCTCGAAGGAGTTGCGGATGTTTTTTGACCTCGAGAATTTGCGCGCTTTCGGCCCCCGGCCCTGCCTGGAGACGGCGGGTGGACCCGGGCTGTCCTACGCCGGACTGGCCGATGCCGCAGCGCAGTTTGGCGCCCTGCTGCCGCAGGACCGGCAGCTGATTGCGGTGGAAGCCGCCGCCGATCCCGAGGCCATCACTGCCTATGTTGGCGCCTTGGCCGCGGGCCACGCAGTGATGCCGCTGCCCGCCGGGGATGAAGCAACCGCTGCCCGGCTGGAGGAACGTTTCCGCCCTGCCGCCAGTTTCCGCCGGCTTGGCGGCGCCTGGCAGCTGCTGGCCCATGCGCATGAGCCCGCCGCCATCCACCCGGAGCTTGCGCTGCTGCTGCAAACCTCCGGCAGCACCGGCCATGGCCGCGGCGTGCGGCTGACCGGTACCGCCGTGGACGCCAACGCCCGCGCAATTGCGCAGTATCTGGAAATCCACCCAGAGGACCGCGCCGCGCTGATCCTGCCGCTGCATTATTCCTATGGCCTGTCGGTGCTGCATTCGCATCTGGCAGCCGGCGCCAGCCTCTGGCTCGCCCCCGGCTCGGTGCTGGAGGCCGGTTTCGCCGCCGCGCTGGAGGCCTCCGGCGCCACCAGCCTGGCCGGTGTGCCGCACCACTTCAGGCTGCTGGAGAGCGCAGGCCTGTCCCACGCCCTGCCCGAAAGCATCAAGACCCTCACCGTGGCGGGCGGGGCCATGGAGCCGGATCAGGTCAGCGCCTGGGCCAGCCGGATGCAGGCCCGCGCCGGGCGGTTCTTTGTGATGTACGGCCAGACCGAGGCCACCGCCCGGATCAGCTACCTGCCGCCGGAAGAGGCGCTGGCAAACCCCGGCGCGGCAGGCCGCGCCATCCCCGGCGGCCGCCTGCTGCTGCGCGATGCCGGCGGCAAGGAAATCACCGCGCCCGAGGGCGAAGGCGAGCTGATCTACCAGGGCCCTAACGTGATGATGGGCTATGCCGAAGACAGCGCCGATCTGGCCAGGGGCGCGGAGCTCAGCGAACTGGCCACCGGCGACCTGGCCCGGCGCGATGCAAACGGGCTCTATCATATCACCGGACGGCTGTCGCGGATGTCCAAGATCGCGGGCCTGCGCATCGGCCACGACGCCATCGAACGCGCCCTCGCCGCCCAGGGGCATGAGGCCGCGGTCTGGGGCGACGACGCCCGCATCTCCATCGCCGTCTGCGGACCGCAGGACGGCATCGCCGCGCTGGCGGCCCGGCTGACCGGCGTTGGCCAGCAGCATTTCACCGTGATCCCGCGCGCCTCCCTGCCGCGCCGCGCCAACGGCAAGATCGACTATCCGGCGCTCAAGGCGCAGTCTGCTAAATCTGCGCCTGCGAAAGGCGTCCTCGCCGCCTATCAGGCCGCCTTTGCACCGCAAACCGTGGGCCGCAACGACAGTTTCGCCTCGCTTGGCGGCGACTCGCTGCGCCATGTGGAGCTGTCGCTGGCGCTGGACGAGGCCCTGGGCGGCGCCCCGGCCGGCTGGGAAGACATGCCGGTCAAGGATCTGGAGCAGGCAGCCCCGGCACCCTCCGCCAGCCTGCCCTTTGACCTGGTGGCCCGGGTGGTTGCCATCCTCGCCGTGGTCACTGCGCACCAGACATTCTGGCCGGTCTACGGCGGTGCGGCCGCAATGGTGATCCTGATGGGGATGAGCATTGCAGGCTTCCGCTGGGACGCGCTGGCATCCGGCAGCATGCGCAGCTTTTTCAAACCGGTGGCAGCGGTGCTGACCCCCTATTACCTGATCCTGGCCGGCTATGCCGTGGCCTGGGAGCAGGTGCCCTGGGCCTCGGTCTTTCTGGCCGGCAACTTTGCCCTGACAACGCCCGAAACGCATCTGATGCTGCCCTATCTTTACTGGTTCATCGAGGCGTATCTGCAAATGACGCTGCTGGCGGCGCTGCCGTTTGCCCTGCCGCCGGTGCGGCGCTGGCTGGTGCGGCAGGGCGCGTTCCGCACCGGCCTCTGCTTCCTGGGGTTTGCCGTCGCCATCAGGCTGATCGCGCCGGAAATCTGGCAGATCGGCGGCCGCGCGCAGTTCACCGTGCCGTGGGTCTTCTACCTCTTTGCCCTCGGCTGGTGCATCACCGCCGCCTCGACGCTGGGGCAGCGGCTGCTGGTGCTGGGGGCGGCCTGCGTGATCATGCCCGCCGCCGCCTATCTGGGCGGAAACTGGTACGGGGCCTGGATCAAATACATGTGGCTGCTGGCGCTGATCGCCGGGCTGCTGTTCATCAGCCGCCTGCCGGTGCCGCGCTTTGCCGCCCGCCCGATGATGCGGCTGGCGCAGGCGGCCTTCCCGATCTACCTGCTGCACCGCTTCGTGCCGGAGCTCTTGATGCCGGTGATCGGGCTGGAGGGCCGCAGCCCGCTGAACGATGCACTGGCCATCTTCGGGGGCATCGCCCTGGGCCTTGCCGCCGCCGCGCTGCAGCGCCAGCTGGTGCAGGCCTGGTCCAATGCGCGCAACCGCCCGGAACAGGCCATGGCCGAAGCCTAGCGGAGCGCCGCCACCGCCCCGCCGATCCGGCTCAGTGCCTCCCGCAGCTCTGCCTCGGAGGTGGCATAGGAAATCCGGAAATAGGGCGAGATGCCAAAGGCGCGGCCAGGCACCACCGCCACATGGTGCTGGTCCAGCAGATAGGCGCAGAAATCCGCGTCCGTCTCCAGCACTTGGCCCTCAGGGGTGCGCTTGCCCAGAAGCCCTGCGCAATTGGCAAACGTGTAAAACGCCCCCTCCGGCACCGGGCAGGTGATCCCCTCCATGGCGTTCAGCGCCTCCACCACCAGGTCGCGCCGCGCCTGGAAACTCTCCCGCCGCTCGGCCAGCACCTCCTGCGGGCCGTTGAGCGCCGCCACCGCCGCCGCCTGCGAAATGGACGAGGGATGCGAGGTCGATTGCGACTGCACCACCTTCATCGCGTCGATCAGCGCCTTCGGCCCGCCCGCATAGCCCAGCCGCCAGCCGGTCATCGCATAAGCCTTGGAGACGCCGTTGACCGTCAGCACCCGGTCCTTCAGCCGCGGCTCCACCTGTGCAGGTGTTGCGAATTCAAAGCTGCCATAGATGATGTGCTCATACATGTCATCGGCCATCAGCCAGACATCCGGATGCCGCAGCAGCACCTCCAGCAGCGGCTGATAGTCGGCGGCGCTGTAGCCGGCGCCTGCCGGGTTCGAAGGCGAATTCAGCAGCAGCCAGCGGGTGCGCGGGGTGATCGCCGCTTCCAGCCTGTCCGCCGTCAGCCGAAAGCCGGTATCATCCCCGCAAGGCACCAGCACCGGTTCGCCGCCCGCGATGCGGATGATATCGGAATATGAGGTCCAGTAGGGCGTCGGCACGATCACTTCATCGCCCGGGTTGAGGCTTGCCATGAAAGCGTCGAAGAGGATTTCCTTGGCGCCGGTGCCCGCGACGATCTCGTCCAGCGTGTAGTCCAGCCCATTGTCGCGCTGGAACTTGGCCTGGATGGCCTGCCGCAGCGCCAGCGTGCCGCCAAGCGCGGTGTATTTGGTCTCCCCCGCCCGCATCGCGGCGGCGGCGGCCTCCTTGATGTGCTCCGGCGTGTCGAAATCCGGCTCGCCCGCGCCAAGGATGATCACCGGCGCGCCTTCGTGCTTCATCTCTGCCGCCTTGGCGCCGATGGTGAGGATTTCCGAGACTTCGATCGGGTCAAGACGGCTGGCGCGGCGGAATTGGGCCATGGCGGAGGCTCCCTGCTGGTTTTGGCAAAGCCAGCTTGAAACGAAAGCTGCACTTCGGAAAACCGTCGCTTTACGACACAACCCATTCCGGTTCGGCATTGGTCCCGTTTCTGCCGCGCAGGGCTGCGCCTGCCTGGGTAGGTGCGAATGCACCTGTCCGTTTTGCCGGAGGCAAACCTCCGCTTTGACGGGCAGGCAGGTGCAGCCCGGCCTGCCGGCCGGGCAAGCCGGGCAAGCCGGGCAAGCCGGGCAAGCCGGGCAAGCCGGGCAAGCCGGGCAAGCCGGGCAAGCCGGGCAAGCCGGGCA
>MRWG01000177.1_pt1 | contig 108184 bp, 123 predicted proteins | sample 1013341 | NCBI WGS metagenome assembly MRWG01 (sample SAMN06117577, study PRJNA244670) | biofilm metagenome | biome: Water; feature: Cathode Biofilm; material: Biofilm; isolation source: microbial consortium enriched at the cathode of a solar microbial fuel cell | place: USA: District of Columbia...
ATTCGAACGCCCGACCCCCAGATTCGTAGTCTGGTGCTCTATCCAGCTGAGCTACGGGTGCCTGCCGTTTGGAAGGCGGACACATACAGTGAGGAATCGGGGGATGCAAGCCTGTTTGCCACGCAACTGTCATTCCTCTGCAGTGGCGGCATCCCCGGCAGGTGCAATCCCTGTTACAGCGCTGATCCAACCCGAATATGCGCTGACCCGCATATAGATTCCCGGACTGTCCGGCCGGGCACACCCCAGTCCCCAGCTGACCACGCCTATCTGGACCGGGCCATGCTCATAACTGCGCAGCATGAGTGGTCCGCCGCTATCGCCCTGACACGAATCCACGCCTCCTGCGCCCGCGCAGATCTGCGTCTGGGGATCCACCGCCACACCAGTCAGCTCGTCCTGCAATCCATACTCAGAAATGCGTGCGGCGGTTTGCTTCTGGCAGGTCTGCGCATCGACCAAGGGCACATAGCCCTCCTGCAAAATCAGGCTCGGCGCGGTGACATGGCGACCCGTCCGACTGGTTCCAGCTTCGCTGCGAGCGGTTTCGCCAACCTTGCCATATCCTGCCACGAGTGTGTCGGCATATGACCCTGTCATATCAATGGCTGTCGCCGTCAATCCATCAAGCGACGCTACTTCACCTTCCCAGCGGCCTTCGATACGTAACAGGGCCAGATCATGTCCGCGCTCGGGATTGCCGGAATCATAGTCCGGATGAACAACGATCCTGGAGACCGGAAACAGTGCGCTCGATGGCACATCCATCAACGAGCCGCGACCTATGGCCAGCCCGACTGGCCCAAACCGCTCCATCGTGCGACCGGTTGCATCCGGAAAATACTGGACTGCACGCCCGTTGCTCTCAACGCGAATTCCTTCAACGCAATGTCCCGCCGTTATCGCCCATTCCGGAGAGATCATGGTTGCGCCGCATTCGTGGAATACGGACCGTCCTTGCAAGGCCTGCAGCGACGCCATGCCGGGCCAATCCGCAGGATCTGCTTCCTGACCACCCACAACACAGGCCGTGGCCAGCGCCAGCAATCCTGCTCCAATTCCGATCTTCCACCCGCGCTGCATACGCCTGTCCCTCATCAGCGATTGGCTTCATGCACCCCCCGTGCAATGGCCCGGGCGAGTGTGGAGGCGGCCAATTCTCCGATCCTCGCAATGAGTATGGCACGCTTCTCCTGCGAGGCAATCTGGCCTGACGACATTACGAACAAGGCATCTCCATCAAACGGCGCAAAGACTGGCCGGATGGCTCGAGAGAAGCCGGACAGCGCCATCTGCGCCACCCGCTTCGCTTCACTCGCTGTCAGAATCACATCCGTGGCGATGCAAGCGATGGTCGTGTTCTGGCCGAGCGCCGGATTGGACTTCGCGGCGCCCCAATCCTCTGCATCGGCGACATAATCTCCGGGTGGACGCTGGCCCCCGAATTCCCCATCAATCTCGAAGGGCCACGACCAGAACGCTTCTGTGCCGGGCATGAAGACTGATCCGAAACAGTTTACCCCGGCCAGCGCGCCAACGGTTATACCGTCATGCGTTACGATACTGGCAGAACCGGTCCCGCCTGCAAACGCTCCCGCCCGCGCACCATAGGCCGCCCCGGCCTGACCAAGCGCCAGCTCCGTGCCACGCGATCGATACGCCGCCAGGCCGAGGGCCGCATAAGGAGAAACTTCGCCCCAGTCCTTGTCGCCACCATTGGAAAGATCATAGAGGATCGCCGCTGGCACAATCGGCGTTCGCGGCACGCTCATTAACGGCACGAGCGCGAAACCGCGCCCCTCCTGCTTCAGTCCTGACGCCACGCCGTCTGCCGCTGCGAGACCGAATGCGCTGCCGCCGGAGAGACAGACCGCGTCGATGCCATCGACCAGCATGCCCGCCGATAGAAGGTCGGTTTCGCGCGTGCCGGGGCCTCCGCCGGACACTGCCACCGCCGCGATCGCAGGTGCATCCGGCACGATCACGCTGACACCTGAACGGACACTGGCATCCTCAGCCTGCCCAACCTTTATGCCCGGCACGTCCGTAATGGTATTTCTTGCGCCTGGTTTTGCCATAAGCTGCGGCCCTGTCTTTCCCTTGTGAGGCATGTTTCATAAGGTCTGCTGCAACACACGCCAAGCTGAAGGGGCACTTTATGAGCCGTTTGCCGATTCTCCTCGCCTGTATTGGACTCTCCGCCTGTGCGCCGGGCGACGATAGACCGTTCAACGCGACCGAAGAAGCGAGCCGCGCTGCTGAGGCTGCCGCCCAGTCCGTAGAAGAAGGTGTCACAGCGGCTGAAGCCCCAGCCACGAACGCCTGGACGAAAGGCGCCATGGTCGCCGCAGCGGACCCTCGCGCGGTCGAGGCGGGTCTCGAAATGTTGCGTCAGGGCGGATCGGCGATTGATGCGGCCATCGCCGTGCACTCAGTGCTTGGATTGGTCGAACCTCAAAGCTCCGGCATCGGCGGTGGTGCCTTCATGGTCTACTATGATCGTGCCAAGGACGAGATAACCGTTTTTGATGGACGCGAAGTTGCCCCCGCATCCACGACGCCGGACCATTTCATGAAGGATGGCAAGCCGCTTGGGTTCCTTGAAGCCTGGCAGTCCGGCAAGGCCGTTGGCGTGCCCGGCCAGATTGCGCTCTACAAGACTTCTCACGAAGCGGCTGGCAAACTCGAATGGGACGCCTTGTTCCAACCAGCCATCAAACTGGCTGAAGATGGGTTCGAAGTCTCACCACGCCTTGCCGGTCTGTTGGTCAATCCGCGCCTGCGCGGCGCAGTACGGCTCGACGATCTGTCTGCCTCATCCGAGTATTTCTATCCGGGTGGAGAGCCGCTGCCCGTCGGCTTCATCCGTACCAATCCGGACTATGCCGCGACATTGTCTGCCATCGCGGATTCCGGGCCAGCCGCTTTCTACGAAGGCGACATTGCACAAGCCATCGTGGACGCGGTCAACGGGGATGCTGTTCCGGGCGATATGAGCCTCGAAGATCTCTCGACCTATTCCGTCAAAGTCAGGCCAGCCCTTTGCGGTGATCGGGCAGATCACTATCGCATCTGCTCGGCACCACCCCCTTCTTCCGGCGGCGTGACGCAGAACATGATCATGGGACTCTATGATTTGCTGGAGCCAACCGACGAGACGAGCATGACCGAAGAAGGCTACCTCAAAGCCTTTGTCGACGCCCAACGCCTCGCCTATGCGGACCGCGATCATTATCTGGCCGATGCTGATTTCGTCCCGGTACCATCGAAAGACCTGATCAATCCGGCCTATCTGCGCGTCCGCGCCAAAGAAGCCTTCGCACCGGATGCGGCCTCCTTCCCGGGTGATCCCGGCATTGCGCTTGGACGAGACCCAATCCGCCCGCTCTGGGGAGAAGACGCCACCGAGCACGCGCCCGGCACCACGCACATCTCCATTGTGGATGCAGATGGCAACGCCGTCTCCATGACCGCCACCGTCGAAGCGGCTTTCGGCTCGTCCCTCATGGTTCACGGCTTCATGCTGAACAATGAGCTGACAGATTTCTCCCGCGAGCCGACAAAGGGCACCAAGCCCGTCGCGAACGCACCCGGCCCATTGAAACGGCCTCGCAGTTCGATGTCTCCAACAATCGTCTTCGATCCCGATGGTGACCTGTTCATGGTCACCGGATCACCGGGCGGCAATTCCATCGTGGCCTATGTCTCGAAAACGCTTGTTGGGGTTCTTGAGTGGGGCAAGACAGCTCAGGAAGCCATCGAACTGCCGAACATTATCGCGCGCGGTGATACTGTTGGCGTGGAAATCGATGTTCCAGGTGGCATGGAAGCCGCCGAAGCCTTACGTGAAATGGGATATGATGTGGAAGAACGTGAAGGCGAAAATTCCGGCCTTCATGTCATCATTGTGAGGGAGGATGGCCTCGAAGGCGGCGCCGATCCGCGCCGGGAAGGCGTTGCGAAGCATCTGGATTAGGCTTCATGGCCAAGCTCTATTTCTCCTATGCCGCAATGAATGCCGGCAAGTCGACGATCCTGTTGCAGGCGGCCTACAACTACCGCGAACGCGGTATGGAGGTTCTTCTCCTCACATCCGCGCTCTACAAGGATGATGAGGAAGGGCACATTTCATCCCGGATTGGCATCGGCGCCGACGCGGTTCTCTATACGGCGGACACGGACCTGTATGCGCTTATCGGCGATGCGATGGCCGGTCACAAGATGAGCGCGATATTCGTCGATGAGGCGCAATTCCTGACCAAGACGCAAGCTTGGCAGCTCGCGCGTGTCGCGGACCATCTGAATGTACCGGTGCTGGCCTATGGCCTGCGAACCGATTTCCAGGGAGAACTGTTCGAAGGTTCGGCCGCGCTGCTGGCGATTGCCGACTCGCTGCGGGAGATCCGCACAATCTGCGAGTGCGGCCGGAAGGCCACGATGGTTGTGCGGCTTGGTCCGGATGGAAAAGCCCTTACCGAAGGCGAACAGGTCAGCATCGCCAAGGCGACCTACTTGTCGCTTTGCCGCCGCCATTGGGAGGAACGCATGGGACGCTTCCCACCTGCGCCTTGATCAGGGAGACAGTTCAGCAGTCAGGGCATCTGCGAGAAGCCGTCCGCGCGCGGTAAGGGCGAGCCTTGGTCCGTCTTGCACCATCCAGCCTTCTTCGACGAACACATCTATCTTGGCCTGCGAGAGCGTCCGGCCTGAAATGCTTTCGATCCTCGTCCGGTCGATCCCGGATGATGGTCGCAATCCCATGGCCAGCAACTCTCTTGCATTGTCTAGCGGGTACAGCTTGGACGCCTCAGACCATCCCGACGCAAGAGCTTGCACGTTTGCGATATAGGCCGCCGGCTGACGCTCAGCCTCTGAGGCATAACGGTTTCCACCTACGCTGAGCCGACCATGCGCACCAGGACCCACACCGATCCAGTCACCGCCATTCCAGTAGATGTTGTTGTGACGAGACCGGTATTCTTCCGACATGGCATGATTGGAGATCTCGTAAGCAGGCAAGCCGGCTGCAGAAAGCACATCTTGCGTCAGCTCGTACAAATCGGCCTGGTCATCGTCGTCCATCGGAGTCATCTGGCCGCGAGCCGCCGCCTTGCCGAAGGCCGTACGCTCCTCGATCGTCAGTTCGTACAGGGATATATGGGGCGCACCATACTCCAGAACATCTGCAAGCTCCGCCTGCCACTCATCCTCTGACTGGCCGGGTCGGGCATAGATCAGGTCGATTGAGACATTCGGGAATATCTTCATGGCCCGCTTCAAGGCTGCGCGCGCGACGTCGCTATCGTGATCACGGCCCAAAAAAGCCAATGCATGATCCCGAAGAGATTGTATGCCGATGGAAAGCCGGTTGATACCTGCCACCTTCAGCCCCTCAAGGTCCATGCGCATGATGTCATTCGGATTGGCTTCAATTGTAATTTCAGCATCATGTTTCAGGCCGAAACTGTCACCGGCAGCAGTGACCAGCCCGGCAATGGCGTCGGGGGCCAGCAAGGATGGCGTCCCTCCCCCAAGATAAAGACTGTCCGCCGCCCCATGCTCTGGCATGCGCGGACGATGGATCTCGATATCTTTCCGGATTGCCTTCAACAAGGGTTCCGGGTCGCGGTCCTTGGCTGCGTACACATTGAAGTCGCAGTAAGGGCAGATCTTTGCACAGTACGGCCAGTGGATGTAGACACCGAATCCATATTGTGGACCGAACTGAGCGGATTCCGTCGTCACGATAGCAGCGCCGCTTTGAGCTTCTCGACGGCCCGTGCGCGGTGGCTCATCGCGTGTTTCAAAGCGGGCTCCATTTCGCCAAACGTGATCGATTCCCCTTCTGCGACAAAAACAGGATCGTATCCGAAGCCCTTGTCCCCACGTGGCGGCCAGGTCAGCTCCCCATGGACTTCGCCCTCAAACACCTCCGCATGACCGTCTGGCCAGACAATGGCCAGCGCGCAGACAAATTTCGCCGAACGGTCGGTGGCGCCAATATCATCGAGTTCGCGCTGAACTTTCTCCATCGCCTTGCCAAAGTCGCGCGGTTCGCCCGCCCATCGGGCTGAGTAAATGCCCGGCGCGCCGCCCAAAGCTGTAACAGACAGGCCAGAATCGTCGGACAGCGCCGGAGCACCCGTAGCCTCGGCCGCCGCCCGCGCCTTGAGGATTGCATTGCCGGCAAACGTCGCTTCGGTTTCTTCCGGTTCGGGCAAGTCGAGCTCAATCGCCGAGACGACCTCAAAGCCCAGAGGCGCGAACAGATCCGTCAGCTCGGATACTTTGCCCTTATTATGGGTCGCCGCGACCAGCCGTCCGGGCGAGAGCCTTCGAATCATGCTAATTTCACCCATTCTGTATTGGCCCTATTCTTGCTTTTGTCATTAAAGTATATATCGTTATTCGGTAAGCCTTGCGTCTTTAGCGATAAAGTCGAGCGGCTCCATGTCAACAACGCCGGAAGGTGAAAAGATACGCATGAGTACAAACGCGGGAAACTCCATGGCCGCCATCATGACCGTGCTGGTGACGATTGTCATGTGGATGACTGCCCTCATCGGCGCAATCGTTATTCTCGCAGCCGGGATAGAATTGATCTCCATGCTGTCAGGCAATCCAATCAATATTGGCGGCATCAAGATCGACGACCATGATATCAGCGTGCACGAACTCAGCGCCGGCCTGCTCGGCGCCGTCGTGGTGGTCGCTGCGGTCGTCTTTGTCTGTCTTGAATTGCGCAAGATCCTCGCAACCCTGTCTGCAGGTGACCCGTTCGTACCGGATAATGCTGGTCGGCTCACACGAATCGCCATTGCCATCGCCGTGACACAACTGATGCGGTACGCGATCGCATTGGTGATCGGACTGACAGCCGAAGGGGCAAAAATACAATTGTCTTTCGACCTTATCGCATGGGCATCGGTTGCGGCGCTCTTCATCCTGTCCCAAGTCTTCCGTGAGGGCACCCGCCTTCGCGACGAAGAAAAAATGACGATTTAGGAGCACAGGATATGTCCATACGCGTAACCCTCGACCGAGTGCTTCTAGATCGCCGCATGTCTCTGACGGAGCTATCAGAACGCGTTGGCGTAACGCTGGCCAATCTTTCGATCCTGAAAACCGGCAAGGCCAAAGCAGTGCGGTTCTCCACACTTGAAGCCTTGTGCCGGGAACTGGACTGCCAGCCAGGTGATTTGCTTGTCTTCGACGACGAGGATTCGGCGGACCATGAACAAGTCGCGGCCGAATAGGTGACGCGTCTCCGCCTCCTGCCGTTCGAACCAGGCGATGTCGTTTCGGTCCGGTTTGGAGTGGTCCTGTCGCATTATGGCGTAGTGACCTCCCGCGGGACAATCATCAGCAATTCCCGCCTGCATGATGGTGTCGTCGAACAAAGCCCCGATCAGTTTTCGACCGGTCGTGAGATTCGCCTGCACCGTCGCTACAGCTCGCAGGATGGCCACCTCGTGGAAAGCCGCGCCCGTCGCCAGCTCGGCCGTGACTATGATCTGTTCGGCTCCAATTGCGGCCATCTCGTCCGCCATGCGCACCGCCGCAAGCCGACGCCAATGCAGATTGGGGCAGCGACTGTCCGCGCATTGGGCGACATGCTATCCAGCAAGCGAAATCCTTACTGACTCAGACAAGGAACGTCGAAGGCCTTTCGGCGTAGCTACAGCATGACCCACAAGATTGCCTGCGCGATGCTCGCCCTGATCCTGCCCCTTGCTGCGTGTGGCGGTGACAAGGAAGTCGGCGAATTCAAGAATGACTGGCTCGGCAACGAGATCAAGATCAAGCAGTTACAGGACCCCGATATTCAAGGCATCGTCTGCCATCTCTCTTATTTTGATCGTGGCGTCTGGGACAGGCTTGGCAAGGGCAACTGGTTTGAAAACCCTTCCAATTCCTCGATATCATGCCTTCAGTCGGGCCCGATCCGCATCGGTCGGATTGATCTGGACAAGTCCGGCGAGGAAGTGTTCGACCAAAACCAGAGCCTGGTCTTCAAGCAACTTGCCGTCCGCCGGATTTACGATGCCGATTCCGACAGCCTGATGTACGTCTCCTACAGCCGCAAGATCGTCGACGGCTCTGCCAAGATGAGCCTGTCGACCGTGCCGCTGTTTGGGCGTGATGTGACCTGGCAAAATGGGAAGCCGGCTTCCGGCAATTAGTCCACCGACACATGTTTTCGGCAATTACGTATGGACGCCGGACAGTTCGGCGCCCATGTGCGGCTGCATGACAATGAGAGTCCGATCTGCTGATGATCGTCGCCGCGAGATTCAGGAAAACGCCACGCGCCTCGGCATCGACGAGGCGTTCATTTCCGATCTTGTCGAGCGGTTCTATGCCCGCGTCCGCGCCCACCCCCTTCTGGGCCCGGTTTTCGAGCAAGAGATCAGAGACCAGTGGCCATCCCACCTCGCCAAGTTGAAGGATTTCTGGTCGTCGGTGTCCATGAACACGGGTCGCTATTCCGGCAAGCCTTTCCCGGCCCATATGAAATTGACGGGCATCACGCCCGCCCATTTCAATATCTGGCTCGCCCTGTTCAGATTGACGCTGGAAGACCTGTCGGACAATCCGGAAACGGTGGACTACTTCATGGAACGCGCCAATCGCATAGCCCGCAGCTTTCAACTCGGCATGTTCGAACTGGGCAACGGCCCCGGCATTTAGCCCAGCGCGGCCTTCTGCGCGTCGAACAGTTCCATACAGCCTTTTTCCGCGAGTCTCAGCATTTCATCGAGCTCAGGACGGGTCATTGGGCGCTCTTCGCCGGTGCCTTGCACCTCGATAAAACCACCATCGGAACTCATCACGACATTCATGTCGGCTTCACCGCGTGAATCTTCCGGATAGTCGACATCCAGAACCGGGTGGTCCTGGTAGATGCCCACAGAAATGGCGGCCGCCTGCTTTGTGATTGGATCCGCAGAAATCACGCCTTCGGCGCGCAGGTAGCGACAGGCCATGGCCAAGGCAACAAATCCGCCGGTGATCGAAGCCGTGCGCGTGCCGCCATCGGCCTGCAACACGTCACAATCTATGGTGATCTGGTTCTCGCCCAGCGCCTTCAAGTCACACACTGAACGCAGGGAGCGACCAATCAGGCGCTGAATTTCCTGCGTGCGACCGGATTGTTTGCCGGAGGCTGCTTCCCGCCGACCGCGTGTATGTGTTGCGCGCGGCAACATGCCATACTCAGCGGTGACCCAGCCCTTGCCCTGCCCTTTCATCCAAGGCGGGACGTTCTTTTCCCAACTGGCGGTGCACAGGACATGCGTGTTGCCGAACTTGGCGAGGCATGAGCCTTCAGCATAGCGCGTGACATTAGTCTCCAGCGTCACGTCGCGAAGCTGGTCAAAAGCGCGTCCGGATGGACGAATAAGCGTGCTCATCTTGAATTCCTCATTGCTGCCCTGCCTGATTGCGGGTTTTGACGCGCCTGTCTACACCGGGAGAGAGGTTCATAACCGCCGGGGGAATCATGCCGACAGATATCGAGATCGCCAGAAGCGCCAAGAAGCGCCCTATTCACGAATTGGCCGAAGCGCTCGAGATCGATCCAGAAAACATTATACCCTATGGCCATGACAAGGCGAAGATCGCAACCGGTCACCTGACGGCGATAAAATCAAAGCCCAATGGCAAGCTGATCCTGGTCACCGCGATCAACCCGACACCTGCTGGCGAAGGCAAGACCACAACCAGTGTCGGACTGACAGACGCAATGAACCGGATCGGCGAGCGTACCTTGCTCTGCCTCCGTGAACCTTCGCTCGGCCCCTGTTTCGGGATGAAGGGCGGAGCCACAGGCGGCGGCCAGGCGCAAGTGGTGCCGATGGAGGACATCAACCTCCACTTCACGGGTGACTTCCACGCGATCACCTCCGCCCACAACTTGCTTGCTGCCATGATCGACAATCACGTCCATTGGGGCGGGGACAGCGGTATCGATCCCACACGGATCACATGGCGCCGCATCATGGACATGAATGACCGCAATCTGCGCAGTGTCGTAACGGGCCTCGGCGGCAGCCCGAATGGCACACCGATGGAAACCGGCTTCGACATCACTGTCGCATCCGAAATCATGGCAATCCTCTGCCTGGCAAAGGATGCCCACGACTTGCAAGCCCGGCTGGAGCGCATGGTGATCGGCTATCGCCGGGGGCGCGTGCCTGTCACGGCGAAAGACATGAATGCGGTCGGTGCCATGATGGTCCTTCTGAAGGACGCCATGCTGCCCAATCTGGTCCAGACCTTGGAGGGCAACCCAGCACTCATTCATGGCGGCCCGTTTGCCAATATTGCGCATGGCTGCAGCTCTGTGCTCGCCACGCAAGCCGCACTCAAGATGGCAGATTTCGTCGTAACAGAAGCTGGCTTCGGAGCAGATCTCGGCGCGGAGAAGTTCTTCAATATCAAATGCCGCCAGGCTGGCCTCGCGCCCAGCGCTGCGGTGCTAGTCGCGACCGTTCGCGCGCTGAAGATGCATGGCGGCATCGCCAAGGAAGACGCCGGCACCGTTAGTTATGACTCGCTCGAAAAGGGCCTTGCCAATCTTGGCCGCCATATCGAGAACATGAAACAGTTCAACGTCCCGGTCGTCGTGGCAATCAACCGGTTTACCTCGGACACATCCGGTGAAATCGCCGCAATTGAAGCCTACTGTGCCCAACAGGACGTACCTGTCTCCGTCTGCACGCACTGGGCTGAAGGGGGGCATGGCGCCGAACACCTTGCGCACACAGTTGCCAATCTTGCGCGAAACGCACCGGCAGATTTCGAACCGCTCTATCCGCCGGAAATGCCTCTCTTTGACAAGATCGAAACCGTGGCCCGGCGCATCTATCGTGCCAGCCATGTCGAGACGACCCCTTCGGTACGCAACCAGCTGGAACGTTGGGAAAAGGCAGGCTTCGGCCATTTCCCTGTCTGTATGGCAAAGACGCCCTACAGTTTTTCAAGCGATGCCAAACTGATTGGCGCGCCCGTAGACCATGTTCTCAAGCTTCGTGACGTGCGCCTGTCTGCGGGTGCGGGGTTCGTCGTGGGGATCTGTGGTGACATTGTCACCATGCCGGGTCTTCCCCGCCAGCCTGCTGCGGAAAACATGCACCTCAACACCCTGGGTCAAATCGAAGGCCTTTCCTGATTGGTGCTCAGCAGGCGGGATGAAACCTGTTGAACGCAGCGCGGCACACGCCTAATCAATAAGGGATGATCCAGCCACTCGACACGCAATCCCTGTTGCAGCGCCTTGACCAGCGTTCACGCGACATTTTCCGTGAGATTGTCGAAGGCTATCTGACCACAGGCGAGCCTGTCGGCTCCCGCACCTTGTCGAAAAGCGGGATAGCCCTCTCTCCTGCCTCCATCCGCAATGTGATGGCGGATCTGACTGAACTCGGCCTGCTGGAATCGCCCCACATCTCTGCCGGACGCGCGCCGACCCATACCGGCCTGCGCCTGTTCGTCGACGGCTTTCTCGAAATCGGAGAGCCCAGCCGCGCCGACCGTATGGAGATTGATGACCGCCTCAAGTCGGCGGGCACCAATATCGAAGCGGTCATGGGCGAAGCCTCGAATATCCTGTCCGGCCTGACCGGCGGTGCAGGCCTGGTCACGTCCCCAACCCGCGACGCCGTGGTCAGGCATGCCGAATTCGTACCGCTCGGCGGACGCGAAGCGCTCTGCGTCATCGTCACAGAGGATGGCGATGTCGAGAACCGTATCGTTGAAGTGCCCGAAGGGCTGCCGGCAACGACGCTGATCGAGGCGGGTAATTATCTCTCAACGCGCGTGCGCGGTCGCACCCTGACGGAAGTCGCCAGCGATATCCGTCAGGAATTGCGCTCGCATCGCGCCGCGCTGGATCAGGCCGCATCCTCGCTGGTGGAACAGGGACTGGCGCAATGGAGCGGTGATGCACCCGGACGGGGACGCTCCCTGATCGTGAGAGGCCGTGCCAATTTGCTCGAAGACGCACAGGCCGCAGAAGATCTCGACCGGGTACGCCAGCTGTTCAACGAGCTTGAACGCCAGCAAAGCTTGCTCGATATCCTCGACACAACCCGAGAAGCGGACGGTGTGCGGCTGTTCATTGGTGCGGAGAACCAGCTTTTCCCGCTATCGGGTTCAAGTGTGATTGTGGCTCCCTATATGGGAGGCGGAAAACAGGTTATTGGCGCACTGGGCGTGATCGGCCCCACCCGGCTGAACTATGCCCGCGTCATACCTATGGTCGATTATACGGCGAAAGTGGTCGGGGAACTCCTCTCCACACGCCGCAAAAAGGATACGCAAGGATGAGCGACGAAACCAAACCCGGCGAAACCGCTGAAATTGATTCCAATACTTCCAAGGCTGACCTCAAAGCGGCCGCGGACGATATCCTGAAGTCTGCGCCCAAGCAGGAAGACGCACCCGAAGCGCAAGCGGACGTGGATCCTGTGCAGCAACTTGAGATCGAGAAAGAAGAGCTGCGCGAGCAATTGCTGCGAACGCTGGCCGACCTCGACAATACGCGCAAGCGCGCCGAGCGTCAGGTGTCCGACGCGCGCGTCTACGCCATCGAGAAATTTGCCGGCGACCTGCTCAGCGTTTCGGATAACCTCTCCCGCGCCCTCGCCGCCCTGACCGATGAAGATCGCGCCGCCCTGTCAGAAGCTGGCCGGAACCTGTTCGAAGGCATCGAGATGACGGAGAAGGAGCTGCACACAGCCCTCGCCCGTCATGGCGTTACGGTGATTGCCGCCCTGCCCGGCGACACATTCGATCCGAACCTGCATCAGGCCGTTGCAAACATTCCGTCTGACCAGCCAAACGGCACCATCGCCTCCTGCTTCCAGCCCGGCTGGAAGATCGGCGAGCGCACCTTGCGCGCCGCCATGGTCGCGGTCAGCGCAGGCGCGGCGAACTGATCAACGCCCCACCTTCCACGCCGTAACGGTGTTCTGCCGCCAGTTCGGCACGATGACCGTATCGCCGATCACCGTCAGGTCATTCTGAGAGACCGGTTCATCAAACAGGGTGGCGACCGCGCCATCCTCGCCGACATAATGGATCTGGCCGGGCCAGGACGAGACGAGATAGCCGCCACCCGGAACGAGGCCGATCCCGTCGGCATTTTCCATGCCGGCGGCCATCTCGGTCAATTCGCCCTCTGCGGTCACGCTGAACAAGCTGCCGGTTGTCATGGTAGAGACCAGCATCCGGTCGCCATCGCCCAACAGGCCATTCACGCCCGCCAGCCGCTCATCCTGCAGCCAAAGCTCAGCCGTACCGTCTGATATCCGGTAGATCGCCGCATCGCCGGAATCCGATACATAGACCGCGCCGTTCCAGTCTGTCGCATCATTGAGAAATTTGGCGCCCTCAATACGGACCGAGTCCAATCGTTCGCCGTCTTCGACGTTGAACATCACCACGCTGTCAATGTCGGCGGCATATAGAGCCCCGTCCAGCACGGCCATGCCCTTGGGCGCGTCCAGTTTCGCTGCCCAGTATTGCGTCGTGATGTTGCCGTCGGCTGCAAGGTGAGAAATGTAGCCATTCCCATCCTTGTCAGTCCCCTCTCCGACCACGTTCGAAATGAAATATCCGCCATCCGGCGCTGCAGCGACGCCTTCGGGACTTTCAAAGCCTTCGGCAATCCATGCCTGCTCAATGCTCGCCACAGACAGCGCCTTGTTGACGGGTTCTGATGTGCAGGCCGCCACTAAAGAGATGGAAAAGATTGGAACAAAGGTGCGGATCATCTGGAGCCTCCCCGGCTTCTGCTTTTGGGCACTATGCCCAGCAGAATACGTGAACGTCCAGAAGTTCCGGAATAATTCAGCCCAGCGGCTCGGGCGCGGTGCGCCCACGGCCGGGCAGGCGCTCCCACAGGCGCTCATGAAACGTGTAGGCGAGGGTCTGCACGGCCGGTTCAATCATTCCGATGGCCAGCGCCGCATGCCAGTTACGCGTCAGGGCAAACGCCACGGCAATAGCGACCGTAAAGTGCATCAGGCTGTATGTGAGTGTCTTGATGAGTTGGCGCGGCATGATACTTCCTTTCACACCAACTGACATAGTGAGACTGAGAACCATTATCAAATAAATTGCTGTTGGGGTTGCTATAGGGCCGACCTATAGCAGCAATGCACCAAAATCCTGTACAGCTACGTATTGTTCCCCCCTTGAGACGCGCTAAACCCTTCCCATATCGCAAGACGAACCGGCGCACGGATCAAAACCGTTTCCGCCGCCTCATTTGAACCCTTGGAAAGAGCCACTGGCTGTCCGGGGCTGCTGAGCAGACCGCAACAGAACACGGCCCGTGGCGGCTTGATAAAAAGAGAGATGCAACATGAGCAAAATCATTGGTATTGACCTTGGAACCACCAACTCCTGCGTCGCCGTCATGGAAGGCGGACAGGCAAAGGTCATTGAAAACGCAGAAGGCCAGCGCACAACCCCGTCCGTTGTGGCCTTCACTGAAGGCGGCGAACGCCTGATCGGCATGCCGGCCCGGCGCCAGGCTGTCACCAACCCGGATTTCACCTTCTACGCCATCAAGCGTCTGATCGGTCGCCAGTTCGACGACCCGACCGCGCAGAAGGACAAGGAAATTTCCCCGTTCGAAATCGTCAAAGGCCCGGCAGGCGACGCCTGGGTCAAAGGTCGCGACAAGGATTACGCACCACAGGAAGTGTCTGCTTTCATCCTGACCAAGATGAAGGAAACGGCTGAAGCCTATCTCGGCAGCGAAGTGACCCAGGCGGTCATCACCGTGCCTGCCTACTTCAATGATGCGCAACGCCAGGCAACCAAAGACGCCGGCAAGATCGCGGGTCTTGAAGTCCTGCGGATCATCAACGAGCCAACCGCTGCGGCCCTCGCCTACGGCCTCGACAAGGACGAACAGTCCAAGACGATCGCCGTATATGACCTTGGCGGTGGTACGTTCGACGTCTCCCTGCTCGAAATCGGCGACGGTGTGTTCGAAGTGCTGTCCACCAATGGTGACACGTTCCTCGGCGGTGAAGACTTCGACCTCCGGATCGTCGACTTCCTTGCAGAAGAGTTCAAGAAGGATCAGGGCATTGACCTGAAAGCCGACAAGCTTGCCCTTCAGCGACTTAAGGAAGAAGCCGAGAAAGCCAAGAAAGAGCTTTCCTCTGCCAGCCAGTATGAAGTGAACCTTCCCTTCATCACGGCAGATGCGACCGGCCCCAAGCACCTCAATATCAAGCTGACGCGCGCCAAGTTCGAAAGCCTTGTCGAAGACCTCGTCAAGCGCACCATCGAACCGTGCAAGAAAGCGCTCGCAGATGCTGGCAAGTCTCCTTCCGACATCGACGAAGTCGTTCTCGTGGGCGGCATGACCCGCATGCCGGCGGTTCAGGAAGCCGTGAAGAAATTCTTCGGCCGCGAGCCGCACAAGGGCGTGAACCCGGATGAAGTTGTTGCCATCGGTGCAGCGATCCAGGGCGGCGTGCTGCAAGGCGACGTGAAAGACGTGGTCCTGCTTGACGTGACCCCGCTCTCGCTCGGTATTGAAACACTTGGCGGCGTGTTCACACGCCTGATCGACCGCAACACGACGATCCCGACCAAGAAGTCCCAGGTGTTCTCGACGGCTGACGACAATCAGCCTGCCGTGACGATCAAGGTCTTCCAGGGCGAGCGCGAAATGGCCGTCGACAACAAGATGCTCGGCCAGTTCAATCTCGAAGGCATCCCGCCAGCACCGCGCGGCTTGCCTCAGATCGAAGTGACCTTTGACATCGACGCCAACGGCATCGTGTCCGTGTCCGCCAAGGACAAGGCCACGGGCAAAGAGCAGCAGATCACCATCCAGGCGGACGGTGGCCTGACGGACGAGGACATCAAGAACATGATGGCCGACGCCGAAGCCAATGCGGGCGAGGACAAGGCACGCCGCGAACTCGTCGAAGCCAAGAACCAGGCCGAAGCGCTGGTGCACCAGACCGAAAAGCAGGTCGAGGAGCATGGCGACAAGGTGTCTGACGAGGTGAAAGCCGAGATCAAGACGGCGTCCGACGAGCTGAAAGAAGCCCGTGAAGGCGACAACATCGCCGACATTCAGGCCAAGCATCAGGCCCTGATGACAGCCGCGATGAAGCTCGGTGAAGCGATCTATGCCAGCCAGCAGGATGAGGCGGCTACGGCAGATGCCGCTGCTGATGCGGCCGCGGACGGCGACGATGTCGTGGATGCCGACTTCGAGGAAGTCGACGGCGACCAGAAATCAGCCTGATCGGGTCCAAGCCTGAAAATACAAACAAACCCGCCGGACCGCTCCGGCGGGTTTTTTCGTCCCGGGTCCCGAGAAACTAAGGGCGTGGCGGGCGCACGAACTTTGCTCCCACCAGAATACCGCTCTGCCAACGCTTCTCGCATGGCACAACCAACTCCATTGAGCCGTCAGGCTTCAGTATCTGGAGTTCAAACGTCTCCGGCACTGCCCAGATTTCGGTCAATTTGAGTTTGGCTCCTGTCGATGACAGGTCTCGGATCCCCACATCGAACGAACTGTGGCGGTGATTCAATACAATTCTGCCCCGTCGCAACATCCGCATCCGCGGACCGTCGCGTCCATTTGTGGAAAGGTGATCTACCTGCGCCTCGCGTTCATCTGTCATGTCAGATCTATGCGCGACGCAGGTTTTGGTTCAGGCGTTAACTGTAATCCCAGTAGCCGTTTCCAGCTGAAATCAAATCACGACCACCACTTTGCCCTGCGCTTTCCGGTCCATCAGCTCCTGAATGGCATCGGCTGACTTTTCCAGCGGATATGTATTCGAGATGTGCGGACGGATCTTGCCTTCACCATACAGCTTGAACAGTTCAGCGACATTCTGCTGGTGAGCCTTCGGGTCACGCGCCACCGCTGCGCCCCAGAACACGCCGCGAATGTCGCAACTTTTCAGCAGGGTCAGGTTGAGCGGCAGCTTCGGGATACCGGCAGGAAAGCCGATCACGAGAAAACGCCCTTCCCAGTTCATGGCCCGCACCGAGGGCTCGGCATAATTGCCACCGACACCGTCATAAATAATGTCCACGCCGCCGCCGGACACTTCCTTGATGTCGTTGGAGAACGCTTTCTGACCGTCCCGATCAAGCTCACGCGCATAGACGAGGCCTTTGTCGGCGCCTTTTGAGAGGCAGAAATCCACCTTTTCCTGTGTCGAGCAGGCCGCGATCACTTCAAGGCCCATCGCCTTGCCAAGCTCAACGGCTGCAATGCCAACACCGCCAGCCGCACCCAGAACGAGCAGTTTTTCACCCGGCTTCGGGTCAGCGCGGTCCTTGAGAGCATAATAGCTGGTGCCATACGTCATCAGGAACGCGGCCGCTTCTTCAAACGGCATGCCTTCCGGGATTGGCATTACGGCATGCTGGGCCGCGACGGCATATTCCGCCATACCGCCATTCCCGATCGAGGCCAGAACGCGGTCACCCACTTTCACATGGGAAACGCCTTCGCCCACTTCCTTGACGAACCCGGCGATCTCGCCACCCGGCGAGAATGGGCGCGGTGGCTTGAACTGGTACATGTCCTGGATGATCAGCGAGTCCGGGAAATTCACCCCGCACGCCTTCACTTCTATCAGCACCTGACCTTTGCCGCATTCCGGCATCGGGGCATCTTCAATAACCAGACTGTCCGGTCCGCCTACTTCTTTGGAGAGCACTGCTTTCATGGCTGCGACTTCCTTCCCATCTTGTTGTTTCTGCTGTCAGACGGTAGCGGTGTGCCCGATAAAAGTCCAAGCCTGACGTAGCGGAGAGGTAGCAGTCAAATGGCAAAGAAATGGGCCCTGGCCCTGCATGGTGGCGCCGGGCCGATCCCGGGGAATGACTATTCCCTGCAGGAAGCCCATTTGGCGACCCTGCTGAAGAATGGTGCCGAACGCTTGCGGGACGGCGAAGCCGCTCTGGACGTGGTCGAAGTGATGGTTCAGGGGCTTGAAGAGTCCGGCCTGTATCTTGCCGGAAAGGGCGCTGCACCAAACCTCGACGGCGCGTATGAGCTGGACGCCGCCATCATGGACGGTCGCAACCGCACAGCCGGAGCGGTCGGCGCTCTGCAGGGATACCGCAATCCGGTCTCATGCGCGCGCGCGGTCATGGAACAGACTCCCAATGTTTTGCTGATTGCAGACGGCGCCCGAAAACTGCTGGCCAAATCCGGCCTGGTCATGATCGACGATCCGGACGCTTACTATGACCCCGTCGATGAACTGACGACACAGGACATGATCAACTCGACCGGAACCGTGGGGGCAGTTGCGCTCGACATTTATGGTGACCTGTCAGCTGCAACCTCTACGGCCGGCATTCGCGGCAAAACGCCCGGCCGGCTGGGCGATACTCCCCTGCCCGGCGCGGGCACATGGGCAGATGAACGTTGCGCCGTGTCGTGCACCGGACTGGGTGAATATTTCATTCGCGCAGCCGCAGCCGCAGACGTCTCGGCGCGCATCCGCTATGCCGGAGCCGGACTGGAAGCCGCCGTCCAAGGCGCATTGGATGATGTGCGCATGCTGGGAGGACAAGGCGGCATGATCGCCGTATCCGCCGAAGGAGACATATCTGCGCTCTGGAATTCGTCTGGCCTGAAACGCGCCATGGCGGATTCAAATGGACGATTTGAAGTGGGCACGTTCGGCTAATGAATATTCTTCTTTTCATAGTGTTGGGTTTGGCCGGGTTCGCCCTGATGCTCGCCCTGCAGATGCGCTGGATGATTTCTGTAGCGTTGCGCCGTGCTCTGACGGAAAAATTTGGCGGACTCCCCTCAGACATCGAGTACCGCGAAGGCGTCGCTGATGCCGGACGGCGTGTCTCGCATAAGCATATCGCAACGCATCTCAACCAAACCTATCCGAACCAGCTCGGACACCTGCGCCTTGCGCGGCGCGTTTCGGTTTACACACTGCCTGTGATTATCGGCCTGCTCGTGATCCTCAGGTTTGGACTGGAGGCTTTCTGATATGCGCGGCTATTTTGCGATCGGCTCTGAACGTATCTCGAAACCCATGAATCTTGGCGCGCTGATGCGTACAGCGAATGCCTTCGGGGCAAGCTTTGTGTTTTCCATCAATGCCGAGCATCGCCTGCGGGCAGCCTACCAGGCCGACACGTCAAAAACAGCCGGGCAAGTGCCTTACTATCAGTGGGACAATGTTGACGAAATGCAGTTGCCCCGCGGGTGTCAGATGGTCGGCATCGAGCTGACGGATGATGCTGTAATGCTGCCCACCTTCCGGCATCCTCCGCAGGCGGCCTATATGCTGGGCCCTGAAAAAGGGGACTTGTCACCCGACATCCTCGCGCGCTGCGATCATGTCGTGAAAATTCCGACCAAATTTTGTATCAATGTCAGCCTTGCCGGCGCGCTCGTCATGTATGATCGCCATCTATCAATGGGCGGCTATGCTCCGCGCCCGATCATGCCTGGCGGGACTGGCGGGGATGGCCTCAGCGGAACATATGTTCCCGGTCGCGACCGCAAATAGTCAGCGCCCAAGCACACGCTGGATCACACCCATGATCCCCGTGAACTGTAGTCCCGCATCCCGCACCGCAAGGGCGAAACAAACCTCGCCCGGATCACCGACGGGTTGGTGCGTGTCGTCCGGCCCCTTGACCGCCAGGTCGCCGGGACCGTAGCTGCCGGTCTCATCCGAAAATCCGCCTGCCACCACGAGCGTGAACTCCGTACCGCCATGCGAATGCCGGGGCACTTTGGCATTGGGCTGTATACGGTAAAGCTCGATCTCGAGGTCGCTGCCAACATCGAGTTTCATGCGTCGGATGCCCGGCGCGTTCGCCTGCCATCCGGCAGCATCAAATGCTTCCAACGCCTTGTCGCGCAAAGGCATGGGCAAACACGCCAATTCGGCGTCTCCAGTGAAATCCGTAGCGGCCACGCTATCTCCGCTTTCGAACGCATCAATCAGCTCAAGTGCGCGAGCCCCTGCTCCGGCTGACATCTGAACGGGCTCTGTTGTTTCCAGCATGAAACCGGACACCGCTTCACTTGCGGCAAGCGCGCCACGCACATCACGCCGTAACATGCTCTGGGTCTCGAGTAGCAACGCAAATGCCGGATCAAGCTGACCCGCCGCATAGGCCGAATAGAGCTCGCTATAGGATGAAGTAGCTGGCTGCTGCATCATGTCATGTTCCATTCACTACGTGTCGGCATCTCCGCCCTCCGGTTCCAATTGGCCACGCAGGCGGCCGAAAGCCAGCCGGATTCGTGACTTCACCGTTCCCAGGGGCAGGTTGAATTTTGTGGCGATTTCGGAATGCGACAAGCCTTCATAGAAGGCGGCCTGCAGCAATTCCAGCTGTTCGGGGGGCAGCTTCACCAACTCGGCCCGAACCGTCTCCTCGATCTGAACCCGATCCAGCGCCGCATCCGGCTGCTCTATATCCGGTGGCCGAAGCATGGGTTCATCCGCATCGAGGTCGGGCCGACTGGCCCGGCGGAATTTGTCGATGCGCCGATTGCGTGCGACGCGGAAAATCCAGGTCGAGACCGACGCCTGCTTGCGGTCGTACATGCCCGCCTTGCGCCAGACAGTCACCATGACGTCTTGCGCCAGATCTTCGGCCTCCAGCGCGCTTGCGCCCAACCGCAACATGTAACTCTTCACCCGCGGGGCGTAGAAGTCGAACAATTCCGAAAAAGAGGCCCGACACTTATCGGAGGCAATCAGGGCCATGCAGTCTGCATGACGCTGTCGCACATCCGGGGAAATCGTCGTTGTTACAGTGTCGTTCACACAAGAACTCTCAGTTTACATGTTCCAGACACTATCGTGGCGGCTCACATGGAACGCAACCGCCTGAACGAACAAGCTGGCGTGATCTGCAGAGGCAGCTGACATGCCGTAGTTTAGCCTTAACCCTGTTGTCTTTATGATGCTGGGAATGCTCCGCGCAAATGGGAATGTATAGAATATGCAAACACTGAGATTGAGCCGGAAAACTCTGACCGTGCTGACCCTTGTGGCTGCGCTTGCCGTGCCCATGGCCTCTGCCAGCCCTTCGGCGATCGGTCGATACAAGGATTGGTCGGTCTTTACCGACATCGCAAATGGAGAAACCATCTGCTACGCAGCGACACAAGCCACCGACAAGGCCCCCCGCGCGGCCGATCATGGCGATGTGTGGTTCTATGTCACCAATTGGAAATCCGGTCGCGCGCGCAACCAGCCGAGCTTGAAAGTCGGCTTTGACTTGCGGGAAGACCTGGCGCCGAAGGCCAGCGTAGGACGGTCGTCCTGGGCCATGTTTGGCGTCGGGCGTGAAGCGTTCGCAGATGATTCCGACGATTCCCGGATTGTTTCGGCCCTTCGCAAGGGATCAGAACTCCGGATTGAAGCCGTTTCCCAGCGCAACACGCAAGTGGCCTATCATTTCTCGCTGAGCGGCTCGGCAGCGGCCATCGACAAGGCCTCCGCAATCTGCCGCTAAGACGCCTGACCCGGTAGACAGAAGCGCTCAGGATGGCGGCCTTTCGCATCGCGATAGTGCGAAATGATCACGTCCATATCGGTCTCGAAATCCCCGCCAGGTATGATCGGTCCCTCCAGCCGCATTTCCCTGGTTCCAAAATCAAGCACGGCGCTGAACAAGGGCACATTGGCGGATTGGGCGATATGCCAGAACCCTGTTTTCCAGACCGGATTGGCATTGCGCGTCCCTTCAGGCGCGATCGCGAGGTGGAGCGTATCCGCCGCGTCGAACGCCTCCTTCATCAGCGACACGACATCCTTCGATTTTGACCGCTCAACCGGCACGCAGCCTGCTCGCCGGAGCAAGCCGCCAAACGGCCCTTGCACGAGGGAAGCCTTGCCCATCCAACTGAGCTTTTGTCGGTACCAGCCCGCAATGGCGAGCATGACCAGCCCGTCATAGTTGGAGGTGTGAGGCGCGGCGATGATCACGGATTTGGAGACATCCGGCCAGTCTGTGGCGACATGCCAGCCCGTCGCTTTCAGAAACATCCAGGAGAGCCCGCGAATGCCTTCGGAGAAGAGGCCCCGATAAGGCGCTGACTGACCGAAACGGCCTGGCGGATTATGGGTCGGAACGGAGTCCTGCATGTTCCGATCCTCTTCGCGTTCGGTGTTGAACGCTTGTATAGGTGCTGCGATCAGGAAAGTCGTGCAAATATCGACCGGCATGGTGCCGCCGGACTCGCTACGACGTGTGGCGACTGCTATCAATACCGCACCGGCAATCCAGGGCTGGAATCGGAGTGCATCATGAATATCGGCTTTGTCCTTTTCCCAAATGTGACTCAACTCGATTTCACCGGCCCTCTCCAGATACTCCACCGTATGCCCGGCGCGGAAACCCATATTCTCGCAAAATCCCCTGATCCTGTGCCGAGCGATTGCGGCCTTGGCCTCCTGCCGACCGGCACATTCGCAGATGCGCCCGATCTCGACATGATCCTCGTGCCGGGCGGATTTGGCGTGGTCGATGCGCTCGCTGACGGGGAAACGATGGATTTCGTTCGCAAGGCCGGCGCGGCAGCAACCTATGTGACGTCCGTCTGCACGGGCGCTTTCATACTCGGTGCAGCAGGCCTGCTAAACGGAAAAAAGGCGACCACCCATTGGGCCTATCACCATCTGTTGCCGCTGGTCGGCGCTGTGCCCACCGAAGCGCGCTGCGTTCGGGACGGCACCACCTATACCGGTGGGGGCGTTACCGCCGGCATCGATTTCGCGCTTCAGATTGTCATGGAAATTTCGGGCCAGAACGTGGCCGAAGGAATTCAGCTGGCAGTGGAATATGATCCTGCACCGCCTGCCAATTCGGGCCATCCTTCCACGGCAAACGCGCAATTGCTCGCCGCCACGGAAAAACGGTATGCAGACCCCATCGAGGCGATGAGGTCTGCAATTTCAGCTTAGTAGCTTTCCTGCGTGATCGGCGTCAGGATGATTTCCACGCGGCGGTTGGCGGCGCGGCCCTCAGCAGTCGCATTGTCCGCGATTGGCTGGGTCTCACCCATACCAACAGCCGCAAGGCGAACAGGCGTGACGCCCTGGTTTACGAGATAGGAACGGACCGATTCTGCACGGCGACGGGACAGGTCCATATTGTAGTCGTCCGGGCCGTCAGAGCTGGCATGACCAATGATATCCACGGCTGTCGATGGATAGTCGACCAGCGTCAGACTGACATCGTTCAGCGCGCTATAAAAGTTCGGCTGGATCGTGGCACTGTTCACGGAGAAAGTGATGTTGGACGGCATGGTCAGCGCGATCTGATCGCCCTGGCGCTCAACACCAATGCCCGTGCCAGCGGTTTGCTCGCGCAGGCGGCGCTCCTGTTTGTCCATATAGTCACCGGCTGCGGCGCCAGCAATTGCGCCCACGGCTGCGCCAATCGCAGCGTTGCGGCCATCGTCGCCACCTGCAAGCGTACCTGCACCAGCGCCAAGAATGGCCCCGACGCCAGCGCCGGTCAGAACCCGTTGGCTCGGCCCGGTCTCACAGGCTGGAAGGGCAATCAGGGGAAGCGCAAGCAGCGCATAGGAAAGGCGTTTCATGTCATCAGCTCCTTTGGAAAGGACAGCCCGGAATTGGGCACGCTTATTAACGCGTGGGTCAGTCTTTCCGTTCCATCGATGACAAAACAATGGCGATCCTCATTAACTCCCCGTAATGTGAGGCCTGCAGCCAGCAATTCCTTCAACCGCTTCAGCGTGTTATAGGCGCCGCATCATGAAAATTGAACTTGACCTTACCCGGCGCGGCGACGCTGCATCCCCTGCCCCCCGCTCATTGGCGGGCCTGTCCCTGCCTGCTCTGAAAGCAGAGATGGAAGCGCTCGGCCTGGAGCCAAAGAAAGCCGGTATGCGCGCAAAACAATTGCGCCGCTGGATGCACCATTTTGGTGTTCAGGAATTTGATGGCATGACCGATGTCGCCAAGGACCTGCGCGCGGAGCTGGGCGAGAAATTCATCCTCACCCGGCCCGAGATCGCGGATCATCAGGTCTCTCGCGATGGCACGCAGAAATGGCTGGCCCGCTTCGGCCCCGGCATCGAAGGCGAGAGCGTCTACATTCCCGATGTCGGCAAGGCGGGTGCACTCTGCGTGTCCAGCCAGGTCGGCTGCACTCTGAACTGCACCTTCTGCCATACCGGCACACAAAAGCTCGTCCGCAACTTGACCGCACAGGAAATCGTCTCGCAGGTATTGATCGCGCGGGACGCGCTGGATGGCTGGCCGAGTGATGAAGAAGACCGACGCCTGACGAATATTGTTTTCATGGGCATGGGCGAACCGCTCTACAATCTGGACAATGTCGCCGAAGCGATCGACACGATCAGTGACGGCGATGGCATAGCAATTGGCCGGCGCCGCATCACCGTTTCCACGGCGGGTGTCGCGCCGAAAATCGTCGAGCTTGGCGAACGCACAAATGCCATGCTCGCCATCTCACTGCACGCGACGAATGATGATCTGCGTAATGAGATTGTTCCCATCAATCGCAAGTACAATCTGAAGGAACTGTTCGAGGCGATCCGCGCCTATCCCGGCCTGGGCAATTCCCGCCGGGTGACGTTTGAATATGTCATGTTGAAGGGCGTGAATGACAGTCTTGCTGAAGCGCGCGACCTCGTCCGCCTTCTGAGAGGCGTGCCGGCAAAGATCAACCTCATACCGTTCAACCCCTGGCCGGGCAGCCCTTATGAATGCTCCGACTGGGACACAATCGAGGAATTCGCCGAAGTGCTGAACCAGGCGGGCTATGCGTCCCCGATCCGCACACCGCGCGGACGCGACATTCTCGCCGCCTGCGGACAGTTGCGCTCCGAGAGCGTCAAGAAGTCCGCCGCTGAAAAGCGCCGCGAAGCGCTGGAAGCCGCTGCCGAATAGAAAAGGAGAGGCATCGCCTCCCCTTCTCCATAGTGCACCCGGTCAAACCGGCTAGGCGCCCTTCAGCGCGGTGATCTGCTCTTGGGCATCCGTCAGAATATCCGCGATCGCCTTGCGCGTCTCGCCATCATTCGACGCCGACCGGGCCGCATCTCGCACTGCGTGGCGTAGTCGATGCATGGCCCCGCGCACATCCTGCGGATCTTCGGGTCGATCGCTCTCCTGAAGGTCGGCGAGGCGGGCCTCGATCGCCTCGATTGTCTCGGCTGATTCTGCGCGCTCTTTGCTGCCGTCTTTCGTCAGGCGAAACGTCCGGCGCTGACCATCCATTTCCGCCTCGACCAGGCCGAGGTCCAGGAGGGCCTCCAGCGCAGGATAGATCACGCCGGGACTGGGGACATAAGCCCCGCCCGTCCGGCTCTCGATCTCACGGATCAAGTCATAGCCGTGGCGGGCTTCCTCCGAGACAAGCTCGAGGATCAACAGGCGTAGATCGCCATGATTCAGGGGCCGACGGCGTCCGCCGCGATGACCATCCGCTCTACCATGTCTCATACCGCGTCGACCTCCATGCATGGGTCCATTTTCTCGTGTGCCGCAACCTGCGCCACGACGATGTTTCATGTTTCTATTTCGATACGTCATTTCAAGTCCTTTCGATATATCTAAACCTCAGATAATTTCGATATATCTAAATTTCAAGGTTCGATATATCGAAAACATACCGATCCCCAGTCTCGTGGAATTTGTGCATGGCGCTTGATCCAGCCAGCCGCTAATTTGTCGGCATGCGTCTCTGGTTTGCCATTCTCGTCTGCACGGTTCTGATGCAAGCTTGCGCTCAGGCGGAAACGCCGTCGCCCTGCGCCCCGGTAAAGCATCTCGGCCAACCTTATACGGTGTGCTCCTTTGAGACGCCCACATCGGTAAACCTCTGGCTCACTCACCCCGATGGCGCGCCCTTCGGTCAGTTCGACCGGCTGGCCGCCCATCTCGCCGATCACGGCCAGACGCTTGAGTTTGCCATGAACGCCGGCATGTATCATCAGGACCGCCGCCCGGTCGGGCTTTATGTCGAGCAGGGCGAGAAAGTCGCCTCGCTCGTGACGCGTGAAGGGCCGGGCAATTTCGGCCTGCTTCCCAACGGGGTATTCTGGGTGGATCAAGACGGCACCCCCCATGTCACAGAAAGTCTCGCCTTTGAGGCCGAGGCACCGGACGCGCGCTTTGCGACACAATCCGGCCCCATGCTGGTAATCGACGGTGCATTGCATCCGAGATTCAACGCGGACGGCCCCAGCCGGAAACGTCGCAATGGCGTGGGCGTCACCGCCGATGGCGCAACGCTCTATTTCGCCATCAGTGATGTGCCCGTGAACTTCCACAGTTTTGCCAGCCTGTTTCGCGACAAGCTGAACACGCCCAACGCCCTCTTTCTGGATGGATATGTCTCAAAGCTCTACGCGCCGGAGATCGGCCGCAACGAGACCGGTCTCGATATGGGCCCGATTGTCGGCGTGGTCCGCCCCTCCGATACGGACTGCCCAACCCCGCCCAGCATGATATGCTGATCAGCGTATCCAGAGGAGCCCGTCATGCTCGCCCATACAATCCTGCTCGTCTTCGGCCTCTACTTCATGGCGTGTGGTGCCGGCCTGTTGGCCAGCCCTGACCGCATGGCCCGTCTGATCGACGAATTGGAAGACAGCCCGGCGATCGGCTTTCTGTGCGGCGCGGTCATGATCTTTGCGGCGGGGGGAACCTTGTCAGTCCAGAACAGTTTCTCCACCGCAACCGATGGCATCGCAACCCTGATCATCGCAGGGGCGCTCGTCGAAGGTCTCCTCCTGGTGGCATGGCCCAAACCACTCTGGGCATTGGCACACTGGATGATGCCGGATGATGATCATTTGCGCGGATTTGGCATTGTTGCGCTCGCGCTTGGCCTGGTTGTGTTTGCCATCGGTGCGTTCTAGCCCTTTGAGGCACCACACTTAGAGGAGACCCCCATGTCGGCTGGCCCGGTTACGCTGTACGGATTGAAGAATTGCGATTCCTGCAAGAAAGCCCTGAAAGAACTTGATGCCTCGGACCGGGAGACCGCTTTTGTCGACATTCGCGAAGACGCCGACCTTGACCGGCTCCTGCCAGCCTGGCTGAAGGCCGTCGGCGCGGAAAGACTCGTCAATCGCCGCTCCACCACATGGCGCACCTTGTCAGAGGCTGAGAAGTCAGGCGCGCTGGGCGAGGGCGCCGCGGCCCTGCTGAAGGCGAATCCCACGCTGATCAAACGTCCAGTCATCGATACCGGTGCGGAAATCCTTGTGGGCTGGGACAGCGGCACGCAGCAGGCGCTCGCGCGGTGACACTGGAAGATTACAATTCCTATTGCGCAGGCCTCGGCCAGACAACGCATGTGGTCCAATGGGGTGGCTCCCATGTCTGGAAGATTGGCGGCAAGGTCTTCGCCATGGGCACACCGGACGGCGACCAGCTTGCCGCCTGTACGTTCAAGGTCCGCCCGATCAGCTTTCATATCCTGAAAGACCAGCCCGGCTGCCAGGGCGCGCCTTACCTTGCTTCACGTGGCATGAAATGGATCCAGCGTTTCTCGGACGAAACCCTGTCGGATGACGACCTCAAGGACTATGTCGCAGAATCCTTTCGCCTGATCGCCACTGCCCTCAGCAAGAAAAAGCAACGCGAACTCGGCCTGCTCGACTAGCGCGCATCCTGCCTGCATGTCGCATTGACCTCACTCGCCGCTATCGGCATGCGCGCAGGACAGGAGTTGCCCATGTCCACACCGATCACCATGCTCGTGCCCGCCATGTTCAACGGCCCCCCGGGCTCGGCCAATGGAGGCATCTCGGCAGGTCTCGCCGCAAGCCAGATTGATGGTCCGGCAGAAGTTTCCCTGCGCGCGCCACCCCCACTCGACATCGCGATGGAGGTTGTCCCAACAGACGACGGATACGAAGTCCGGCATGGGGACCAGTTGGTCATGACCGCGCAACCTGCCGCACCGCTTGCCCCTCCTCCCGCTGCGCCAAGTTTCGAGACAGCACAGACAGGCCCGGACAGTTTCCCCCCTGTCGAGACCCACGCGTTTCCCCGCTGCTATGTCTGTGGACCAGAGCGCACCGACGATGGCCTCTGCCTCTTCACCGGCAAGCCGAATGGCTATGACGGGGTGACAGATGTCTGGACACCGGATGAAAGCCTTGCCGGCGAAGACGGCTTGGTGCGCCCGGAAATACTATGGGCCGCGCTCGACTGTCCGGGCGCCTTTGCGATTGGCTTTCAGGACAATCCGATGGTGCTGGCCCGCATCACCGCGCAGGTGCATGCACGCCCCGCCCCCGGCGACGATCTCATTGTGGCTGGCTGGTCTCTCTATGATGACGGTCGCAAGCATGGCGCTGCCACCGCACTGTTCACGCGCGACGGCCAGCTGCTGGCTCAGTCGGAGCAATTGTGGATCGAACTGAAGCGGCCTGCAGCCTGACCAATCAGCGCCGACGGCGCGGGTTCAGGTAGAGATTGCGCTCCTGCGTGTCGAGTTGGCGCACGGCCCGCCCGAGATGCAGCTGCTCAACCTCTTTCGCGACATGCCGACGGGCGGCGCCGTTGAATTTCAGCAGGGCACAGAACATCTGCAACACGGCCTCCAGCTTGGCATAGCTTTCCGCCGCATCCACTTTAACGATCCATGATCCGCCCAGATTGATGATCCGGTGATCCAGCTTGCCGATCTTGCGACCCCGATCATCATACAGACTATAGTCTGCACCGATGCCTATGACGTTGCGGCGCAGGCGATAGAAGCGCGGGCCTTTCGTCGTGTCGATAAAAAAGGAAAATTTCTCCGGGAAAAGCGGCCACTTCTGCGCCGACCGTTCCAACTGGATAATCTGGTTATGACGGCTGATATTGACTGAATAGGACGGCACCGGTGTGCCCTTCGCCCCAATGCTCAGTTGCAATGACCGGCCCATCAACAATTCTGCCGTCCCGCGCCAGTGCATGCCTTCGGAAAACAATTTCAGCACCAGCCGGCGCTTCATGCCTTCCCCGGTTTTCCACATTTCCTTGCGATAGGCGAGAATGCCCGTCCGCTCGCGACCATCCTTGATCTGGCCAAAGATCTCCATGTCCTTGGTGAACTGGTCAGACGCGGCCTCATGCTGGGTCTGTTTCATGATCCCGATTTCGGTCGGGTTCAGATCGGTCGCCCAGAGGTCCACCTTGAAGGTCTTGTATTTCGGTTTTGCCTTGGTCTCTTCGGCGCCGCCGAATGTTGCAGTAAAGGCCATGAAGCACATCTCCGGGGTCGGGGTTTGCGCCCATCATCGCGATTCGACGTCGCCATAAGGTTAACAAAATGCCGTCTGGGATTAATCAGCTGCTATTTCTACACCGAGCACAGCCTCAGCCCGGGTCAGCCTGCCTGTAGCAATTCCTCCAACCGTATCAGGGCGCTGCCCCAACCCGCTTGCGCCTCTTCCAGCAGGGCCGATCCGTCCAGCGCCACGGTCTGCAGCGTGATGACCAGGCGCGTCCCTTCCCCGTCCGGCAGGAACTCCGCCGAGACAAGGCAGGCCCCTTCGGTTGCCTCCATGGAGGCGATGATCTCGGTATAGACGATGCGCTTGTCCGGCACGATGTCATGATAGCGCCCGCGCACCACGGCCACGGCCTCACCGCCTGCCAGACAGGCCGTCACATCTTCTCCGCCCACGGAAAAGTCGGCCGCATCGATACGCATGTCGATCTCGTCCGAGGGCGAGCCCCAGACCTTGCGCTGCTCCGGATCGGCCCAGGCCGCAAAGACGCGGGTCGGCGAGGCCGAAAGCCGCTTCTCCATTGTGGCGGTGCCGTGCTGTACGGTCTGATGGGTCATGTCATGTGTCCTTCTTGGGGTCAGTCGCGTTCAGGAAAGTATCCAGCCGGTCGAGGCGCGCCGCCCAGGCCTGCTGATATTGCGTGATCCAGGATGTCAGCTCGGCCAGCCGCGCAGCCTGAAGGCGGCAACGCCTTACACGCCCTTCCTTGCGGCTGGAGACCAGTCCCGCTGTCTCAAGCACGCGGACATGCTGCAGGAAGCTCGGCAGGGCCATATCATAGGGCTCGGCCAGTTCGGCAATGCTCGCTTCGCCGAGGCTCAACTGCGCGATGACCCCGCGCCGGGTCGCATCGCCGAGGGCGTGGAAGGCCCGGTCGAGGGCTGCAGGATCGGAAGAAGAATGGTTAGGCATACGCCTATCTATTGCGACGGGCTGATATTTGTCAAGACACTTAGGTGATTACCTATCTTTTCTCGCCAGCTGCCCCCTTTCCTTCCTTCCGCAACCCGCCTATTCTCCCACCTATCCGAGGGGCGCGCATGGCAAGCGCTGAGATGGAGCCGACACCGCTCCAGCACCCTTTGAACCTGATCCGGCTAATACCGGCGCAAGGGACGGGAGTGAGCGCGTGGAATATATACGACTTCAGTATCAGGACTCCGCCTCCGCAATGCCGGAAGAGCGGTGGTTCGAGCTGAATCAAAACGCTGCAGTGAAACGCACGATCCACATTTGCGATACACGCGCCGTCAACAACAGTATTGCCATCCAGTCCCATCGTCAGGCAGCTTTCGCCGATTGGGCTTATACCTCCGACGATCCCTGCTTGTTCGCCAACGCCTATGCGACTTCTGCGGATCTTGTGCAGGAGTGGACCCGGAAAGGCTTCATCCAGCTGCCCGCCACAGCCGCCGACTTCAACAAGACATTCATGTCCGCCACACCGGCCATCTAAGGAATAGCCCCATGAACAAGCCCACGGACCAAAGCCAGTTCGAGACCCCCAAAGTCACCACCGGCGCCCTGCCCGCCAGCCGCAAGGTCTATTCCCACCCCGCCGACGCGCCGGACATTGCCGTGCCGCATCGCGAGATTGACCTCCACCCCAGCGCCAATGAGCCCGCCGTGCCGGTCTATGACACGTCCGGCCCCTATACCGACCCGTCGGTCACCATCGACGTGGAAAAGGGCCTCGCCCGCGACCGGCGGGCCTGGGTGCTGGAGCGCGGCGGCGTCGAGGAATATGACGGGCGCCATGTGAAGCCCGAAGACAATGGCGGCGCATCCGGCAAATACCTCGCCCGCGAATTCCCGGTCACGCACAAGCCGCTGCGCGGCCTGCCCGGCCACAAGGTCACGCAATATGAATTCGCCAAGGCCGGCATCATCACGAAAGAGATGATCTATGTCGCCACCCGCGAGAATATCGGCCGCGCCAAGGCCGTGGACGGCGCTGCGGAACAGATCGCGCAGGGCGAAAGCTTCGGCGCGCATATCCCGGAATTCATCACGCCGGAATTCGTCCGCCAGGAAATTGCCGCCGGCCGCGCCATCATCCCGTCCAACATCAACCATGCCGAGCTGGAGCCACAGATCATCGGCCGCAACTTCCTTGTGAAGATCAATGCCAATATCGGCAATTCAGCGGTCACGTCTTCCGTGGAAGAAGAAGTCGACAAGATGGTCTGGGCGATCCGCTGGGGCGCTGACAATGTCATGGACCTGTCCACCGGCCGCAACATCCACAACACGCGCGAATGGATCATCCGCAACAGCCCCGTCCCCATCGGCACCGTGCCGATCTATCAGGCGCTGGAAAAGGTCGACGGCGTCGCCGAGGACCTGACCTGGGAAGTCTATCGCGACACGCTGATCGAACAGTGCGAACAGGGCGTCGACTATTTCACCATCCATGCGGGCGTCCGCCTCGCCTATATCCACCTCACCGCCGACCGCGTCACCGGCATCGTTTCGCGCGGGGGCTCGATCATGGCGAAATGGATGCTCGCCCACCACACCGAAAGCTTCCTCTACACGCATTTCGAGGAAATCTGCGACATCATGCGCGCCTATGATGTCAGCTTCTCATTGGGCGACGGCCTGCGCCCCGGCGCCATTGCCGACGCCAATGATGCGGCCCAGTTCGCTGAACTCGAAACCCTCGGTGAGCTGACGAAGATCGCCTGGGACAAGGGCTGCCAAGTCATGATCGAGGGGCCGGGCCATGTGCCCATGCACAAGATCAAGGTGAACATGGAGAAACAGCTGCGCGAATGCGGCGAGGCCCCCTTCTATACACTGGGGCCACTCACCACCGATATTGCGCCGGGATACGACCACATCACCTCCGGCATCGGCGCGGCGATGATCGGCTGGTATGGCACGGCCATGCTTTGCTATGTGACGCCCAAGGAGCATCTGGGCCTGCCGGACCGGGACGATGTGAAAGTCGGCGTCGTCACCTACCGCCTCGCCGCCCACGCGGCAGACCTCGCCAAGGGCCACCCCGCCGCGCAGGTGCGCGACGATGCGGTCTCACGCGCGCGCTTCGACTTCCGCTGGGAAGACCAGTTCAACCTCGCCCTCGACCCCGAAACCGCCCGCGACTTCCACGACCAGACCCTGCCCAAAGAGGCCCACAAGGTCGCCCACTTCTGCTCCATGTGCGGCCCCAAATTCTGCAGCATGAAAATCACCGCCGAAGTGCGGGAATATGCGGCAGGCATGAGCGAAAACGAACGGCTGGATCTAGAAAAGCAGGCCGCCGAAGCGCGCAAGGGGATGGAAGAGAAGAGCCGCGAGTTTATGGACAAGGGCGGAGAGATTTATGTTGAGGATTGATGCGCCGCCTCAGCCAAAACGAAAATTTGTGAGTGAATTTTGTTTGGGACTGATTCACAGTGAAATTGCTGTAGTTGTTGCCCAACAAATAACCGACAAATCTCTGACTATCGACAAGGTCACAGAAGCGTTTCTTGAAAAGTGTCACATCTACATAATCTGCAGCAGACCAAATCTCTGGTTCAATCCTGATGCACAAAAGATAAATCACGTCGGAAACACTGCCATTCTCAGCGGCGAACTGTGTTTGAGAAAAGCTGGCGTCGTAACAACGAAGCAATACTTCGACATCCTCCACCTTGAAGATGGTTGTCGCGCGGTTCTAGAAGACTACCCGCATCGAAGCATTCTCGCCGTACAGAAAAATGGGGAAGTCTCACGATACTTTCCCGCAAATCTGGTAGCGCAGAGAAAGCTGGCCGGCACCGAGTTTTCGGATTGCAAGGTTCTGTATGTCGGTCAGGCATTCGGAGCGGAGGGCGACCGAAACGCTCTGGACCGCTTGAGAAACCATGCAACCCTGCAAAGGATTTTTGCTGATACCTTAAAGAACGAGCCGGACGCGGAGATAGTCGTTGTTCTCGCAAATTACGAAAAACCACTCCTCTTCACTGAATTCGATGGCTCTGCCGACGTCGCCGACGATGCTCAAGTCGAGAAAGAGCGTTTGGACAGCATTGTCGACAACCCACCCAATCTCAAAAAAGTCGTTTGTCTCGCAGAGGCGGGACTAATTCGCTATTTTCAACCTCACTACAATGAGATGTATAAAGAACACTTTCCAAGAGCTCAGCAAAAAATTTTGGACGACTGTTTCAAGCTGGATTTTGCAGCCATCACCTGCGAAATGACAACTGACGACCTGAAATTTCGACTTTATTCAGATACAGTGGAAGCAGGTTTTCACCATATAAAGATGTTCCGTCTTCATAATCCGGAACAACGAAGGACGTTTTCTACTTTTGTCGACAAGGACGGACACTACGCTCCAGTGGAAATAGACGGGCCGATTTATTGAACTGATCCCCGGGTCTGAATGGAGGGTATCGGCGTTGCCCGAGCCCACCCTGTCCCCGCACATTATCGCCGCAGCCGCTGTCGCCGCCCGCTGGCTCGACATTGCCACGCCCCGCCAGCAGCGCTAATCCCTCCATCATGACTGACAGCCCCTCACCGGACTCCGCCCGCCTCGACGAGCTTGAAATGCGTGTGGTCCATCAGGACCAGACGATTGAGGACCTCAACGCCGCCATCACGGCGCAATGGAAGCTGATCGACCGGCTGGAGCGACAGGTCGCGCGCCTCGCCGAGCGCGTCGCCGACAGCGAGCGGTCACCCGGCGACGCGGCCCCCGTGGACCGGCCCCCGCCGCATTATTAGTGCCACCCGGTAGGGCGGGTTAGCGAAGCGTAACCCGCCATCCGCTCTTGCCGTCTGGCGGGTCATGACCCGCCCTACGAATATTCTCTCCTCCCGGAGGCTCCTGCGGACGCAGGAGCCCATCTCGGAGCCTTTCCCCGCGCATATGAGGCAATGACAGGAGATGGATACCTGCCTGCGCAGGTATCTTCGGACATGCGACACGACGGTCCCTGATCCGCCCCAACGCGCTTCCCTCTTGCCGCTTTTCCAAAGCTGCCTAGACTGTCCGCCATCCATAGAGGGGGACACACAATGATTCAGAAATTTGCGATTGTGGCAGCACTGACTGGCGCACTCATGGCGGGGGCTGCGCCTGCCGCCGAGGCGGGGATGGATGACTATCTCGGCGAGATCGTCACGGTGGGCTTCAATTTCTGTCCGCGCGGTATGATGGAGGCCGATGGCCGCCTGCTGCCGATTGCCGAGAATACCGCCCTCTTCTCCCTGCTCGGCACAATGTATGGCGGCGACGGGCGCACGACTTTCGCCCTGCCGGATCTTCGCGGGCGCGTCATGGTGGGCGCAGGCCAGGGCCCCGGCCTGACCGACCGGCGACAGGGCGAGCGCGGCGGAACGGAGTCTGACATTGCCGGCCCGGCGCTGGCCCATGACGGCGGGGCAGACCCGCTGGGCGAATCCACCGCCGGCAACAATATGCCACCCTATCTCGCGCTGAAGCAGTGTATCGTGACGCAAGGCATTTATCCGTCGCGAAGCTAGGCGGGCCAGCGCGGCGATTGCGACCCTGCTGGATACATCCCGCGCTCTCCTCATGCGTCACCCCCCGGCCGCGATAGCGGTCTGGGGTCCAACTCTGAATGCCGCGGCGGGCGCGACCTGTGCCGTCAGGCGCGCAGGCGGTGCACAAAGCGCCGCGCGCTGCGGTGGCAAATTCAGGAGATGGGCTCCCGGATGACTTCGCCATCGGGCAGGACGACGCAGGCAAGATATCCGACAGGCCGCCCCACCATGCCACACTCCCCCGCATGGACCCGGCCTATCGCCCCTTCTTTGCCCATGTCTGGGCCTTCTGCTGGCCTTGGCTGTGGTGGAACCTTGTGCGGCTGACGGCCTGGCGCAAACGCACCGGGCGGCGCGTCTTCGTCACGGTCGACAAATACGGCAATGTGGTCATTCGCTATATCGGCGATGCGCCGACGCCGGACAATGCGTACACTTATACGCCGCCGCGTGTACCGCGCTGGCAGAGCCCCGCTCTGGCAAGCGACCTGCCCTGTGGCCTCAATGTCCCGTCCGCTTTTGTCTGGACCAGTCTGTACATCTTATGGACACTTTATGGACCAGTTCGGGACCAGTTCGGCCATGCGCCGGTCGGCCGGGTCGGCCCGGCCCGCGCGCCGCCCTGAGCCGGCTTTCTCCGTAATTCAGCCCATACACCCGGACGGCCCCGCCGCTCCGGACGCCCGTGCTGGAACGAGTGCTGGCCGGAACCATTCGATTACAGCCCCGTTATGTTCGCAAGCGCTCTGAACTGCGCAACAAAGCACAAGAAGGAAGACCCCGAACATGAGTACAGGAAAAGTCATTGGAATCGCCGTCGCCGTTGTCGCCCTCGTCGGGGCCGTCTGGCTCGGCTCCACGCTGATCGATGTGGACCAGACAGAGCCCGGCAAGCTGCCGGATGTGGATGTCGCCATTGACGCCGAAGCTGGCAAGATCCCCGAATATGATGTCGATACGGGCGAAGTGAATGTCGGCACAGAAACCGAAACGGTGCTCGTGCCTGAAGTTGTGATGGTCGAAGAAGAAGTCGAAGTTCCAACCGTGGACGTTGAAGAACCGGAAGAAACTCCGGAACAATAATCGCCTCGGCGCGAATGCATTCCCCGCCCGATAATCCGGGCATCCAGACCCAATCCGATGGCAGGCCGCAAACGCGGTCTGCCATTTTTTTGAATTGTCTGTCGGCGTCTGTCACGCCAACTCTTCCCCGCAATGCTTGTCCCATCGCCGGATTGGGATTATCTGCCTAGGTCTCAGGGCAATGCAAAAAGCGCCCGAGACCGGGGAGGTCCGACCGAATGACAGATTTCAGCTCGCTGCGCGATCCAGCCAGGCCGGCAAGCCCAGATGCGCCCGCCGCCCTGAACGGCCGCGAACTGGCAGAATTGTTAAGCCCGGTATCATGCGAAGACTTTGTGGATCGCTATTTCGCGCGTCAGTCCCTGCATGTGAAAGGACATGCAGGGAAGTTTGACCATATTTTCAGCATGGAAAGACTGAGGCTGGCTCTCGCAAGAGGGCAGCATATCGAAGATCCCCGCTTCAACCTGACCGCCTCATTCGCGGGCGGGGAAAAAACTGGCAGCCGCAAGCCCATGTTTTCAGCGCAACTGGGTGAGGCCAGCGATCTGCTGAAATCAGGCGCCACGATCTGCATTACCAATATTCACATGGCCGATCCCTTCCTGGCCCGCTGGGCCCAGGCGATCCGCGCGCGCCTCAGCTTTACCGGCACAGTCGGGGTCAATTGTTATGCCTCCCCAGACGGCGCCGGATTACCCATGCATTATGACCGGCGCGTCGCCACGACGCTTCAGATCGCGGGAAAGAAACGCTGGATCTATTCCACAGAGGCCGCCAAACGCTGGCCCGATAACAATGCGACCTATTTCGAAGGTCGCGCTGAGCCCGCCGACATTGATGTCGGGACCCTGCCGGACAATATGGCGTTTCAGGAAGTCGAGCTGAACCCCGGCGACCTTCTGTGCCTGCCGGCCGGCGCGTGGCACGCCGCCCGCGGCGTCGGGTATTCGCTCGCGCTGAACCTCTATTTTGCCCCCCGAAACCTGTTCGACCAATTGGCCCCCCTGCTCCAGGAGTTCGCGGCGTCTCACGACAGCTGGCGCGGAGGACCTCCCGTCACATTGGATGACGCGCACGGGAACCTTCCTGACACGGTGTCAGACTATATGCGCGACCGCCTTGCCGAATTTCAAACCCTGGTGAGTGAAACGCTGGCCGAGCCGGAATCGATGAGCACTCCCTGGCTGACATCACTGACGCAAGGACCCTATACCGGATGGCAACCCGATCCGGTATTGCCCCTGCCAGCCGCGTCGGCGACGGACAGGTTTCTTGTGGTGATGCCGCCGCTGCGCTTCATCGCATCCGGCGGTCGGGTGAGCCTGCCGTGCGACAATGGTCTGTTGGACTTCCCCGCGAACTTCGCGCCCATCCTTCGTCGCCTATCCTCTGAACCGGCGGGGTTTTCGATCCCTGACATCATCGCTGGAACGCAAAGCGCCGATGCCCCTCCGCAAGCGGAGGTCATCGCCCACTTGCAGACATTGTTTCGAAACGGAATAATTGCAAAAAGCGATGCACCACACATGGCACAGCAGACGTGAATTTGTTTTCGCAGTAGATACGCGCGCAACCTTCTCAAATTTCCGGCGTTCTACCGGCTCTCTCCCACAGAAAGCCACAGGACATGTTCACCCAGCTCAATCCACCTATCCCGCTGACCGTCACGGACCGGGGCGACGGCTTCGCCATTGGCGTTATCGACTACGGCCAGGAGCACAACCTCATATGGGTCACGGTAATCACCGCGACCGGCGAAATCTGGTGCGCGCCGAACCCCTCCGTACGCGGCGTCATGAATTGGACAATGGGTCGCCCTCGTCCCGCCACAGATAGCGCCCATTGAGAGATAAATTTTGCTCGGTGCCGCTGAACCAAACCCGAAGGCGCGCGTTACCTGATCATTGCCTGCAGGAGGAAAGGATCCCCGCTCATGAAACGCCATTTACTCATTCCCGTCGCGTCCGCACTATTCCTAGCTGCCTGTTCCGGCGAGTCTTCAGACACGCGCACACTACCGCAAGACCCTGTCCAGCCCTATGCGGATGATGTCGACATTACCCCTTCCCCGGATGCGGGTGAAGAGGAGGTCTATGCCGACACAATGGATCGCGACCAGATGGTCACCTCCGGCCCGAACGTGTTGGACACGATCGCCGCTGATCCGCGCCTGTCGACACTCTATGGTGCCATTGAAGCCGCAAGTCTTGACGAAACCCTCGCCACCGGCGGCCCATACACCATCTTCGCGCCGACCAATGAGGCATTCGATGCCCTGCCCACTGGCCAGCTGGAAGACTATCTGAAGCCAGACAATGTTGACAAGCTCGTCCGTGTGCTAGAATACCATATCGTCGAAGGATCCCTGCGCGCCTCCAATGTGCCCCCCGCAGATGAAGGCGTACCAACAGCCAGTCTGAACGGCCTCGACCTTTCGGTCCGCGACATGGGCGGCGGCAAACTGATGATCAATCAGGCCAGCATTCTCGAAACTGATGTCGAGGGCGGCAATGGGGTCGTACACATCATCGACTCGGTACTGGTGCCACGGGAAACCGAATAGGGTCCCGCTGCAGTCGATGTGAACAAATAGAGAAAATGCAAGGTGTCATTAACCCATCCCGCTGATAGGATGGGCGTCATGACAGCCACGATTCGCATTCTCGGCATCGACCCCGGCCTCCGCCATACTGGCTGGGGTGTCATCGAGCAGACCGGCGCCCGGCTGGCTCATATTGCGCATGGCGTGATCTCGGTAGACACCAGTCTCGCCATGTCGGAACGGCTCGGCGGCATCTTCGAGGCGGTCGGAGAACTGGCCCGGCATTACGGACCACATGCCTCAGGCGTTGAAGAAACGCTGGTCAATGCCAATCCCCGCTCGGCGCTGAAACTCGGCCAAGCTCGCGGCGCGGCCATGGCGGCGCTTTCCATGGCCGGTATTCCTGTCGCCGAATTCGCCCCACGTAAGATCAAGCTGGCCATTGTCGGGACGGGCACAGCGGACAAGGACCAAGTGGCCTTCATGGTTAAACGCCTCCTGCCCCGCGCCGGAGACATGAAATCGGACTCGGCCGATGCGCTCGCCTGCGCAATCTGTACCGCGCACCATTTGCCGCTGGAATTGAAACGAGGCGCCGCATGATCATTGGCAGGCTGACCGGAACCGTTGCCGCGCTCGGCACGGACAACATCCTGATTGACGTCAATGGCGTCGGCTATGTCTGCATGGCCGGCACGCGGCTCTTGTCCAGGGTGCATGTCGGCGAGACCAGTGTCCTGCATGTCGAGACCAAGGTCAGCGAAGCGGCGATCACACTCTACGCCTTCGGCTCTGACGAGGAACGCGCCTGGTTCGTTCGTCTTCAGGATGTGCATGGTGTGGCCGGCAAGGCCGCAATGGCCATCCTTGACGCAATCACACCGGCAGAATTGATGGACGCGATCGCCCTCGGCGATGCGTCCGTGCTGACACGCGCAAAAGGCGTTGGCAAGAAACTGGCCGAGCGGATCACCGGCGAACTGGCTGGCAAGCCGCCGCCGATGGGCCGGTTTGGCAAGTTCGAAACCGCCCAGGTCGCTGGCCTTGCCAGTGCGCCCGTCGCCGCCACCGGCGTGCGAAGCGAGGCAATCTCGGCGCTTGCAAACCTCGGCTATGCCCAAACAGATGCCGCCCGCGCCGTGGCCAGCGCTGCGAAAGATGCCGGCGATGATGATGTCAGCCTCCTGATCAAGGCGGCGCTGAAGGAACTGGCGCGATGAGCCGCGAGGGCGAACTCTCAGACCCCAATGCTCAGGGCGGCGATGCGCTGGACCGCGCGCTGCGGCCGCAGGCGTTTGAGGATTATGTCGGCCAGCGCAAGGCAAAATCGAACCTCAAAGTCTATGTCGACGCGGCCCGCAAGCGCGAAGAGGCGCTGGACCACGTCCTTCTGTTCGGCCCGCCGGGGCTTGGCAAGACGACGCTGGCGCAAATTCTCGCCCGCGAAATGGGCGTCGGCTTCCGCGCGACCTCCGGCCCGGTCATTGCCAAGGCCGGTGACCTCGCGGCGATCCTGACCAATCTCGAACCCAATGACGTCCTCTTCATTGACGAGATTCACCGCCTGCCTCCGGTCGTGGAGGAAATCCTCTATCCGGCGATGGAGGATTACGCCCTCGATATCGTTATCGGCGAAGGGCCCTCGGCGCGGTCTGTGCGGCTGGATCTTTCCCCCTTTACCCTGGTCGGCGCCACCACACGGGCCGGCCTGCTCGCCACGCCGCTGCGCGACCGGTTCGGCATACCGCTGCGCCTTGAATTCTATGAGCCGGAAGAGCTGGCCCGGATCGTCATGGCGGCGGCCCGCAAGCTGACTGCGCCGATCACCGAAGATGGCGCCATCGAGATCGCCAGTCGCGCGCGCGGTACGCCGCGCATCGCGCTGCGCCTGTTGCGCCGAGTGCGCGACTTTGCCGAGGCAGATGGCGGCACGATCACTCAGGATTCCGCCAGAAGCGCGCTGAAACGACTGGAAATCGATTCAGACGGCCTTGATGCGCTGGACCGGCGCTACCTGCATGCACTGGTGAAAACCTATGCCGGGGGGCCGGTCGGCGTGGAAACGCTGGCGGCGGCCCTGTCGGAGGCGCGGGACGCGGTGGAGGACGTGATCGAGCCTTACCTGATGCAAAAAGGATATGTCGCGCGCACGCCGCGCGGCCGGGTCGCAGCGCCGCTGGCCTATGAACGCCTCGGCCTGCCGAATCCGGGCGGTCAGCAATCCGGCCTGTTCGGCGAGAAATAGCCCCCTGCCCGCAAGGATACGTAGTTTCCCCGATTCCGCGTGGCCGCGCGCCGTGTCCTGATAGTGCCAGACACATCTTATCAGGGAGCGACCCAATATGTCCCACACACCGCACGAACTCGCCGAGGAATTCCCGGACGCGACAGACCGTATTCATGCGCTGAAGGAAACGGATGGCCATTTTGCCCGACTGGCCGACGAATATCACGCAGTGAACCGCCAGATTCACCGTATCGAGACGAATGTCGAGCCCGCCAGCGATGTCTTCCAGACGCAGCTGCGCAAGCACCGGATGGCCCTGAAAGACGAGATCAGCGCCATCCTGAACACCCCGGCCTGAAAAGCCGTCAGGAGGACCGGGCATGGGTAATCTGAGTGTAGATGCATTGGCGATTGCCGCCCTGGTCGGGTTTGCCAGCCTGTTGCTGATCGGCGCGGGCCTGACAGCCTGGTTGTGGAAGCAATCGGGCAAGTCCGAAGGCGATTTGTAGGGCGCGCAGAGCGCCCTGCACAAATATCTGAAATAAGGGAAGACATTTCAACCCAGAGATGCTATATAAAATGCAATCGTTTGGATTTTGGGCATAACTGGGGGACACTCACATGGCTCATTCCTTTGCAGGCCTGGCGGGCGAATTCCCGACCGCCGTGCCGGAAATCTTCGAACTGGCATCCATTGATCCGGTTTTCGCGCATCTGGCAGAAGCGTTCGAGGAGATCACGCAGGTGCTGGCCGAGGCCGAAACCAGCATTGAGGATGTGACCCCGCAGGATCGCCGCGCGCTGGAGGCCCGGCGGGCCGAGCTGCGCGCGCAATTATACACCGCGCTTTGTAACGTCACCGGCGATGCTCGCTGGTGTGACGAGGCCGCCGCTGGCACGGAAGGGCCCTCCCCCCCGCCCCTTCCGCGCCGGTCGGCGGCCTGATACGTCCAGCCCGGCGGCCGTCATACGCTGACAGGCAGCACCCAAAGCCGGACTGGCGCGCGCCATCCGGGTATCTCGTGTTCCAGCTCCATCTGGCGAAGCCGAGGCGCGGCGGGCGCCGTGGCGCTCCGCCTGATGATTTGGAATGGCTACGGAATGGAGCGTTACCGCCCGCCGCGCCGGACAGGAGTTTCGGCGAGCACCCGCATGGGGGCCCATGGTCCCGGGTCTTCGTTACCGACGCCGCGCGAACGGATCCACCGTGCTTTCCCACGCATGGCCCATCCGGGGATTGCTCCCGGGCTACCGGACGAGGCGGATTCCCAACTTGCCTTCGCAAGCCCACCCTGGCCTGACCTGCCTAGGCACCGGCGAGACCGTCTCTCCCACCCGCACCCTCCTGACCCTGCCCCCACAACCAGAACGGTACCTGATCCGGCTCCTGTGAGAGCAGACGCTTAGTATGGGGCGGGGAGTTCTCAGACGGATTAGAACGGCTTACCGTAAATTGGAGGGCCGCAAAAAAATCCATACACCATCAATCCGAGGAAGACAGCGGCAGCAAGAATCCAAGCAATGAATGTGAAGATAGAAAGCCATATCATATTCGAACTGACAGACGGATTTTTACGTATTTTTCTATTCAGCCATCGCTTATGCGGTCGATCATCTTCGTGAGCTTCAATTGCGTTTGACTGTGCGTAAATTTGCGCGTCACTCAGCGACAAGGCGTATATTCCAAGTTCATCGGCAAGTCTTCGAACTTCATTTTCCCAGAAGGACTGCCAATACTTCGCGCCCAAGTTGGTTTTCACCCACAGAAACGCACACAGTGCACCGAACCCGCAAATAAATAGGGCGACGGCGCTTGACCCAACTGAATAAGCCCCAATGGCTAGAGCGGTATTCAGTACAGAGAAATAGTTCGCCCTCTGCCAAAACATTTGGATTTCAAACCGTCGATTTTGTCGGGCAACCTCAAACTCAAGAAGTAAGTCTTCTTTTCGAGAACTCATCATTATCACCCTCACAAATTCGATCAATTATAAACCGCGACCACAAATCGAACCTATGCCTGTGCACCCTCAAGTCTTCTATTGAGAACCAATCTACATTCGTTATACCGAGCTCACCGCTTCGAGGCATCTCATTTAGCGTATAATCAACCGTAATCGCCACAGCTATATGCTGGCGAGCATCAGAATTGTCATCCACATTTATATATCCTTGTATAGACGATATACGATTAACCAGATCAACATCGTTGAGCTCAGCAGGAAGCGCCAGTTCCTCCATCAACTCTCGGGAAGAGTTGTTCAAAAACGCTTGATCCCCCTCCGTGAACAGATCGAAATCCTCATCGGTGACGTGACCGCCAAATGCAATGGATAAAGTATCCCTTAAATTCCTACTCGGATTCGAATAGGATCCGCGACGAAACACCAAATAGCTATGATTGCTTCTGACGGTCGTATATGTGACAAACTGTTTTACAGACTTATCAAGCTCGGCCTCAGGACGATGCATAAAGAAGCAAATATCTTCCAAATCCGAAAAGGAAACATCGCCACTCCCAACAAACCTCCCACTCACTCGTTTTGAAAGCTCCCCATACGGAGCCACCAAAACCCTCTCGTTTGTGACCTGCTTCGTTCTCGCGATATGCCATACTCGCTCGTACTCGGTCAGCGAGCTGTCTTCTGAATCAAGGCGACGGAGATAAAATGTGTTTGGGCCAGTTCGGCAGAATAGAGAGTTAGCACCCTCAAGCAAAATATGCTCCGAAAGTCGTGCATTCATAGTTTTTTCGGGTGTTTGACCGACATGAATATTTGGGTGCAATTCAAATTGATCAATCTTTTCGATAATTTCCCGCACATGGTTCGGTCGGGCCGAAATTGAGAGCGCCAAATACGCTGCCCGCAAATAAGGGCTCAGCCGTTCAAATCTGTCTTCATTATCACTTATGAGCTTTAGGCTAGTGGGCATCGGTTCTTTCCAAAAGCATCATAACATACTTTGGGGTTGTCTTGGAGAGCTTCAACTTTCTCAGGACAAATCCTAAATCTAGAAACTTTGCCAAGATTGTAACGTTTCGCTGCGCGAAGAAATTGTAATCCTTCTCGGTAAATTTGTCTTTTTTCGTGAGCTGGTGGCACCCTTCGGAAAAATTTTTCAGAGCGTCATGATCTCCTCGAATATAGGCCCCTACGACATCTTCCAGAACATCGGGAAGAAAAATCAGCAAACGCCCGCCATTACGTAATGATTTCCAACAACTTGCTACAAATGCTTCCTGCAATTCAAATTCGAGCAACGTATTCGATACCACCAAGGCATCTAGAGCTTGCGGCAGGATAGCACTCTCAAACTCCTCCACTATCCGTTCAACGGTCTTTGCCTCAATGTGGACGGAGTTGGAAAAATTCATTCTTCGAATATGCGGGTCAATGAGTACGCAGGCCCGAAGCGGATACTCAGATGTGACTTTATGGGGGATATAGGCCGTTGCGCTTCCTACAAAAGCAGAAGCCTCCACATTGTAGCGTTGAAATTCAGCGATAATTTCAGGAATTACAAACGCGTTTCTCGCTTCGCATTTCTCACAACCGTCGTGCCAATTTCGTGAATCGTCATCAGTATCCATAACCTCAAATAGAATAGGATTCGACTGGAGGTCTATAATTTTCTCCTAACTCATCCACCTAAGCACCCTAGCCTCAATCGGGTTCGCAAACTCGCGGCCTTCTGAGCGGCACTCCGTCCACTCACGTTTGAGGCGCTGGTACCATTTGGCCTGGATGTCGATGTCGTCGATCCACATCATGGCTTTCTGGTGGGCCATGCCCTGATTTTGCAGATCGACCATGTCGCCATCCTGGCGGAGGAATTTGCGGGCCATCGGCTTGGCGATGGGCACGGCGAGGTGGAGGAGCGGCGCGCCGGTCCACCAGGTGAACTGGGTGATCCGTGTACGTTTCGGGGCCTCAGGCGTCAGGCAGGTGAGCGTCAGCAGGCGGGCTTTGTCGTTCGAGATGATTTCCCAGCGATAGCCGGGCAGCTGGAACCGGATCTCGGTTTCCACATCATCCCCGAACACCCAGCGATAGAGTTTCGAGTTCGAGCTGGGCGGATGGCGGTCAATCGCCCAGCCGCGCTCTGTCGGGATGAAGGGCTTTTCCTTCAGCTTCAGGCCCACCGAGGGCGGACGCCACCACCATTGATTGTGCACGAAGGGCACATGGGCCGGGTCCATCAGGCCGACCACGGCATCATCCATATGCGCGTTGAACACGTCATGGATGACAAAGCCGGGCTTGTCCGGCAGCGGGCCGAATTCCGGCGGCGGCACGACGGGGGGCGTGTCCGCGCGCGGATTGTGGGCGACATAGAGATAGACCGCGCCATTGGCCTCATGCACCGGATAGCGGCGCACTTTCACCCTGGACGGGTCATAAGGGCTGTCGTCGGTGAGGGACGGCATCAGCTTGCAGCCGCCATCCGTGCCGAAGCGCCAGCCATGATACGGGCATTGCAGTGTCCACTCGCCATCCGTCTCCAGCTGTTGGCCCGCAGACAGCGGCACGAGGCGGTGGGGACAGATGTCGCGCAGGGCGAAGGGTTCGCCCTTGGGCGTGCGGCCGACGACGACGGGTTCGCCCAGCACCATGATGCGGTGCTGCTTGCCCGCGACCAGTTCGGTGGACGGCGCGGCCAGATACCAGCTGTCGGTGAGGTAGCCCTCGTCGGTAATGCCCTGTTTGGGCGCGGCGTGTTGTGTATCGGGCATGGGCGGGACCGGTCTTGTAACGATGGCCCCTGATTAGCGCATTTGGCGGGGGGTCACCAGTGCGCGGGCTGCGGCGGATATGGGGCGGAATATTGCCAGCGCGGCAATTGGCAATAAGGTGTCCCGCTTGATCTGGTTTTGACAGGGGAAATGGGCATGGCCGAAGCAGCGACCAATAAGGGATTCCTGGGATGGGTGGAGAAGACGGGCAACCGCCTGCCCGATCCGGTCTTCCTGTTCTTCTATCTGATCATCGCCCTGATGGCGATTTCACAGATTGCGGCCTGGACCAGTTTCAGCGCGCCGCACCCGACGCAGGTGACAGACGGCGGCACGCCGCTGGTCATTGAGTCGGCGAGCCTGTTCTCGGCCGAGAACATACAGCGCCTCTGGGTAGATATGCCGAAGACGTTCACGCACTTCCATCCGCTCGGCTATGTGCTGGTCGTGATGCTGGGCGCGGGCGTGGCAGAGCGCTCAGGGCTGTTTTCGAGCGCGATCCGGGCGGCGGTGCGCAATGCGCCGAAATTCCTGCTGACGCCGCTGGTCGCGCTGGTGGCGATGCTGTCGAACCATGCCGCCGATGCGGGCTATGTCGTGATGATCCCGCTGGCGGGCATATTGTTTGCCTCGGCCGGGCGCCACCCTCTGGCCGGAATTGCCGCGGCCTTTGCGGGCGTGTCGGGCGGGTTTTCCGCCAATATTTCGCCGGGCCAGCTGGACGCGCTGCTGTTCGGCATCACCGAGGCCGCCTATGGCGCGAGCAATATCGATGCGGGCTGGACGATGAACATTGCCGGCAATGCGTATTTCATCGCGGCGTTGCTGTTCATCTACCTGCCCGTGATCTGGTTCGTGACCGACAAGATCATCGAGCCGCGCCTCGGCAAATGGGTCCCAAGCCCGGAATCAGCCGTACAGGCTGGCGATGAAGACAAGCCCCTGACCGCCGAGCAGCAGAAGGGCCTGCGCATGGCGGGGCTCGCCCTGCTGGGCGTGTGCGCCTTGTGGGCGTTCATGACGTTCGGACCGGGCACGCCCCTGCTGGCCGACGGGCCGGGCACAGAAGGCAATCCGTGGTACCAGAAGGCCGGGCCGTTCTTCCGCTCGCTCGTCGCGGGCTTCCTGGTTCTGTTCCTTGCTGCGGGCTGGGCCTATGGCGCAGCCGCCAACACGATCAACAATCACCGCGACCTGGTAAACATGATGGCCGAGGCGATGAAGGACATGGGTTATTATCTGGTGCTGGCCTTTGCGGCGGCCCATTTCGTGGCGATGTTCGGCTGGTCCAATCTCGGACTGATCTCGGCGGTGCATGGCGCGGACGCAATCCAGAATAGCGGATTGCCGCTGCCGATCGTGCTGGGCCTGATTGTCTTGTTCTCGGCGCTGCTGAACCTTTTCGTCGGCTCGGCCAGCGCAAAATGGGCATTGCTGGCGCCGGTGCTTGTGCCGATGCTGATGCTGTTGGGGATCAGCCCGGAAGGCGCAACCGCCGCTTATCGCGTGGGCGATGGCGCGACCAACATCATCACGCCGCTGATGGTCTACTTCCCGCTGATCCTGGTCTTCGCGCGTCGCTGGCAAAGTGATTTCGGGCTTGGCAGCCTGACGGCGATGATGATCCCGTATTCGGTCTGGATGCTGATCACGGGCGTCGCGCTGATGATGGGCTGGATCTTCCTGGGGCTCGATTTCGGCTTTGGCGCCCCGGCGCACATCACGGTACCCAGCGCGGGGGGATAGCACGCACGGCAAACCCGGCCTGGCAGTGCCAGACCGGGCTCCCACCCCGTGGAGGCCAGCCGGAGTTACAGTTCAGCCAGCCCGCCTTGGGGGGTGGAATCAGGCCGCTTCGCGGTTCACTTCGCCTTCGGCCAGCTGTGACATCTCGCGGTCACCGGAATAGGTGTTGTCGAGACAGGTCTGGAGCTGTTCGGCGTCGTCCTTGAGGCCAAGGCGACGGGCAAAGGCCAGCACGGTGCCATAGCCGGCAAGGGCGTAGTGGGTCATGCGCTGATATTGCGAGATGATAGAGGCATCGCGGACATCCTCGTCCTCGATCTCGGCGTCAATGGCGTGGGCTTTCGCTTCTTTGACGAGGCCTTCCATGCCCTGGCAAAATTCGCCGCGCGGGTCGGCCTTGTGCTTGCGGATCAGGCCTTCGACGGCGTTGATCCCGTCCTCGATGCCGCTGACGCCGCGCTTAAGCGCATCCTGCAGCTTCGGATTATGGGCCTTTCCAGCGAGCTTCTCCGTCACCTTGAGGGATTGGCGATTGGCGCTGTAGAGGTCTTGCAGCTGGTCAATATATAGGTCTTCGAGCGTCTGGATGCTCATGGGAAAATCCTTCCTGAGTGCGTGTTTGTGTGACGCAGAATCAATGGAAGGCAGGTCGACTTGTTCCGGAGTTTCCTGATTTTAATGGAAATCCGCGACATTCTGCACCTCAGCGCGCCAGAACCGGCCCCCGCCTGAACGAGAACGCTTCCCGCGAGGCCAAAGCGCGGCTATATCCCGGCCATGATCTCACGTGACAAAATCCGCAATTTTTCCATCATCGCCCATATCGACCATGGCAAGTCGACGCTGGCGGATCGCCTGATCCAGCATTGCGGCGGCCTGACCGAACGCGAAATGAAGGAGCAGGTGCTCGACTCGATGGATATCGAGAAAGAGCGCGGCATCACCATCAAGGCCCAGACCGTACGCCTGACCTATGAGGCACAGGATGGCGAGACCTATGTCCTGAACCTGATGGACACGCCGGGCCATGTCGACTTTGCCTATGAAGTCAGCCGCTGCCTCGCCGCCTGTGAAGGCTCGCTACTGGTCGTGGACGCCTCCCAGGGCGTCGAGGCGCAGACGCTGGCAAACGTCTATCAGGCCATCGACCAGAACCATGAGATCGTGCCGGTTCTGAACAAGGTCGATCTGCCAGCTGCTGACGTCGAGCGCGTGAAGGCCCAGATCGAGGACGTGATCGGACTTGATGCCTCCGACGCCATCGAGACGTCGGCCAAGACCGGTCTCGGCATTTCTGAAACGCTGGAAGCCATTGTCCAGCGCCTGCCTGCGCCAAAGACCGGCGAAGTCGACGCGCCGCTGAAGGCTGCGCTGGTGGACGCCTACTACGACCCCTATCTCGGCGTGGTCGTCATCGTGCGCATTCATGATGGCGTGCTGAAGAAGAAGCAGAAGATCAAGATGATGCGCACCGGCGGCGTCTATGAAATTGACAAGGTCGGCACGTTCAATCCAAAACTCACCGACGTTGAGGCGCTTGGGCCGGGCGAAGTCGGCTACTTCGTGGCTTCGATCAAGGAAGTCGGCGAAACGGCCGTGGGTGATACGATCACGGAAGACAAGCGACCCTGTGACAAGGCCCTGCCCGGCTATAAGGAAGTCCAGCCGGTCGTGTTCTGCGGCCTGTTTCCGATGGATGCGGGCGACTTTGACGATTTGCGCGCGGCGATGGGCAAGCTGCGCCTGAATGATGCAAGCTTTACGTGGGAGATGGAAACCTCTGCCGCGCTCGGCATGGGCTTCCGCTGCGGCTTTCTCGGCCTGCTGCATCTCGAAATCATTCAGGAACGCCTCAGCCGCGAGTTCGACCTCGACCTGATCGCGACCGCGCCGAGCGTTGTCTATGAAATGACGATGACGGACGGATCGGAAATCGAACTCCACAATCCGGCAGACATGCCCGATGTCGTGCGCGTTGCCGAAATCCGCGAGCCGTGGATCAATGCGACGATCTATACGCCGGACGAATATCTTGGCGGCATCCTGAAGCTATGCCAGGATCGGCGCGGTATCCAGACCGAACTGTCCTATGTTGGCGGACGGGCGATGGTGAAATACGAACTGCCGCTCAACGAGGTCGTGTTCGATTTCTATGACCGCCTGAAATCGATCAGCCGCGGCTATGCGAGCTTTGACTATGAGATTGTCGGCCACCGTGCCGAAAATCTCGTCAAACTGCAGATCCTGGTCAATGACGAGCCGGTCGATGCGCTCGCCATGCTGGTGCACCGCGACCGCGCCGAAAGCCGGGGTCGCCAGATGTGCGAGCGTCTGAAAGACCTTATCCCTCGCCAGATGTTCAAGATTCCGATTCAGGCAGCCATTGGCGGCAAGGTGATCGCGCGCGAAACCCTCAGTGCCATGAGGAAAGACGTGACCGCGAAATGCTATGGCGGCGATGCCAGCCGGAAACGGAAACTGCTCGACAAGCAGGCCGCCGGTAAAAAGCGCATGCGCCAGTTCGGCAAGGTCGAGATTCCGCAGGAAGCGTTTGTGGCAGCCCTACGCATGGATGGGGATTAGCCTTTTCGGTTTGCCAGCCCAACCGGATTGCCCTTCGCTGAGATTCTCCCCGTCATGGCGGCGCGGAGGATGCGGCGGAAGCTGGGGCATTCCATATGGCTTGGCGCGCGGCAGTTGGCGGCGTGGCGCAGGCCATCGCGCATGATCGTCATCTGACGGATCTTCTCGTCCAGTTCGTCCGCCTTTGACATGAGCGCCGCACGCTCGATGCGGGGCCCCTCTTCCGACATCATGGCGGCGATCTCGTCCAGCGTGAAACCTGCGGCGCGGCCGAGCGAGATCAGGCCGAGCCGTTCCAGAACGTCTTCATCAAACAGGCGCCGGAGGCCGCGTCGCCCCGTCGAGCGGATCAGGCCGCGCTCTTCATAATAGCGCAGGGTGGAGGCCGGGATCCCGGATTGTTTGGCAACGTCGGAAATTTCCATGATAGGCTCTTGACCTCAAGTCGACTTGAGGTGGCAGGATGCCTCCGCAAGATCGCAATGACAAGGAGCGCGGTACGATGAGCATGGCAAACAAGGATCAGGAAGAGATGTGGAATGGCGCGGGCGGAAAGGCCTGGGTGCACGCGCAGACGCTGCTGGATACGGCCTTCCAATCCTTCGCGGACATCCTCGTCGAGACGGTGACGACGGCCAACGCAAATTCTATCCTTGATATCGGCTGTGGCACCGGTGCGACAACGCTCGCCATGGCGAAGGCGCTGGGGCCGGAAGCTGAATGCCTCGGCCTTGATATTTCGGAGACCATGATTTCCCATGCTCGCAAGCGCGCCGCCGAGTCCGGATCACACGCGGAGTTCCTGGTCGCCGATGCGCAGACGCACGATTTCCCGTCGAGCACATTCGACGTGATCACGTCCCGGTTCGGGGTGATGTTCTTCGAGGATCCGGTCGCCGCCTTCCGCAATCTGAACCGCGCCGCGCAGCCGGGCACACAGCTGCTTATGTTCAGCTGGCGTGACCCGGCGGAGAACCCGTTCATGACGGCGGCTGAGGCTGGCGCCCGCCCCCTGCTGCCCGGTCTGCCCGAGCGGGAGCCGAATACCCGTGGCCAGTTTGGCTTCGCAGACGCCGCGCGCGTGGAGCGCATCCTGTCCGAGTCCGGATGGCAGGACGTGGTGAGTGAGAAACTGGACGTGGAATGCCGCTTTCCCCTCTCGGCCATGGACCTGTATGTCTCGCTGATGGGCCCCGTCGGCTATGCCATCGCCCAAGGCGTGGATGAGGCGACCCGGAAGAAAGTCATAGACGTGGTGCGCGCCGCCTTCATGGAGTTTGCTGATGGCGACGAAATTGTCTTCACGGCAGCCTGCTGGAAAACTGCCGCGAGGGCAGCCTAGGCCGACCTGCCCCTCCACGCTACGCTCGCCTCAAAACAAGAGGGAGACACGCCATGTCGGACACAGAAACCAAGACTGCCGAAATTCTCTATGAGGTCGCAGACCATGTCGCGACCATCACGCTGAACGCGCCGGAGCGGTTGAACACGATTTCCGGCCCGATGCTGGATGAATTGTGCAAGGCCTTGCTGAAGGCAGATGCTGATACGGATGTGCGTTGCGTCATCCTGACCGGGGCGGGCCGGGCCTTCTGCGCGGGTTTGAACCTGGAAAGTGCCACCAAGGGCGAAGGCATCGGATCCGGCGCTGTGGCCAGCGCCACGCTGGATCTGCGGAACACGCCGCCGACCGTATTGTTCAACATGGATACGCCGACCGTCTGCGCCATCAATGGCGGCGCGGCAGGCTATGGCATGGACACGGCGCTCGGCTGTGACATCCGCATCATGTCGGACAAGGCCAAGATGGCGGCAGCCTTCACCAAGCGCGGCATCCTGCCCGAATCCGGCGGCACCTGGTTCCTGCCGCGCATGCTCGGCTGGGAGAAGGCCTGCGAACTGATCTTCACCGGCCGCACCCTGACCGCAGAGGAATGCCTCGCCGAGCAATTGTGCGCAAAAGTGGTGCCGCATGACACGCTGATGGACGAAGCACGCGCCTTGGCCGCCGAGATCGCCGCGAACGCGCCACTGGCCGTACAGGCCTCAAAACGCCTGATGCGGATGGGCCTGTCGGAGCCTTTCACCGAACATGTCCACCACGTCTTCCTGCAATTGCTGCCGCTGCTGAAAACGGAAGACGCGCGTGAAGGCATGATGGCGTTTCTTGAGAAGCGCCCGGCGGAATTCAAGGGGCGTTAGCCCCGGCCAGTGTCAGGCTGGCGTGAACCCCATTCGCGCAATCTCGGCCAGCATCTCCGCCCATGCGGTTTCCATGGCGGGCGTCCACTCCCCTGCCAGCGCTTCCCGGCAAGTGTCGCGGATGGCTGTGAACATGTCATCCAGTTGGGATTCCTGTACACCATACCCCTGGTGCGACAGGCGGGCAGACTGAAGCTCAAAGCGCGGCAAGGGACTGTCCTCGGTAAGACCGATGATGCAGTCGAAGCAGGTTGTCAGCATGGAACCGCGCACGCCACCATCCGTGTCCATCGCGAACAGGTCTTCAAATTCGGGATGCTGCGCGAAGAGGCGCCGATAGATCAATGGCGCGGGATCAGCGCAAATCTCTCCGAAGCGTTCAAGCGAAAGCATGATGGGTTCAGATACAGCCATTCCATATCCTACTGTCGGCTCAGCCCCCGCGCAATCGCAGGACGAGGCGACGCGTGGCGCGCTGGCTCATCTTGCGGTGTCGGGCAATCCGCTTTGCAAGATTCTGGCGTTCCTCGCGGGTGCGACCAAGATCATAGAGCTGCGCAGCAAAGCCGAGCGCAGCCTGCTGGTCGCTGTTCGGGCGGCGGGCGGCGCCCTCCTCCTCCGCCCAGCGGCCCGGATGAAAGCTGGCGGTTACTTTGGGCTGATCATTGCCGAGATAATGGAGGAAGGCTGCAGGCGCGGACACATTTCGAATGATCGTATCCGGAATGAAATGCAGCCAGTCCTGATGCTGTTGCCAGCGCCAGGTGTTGGGGGAATTCTTTGTGCGCACGCGCAGCCCGATGATGCGTAGGCGGCGCTGAACAGCGGTCCAGTCTTGTCCTTCCCGCTCGGCCTGCAGTTTCATGAGGCGGATCAGGCCCTCCATCGTTCGGCCGGAGGCAACAAAGTCGACCAGGGCAATGGGGCGCGAACCGGTGGCGATCGCCTTGGGGCCGAGACCTTCGGCGGTGAGATACTCGAACAGACCCTGTAATGCCGGTTCCGGCAATTGATCGACCGCGCTGGCATTGCGCAGCGAGTACTGGATGAGGTGAAGCCGCGGCGTGTCGCGCAGCCCTTCGAAACAGCCGGACAGATAATCATACAGGTTTTCGGGCGTCCTCCCGATAAAGGCGAGGTCCGACCGGTTCGCATGCGCCAGAATGCGGGCAGCCGTGGATCGCAGGGATTCAAGGAACATGTCGTTCAATGAGCGCGTCTCGGTCGCGCCCGTAATCAGGCCGCCCAATTGCTCGCGCTGTGCGATGTTCCATCGAAACGGTTTCGCCAAACTTCTACCTCCCGGTCTTTTCCTTCGACTATAGGGCCTGCGGGCTGCGCTTTCCAAATCCGTTCTGGGGTCCTACATGCAGCGGATGAGCAAGACGCTGACAGTTCTGGGCATCGAGACAAGCTGTGACGAGACGGCCGCGGCTGTGCTGCGCCTGACCGATGGCCGGGCAGAGCTGGTCTCGGACGTGATCCGCACGCAACTGGAAGAACACGCGCCCTATCTGGGTGTGGTACCGGAAATCGCTGCGCGCGCACACGCCGAACTGGCTGATTTGACCGTGAAAGCCGCGATGCATGAAGCAGGCATTTCCTATTCAGCGCTAGACGGGATCGCCGCCACGTCCGGTCCCGGCCTGATCGGCGGCGTGCTGGTGGGCATGATGACCGGCAAGGCCATCGCGCAGGCGGCCGGAAAGCCCTTCATCGCGGTCAACCATCTGGAAGGGCACGCGCTCAGCCCTCGGCTCGGCAATGATTGCCCGTTCCCCTATTTGCTGCTGCTTGTTTCGGGCGGGCATTGCCAGTTCCTGGAAGTGCGCGGCCTCGGAAATTATCGCCGGCTCGGCTCGACGATTGATGATGCGGTGGGCGAAGCCTTCGACAAGACAGCCAAGACGCTGGGGCTCGGCTTTCCCGGCGGGCCTGCGGTCGAGCGCCTCGCAGAGGGGGGCGATCCAGAGGCTTTTGCCCTGCCCCGCCCGCTGCTGAACAGGCCGGGTCTCGATATGAGCTTTGCAGGGCTGAAGACGGCTGTTGCGCGCGCCGCGGCCGAAGACGAGATGAATGAGAGTCGGATGAAGGATCTCTGCGCGAGTTTCCAGACGGCGGTGACCGACATTCTCGCCACAAAGGCCGCGCTGGCGCTTGAGGCGTTTGATCCGGGTGAGGATGGCACGAAGCGGTTCGTCGTGGCGGGCGGCGTCGCGGCCAACAAGGCCATCCGTGCCGCACTGGACGACGTGGCCAAAGGCGCAGGTGCGCGCCTGATTGCGCCGCCGCTGAGACATTGTACGGATAATGCCGCCATGATCGCTCTGGCCGGAGCGGAAAGACTGGCGGCGGGCCTCGTCAAAGGCGAGGCCGGGGACCTTGGCACCGGGGCGAGACCCCGCTGGCCGCTCGATGAAGCGGCGGCGCAATCAGCGCCCGTCTATGGAACGGGCCGCCGGGGCGCCAAGGCCTGATCAGGCCGCATTCTAAACCGCGAATTCAGCAAGCGAATAGGTCGCCGCAAGGATGGCGATGGCCATAGGAAGCGCCGCAAGCAAGGCGGCCAGGGACTGGCGAGCTTCGGTCTTGGACAATGTCATTGATTTGGTCTTTCAGCATTTACCGACAGCGACCATCGCTGCCGTTGACTGCCATATAGCAATCATCTGAATATTTATCAATGAACGAAAACGAAATTATTCAGAATTTATCTATCTGACGGTCCGGAACGACCGCGCCAGCAGACAATCCAGCCAGAACCAGGTCCATCACACCCGCCAGTTCACGCTTCAACTTCGGTAATGTCAGGTGCGAAAACATCTGGGGAAAGCGAAACTTCATCATCGATGCCTGAATCATTTCCGCCGTCTCTTCCTTTCGGTCGAGCGGACGAAACTCACCGGCCTCAATGCCGTTCTCGAGAATCTGAACCAGGTAGACCCGCTCCTGGGCCAGCTGTTCATTCATGAACAGAGGCCGCTCATCTGCCAGCGTCTCGGCCAGCTCGACCAGCTTGTCCTTTTCTTCCAGTGCCTCATAGGTACGCACCATGCTGAACTCGAAAAACTGGCGCAGACGATCTGCCGCCGTGATTGGCTTCCGACAGATGCTGGCATAAGTCTGGTAGAGTTCTGAATTGAACTTGCGACCGATGGCTTCGGCAATATCGAGTTTGGACGCGAAGAAGCGGTAGATATTGCCCGCGGACATGTTGCAGTCCTTGGCAATCTCCGACATCGTCGTCTTGGAATAGCCGTAGTGAACGATGCGTTCCATCGCGGCTTCCAAGATCTGTTGGCGGGTGTCTGTTGTATCGTTCATGGCACCACCATACTCCCTGTTACTGAAGGATCAATGATTCATTCAGCCCATTTGTTCCACTATTGCGGACTCTGGGCAGGTTGCAGGCATTGTGCAATACGAACAGGAAATCTTGCCTTCATTCGGAGTCGTTCGTCATGCGCCTTTTCTGTTTTCACAATCTGGACAATGAAACCAATGGCGCCGAGTTGCGCGCCGCGACCCGGCCGGCCCATCTGGAATGGGCTGCAGGATTGGGGGACCAGCTACGCATGGCCGGGCCGCTACTGTCCGAGGATGGCGCGATGATCGGGTCTGTCTTCCTGGTCGAGGCCGATGACCTGGCTTCGGCCAAGGCGTTGGCCGAGCAGGACCCGTATAATAAGGCAGGAGTGTTCGACCGCGTGGACGTGCGCGAAACGAAATGGCTGATCGGGCAAGGAAAGCGCGCATGAGACAGCTGGTCCTTGGAAATCTGAACTATTCCAGCTGGTCGATCAGGCCATTGCTTGCCGCGCGGCGCGTGGGCCTGCCGGTGGAAGAAGTGATCGTGCCGCTCGACTTTCCCGACACATCGGCAAAACTGAAAGAGATCAGCCCGACAGCAAAAGTGCCACTGTTGATCTGGGACGATGTCACGGTCTGGGAAAGCCTTGCGATCACGGAATGGATCGCCGATTGGGCGCCGACTGGAGAGGTCTGGCCAGAAGATGCCGCCAAGCGGGCGATTGCCCGCGCGGTGACCTCCGAAATGCATGCGGGTTTCCCCGCCCTGCGCAAGGCCTGTCCGATGGATATTCGCGGCCGGGAAGCCACGCCGGAAATGACCGAAGGTCTTGAGGCTGACATTGCCCGCATCCAGACCATGTGGGACCAGATGCGCACTGAACATGGCGATGGCGGCCCTTACCTGTTCGGCAAATGGAGCGCTGCGGATGCGTTCTATACGCCGGTTGTGACGCGGTTCCGCACCTATGGCCTGCCCCTGACAGGGGCCGCGGCCGAATATTCGGCGGCCATCCTTGAAGACCCGGTCTTCCTTGAACTGGAGAAACAGGCGGAAGCCGAACCGTGGTGGATCAAATACACCGCCGACGGACGCTCAAGCGGCTATCTCAAGCCGGAAGGCTGAACAGGTCATAATCCAGATCATGCCGGAACAGCGTTCGGATATGATCTGTGTAGATATCCAGCGCTTCGCCGGTGAAGAGTTCGGTTAGCGGTGTCTTGCGGTTCTGCAGCACATTAGGCTCCGCATCCGGATCGATCTTCTGCGCCATGGCGTCCTTCGTGCCTGCCGCGAGCGCTACATTGATGGCATCGGCACTGAGCCCGAGAGACCAATGCTTCGAGACCGCTTCCAACGCCGCGCGGGGGTCTTGCTGGGTCCGCTCATACTGGGTCAGCTGGATCGAGTCGCCATGACGCGCACGAATATCACCCCAACGGTTCCAGAAGCGCGCGAGCCAGTAGAGATCGCAGCGATACTTCGATCCGCCCGGATCGCCCTTCAGATAGGTCAACCAGTCAACCTTGATGTCGTATTCCCATTTGGCGTGGTGACTGGCCAGGATCGCCATCGGGTGTCGTACAGCCAGCACATATGGCGGCAGGCTGGCGAGGCTGCGGGCCCAGCCCCATTCGGCCAGATGGTGGGGGATCGTGTGACTGAACGCCAGGCGCGGCAGTTCCGGAAAGGTCGCATCGTCCTTCGGCCAGCCGATATAGGGGCGCACCGCATTCTCCGAAAAGTATTGCGGGTGAGGAATGCCATGGGTTTCCGCCAGCGCCACTGCCAGCATGTATTTCAGCCAGTGCGTACCGGAATTCTTGGAGGTAACGAGCAGGCCATCAAACCGGCCATGACGCAGGACGGAAAAATTCGTCCAGGACTCATTGAGAACCTTGGCGCGGTATTCGCTGGGAAGTGACTTTGACATGGCCAAATTCCCTATTGTGCCAGGGCGAAAGGCGCAACTGTTCTTGAGCGGTTGGAAGACTCAGGTCTTGAGGCCTGCCTTGTCCCGGAACACTTGCAGGAGGGCCAGTTGTTCGCGCGTCGGCACGCCTTCCGCCTCGGACACCGCCACCAGCATCGCGTCGAGATCGACAATTTCCTTTGGGCCAAGCTGCGGGGAACTGACGATCAATTCGCTCAGCTTGCGCATGGCGCGCTGGGGATCCGGCGCGGAATTGGTGACCCAAGCCGCATGGGCGGACAATTCATCAGCCTCAGCCTGGGTGAAGCTGAAATTCTGCATCATCTCATCATCTATGATGCGCGCCTGTCGTTCGGTCAGAGGCCCTTCCCGGCCACGGGCAACTTCCATCATCATGACGGCGGCGGCTTCGCGCGGGTCTTCGATCAGGCTGATGCCATTGCGGCCTGCCTTGTATTTGAAGGCAAAGCGGCGAGGCGCATTCGTAAGCGTGCGCGCCGCATCCATCGTCACTTTCGCGCCGCGGCGGGCCATCTGGATACGCCACGACCAGATGCCGATCGTTGTCAGGATACCCAGAATGAGGATGACTATATGCATCCGGCGTATGTAGCGCGGCCCGGCAGGCTGCGCTACTCACAATTCGATCATTCGCCCCCGGAGCCAGCCGGGACAGCGGCATGGGCCTGCGCCAGCACATAGGCGCGGATCGATTCCACCTGATCCGGCGTCAGATGATCTGCGAACGAGACCATGCCATTGGCGGCGAGGTTTCCGTCGATCACCACACCTTTCCACGCCATTTCGTTGCCACTGATCGCCGACCAGCGCAGGTCCGGCAGAACGCCCGAGCTGACCGCCAGCGGACCGTGGCAGACGGTACAGTTACGGGCATAGTGAACCGATCCCTCGGCGATCATGGTCTCGTCCCCGAACGAGTCGGCTTTCGGGGTCTTGTCGATCATCGGGAAATCCGGGTCGGCGATTTCGCCCGTGCCGCCCAGCTTGAAGGTGACGACCTTGCCGACTGTAGAGGGCACGGTCTCGTCATAGGCGAAGCCTGCGGAGAGACCAAAGGCACTGCCCCAACCAGTCGTAATCGTGACGTATTGCTCACCATCGATCATGTAGGTGCCGGGGCCGGACGCGCCGCCGGATTTGAGTTCATGATTCCAGAGCTTGTCGCCCGTTTCGGCATCATAGGCGACGAAATCGCCATTCAGCTTGCCCTGGAAAACCAGACCGCCTGCCGTGGACAGCACGCCGCCATTCCAGGCATTGCCATGTTCCACCGACCAGCGCGCTTCGCGGGCAATGGGATCCCATGCGATCAAGCGTCCCTTGAGGGTTGAGCGCAGGAATTTGGCGACTTCCGGCGGCGCGATCGGCGGGACGCCAGCAGAAAAGTCTGCGCCCGTATTCCAGCCGACAGGCTGGGTCTCGAAGCGCGGATCGCGAGCATAGGCCTGCGGAATTTCCTGCGCCGGAATATAGGCGAGGTTCAAATCCGGATTGAAGGCCATCGGATGCCAGTTGTGTGCACCGAGGGGGCCTGGCAGCTGCTCGTAAGGGACCGCGCCATACCGTGCATCGGCGATTTCAATCGGACGACCGTTTTCGTCGAGGCCCTCTGCCCAGTTCATCGGCACGAACGCATCGCCGGAGATGAACTCGCCGGATTCCGCGTCCAGTACGTAGAAGAAGCCATTCTTCGGAGCCTGCATCGCGACACGGCGCGCTTCACCATCTTCGCCAACAGGCAAGTCTGCCAGAATGATGGTCTGCGTGGCTGTATAGTCCCAATTGTCGCCGGGCGTGGTCTGGAAATTCCACTTGTACGCACCGGTTTCGGCATCCACCGCAACGATGGAGGACAGGAAGAGATTGTCGCCACCAGACGGATCGCGGAATTCCCGGTTCCACGGCGAACCATTGCCGACCCCGAAGATGATCTGGTCGTTGACCTCATCATAGACGATGGAGTCCCAGACAGTTCCGCCGCCACCATCGGTGACCCAGGCGCCTTCATCGCCCCAGGTGACATTGCCGATGTCTTCAAAGGCTGCGTCCGAGATTTCGCCGTCTGGCTGTTTCTCCGGGTTCGGAACAGTGTAGAACCGCCAGACCTTGTCTCCGGTATTGGCATCATAAGCCGAAAGATAACCGCGCACACCGAGCTCGGCACCGCCATTGCCAATCAACACTTTGCCATTCACCACACGCGGCGCACCGGTGATCGTATAGGGCTTGGACTGATCAACGGTGACCTTGCTCCAGACAACTTCGCCCGTTTCGGCATCAAGCGCTTCGAGCCGCCCATCAATCACACCCACGAAGACCTTGCCGTCATAAACAGCCACGCCACGGTTTACGACATCGCAGCAGGCTTTCACGCCGACGGCGCGGTCCACATCCGGATCGTAAACCCACAATTCCTCACCCGTCTTGGCATCAAGCGCATAGACCAGCGACCAGGCAGAGGTGACGTACATCACGCCGTCCACGACAATCGGCGTCGATTCCACGCCGCGATTGGTGGCAAGGTCATAAGTCCACGCGACGCCCAGGTCTGCGACGGTTTCCTTGTTCACATCTATCAGGCTCGAATGGCGCTGCTCGTCATAAGTCCCACCATATGTCAGCCATTCGTCAGCTGCGCTCGCGGTACTTATCCGGTTCGTGTCGACCGCCGCAAAGGCTTCCGGCTCCGAAGGTGTCTCAGTGTCTGCTGTTTTTGCCTGCCCGCAGGCGGCAAGGATTGCGAAGGATGCTCCCGCAATCAAGGTGGACTGCCAGTTCGCCATGGCCGTTTCACTCCCCTGTCTGTTTCCTCAAAACGGTCTTACGCCGCGCTCACAGGAAAGAGTAGATGAGGCAGGCCGATTGTCGAGGCCTGTCTTAAGGTCAGCCCGACGCTACAGGCACGCGTCCGGCATGCATGGAGAGATCGGTCTGAGCAGCTTCAATGGCGGCCACAATAAGCGCGTGCCAGTCGGCTTGGCTTTCTACGGTGTCTGATCCAGCCGGGAATGTGACGGAACGCGATGCATTCACGACGCCGCCTTCGAGGCGATTTGAAACCGCCTTGAATCCCGCAAGCGCATCTTCGGCCCCGCCGCCCTGCGCGCCATAGCCCGGCACCAGAAACAGCGCGTCCGGCGCGAGCTGTCGCAATTGGCGGGCCTCATCCGGGCCCGTCGCGCCCGCCACCAGCATCAGGCTGGACCATTCGCCCGCCCCCTTCAGGCGCTGGATCGCCGGGGCGAGCGCCTCAACGACGCGTGCATAGAGTGGGGCGCCCTCAAGATCTCTCGCCTGAAAATCGGCTGAGCCGGGATTGGACGTGCGCGCGAGCACGACGACCCCCTTGCCGTTTGCCTCGGCCTCTTCGAGGAAGGGTTCCAACGTATCGAGACCCATATAAGGGTTTACCGTCACGGCATCGGAGGGGAACGGCGCCGCTTCTGACAAGTATGCGGCTGCATAGCCCCTGGCTGTGGTCCCGATATCACCGCGCTTGGCATCCGCGAGAACAAGAAGGCCCGCCTCTCTTGAAGCTTCGCAGACGCGTTGCAATGCGCCCATTCCGTCAGGCCCATGCCGCTCAAACAGGCCGACTTGCGGCTTGACCACGCAGGCGCGTCCGGCCGCCGCCGCCACGACTGCTTCGCCCCAAGCGGCCACCCCCTCGGGCGTGTCCCCGCCGAACAGGTCCGGGATACGGCCAGGATGCGGGTCGATACCCACGCAAAGTGGGCCCAACTGGCGCGCGCCAGCGATGAGGCGAGAGGCAAAGCTGGTCATGGGGTGACCCGGCAGGCCACTTTCACGACCTGAAGACGGCGGCGGGCATTGTCTGACATCGGGCCGTAAGTCTCCTCGGCAAAAATCTCCGTCGGGCCATCCTCGCGCTCCACGCTCAGGCTGGTCAGGAAGGCATCTATAGATGTCGGCGCAGCCGTATAGATACGCCCGCGCCGCGGGCTCTCGGCCACGATCACGCCGCGCACAGTTCCCCCCGCATCAAAGACCGGTCCGCCAGAAATTCCCCCCAACGAACCGTTCAATCCACGGGTCCGGCCGATCTCTGCCCAGGCAAGAATAGGTTCAGCGCCTTCCCGGCGCCCGCGCGTGATAAGTTTCGAGCGGGACATGAGTTTCGTGGCCACTTCTCCCGGTCGTCCCTGAGGGTAGCCAACATGATAACCATGCGTGCCGATGCGAAGCGGAGATACGAGATCAAGTTTTACCGAGTTGGGGCTGCGACCTGTCGAAAGAAGGGCAAGGTCATGATCTGGATCAACGACGATGCTGTCGACCGGCACATATTGCCCGGGCGCCACCAGCAGGCCGACAGAGTTGCAACCGTCCACGACATGCCGGGCCGTGATCCACTGACCATTCTTGTTCACTGCGAAAGCAGTGCCGATCCCGTCCTTGGGCTCGCTGACCTGGACAAGCACCTGTTCGTCCAATGGCGACGGCGGCGGCAGGGTCGGACCTTCGGACTCAAGGACGGTTGGCGGCGGCTCAGGTGCGTCAGCTTTTGGATCCTGCGAAAACATGGTCCAGACGACGACGCCCAGAACCAATGCATAGATCACCCAGTCAAACGAACGCATCACTGCCTGAGTACCTCCGTTAGAACCTCTGCAGGACCGGGTCCCAGAGACCCGCTGCAATGATCAGGGCTGATGCCAGCTTTGCCGCAACAAGGACGACGGCTGCGCCAGCCTCCTCCTTTTCGATCCGTTTGGGAATATCGGTGAGCAAGACATCGACGAGACGGTAAACGAGGAGCTGGATCAGGAGTGAGACGACACCCCAGATGGCCAAGTCTATCAGGGTGACGCTGGAGGCCAGACAGGAGGCAATGGGGATCGCAAGACCAACAATGGCCCCGGCCAATGCAAATCCTGCGGCCGAATTGCCTTCCTTTACGAGCGCCAGCTCCTTCCACGGGGTCAGCAGCACGTATATGGTGCTGGCGATGGCAAGCATCACGCCAGCCGCTGCTGTCCACAACAGAAAGCGTGGGAATGCCTCGACAAAGGCAAGAGTTTCACCGCCCATAAACGCTCACTATTTCCTCTAATATCAATCGGCTCTATCAGAGCCAGACCTATTCCTACCCATAGCACGCCACAGCCTCAAGGAGACATATTCATGATCAAGGGGAAAACCGCCCTCGTTACCGGCTCCACCAGCGGGATCGGGAAGGCTATTGCAGACCGTCTTGCGCAGGAAGGCTGCAATGTCGTGCTGAACGGATTCGGCGACGCCGATGAGATCAAGGCCCTGCAGGGTGAAATGGAAAAGGAACACGGCGTACAGATCGGCTATTCAGGCGCTGACCTGACCAATCCGGACGCGATTGAAGAGATGATGGCCTATGTGACAGCCGAGTTCGGCGGTGCCGATATTCTGGTCAACAATGCCGGCACGCAATTTGTGTCACCCCTCGAAGAATTCCCAGTGGCCAAATGGGATCTGATCATGGCGCTGAACTTGTCAGCTGCCTTTCACACGACCCGGATGGCGATTGGACCCATGAAAGAAAAAGGCTGGGGCCGCATCATCAATACCGGCAGCGCCCACGCCAAGGTCGCCTCCCCGTTCAAGTCAGCCTATGTCGCGGCCAAGCATGGGCTTTCCGGCCTGACCAAGGTGACGGCTCTGGAGGGTGCGGAACACGGCGTACGATGCAATCTGGTCTGTCCCGGCTATGTCCACACCCCGCTGGTCGATGGCCAGATCGACGATACGGCAAAGGCGCGCGGCATGACGCGTGATGAAGTTGTGAAAAACGTGCTGCTCGCCGCCCAGCCAACCAAGGAATTCGTGACTGCCGAGCAGATTGGCGGCTTCGTTGCCTTCCTCTGCTCGCCGGATGCTGACCAGATCAATGGTGCCGACCTCTCCATGGACGGCGGCTGGGTGGCACAATAGCTCACTGAAAGGTCATTTGACGGCGCAGCTATCGTGCGAGATAGAAAACGACGATGTTCCAAAGGATCGCCCTTCTTTGCCTCAGCCTGTTGCTGATCGCATCCGGTACGGCAAGCGCCGCGCAGGACAGCTGTCCTGCATCTGATGCGGGCCAGATGACGCATGTGATGACTGCAATGAATGGAGATTGCGACATGGGGATGGGGTCCATGGACCACTCCCAGCCAGAAGATGAGAACGCGCCATCGCACGATACGGCTTGTTGCTGTCCGGCGATCGTCGCCGCCCTGCCGAGTGCTGCTGCCCCTGAAGGCCATAGCGACCTTTACCCGCCACTGTTCAATATTCCCCTGGATGCGACGCCAATCTCGGTCGCATCCGTTCCGGAGCCGCCTCCTCCCCGGGCCTGATGATCCTCTCATAATCTCAGGATCAACCCGGAACAAAGGAGAAGGCCTTGCCCTTCCTTTCCCGTGCCGCGCCTTTCGCGGCCTGTCTCACATGGGCGGCGCTCGCTCCCATGGCCGAGGCCCGTCCCGTCTCCTACCCAGGCGGCTGGACGGTCATGCAGATGAACAATGGGGATTCCTCCTCGCTGCATGCACACTATTCACCCACCGCATCGGACTCGATCGGGTTCTATGCAGAGCGTAACTGGGCCGAAGACGTCCAGTTCACCGGCCTGCAATACAACCGGCTGCTGAAACGCTGGAACGGCCCTTCAAGCCAGGCGAACACCTATTTCAAATTGGGTGTGGGTCAGGCCGATCCGTTCGGGAGTGAGTCTCCTGAACTGTCCGGTTTTGCCGCTTTCGCCGCGGACTGGGAGACTCGCCGCTGGTTCACCTCCTATGAGGCAAAAGCCACCGACTATGCCGGCAACAAGAGCGTGCGCCATAGCGGCCGCGTCGGCGTTGCCCCGTATATCGGCGACTATGGCGACCTTCACACATGGTTGATGCTGCAGGTGGATAACCACCCCGAAAGCAATGAGCCCGTTACCACAACCCCCCTCGTCCGGTTCTTCAAGGGCGTCCAGATGGTCGAGCTCGGCTACACGCTGGAAACCGAAGAGCTGCTCGCGAACTGGATCGTCCGGTTCTGACTTTCAAAGGATACTACTCATGAAACTGATTAAACCCGCTTTCGCGTCCCTCGCTTTTTGCCTGCTCACCGCTCCGGCACTGGCTGATGAAACGATGGATCATTCCAAGATGGACCATTCGAAGATGGATCATTCAGCGCATGCCGACATGGTCGCTGAACCCAATACCGATGCCGACCCGGCCGCTTCAGCCCAGACCGTCACCGCCAAGGTGAACGGCCTCGTCTGCGATTTTTGCGCACAGGCCGTCCGCAAGGTGTTCAAGAAGCAGGACGCCGTCGAAAGCGTCAATGTCGACCTGGACAATGGCGAAATCGTCCTTGGCCTGAAGGCTGGCGCGACGATGGATGATCAAACGATCGAAAAGCTGATCCGCAAATCCGGTTATTCGCTCGTCAGCATCGACCGTGGTGGCGACGCATGAGCGAAGACGTAAAATCTCCCAGCACCCTGCCCGCCTTCCTGTCGCTGTTCACTTCAACCGGAACACTGATCTGCTGCGCCCTACCGGCCCTGCTGGTCAGCATCGGCGCCGGCGCGGTGATGGCAGGCCTGATCGAGGCCGTGCCGCAGATCACCTGGCTCGGCAAGAACAAGGGTCTCGTGTTCGGCATCGCAGCGTTGATGATCGCGTTGGCTGGGGCCTGGCAATGGCATGCAAGGTCGCTGCCCTGTCCAATTGACCCGGTGAAGGCACGGGCGTGTACGCGCGCGCGCCAGCTCAGTTGGGTCGTCTGGTGGGTCAGCGTTGTCGCATTTCTGGTTGGCGGGTTCTTCGCCTTCTTCGCGGCAAGCCTGTTCATCTAAGAGGTTCAGGGCCCGGCTGGAAAGTCGGGCCCTTCATCCTAATCCTGCAGGATCTCTCCGAGACAGGCCGAGATGGTTTCAGCCGTGTCTTCATGCGTGAAGAAGGTCTTCAACTGCCAATTCTCATCCATCAGATAGAGCAGCGACGTATGGTCCATTGTGTATTCGGACTGGCTTTCAGATTGCTCTACGCGAGAAAAGTCCGACAGGAACTCATCCGCGGCCGCGCGAATTTCCTCTGGCGTGCCCGTCAGGCCGATGAGGTTTTTCGGAAAGCGCGGCGCCTTCACATAGCTGGCCAGAACTTCGGGCGTGTCGCGTTCCGGATCCACCGAAATGAGCAATGTCTGCGGCGGCTCAACACTTTCGGGCAGCTGCTCATAGGCGCGCTCCACATTGACGAGCGTCATCGGACAGACGTCCGGGCAATAGGTGAACCCGAAATAGATCAGCGTCGGACGACCTTTGAAATCGGCTTCCGTCACACGCGCCCCGGAATCGGAGACGAGTGAGATCGGCCCGCCAATCTCCGGATAGGCACGGCTGAGGCAACTGGCCTGCGCACCTCCGGACTTTACCGCTCCGGCGGAGTCTTTCTCCGGCGCGCTGGCGGGAGAGCAGGCGGCCAATACGGCGGTGGCGAGCAGGACGGATGACGTTGCAATCGATCTGAGCATCATATGGGGGATATGCGCCGCAAGCGGCGCTTGGCGCAAGCGTCACGCTGCCGCATAAGGCGCAAATGGATGATTTGGCCCGAGACGGACACATAGATCTCGACGATGCGATCTTCACCCTTCCCCCAGAAGGGTTGGGCTCGGCGCAATCCGCCCTCGGGCGCACGCGCCTGCGCACTTTCATCACGCTGCGCTGGCTGGCCGTGGCCGGGCAAACGGCAGCGGTATTGTTCGTGGCCTTCGGGCTCGGCTTCGACATGCCGCTGGCGCTTTGCCTGTCGATCATTGCGGCATCGGCCTGGCTGAACGTGTTCCTGTCTTTTGCCTTCCAGAGCCAGCGCCTGACGCGCGGGTGGGAGGCGACCCTGCAATTGGCATTCGATACGGTACAATTGGCTGCGCTGATCGCCGCGACGGGTGGACTGTCAAACCCGTTCCTGTTGCTTCTGGTTGCCCCCGTGACTGTTGCTGCACTCAGTCTCAGCTCGTTCAGGGCCTCCCTTATCGCTTTGCTTGCCTTGGTATTGGCGGCCCTGATGCCGCTTATTCACATGCCCCTGCCCTGGGGTGTGGCGAACTCTTCGATTGCGCTGCCGCCTCTGTTCCAGCTTGGCCAGTTCGCAGCCCTTGCTGTCGGTGTGGTCTTCTTTGCCTTGTCGGCGGCGCGGGTCAGTCAGGATGAGGCCCGGCTCGTGCGCGCCCTTGATGCAGCGGGGGTCGTCATGGCGCGCGAGCAACGCCTGTCCGCGCTCGGTGCAATGTCTGCAATGACCACACATGAGTTGGGAACCCCGCTTGCCACGATCCATCTCGTCGCGAAGGAATTGCAGGCGGATCTCGACCCCGAGGATCCGCGCGCCGAGGACATCATCTTGATTGCCGAACAGGCCGACCGGTGCCGCGCGATCCTCGCCACGATCCGTGAAGCGCGCGAAGCAACCGACATCGTGCATGCGCGAATCCCGCTGGATGCGCTGGTGGCCGAGGCCGCTGCGCCATTCAAGGGGTTGGGCGTGGATCTGACCGTCCGGGCGGAACCTGCTGAAGATGGCACACCACGTGCGCCGACCCTGAAACGCAGTCCGGAAGTTTTGCACGCGCTGGGTGCCTTCATCGAAAATGCGGTGAGTTTCGCCGATACGCGCGTGAACGTCGTGGCGACTTGGACTGCAGACCAGATCATGGTCACAATCAGCGATGACGGCCCCGGCTTTGCCGCCGAAGTGCTGCCGAAACTGGGCGAGCCCTATGTCTCGCAACGCGGCGAGGCGCATCTGGGCGGGGGTGACATGGGGCTTGGATTCTTCATCGCAAAAACGCTTATTGAGCGCACCGGCGGCCGCATCGCGACCCGAAACAGGACCCCGCCGAAAAAGGGCGCGGTCGTCCAGACTCTATGGCCCCTTGGCATTTTGCAGGCGCCTGACTTGGATTAATGACCGGTTCAGACCTATATGACGGTTGTTACATCAAGGAAAAGCCAATGGAACGGCCCATCACTGTGAATTTGCACGAGAGCCTCAAGGATGTTGAGGATCGCTCATGTCTCGTAATGGACGATGATGGTCCGTTTGTGCAACGCATGGCCCGCGCGCTCGCCCAGCGCGGTTTCGTGGTCTCTGCCGTCTCGACCGTGTCCGAAGGCAAGGATATTGCCCGCCTGAACCCACCGGCCTTTGCCGTTCTGGACCTGCGCCTGGAAGATGGCAGCGGGCTGGATGTGGTGGAAGTACTGCACAAGCACCGCCCGGATGCCCGCGCTGTTATCCTGACCGGGTATGGCGCCATTGCGACAGCCGTCGCCGCTGTCAAAGCTGGCGCTGTGGACTATTTGTCGAAGCCTGCAGATGTGGAAGACATCATTCGCGCGCTCGCCGCATCACCTGACGAAAAGCCCGCTCCGCCAGAAAATCCGATGTCGGCCGACCGGGTTCGCTGGGAGCATATTCAGCGCGTCTATGAGCTGTGCAATCACAACGTCTCGGAAACCGCGCGCCGCCTGAACATGCACCGACGGACGCTGCAACGCATCCTTGCAAAACGCGCCCCGCGCTAAACCTGTATCCTGTAATAGTGTTGCCAGAATACGTCGCTTTGGCTGACGCAGCCTCGGCATCAGCTAAATGCAGTTGCGTCGCATTCTGAACGGCTGGTAATCGCCGCTCATGAAAAAATTTCAGTGCTCAGTCGCCCCGCTCGCCCTCCTCGCTTTTGCCCTCCCAGCCACGGCCCAGTCCGATGACCCGGTGAACCGGCTGGACACGATCGTCACCACCGCCACCCCGAGCGCCACGCCTCTGACAGACATTCCGATGTCCGTCAGCGTGATTGATACCAGGGATCTGTCGCTGGCGGATGCTTATGTCAGCGCCGAGGACATGACTGACCTGCTGACCGGGGTTGAGGCCGCTGTCGCAAACGGTACGCAGGTCGCCTTCCAGATTCGCGGCATCGGCGCGGTTGACCATCAGGCCCTGACGCCCACCGCCGCTGCGGTCTATTCCGATGGCGTCTATCTGGCGACCAACGTCCAGACGGGCCTGATGCTGTATGATCTTGCCCGTGTGGAAGTTCTGAAAGGCCCGCAAGGCACGCTGTATGGCCGCAACGCGTCCGGGGGCGCGATCAATTTCATCTCCGCGAAACCTGGCGAGGACCAGCGCCGGTATGTTCGGGCGGGCTATGGCAACCTGAATCGCGCTGACCTGGATGGCGCCTATGGGGAGCACTACGATAATGGCTTCAGCTATCGCCTCGCCGGGCGGTACTTGTCGCGCGACGCCGCACTCGACAATATTGCCGGCCCGGAAGATGCGGGCGGTGTGCGGGACGAATTCGGTTTGCGCCTCGGCCTCAATTGGGACAAGGCGTTTGGTGGGTCCCTGCTCGTGCGCACGCACTATGAAGAAGACAATGGCGTCAATGCCGCACCGCGCAATGATACACTTGACCTTAACGACCATGAGATCGCGGTGGGCCGTGACGGCGTTCAGGATACCGACAATGAATTCTATGGCGTCTCGGCAGAATATGAGCGCGCTGTCGGGCGGTGGACGCTGACATCTCTCACGGCCTTCGAAGGGTACAATCAGGATTACGGGTTTGACTTTGACGGGGCCGTCGCCCTGTTCGACAATCCGAACTTCAACGCCAACCTCGCCTATATCCGCGACTTCCGGCAGTACTCGCAGGAATTCCGCCTGCAGACAGACTGGGACGGCGCCAGCACCATGATCGGTGTATCGGGATCGCTGGAAGATTTCAGCCAGACCTATACGATCTGGTGCGGCGACCTGGATGCCGACACGCTGCTCGGCACCTGTCCTTATGTCGGCGCCGCCAGCCGGGCAGGGCCAACCCCGACCTCAGATGCACGCGCGATGACTCTGGTCACAGATATCAGGCAGGACCGTTCGGCTCTGGCCGCCCTCACCTATAATGAATTCGACCTCTATGATCGGTTGACCGCTACACTCGGCGCGCGGGTAACGCATGAGCGGATTGAGGGTCAGGGAAGCGGCCGTCACATCTTTGAGGATGGCACGATTGGCTTCAATAATGTCGGGGGTCTCGGCCTGGCGGCAGGCGCGAACGAGATCGAAGAGACGCGGCTTTCGGGCAACGCGGCCCTCGCCTACGAACTCGGCCAAGGCAACGCTTATGTCTCGGTTTCCAACAGCTACAAATCGGGCGGCTTCAATGGCGAAGTCCAGAATAACGCCACTCATTTCGCTGATGCGGGCTTGTTCGACGCAGAGACCGTCACAGCCTATGAGGTCGGCTACAAGAGCCGACCAGACGATACGTTCACTTACAGCATCGCTGCATTTCTTCAGGATTATCAAGACCCGCAGGCGCGCATCTTCGTGAACTTCGCCTTGCCCGACGGTTCAAGCATTACGTCCAACTCGCTGTCCAATCTCGATGAAGCGACATCCTACGGGGTGGAAGTCGATTTGGCATGGCAGGCTACGGAGCAACTTTCGCTGGATGGAGGCTTGACGCTTCTGGAAACCGAGATTGATCAGTCGTCCGACATTGGCGGAAATGCCGACACATTTGACGGCAACCCCCTCCCCTTCGCACCAGATGTCTCCGCCACCCTCGGCGGGCGCTACGAGTTCGCGGCTACGGAAACGATCGAGGCCAGCCTCGCCGCACACGCCAAGTATCGCGGTGATTACTATCTCGACCCAGAGGGCCTGGACAGCCGCATGCAGGACGGCTTCACGACCCTGCAGGCAGAGGCGAACTTCGTGTTTACAGATACCGGTCTCAGCTTGACCGTATGGGGACGGAACTTGACCGATGAAGACTATGCCGTCTCAGGCTATGGCTTTATCGGGTATGACACATTCCGTTCCGACCCGCGCACCTATGGCGTGCGGATCGGCTACGAGTTCTAGAAATCAACCCGGGCAGTCGCCATAATCGAAGCGGAGGGCCCGGAAATTGACTGGGTCCCCGTTCGAATAATTCAACGCATAGTAAGGCTCGGTCTCGGTGACACAGAGGCGCATCTGGTCGGCCTGAGCGCGCAAATGGCGGATCTCGTCTTCGATCGGCGGCTCGGCCTTGCGATCCTCGAAATTGACGAGATAGACGACCGGATAAGCGGACGGGTCTTTAGGCAGGTCGAGCGGGGTTTCCGGCGGGTGGAGATTCTGCGTGCCGAGAGTCAGCACATAGGAGGGCTCGGCATAGCCAAGCGCCAGGATGCGTTCCGGCGGCTGCCAGTCACACGCCTCGCCCGGCACACCGCAGACATCCTCCAGCGCCAGACGCGCCGTTTCGGTCGGCTGCACCCAGATCTGGCTCGGCAGCATGAAGATGCGGATATGCCAGCCGATTGCGACGGCCGCATAGATGGCGAACATGGCAGCATTGCACTCATGGCGCCGACTGAACTCGATGATGGCAACTCCACAAAGGCCAAAGCCGATCCACCAGAACCAAAGTGGGAACGCCCGATAATCCGCCCATGATGCGAGCACGTCTTCGGGAAAGGCCGTCGAGAAATCGCCCGCCGTTTCCGCCATGAAATAGGTTGTCACACCGGGGAATGACGCGGCAAGTAAGAGGATTGCCCCCAACGCGAACAGGATCAGGGACGCCCATCGCGTAACGGGCCACAATGCCCCTTCCATCATTTTAGCCGCTGCATAGCCTGCGAGCAGTCCGAAGGCAGGATAGGCCGGAAGGATGTAGTGACTGAGCAGGGTCGGCATCAGTTCGAAGAAGGCATAGGTCAGGACCGCCCAGGCCACGAGCATGCGGACCGCGCGCGTCTCGTCAGGTATGATCGCTTCTCCGACCGGATGCTTCGCCATCCATGTGTCGCGCCCCGACACCCACCAGAAATAGGCGAGCAAGACTGCTGGCCATGCTGGCAGCGGCTTGAGGGTGGCAATTGTGTTCAGCGCTTGTGCTGCCAGTCCCGTTCCTGCCGGGCGCGGCAGGAAGGGCAGCAGATAACTCAAGATCAACAAGACCGCGAACAATGCCGCGCCCACCAACAAAACGTGCTTCAGCCATGCCGCGCCTTGCGGCTTGATGGGCTTCAACGTCTTCCACGCCGCCACAAAGCCGGGAATGATGAACAGGGTCGCCGGGAAGAACCAGGCCGGAATATGGGTAAGATGGTAGAATGGCCAGCCACCATGCCCCTCAGAGGCGCCGGTGAACTTGTCTTTCAGATCCTTGCCGACCGCGCCCTTGATGTATTGCCCATCAGTCGCAGCCTGAATCCAGAGGAACCAGGGCAGCACCATTGCCACGAAAATCGCTGGCCCCGGCCACCAGAGCAAAACGCGCCACCAGTCGCCCCCTTTTCCGTCAGTCGCCTTGGCCCAAACCCATGCCCCGATCCCGGCATAGGCGGCCACCATCGGCGTCACTGGCCCCTTGATCAGGAAGCTGGTGCCCATGCAAAACCAGAAGAGCAGCGCCATCTTTTTCGACTGGTCACGGCGCATATAAAGGCGCGCAAGCGCACCTATGCTGAGCGTTGTCAGGAAAACGAGCATTCCGTCTGTTTTCGAGATGTGCGCTTCCGATGTCAGAAGGAGCGTCGCGCCGAACAGGGCTGAGCCGACAAAGCTGGCCCTTCGCCCAACCAGGACCAGTCCGGCCCAGAAACAGGCAAGCGTTCCGAAGGCGGCCCCCAACCAGCTCGGCACGCGATAGGTCCAGATCTGCTTTGCCTCGGGCCCCGTAAACACTGCCGTCGAGGCGGCCTGCAGCCAGTGAATGCCTGCCGGCTTCTTGTTGCGCAGCTCATCCTGATACTGGATGCGGATATAATCCTGCTCCTCCAGCATTTCCTTCGAAGCCTGAGCAAACCGGCTTTCATCCCGGTCGAGGGCAGGCAAATTGAACACGCCGGGCGCAGCAGCGCCGAATGTGAGGATGAACAGGACGAACCAGGGTTTCCAGCCGGTGGAAAGTCGATCAAGCAAAGTCATGATTGCCATTTACCTTGTTCATGTCCGCGCGTCTTCAGGGTTTTGCGCTGAGATTCCTAGCGTGACAAATGCGCCGCAGGGCTCGCCTTGCGTCAAATCGCTTTGTATGAGCGTGCGAAACCTGCCTCGCGCGCTCGCGAGCCCCTGCCTGAAAGGTGCCAGCCGTGGCCCAGTCGCTTGAATTCTCCATCGTTGTTCCGGTTCACAATGAATCCGGCAATGTCGAATCCCTGATCACCGAGATTCACCGCGCGCTCGATGGGCGCGCATTCGAAATGGTGTTCGTCGATGACGCGTCGACTGATGACACGCGGGCACGCCTGATCGAACTGAAGGAGCGCTTTCCGATGTTGCGCGTGATCGGGCACCGCAACAATGCCGGGCAGAGCCGGGCCATCCGTTCCGGAATAATGGCGGCGCGCGCGCCGGTGATTGGCACGCTGGATGGCGATGGACAGAACGATCCAGCCGATCTGCCGGACCTGTACCGCCAGCTGACGCGGGCAGATGCGCCGGAATCGCTGAAAATGGTTATGGGCCGCCGCACCAAGCGTAAAGACACTGCCTGGAAGCGGTTTGGCAGCAGTTTTGCCAACAAGATCCGCAAACGCCTGCTGCGGGATGATTGCGACGATGCTGGCTGTGGCGTGAAGGCGATCTATCGGGAAGCCTTCCTGAGGTTGCCCTATTTCGATCATATCCATCGCTACGTCCCTGCCCTGATGCAGGCCGAAGGCTTCGATGTGGAATATCGCGACGTGAATCATCGCGAGCGTCGTAGCGGAACATCGAACTATACGAATTTTGGCCGATTGGCCGATGCCCTGTCCGATTTGCGGGGCGTGATGTGGTTGGTCCGCCGTCGGCGCAATCCGGGCGGCATGGACGAGCTTTAGCCGTAGGTTGCGACAGCGATACAGATTTCGCCATCCTCATCGAAAATAAAAGTTTCAGCCGCGTTCTGGCCGCGATGGTTGGTGTAAAGCAACGTGATCGCGTCTGATCCGGTCAACACGTCTTCCAGTTCAAAATACAGATCACTCGCGCTGGCCATTGCGGCCTGCCAGTATTTGCGCAGCCCCGCTTTTCCAGTCAGGAAATCCTCATCCGTCCCCATCACCAGCGCAATGCGCGGCGAATGGAACACGACCCCGTCGGCATAGTGCGACAGCACAGCGTCGAGGTCGTGATCATTCCAGGCTGCTACCCATTCACGGGCAAACGAATCAGCGTCCGGTCTGGCCATACGGCCTGTTACTAGGCTTGGCCGTTTACCGCCAGAACATCTTCAACCGTTCGGAGACCCGGCTTTGGTGAGGTCACCAGAACAGCCATGTTTCCAGGCAGATGCTTGTTGTCCAGCATCTTGTCGTGCGCGGCCGGAATGTCTTCCCACGGGAAGACTTCGGACATGCCCGGATCAATGCGCCGGTTGATCACCAATTGGTTCGCGGCGCTTGCCTGTTTCAGGTTTGCGAAATGGCTGCCCTGTACCCGCTTCTGCCGCATCCAGAGGAAGCGCGCATCCATGGTCAGGTTGAAGCCGGTCGTACCGGCGCAGATGACGACCATGCCGCCACGCTTCACAACGAACACAGACACAGGGAAAGTCGACTCACCCGGATGTTCGAAGACGATGTCGACATCCTTCTTGTCAGTGAGTTCCCAGATCGCCTTGCCGAACTTTCGGCTCTCTTTCATATAGTCATTGAATTCCGGACCATTCACCGTTGGCAGCTGCCCCCAGCAATTGAAGTCCTTGCGGTTGAGCACGCCTTTGGCACCGAGACTGAGCACATGCTCTTTCTTGTCATCGCTTCCGACGACCCCAATCGCGTTCGCCCCCGTGACAGCACAAAGCTGGACACCGAAGCTGCCAAGGCCGCCCGAGGCGCCCCAGACAAGGACATTGTCTGCTGGCTTCACGATGTGCGGGCGGTGGCCGAACAGCATGCGGTAGGCTGTGGCAAGCGTCAGTGTGTAGCAGGCGCTCTCTTCCCAGGTCAGATGCTTGGGGCGCGGCATGCATTGGCGCGCCTGCACGCGGCAGAACTGGGCGAAGGAGCCGTCTGGAGTTTCGTAGCCCCAGATACGCTGACTGGGCGAGAACATCGGGTCGCCGCCATTACATTCCTCGTCGTCGCCATCATCCTGGTTGCAGTGGATGACCACTTCGTCACCCGGCTTCACGCGTGTCACTTTGCGACCGACAGCCCATACGATCCCGGACGCGTCGGACCCTGCAACATGGAAATCCTGCTTGTGAACGTCGAACACGGACATCGGCTCGCCAAGTGCGGCCCAGATGCCATTATAGTTCACGCCAGCTGCCATCACGAGGACCAGCACTTCGTCGGAATCGATTTCCGGAACCGGAACCTGTTCCAGCTGCATCGCCGTTGACGGACGCCCGTGACGGTCGCGGCGGATCGCCCAGGCGTGCATCATCTTCGGAACGTGGAACTCCGGCGGGATCTCGCCGAGCTCGTAAATATCTTTGGTTTCCCTTGCCATGGCAGGGGGGCCCTCCTCCTTGATTGCATGTCCGGGATGGTCTGGCGCACAATTATTCGTGGCTTCACAAACCACCCGGTTCCCGCCACCTTGGCCGCTGAACGAAGAGCTTGCAAGAATTTTGTTGCGCTGCACAAATTTCGAAAAAGGGGCGTTGCAATCATGTCTATCGGCGACACGGTTTATCTGAACGGAGTCTTCACCCAGCGGAAAGACGCCCTGATCTCCCCGCTGGACCGGGGATTCCTATTTTCCCACGCAGCCTATGAAGTGACCGCTGTTTACGGTGGAAAACTGATCGATTTCGAAGGTCATGTGTCGCGCCTCGGCAACACGCTGGAAGCAATTTCGATCCCTAACCCACATGACGCGGCCGCGTGGGAGGACATTCACAGCCAGTTGATCGCCCGCAACGGCCTTTCAGAGGGACTGATCTATCTCGAAGTTTCAGCAGGCGCCTACGACTCCCGGGATTTTGCTGGGCCGGAGACCTTCACACCCACAATTTTCCTGTATGCGGATCATCGCCCCCTGATCAGTGAGAAAGCCGAGCAGGGCATTCGCGCCATCTTCCTGAACGACATTCGCTGGCGTCGGCGCGATATCAAGACAACTCAACTCCTGTCGCAGGCCCTCGCCTACCGCGCTGCGCGCGAAGCCGGCGCCGAAACCGCGTTCATGGTCGAGGACGGCCACGTCACCGAAGCGGCCTCAGCCAATACTTGGATCGTGACCGAGGAGGGCCGGATCATCACGCGCAATCTGTCCAGCGACATACTGCCCGGAATTACGCGCGCCCATGTCATTGCCCGGCTTCGCAATCAGGGACTGGATATCGAGGAGCGCGCCTTCACACCGGATGAGGCATACGCTGCCAAGGAGATTTTCACGACCTCAGCGGGGGCTATGATTGCGCCTGTCATACAGCTGGAGGATCGACCGGTCGGCACCGGCAAGCCGGGCCCTGTTACGCGGCAAGTACAGCGCCTCTATTATGAGGCGATTGGCGCTGATGTGGAAAAGGTCGCGGCTTGGGCTTTGGCCTGAAGCGAGTGACGCACTTTGAGGGCCAGGATCATACTGGCCAACAGCAGCGTGACGCTATTGGCCACGATCATGGGGAGCGATCCCAGCAGAATGCCATAGACCAGCCAACCTGCGACGCCGGTAGTGAACATCGCATACATGATCAGCGATATCCCATCAGTCCTTCCGGTGCGAATGACCATCAGGGCCTGAGGCAGGAAAGACAGGGTCGTCAGAGCTGCGGCCATCAGGCCAATCATGTCAGACATTGAGGGGAAATTCCTTGAGAGTCTGCGCCGTATAGCCGATTTGCAGCCCTCACGAAACCGCCTGGAAACGCATGGTGCTCATGAATGTTTGCGGTAACGAGACCATACCCGTTTCAGTCGCGGTCGATCACTTCGCCTTCGATGATTTCACCCGGCCCTTCGCCAGCCTGAGACGCCCCGCCCGGCGGCGTGATATTGGCGTTCATCTGGGCCATGACACTCGACACTTCCCGGGTCGCCATGCGCGCACTGATGGCATTGGCCAGCAGAGCAACGCCAGCCACGGCAGAAAAAAGACCAAGATCAGTCAGACCGAGCCCCCGCGCCAGAATGGTCTCACGGAACAGAGCGAGCACGCCAAGACTGACAATGAACAGGCCTGCCAGAAAGCCTGCTCGCGCAGCAAAGCCGGGCAATAATCCCGTGATAGCGGGGTACCCCTCATTCCCGGACAACCGGTGCAGTCGAAACCGCTCGACCCAGCTGACCGCCAACATGCCCGCTGCGAGCAAGGCGACCATGAGCACACTACGCTCCATCAGCGCTGCAATCACCACACCGACCGGAAAGGCCAGGATAGCGACCATCCGCAATAGCAATGCAGTCTGGATCAGATTGGTCGGTTGATTCACTCGGGGTCTCCTCTCGCTTTTATCTGGTTGCTCAGACATCCTGACGCAAGCAGTGACGCTTGCTTTGCGACGTCGCACACGGCATGCTGCGCCGCAACATAACAAGGGGAGAATTCCGTGGCAGACATGGACAAAGCATACCAGCACGCACCGGACCGCCCGTGGATTTTCCGGACCTATGCCGGACATTCAACGGCAACAAAATCCAACGAACTGTATCGCGGCAACCTCGCCAAGGGTCAGACAGGCTTGTCGATTGCCTTCGACCTGCCCACCCAGACCGCGTATGACGCAGACCACATCCTCTCCAAGGGCGAAGTTGGCAAAGTGGGCGTGCCGGTCAAGCATCTCGGCGACATGCGCCTCCTGTTCGACCAGCTGCCGCTGGAAGAGATGAACACATCAATGACGATCAATGCGCCAGCCGCCTGGATGCTGGCGCTGTATGTGGCACTGGCGGATGAGCGCGGAGATGATCGCAAGAAGCTGCGCGGCACCACCCAGAATGACATCGTGAAGGAATACCTCTCGCGCGGCACTTATGTGTTCCCGCCGGAACCCAGCCTGCGTCTGATCTCGGACATGGTCAGCTGGTGCTACACCGAGGTCCCGAAATGGAATCCGATGAATGTCTGCTCCTACCATTTGCAGGAAGCGGGCGCGACACCGGAACAGGAACTCGCCTATGCTCTGGCCACGGCAATCTCAGTGCTGGATACCGTAAAAGCCGGAGGGCAGGTTCCGGAATCAGACTTTGAAACGGTCTTCGGCCGAATTTCCTTCTTCGTGAACGCCGGAGTTCGTTTCGTTACGGAACTTTGTAAGATGCGTGCCTTTGTGGAACTCTGGGAAGAGATTGGCCGCGAACGCTATGGCGTGACCAGTCCGAAGGCGCTGCTGTTCCGCTATGGCGTACAGGTGAACTCGCTTGGCCTGACCGAGCCGCAGCCTGAAAACAATGTCTATCGCATCCTGATCGAGGCAATGGCCGTCACCCTGTCGAAGAAGGCTCGCTGTCGGGCCCTGCAGCTGCCGGCCTGGAATGAGGCGCTGGGCCTGCCACGCCCGTGGGACCAGCAATGGTCGCTGCGTCTGCAGCAGATCCTCGCCTATGAAACAGACCTCCTGGAATACGAAGACATCTTCGACGGCAGCCATGTCATCGAATCCAAAACAGAAGAGCTGAAGGCGCTGGCCCGGGATACGCTGGCTGACCTAGATGCGCGGGGCGGCGCAATCCAGTCCATCAACCATATGAAGGAGAGCCTCGTCGGCGCACATATTGATCGCATCAAGGCGATTGAGAGCGGTGATCTGACCGTGGTTGGCGTCAACCGCTATGTCGAGACGGCGGAGAGCCCACTCGCAGGCGGCGACGGATCGATCCAAACGGTCGACCCGGCAGAGGAATCCGCCCAGGTTCGCGACCTGAAAGAATGGCGCAGCAAGCGAGATGCAAGCGCCGTTGAAAATGCGCTCGCAGCGCTGAAGCAAGCCGCACAGGACGGGACCAATATCATGGAGCCCTCGATTGCCTGCGCGAAGGCCGGCGTCACGACAGGTGAATGGGGCACGGCAATGCGGGACGTGTTTGGCGAATTCCGAGCACCCACGGGCGTCGCCATGGTTATCAAGACCGATGGCGAGGAAGATGCGGCCGCTGTCCGCAAGGACGTCGAGCGTGTCTCCGAAGCCCTTGGGCGCCAGCTAACCTATGTGCTCGGCAAACCGGGTCTCGATGGCCACTCCAACGGCGCCGAACAGATCGCGGCACGTGGCCGGGAAGTCGGCATGAATGTGGTCTATGAGGGCATCAGGTTCACTCCATCCGAGATTGCCGCGCAGGCCAAGGAAGCCAACGCGCATGTCGTGGGTCTGTCCATTCTCTCCGGCAGTCACCTTGATCTGGTCCGCGAAACGATTGCCGAACTGCGCGCGGTCGGCCTCGGAGACGTGCCCGTCGTCATCGGCGGCATCATTCCGCCCGAAGATGCCCGTGCCCTGCGCCAGATGGGCATTGCCCGCGTCTATACGCCCAAGGATTTCAAGATCACCGAAATCATGGGCGATGTGGTCGGAATCGTAGAGAAAGCCTGGCTGGTCGAGGGCTGATCCGCTGCGTTCTGCGGATAAGAGATTGAATACCTGTCGGTTCACCTTTATCGGGCGCGAACTGGCAGGAAGGCTTTCATAATGTCGCAATCAGACCCGTTCCAACTCGGCTGGGAAGAGTGGCTGACTCTGCCCGATCTCGGCTTGCCCGCGATCAAGGCGAAGGTGGATACCGGCGCGCGCACGTCTGCGCTGCACGCCAGCGTCATTGAGCCATTCGGGCCTGCCGATGCACCCCAGGTGCGCTTCCTGATCCAACCGGACCCGAGTGATCCAGGCTTGGAAATCACATGCTCCGCGCCGGTTGTAGACCGCCGGGACGTGACCAGCTCCAACGGGGACACTGAGCTGCGTTATGTGATCCAGACCGATGTCGAGATGGGCGGACGCCGCTGGCCGATCCAGCTGACGCTGACCAATCGCGAGAGCATGACCTACCGCATGTTGTTCGGCCGCGGCGCGATCCAGCCGGACATGATCGTCAACGCAAACGCGTCTTTCCTTCAGCCGAAACTCGACTTTGCGGCCTATGCGGGCCTGCCAAAGAAGAAGCCCGTCAAACGTCCATTGCGCATTGCGTTGCTCACGCGCGAGCCGCGGAATTATTCAAGTCTGCGCCTCATCGAAGCGGCACAGGAGCGAGGCCACGTGATCGAGGCCATAGATACCGCACGCTGTTACATGCAAATTGGCACGACGCATCCGCAAGTCCACTATGATGGCAAGGCACTGCCCCGCTATGACGCGGTGATTCCGCGCATCGGGGCAGGGATTACAGATTACGGCTTGGCCGTGCTGCGACAGTTCACCAATACCGGCGCATTCTGCTTGAACAGTGCCAGTGCGATCGGCCATTCGCGCGACAAGCTGATGGCGCACCAACTGCTTGCCCGCGCCAAGATCGACATGCCGGTCACGGCCTTCGCGCACAGTCCGAAAGACACCAAGGATCTGATCTCGCTGGCGGGAGGCGCGCCTGTGGTGGTGAAACTGCTCTCATCCACGCAAGGCAAGGGCGTCGTGCTCGCCGAGACCCGCAAGGCTGCTGAAAGCCTGATTGATGCCTTCCGGGGTCTGGAAGCAAACTTTCTGGTACAGGAATTCGTCGAAGAAGCTGCAGGCACCGATGTTCGGGCGTTCGTAGTCGGCAACAAAGTGGTCGGCGCGATGAAGCGTCAGGCCCAGAAGGGCGAGTTCCGCTCCAACCTCCATCGCGGGGGAACAGCCTCAACCATCAGGCTGTCCCGCGCCGAACGCGACACGGCCCGTGAGGCGGCTAAAGTGCTCGGCTTGCGCGTCGCAGGGGTCGACCTGCTGCAAACAGAAAAAGGCCCCAAAGTACTGGAGGTGAACTCATCGCCGGGTCTCGAGGGCATCGAATCGGCCAGCGGCAAAGACATCGCTGGCCTGATTATCGAACATCTGGAAAGCCAGGTTCGGCCGCTGTCTCGCATTCGCGAACCGGCCGCCCGAAAGCGCCGGCAAGCCAAGCTCAGCGAGAGCTGAACAATTTGCCTTTCTCGGTGATCAACACGATCACGAGCGAGCCCACACCTAGACACGCAAACCCGAGAACAAGCGGCACCGTCGTGCCGTTATAGTAGCTGCCGATCAGAATTCCGAGAATGCTTGAAACTGTTGTCGTCGCGAAGCCGTAGGCTGCAGAAGCCGTGCCCGCAATCTTGCCCAACGGCTCCATCGCGAGTGCCGAGAAGTTTGCACCCATCAGGCCAAAACAGGCAAACGTCATCGCGAACATCGGGAAAAACCATAACAGGCTCTCGCCGAAGAAATGCGTCACCAGCGCCAGCGAAGTCGACATGATGATGAAGAACACCATTGCGGCATGACTGATCCGCCGCATGCCGATTCTCTCAACCATGCGGGAGTTGAACAGGTTTGCGCATGCGAGCGCACCCGCCACGCCTGCAAACCAGAACGCGAATGTCTCTTCCTGGCCGAAGACATCCCGAAATATCTGCTCTGAAGATCCGATAAATGAGAACAATGCGCCGAATATGACACCGGAAGCGCACATGTAACCGAACGTGATGCGACTACGTATGACTGCCATATAGCTGCTGGCGGCAGACGAAACATTTAGAGGATTGCGCGCCTCGGGCGCCAGGGTTTCTGGCAAGCGCAACCATGTCCATGCAAGCAAAAGCCCGCCGAACAAGGCAAGGACGCCGAATATCCATTGCCAGGGTGCGACGAACAGGATCAGCTGACCCATGGCAGGCGCGATCATGGGCACAACCATGAAAATGGTCATGACCAATGACATGAAACCCGCCATACGCCGGCCCGCATAAAGATCACGGACGACCGAAACAGCCACAAGCCGGGCGCCTGAAGCAAAAACGCCCTGCAGGAAACGCGCAGCAAGCAGCGCATGAAAATCCTTTAGTGCAATACAGAGTAGCGCAGTCAGCGAGTAACCAACCAATCCAACGAACAAGGGGACGCGCCGACCGAAGCGGTCGGAAATCGGCCCCCAAACGAGTTGAGGCGCGCCGAAGCCCAATACATAGGAAAACACAATCATCTGCTGACGATTGGCATCCTCCGGGGAAGCACCTGTCAGACCGATCGAATCCGCGATCTCACCCAGTGCAGGCAGCATGATGTCGATAGCGAGCGCGTTAAGCGCCATCAGCGCCGCAACCATGACGACCATCTCCGTGCGCCCCGGCACAGGTCGACCATGGGCACCTTGCAAGGTGCGCGGCTCAGGAGCGGGCATTTCGGAGTCCGGCATGGGTTCGACAGGCTTTCTTGAGATTCTCAAGGGCCCTATCTGGGCCTCCTTCAAAGGAATGGCCAGTGTCCAGACCAGAAAAAAGCCCCGCCAAATGGCGGGGCTGCAATGCGAATTCGCGGGTCGAGGACTATTTCAGCTCCGGTCTCATGATGTTTGGGCTGAGGTTGAAGACAACTTGCTCTGCATCAAAATAGGCGGCATCGGCGGGCTTTTCGCCCTTACCCATCAGGATTTCTGCAGACGCGACATAGCTCGTCCGCTCACGGTATTCCCGTGGGCCGCCCCAATAAGCGTCATAAGGTCCAAACGCAGAATAGCGAGACCGACGGAATGGGTCATGATAATAGGCCGCATAAGGGCCGAAGTATCTGTAATTCAGGTGGAAATGGTCGTAATAAGGCGAGCCTCCGCCAACCGGCACAAGCCGGCTTTCAGAATCTGTGTCGCGGCGTACGACCCGGAAGTGGTCATACCCGTTCAGTCGGGTCAGCTCCGCAGCCCGGTAGAGCAAATAGGTCTCTACGGTCTTTCGATCTGTCAGGGAGTTTCCGGAAAACTCGACCTGGAACCGATTGTCCTCGATCTTCATTTCCGAATAGCCGCGATCGCCATCCAGAGCGGCCTGATATGGCGTTGCGGTCGCGCAGGCGCCGAGCACGGCCAAGGCAGCGATTGCACCTGTAAGCTTGAATTTGGGCATGGAATATCACCCTCCAAAGCGATGTTTCCTGTAATGTATGGGGGAAGTTAGCTGAACACTAGTTGAATTGGCTTCACAATTCAGAGAGCCGCCTGATCGATGTCAATCAGGCAAACAAAAAGGGCGACCCGAAGGCCGCCCCATAATATTTTCAGCCGTGAAACAGACTAGGCGGCCTTGTAGCCCATGACTGCCTTGACTTCGAGAAACTCCTCAAAGCCATGCTCGCCCCATTCCCGGCCGTTGCCGGATTGGCCGTAGCCACCGAATGGTGCAGTGAAGTCTGGCCGTGCACCATTGACCTGAATCTGACCGGCACGGATGCGGTTGGCCACTTTGCGGGCTTCATCTTCAGCGCCCTGCACATAGCCTGCCAGGCCATAGACTGTGTCATTGGCCATTTCGACAGCATCATCCACATCCTCATATGGGATCATGACGAGCACTGGCCCGAAGATTTCCTCACGCGCAATGGTCATGTCATTGGTGACATTCGCAAACACGGTTGGACGCGCGAAATAGCCCTTGTTGAAGCCTTCCGGACGCCCCGGACCACCTGCAACCAAAGTCGCGCCTTCCTTGATGCCAGTCTCGATCAGATCCTGAACCTTCTGGTACTGGTTGCCGTTCGAAATCGGACCAATAGCGCCCGGTGAGGCTTCACCTGGCATCATCACTTTCACCGATTCAGCCGCTGCCTTTGCGATCGCAATCGCCTGGTCCTGCTGGTCCTTCTGGACGAACATGCGCGATGGCGCGTTACAGGACTGACCCGTATTCGTCATCATCTGCATGACGCCGCCACCGACAGCCTTCTCGAGGTCTGCGGATGGCAGGATGATATTCGGGCTCTTGCCGCCGAGTTCCTGTGCGACGCGCTTTACGGTCGGCGCAGCCGCCTGAGCCACAAGCACACCTGCGCGTGTGGAGCCGGTGAAGCTCATCATGTCGACGTCAGGGTGTGAGGACAGCGCCGAACCGACACCCGGACCATCTCCGTTGACGAGGTTGAATACGCCCTTCGGCACACCGGCCTCGTGCATGATTTCCGTCAGGATCATCGCGTCGAGCGGCGCGATTTCGGACGGCTTGAGCACCATGGTGCACCCTGCAGCAATTGCCGGAGCAACCTTGCAGGCGATCTGGTTCAGCGGCCAGTTCCAAGGCGTGATGAATCCGCAAACGCCGATTGGCTCCTTGCGAAGCAGCGTCGTACCCTTCAGCTCCTCGAACTGATAGTCACGCAGAATGGCTGCGGTGGTCGCAAAATGTCCCATACCGGCAGGCACTTGCGCCGCATTGGCAAGCCACATCGGCGCGCCCATCTCGTTTGAGATCGCTTCTGCCATTTCCGGCATACGCGCCTGAATGCCTGCAGCGATCTTTTCGAGCAGCTCGGCGCGGTATTCCACGCTGGTCTGCGAAAATGCCGGGAAAGCCTTCCGAGCTGCGGCAACGGCCTTATCGACATCGGCCTTGGAACCAATCGAAATGACCGCGAAGTTTTCTTCAGTGGCCGGGTTCTCGATTTCCAACGTGCGCGGCTCAACGGGATCAACCCATGCACCGTCGATATAGAACTGCTTGTATTCCTTCATGCCGTTCGGGCCTCCCTGTGGTCCATATGCTTGATATGACTATAGGTGAGCCACTCGCCGCCTGCGAGTCCTGACGCTGGGGAATTTCGTGACGATGACGTTAGCCGCCGTGCACGTGATCCACATCAAAGGCCGCAATCGTTGCGAGGTTCACAATGTCACCGACCGTTGCGCCGAGCGAGGCAATCTGTACCGGCTTTTCTAGACCCAGCAGCATTGGCCCAATCACCGTGGCGCGGCTCATCGATTCCAGAAGCTTGGTCGAGATAGATGCGGCGTGAATGGCTGGCATGACCAACACATTTGCCGGTCCAGTCAGGCGCGAGAATGGGTAGAGCAGCTTGTGGCTGGTGTTCAACGCAACATCCGCGCTCATGTCACCTTCATATTCGAAGTCGATATCCTTCATGCCATCCAGGATGGCGACGGCATCGCGCACCTTTTCGCCGCGCTCGCCCATCGGGTTGCCGAAGGTCGAATAGGACAGGAATGCCACGCGCGGCGAGAAGCCAAGTGAGCGGACGCCTCGGGCGGCCTCTATGGCGATATTGGCAAGGTCTTCGCCCTGCGGCAGCTCGGTGACGCTAGTGTCTGCGATGAAGACCGTCCGCCCCCGGTTAATCACCATCGACATGCCAATTATGGCCTGTCCCGGTATCGGATCGAGCACCAGCAGCGAGTCGTTCAAGGCGACGTCATAGTTACGGGTCACACCCGTGACCATGCCATCAGCGTCGCCATTCTTCAGCATGCAACAGCCGAAGACATTGCGGTCCTGGTTCACGAGACGCTGGGCATCCCGCTTCAAATAGCCGTCGCGCTGGAGGCGAGCATACAGCATGTCCGTGTAGACCGGATTGTTGTCAGACAGGCGCGCATTGAGAATCTCAAGTGTACCGGGCTGGATACCCATCTGTTCCATGGCGCGCTCGACCTGAGCCTCGCGACCAATCAGGATCGGGTGACCAAGCCCCTGGTTCTTGAAGCTGAAGGCAGCGCGAACGACGGCGGGCTCTTCACCCTCAGCAAACACGATGCGGCGCTGCAGCTCCTTACAGCGAGCCTGAACCCCCTGAATGAAGGAGGCAGACGGGTCCGCGCGGCGGGCCAGCGAATGCCGGTAGGCTTCCATGTCATCAATCGGTTTGCGAGCCACGCCGGTATCCATGGCGGCCTGCGCCACGAAAGGCGGAATGAAGCTGATCAGGCGCGGATCAAACGGGGTCGGAATGATGTATTCACGCCCGAAGCTTGGGCGCGCGCCATGATATGCAGCCGCCACTTCATCCGGCACGTCTTCGCGCGCCAGCTCAGCGATTGCCCGTGCAGCTGCAACCTTCATCTCTTCATTGATGCCACGCGCACGCACGTCCAGCGCGCCGCGGAAGATGTACGGGAAACCCAGAACATTGTTGACCTGATTGGGATAATCCGACCGGCCGGTGGCAATGATCGCATCATCACGAACCGACTTGATATCTTCCGGCGTGATTTCAGGGTCGGGATTGGCCATGGCGAAGATGATCGGGTCCTTGGCCATCGACTTGACCATCTCTTTCGAGACAGCGCCCTTCGCGGACAGGCCCAACAGTACGTCAGCGCCTTCGATTGCTTCTGCGAGCGTTCGCTTTGTGGTTTTGACGGCAAAGGCGGACTTGAACTGGTCCATCTTCTCGGTGCGTCCCTCATAGACAACGCCGCTGGAGTCACACATCAGGATATTCTCAGGCTTCACGCCGAGATGGCGAATCAGTCCTGCGCAGGAAAGACCGGCGGCCCCTGCCCCCGAGACGGCGACTTTCAGATCTTTCAGTTCCCGACCCGTAATGTGGCAGGCATTGATAAGGCCGGCCGCGGCAATAATCGCCGTGCCGTGCTGGTCATCATGAAACACCGGAATGTCGAGGTCTTCGCGCAGACGGCTCTCAATGATGAAACAGTCCGGAGACGAGATATCTTCCAGGTTGATGCCGCCCCACGTGGAACCGATGTTCCGGACCGTCATGATGAATTCTTCGACGTCTGTCGTGCTGACCTCGACGTCGAAACTGTCGATATCGGCAAACCGTTTGAACAGGACAGACTTGCCTTCCATAACCGGTTTGGACGCCATCGGCCCAAGATTGCCGAGGCCGAGGATGGCAGTACCGTTGGAAATGACCGCGACCAGATTGCCCTTGGCAGTGTAATCGTACGCCCGATCCTCGTCTTCCGCGATGGCAAGCACGGGTACCGCAACGCCGGGACTATAGGCCAACGACAGGTCACGCTGCGTACCCATAGGCTTGGTCGGCGCCATGGAGATTTTGCCGGCGTGTGGCTGCGAGTGAAAATCGAGGGCTTCCTGGTCTGTGAAGCTCGGCCGTTTAGTTGTCATCGCGCGGCAAATCCGTTTTTGCAAAAAGTTTCAATTGAGGCGGCAAACTAGGCCGGTGCGAAAGCCATGCCAACCGTAAAACGGGCCATTCAGTGCGATATGATCACTTTGTCGCGCGCAAGCTGGTGCGAGGCTTTGCGAATCTCCGGCACTGACGATAGCGTCCCGGCCCATGGCCGACACTTCTGCTCCCTCGAAACCCGCTCCTGCGCCAAGCCCGTTCATGGCGCAATACCTGTCGATCAAGGCGCGGCATGAAGATGCCATGCTCTTCTTCCGGATGGGCGACTTTTACGAACTGTTCTTCGACGACGCGGTTCAGGCCTCGAAAGTGCTCGGCATAACGCTGACGTCACGAGGCGAGTATGAAGGCAAACCCATCCCCATGGCAGGCGTGCCCTATCATGCCGCCGAGGGTTATCTGGCACGCCTGATCAAGGCCGGATGCCGGGTTGCCGTTTGCGAGCAGACAGAGAGCCCCGCAGAGGCCAAGAAGCGCGGATCAAAATCGATCGTAAACCGGGACATCGTCCGCATTGTTACGCCCGGAACGCTGACCGAAGACGCCCTGCTGCCCGCAAATCAGGATCAGGCACTGGCCGCGATAGCCATAGGAGGCGGCGGAACCGAAGCGGCCATCGCCGTCTGCGACGTCTCCACCGGACGATTTGATGTCTCCGCGCTCGCAGCGAACACGCTTGCTGACAGCCTGATGGCTTATCCATTGTCTGAACTGTTGGTGTCCGAGGGCGATATCGACAAACCTGCCATCGCAAATGCGACTGCGCTCTCCACCGCACCAGTGACCTTCCGGCCCGCCCGCAGCGCGACGTACAAATCGGGCGAAGCCCTTTTCAAAGAAACATTCGGAATCGCTGCGCTGGAAGCGCTCGGCGACTTCGGCCGCGCAGAACTCGCAGCAATCGGCCTATTGCTGGATTACGTGAAGCTCACCCAAGCAGGCAGCGACATCCGATTGGACCCACCCATTCGAGCACGCGCAGAGGGCCATCTAGCGATTGATCCAGCAACCCGCACGAGCCTGGAGATCGACCGATCCATGCGCGGCGACCGCGACGGATCCCTGCTGGGCACAATCGACCGGACCGTCACCGCACCGGGCGCGCGGCTTCTGGCCTCGCGTCTTTCGCGTCCCTGTGTCGACCGGGTGGAGATTGAAGCGCGGTATGACGCCGTGGCCTGGTTTGCGGATGATCGCGACGCGGTGGAGTCCGTCCGTGCCAGCTTGAAGGCTGCGCCGGATCTGGAACGTGCGCGGACACGATTGCGCCTCGGTCGGGGTGGGCCGCGCGACCTGGCCGCGATCGGGCGCGCACTGACTGCCGCACATGAAGCGGCAAGCCAACTGACAGCCAGCTCTGCGGGCCTGCCGCACAAAATTGATGAGGCTGTTGCCGCACTCGACCTGAGCAAGGACGAAGACCTCGCCACACTCGCGCGGGATTTGGAGACAGCCCTTTCGGAAAACCCACCCACGCTCGCCCGCGATGGCGGGTTCGTTGCACCCGGCTGGGACGAGGCGCTCGATGAAGCCCGTGGCCTGCGCGATGACAGCCGCCAGATCATCGCAGCGCTACAGGCTCGCTACGCTGACGAAACCGGCATCACCGCGTTGAAGATCAAGTTCAACAATGTGCTTGGCTATTTCGTCGATGTCCCGGCCCGCTATGGCGACCCGTTGATGAAACCGCCTCTGTCCGAAACCTTCATCCATCGTCAGACTCTGGCCAGCAATGTGCGCTTCTCTACGCAGGAACTTTCTGAGCTCGCGGGCAGGATTTCCCGCGCAGAGGACGAAGCAAAAGCGCGTGAAATGTCCGTCTTCGAAGGGTTTTGTGAGCGAATTGATGCGCTAAACTCGCCTCTATCCCGCACTGCAGGCGCCATTGCGGACCTCGATGTCGCGGCAGCCTCAGCAGAATGGGCGTTTGAGGTCGACGCGATCAGACCCGTACTGACAGAAGACACCACATTTCACGCCACGGGGCTGCGCCACCCGGTGGTCGAAGCTGCGCTCAAGAAAGATGGCAAGGGATTTACCGCCAACGACCTGGGACTAAGTGCCGAGGGCGATTTCGGAACGCGCCTCCTGCTCGTGACTGGTCCGAACATGGCCGGTAAGTCCACCTATCTAAGACAAGCCGCGCTGGCCGTTATCCTGGCGCAAGCAGGGCTCTTCGTGCCTGCGCGATCCCTGACATTGGGCTTGGTCGATCGGATCTTTTCGCGCGTCGGCGCGTCCGACGATCTGGCACGCGGGCGATCCACCTTCATGGTGGAAATGGTTGAGACCGCCGCCATTCTCAATCAGGCTACGGAGCGCAGTTTCGTCATCATGGACGAAGTCGGCCGGGGCACATCAACATGGGACGGTCTTGCCATCGCTTGGGCGGCGGTTGAACACCTTCATTCGGTCAACAAGGCCCGGGCCTTGTTTGCCACTCACTATCATGAGCTGACCAAACTGGTTGAGGACTTACCCGGCGCCGCCAATGCTTCGCTCCGCGCCAAGGAGTGGAAGGATGACCTTGTCTTCCTGCATGAAGTTCAGGCCGGGCCGGCTGACAAGTCTTACGGCGTACAAGTGGCCAAGCTTGCAGGCCTTCCGAAGAAGGCCGTCAAGCGGGCGGCGCAAATACTGAAGCAGCTTGAGGCTCAACCTGACGCGCCCGAAAACCTGCCCCTCTTTGCTGCGGCATCTCTTGCGCCAATCACAGACGAGGACACCGCGGATCAGGTAATTGCGCCGTCAGAATCCGACCTGTTACTGCAACAGATTGACCCGGATTCCCTGACTCCGCGTGAGGCGCTTGACGTGCTGTACCGCCTCAAATCACTCGGCAGTGACTGATACATCGCCAGCCTTGAGCCCAAGCCTGTTGAGCGGCTTGCCCATTCCGCCCGACACCATGGCGGCAAGCACTTTCGGTGCGGGCGGTATCTTGCTGATCGGGGCCGCCAGCCAATCGCGCAACCATGCAAGCATCGTGGAATCCGACTGGTAGACCGGCGTGAAAAGCCAGCTCATTGTCTGAAACATTCTGACGTGCCCTGAACGCATTGAGGTGTAGTGGCGCAATTGCCTGTCCAGATCGTCATGGACGCACAATGCCCGCGACAGCGCATAGGCATCAAGCAAGGCCATGTTGGCCCCTTGGCCCAGTTGGGGGCTGGCCGCATGCCAACTGTCGCCGATATGCACCAGCCGCTGGTTTACGGCAGGCGCGTGCGTGCGATGGTCATATTCCGCATAGGTCAGCTGAGCATGGCTCTGCAACTGGTCCACCAAGGAAGCCGTTTCCGGCCAGAGCGCGACCGCCTCTGCTTTCCAATCTGACAGGGGAGCCTGCTTCCAAGCCTGATACTGATCCGTTCGGATGGACCAGAAATAGGTAAGCGTGTCCACGCCCCCTTCTTCTGAGCGACCGGATGGCATCACCCCCGCCATCTGACGGGCCTGCCGGTAGCGTTGTGCCAAGGTGTTCCGCTCAAACCCATATCCCTCCTGCCACGGAAGGGTTGCCCAGAGCGCGCCATATTCGAGCTGACTGCGCGGACGAGATGAGAGCGGGGAACGCACACCAAGTGCATCAACCACAAGATCAAACGGTCCCAACGTCGTTCCATCCCCTGTGGTCAGGTACCCTCCGACGGCCTGAGCCGAGATGATCCGTGTGGACGGGACAATATTCGCGCCTGCCTCTCTGGCTGCTTGATATACCAGGTCAAACAGGACGGGACGCTGGATGGATATGCCCCGAAGGCTGGGCCGGATGGCATCATATCGGACATCCAACACGGTGCGCCCGGAATTGACCGCCTGGCCATGCAGGCGCCGAATAGGCGCGCCCAGCGTTTCGGCTCGCTCACGCAAGCCGAGCTCGCCCAATATCGTCAACCCCGTTTCTTGCAGGATCAGGCCAGACCCGACAGGTCCTGGCGCATCGAACTGGTCATAGACGGTGACGTCATGGCCAGCTCGGGCAAGCAGAGCTGCCGCGGCCAGTCCCCCAATGCCGGCACCGGCAATGGCTATCTTTCGCAATGAAGTCATTTCAGCCGGCAACCTTCACCGGATTTCGCTCACGCACCAGTTGCTTGACGAACTCGACATGACTGCGAAGCCGGTAAAGATCGTCCGTATAGGAAAGCGGCACTTCAACGGCACCGATTTCTGCCTGCAGGGTTTCGAGTTCCTCCTGCACCTTGTCACGTTCCGCCTTGTTGTCGGTCGAACGTCCACGCTCTTCGAGCGCACGCAAGTCTTCATACCAGACATAGATTTTCCGGCGCACACGCCAGCGATAGATGGGAGGTGCGACCCGGACCAACGGGAAGAGCAAGGTCAGCAACGGGATTGCAAGCACCCAGGCCCTGTCCAGAAAATTCGCGACGTCGAACGAAAAGTAACGGCGCAGGAATGACGGGCCGTCCTTGTAGTATCGACGTGCCTGTTCGCTGATGGGCAGATCGATCAGATCCGGATCAGGATACTCCCCCGCCGGGGCCAGCAGCGTACCTTGGGAATGAATCGCCGTTGCAGCATCTATGAGAAGCGCTTCGATGGCCGGGTGCAAGTCCTTGCGGACGACCAGTTGTGCGACAGGTGCAACCAGGGGGATGTCTGTTGCCGGCAGATTCTTGCCGATATCCATAACGCCTCTGAGAAGGACAATATCTGATAGCGCCTCATGCCGGCGCGCCAGTGCCGGAGCGCGGTCAAACGGAAGCAGGCGGACAACATCCGGGCTGTTCAGCAATCGGTCGACATAGGATGCCTCCACCGAGGCAGAGAAAGCGACCGCATCCACATTTCCGGCCAGGAGGGCGTCCGCTGCTGCATTACCCGAAAGCGGCAACCGAGACATTTCATCCCATTCGCCGCCATAATCGGCCTCAAGCTCCAGGGCGAGCATGCGCGTGCCCGACCCGTCACCGCCAACAGCCATTCGAACACTGTGAAGATCGCCCAACGTGTCAGCGGGAACATCATTCCGGACAAACACCCAGAAAGGCTCCGGAAACAGGCCTCCAATTGAGCGCAACTCTTCCTCATCGGACACAGTTGAGAGTCCGCCCTGCACAAGGCCGACATCAACCTCGGAATCATCCAGCAGGCGCAGATTGTCGATCGAGCCCTGCGTCTCCACCAGCACAACCTCCACCCCCTCTTCCGCGAGAAGACGCTGATAGCGTTCTGCAAAGGCATGATAGGCACCGCCCGGGCTGCCAGCGGCGAACCGGATCGTTTTCGGTGGCGCAGGGTCCATCAGCACCAGAGCCAGGAGCACGCCCGCAAAGGCAACGACGACCAGAGGCCAATAGACTTTCAGGAAGTCCCTCAATCCCGACATGGTAACCGCCTCCCACCGCGCTAGTTCGGTCGACTACTGCTCTAGGCCGGGAAATTGCAAGGATCAACAAAGTGTAAGGCTCTGCCCTGAAATCGCCTCATGCGTGCCGCGCATGGAACCTATTCCGTTACAAGAGTGTTCATCAATGTATCGAGGCACCATCTGGAGCCCAAGCGACCAGAAAGGACGATCCCGTGAGCCATCCCATATCCATCACACGACTATTGTCTGTTGCCGTTTTGGGGATAATCGCGGCCGTAACATTTGCGATGGTCCTGATGCCACAGCCGTCACTCTACGCAGGTTGAGCCTTAATCCTTGTGATAGGGCGTCCCGGCGAGGATCGATACAGCGCGGTACACCTGCTCTGTCACCATCACCCTGACGAAACGATGTGGCCAGGTCTGTGGTCCAAAAGCCAGAGTATCCGGAACAGCTGACTTCACCGCGTCGCCATAGCCCTCGGCTCCCCCAATCAGGAAAACGAGGTCAGGCACGCCCTGATCGCGCCATTTGGCGAGATTTTCAGAAAATTCGCGAGATCTTTGTGCCCGTCCGAACTCGTCCAGTCGGATACATTTGGCACCTGACGGTAGTTTGGCGAGAATCCGGTCCGCTTCAGCGTCCAGTCCGCCGCCGCTGGGCACTTCGATCTCTTCAATGCCGCGAAAGCCGAGGGATCGTGCGATCGGCCCTGCACGTTTGATGTATTCGTCGACAAGTTCGCGTTCCGGCCCGGCCTTTAGCCGCCCGACGACCAGAAAGATGATCCGCATGGTCGCCCGCTAATTGGCTGGCGCACGATGGGCATTGTCAGATGCCCAGATCTTTTCGAGATTATAGAATTCCCGGACTTCCGGGCGGAACAGGTGGACGATGACATCCCCGGTATCGATCAGCACCCAATCTGCATTCGGCATACCTTCGACACTGGCCGGGCGACCGGTCAGCTTCTTTACGTCTTGTGCAAGATGGTCTGCGAGAGCCGCAACATGCCGGCCTGAACGACCGGATGCGATGATCATGAAATCTGCGAGCGAAGATCTTCCATCAAGGTCAATGAAGAGAATGTCTTCAGCCTTGTCATCCTCAAGGGCCTTGGCGAGGGCTTCGGCCACATTACGGATTTCTTCGAGCGTGGCCTGCTGGGCGGGCTGGAGCCGCGGGGCGCTGGGGGTCAGGGGTCCGGTTCCTTCTTGTTACGTCCTCTTCAGATAATAGCATCTACGGGGCCGAACAACCAGCCATTAAAGGTCTGTCGCCGTCATATCGAGTCTGAATTCGCACCAAATTGCACCTTATGCGCAGTTTGCCAGATTTTCGCCGCATGTTCAGGGCATATTCCGACGTCATTCTTGTTGCTGATGGAGTAGAGTTTCATGCGCATGCAATTTGCTGCTGCCGCCGTTTTGTTTGCTTTGCCGCTCGGGGGTTGCGCCGTTGCAGCGCTTGGCACCGCCGGGGCCGTCGGCGTTGCCGCCGCCCAGGAGAAATCGCTCGGGGAAGCTGTGGACGATGCCACCGCGTCGAATGAGATCAAGAGTAAGCTCCTGTCTGAAAGCGCAAACAAGTTTGGAGAGGTCGATGTGGAGGTCACCGGGGGACTCGTCCTGCTCTCCGGCCGCGTAAACACTCCGGAAGAGCGTGTGAAAGCCGAAGGTATCGCCTGGACCTCTCACCTCACGCGCGATGTCGCCAATGAAATTCGTATCCAGCCTCCGGGCGGTTTCCTCGCAAATGTCTCCGATGAAGTCATCACGGGTCGGGTCCGCGCACGCCTGGTTGGGTCCAGCACGGTCAAAAGCCTCAACTTCAACATCGAAACCTATAATGGCGTTGTCTACCTTATGGGCATCGCGCGGTCGGCCGAGGAGTTGAAGCGCGCAGCCGAGGAGGCCAGTGTGGTGGGCGGCGTGAAACAGGTGGTTTCCTATGTCCGCATTCGTGACAATACCCGCTCCCAACAAGCCGCGCCGACGACGCAGGGCACGCCCCCTTATCAAACAGCACCCGATGCCTCATATGACTATCAGGCCGACGGGGAACTGATCGGCGCCAATTACTAGACGGGTCAGGTCGCGCGGGCGGCGGCCCATGAAGGGAGCCGCCTCATGAGCCTTCGCGTCGCGATCCAGATGGATCCGCTCGAATCCGTCAATATCGACGGAGACACCACTTTTGCCTTGGCCGAAGTCGCACAAGCGCGCGGCATGGAGCTGTTCGTCTACGGTCCCGATGACATGAGCATCGAGCAAGGCCGCGTAACGGCCATGGTTCGACCCGCGCGCGTCCAGCGTGTGAAGGACGCGCCCGGCCTGTTTGAAGCGCCCGTCCGGCTGGATCTTGCAAAAGACGTTGACGTCATCCTGATGCGTCAGGACCCACCCTTTGACATGAGCTATATCACGGCCTGCCATCTGCTTGAGGAAATCGCAGACGAAACCCTCGTCGTGAATGACCCGGCTGGCGTTCGATCCAGTCCAGAAAAGATTTTCCCGCTATTGTATCCAGACCTGATGCCACCAACCCTTGTGTCGCGCGACTTGTCTGTCATCGAAGCCTTCCGCGCCGAGCACAAGGACATCATCATCAAGCCGCTCTATGGGCATGGCGGCGCAGGCGTGTTTCGCCTGAAGCAGGACGATTCCAATTTCGACTCGTTGACTGAGCTCTTCTTCAGTCGCTCGCGTGAACCGGTCATGGTTCAGGCATTTCTGCCGGCCGTCAGCGAGGGCGACAAGCGCATCATCCTGATCGATGGCAAAGCCGCCGGCGCGCTCAACCGGCGCCCCAAGGAAGGTCAGGTCCGATCGAACCTCGTTGTCGGCGGTACGGCCGAGGAGACAGATATGAGCGACGCGGATATGCGGATTTGCGAAGCCATCGGGCCGGAATTGAAACGTCGCGGACTCGTCCTGACAGGCATCGACGTGATTGGCGGGCGTCTTACCGAGGTGAATGTCACCTCCCCCACCGGTGTTCAGGCCATCAAGAAACTCAGCGGCATTGATATCGCTGCCGATTTCTGGAACGTTGTGCAAGACAAGCTTGCGAGCCGCTGAAGCTCCCGGCAAGAATGGGGACATGATCATGAAACTGACAACGTCTATCGCCATCGTGTCTTTCTGTCTGGCAGGGACGGCCTGTTCTGAAAATTCCAGCAGTGAAGACGCAGCTGTCGTCGCTACCGAGACCGCCCAGGTCGAGGACGAATATACGGGCTCCCTCAATCTGAACCTGCCAAGTTCATCGGCGGCTCAGGACACTGGCAGCGGTACGCTGAATTTGCGAATTGGGCAGTCGGACGAAGATGATGGTCTGCTGATCGGGTCCGGCGGTTTTGGCGGAGGCCAGTTCGAGGATGCTCCGTCGCTTGGCCTGTCCCTTCCCGACGACACTGCAGAGCCGGCATCGTCAGAAGACGACGTCATTCGGCTTGATCCGAAATAGTCGTCGGACCAATTGATTATCCTGCATGAGGATGTTGGCTCTGGCCGCCTCGAAAGATAAAGCAAAACTCGACACACAATCGCAAGTTGCGTGTGGGCATTCTTTGGGCTTGAAAACCACTCAGGATTGAATATTGTCAGCCCCTGATTTCAATGGGTGCGCGGCGCATTGCGTCAGACACCCGGCCTCAGGGACCCAGGATGCCGCATGCCCCATCTCCCCAGGACGTAAGAAAACCCACAGATGCAGACCGCTTTATCGGTCGGCAAGTCCGACAGGCGCGTCGTGAAGTGGGAATGACGCAAGAGGCGTTGTCCGAAAAGCTGGGCCTTACTTTTCAGCAGGTTCAGAAGTATGAGGCCGGCCGCAGTCGCCTGTCAGCTGGCAGGTTGAGGGACGTGGCCATCGCCCTCGGTAAGCCGATCAACTATTTCTACGAGCCATTTCCTGCGGCACCCGAGGTCCGCGACCTTGAGCACGCAAAGATAGGTTTGCTGAAGCGGGAGGCGAAAAAACTCGTCGACTCCCTTGTACGGGCAGATGATCTGGAAACAGCCATTCAGATTCTGGCCGCGCTGGGGCCATCTCGTCCCTAACGTTGGCAGGCACTACAGAAGAAACTCGACCTACCTGATTGGACGATGCGTTGGATCGGCTTGGTGCAGTCACGGCAAGGGTCCCCTTCCCGGTCATAGACGGCGAAAGTGTGCTGGAAATAGCCAAGCTCCCCACTCGCGCTGGCAAAGTCCGAGATGGATGAGCCGCCTGCCGCTATAGCTTCGGCTATAACGTCATTGATCGCTGGCACGAGGCGTGCGGCGCGCTGGCCCGGCACGGTCGCTGCACTCCGGCGCGGCGATACGCCCGCACGCCACAATGCTTCGCACACATAGATATTACCGAGCCCGGCAATCACCGACTGGTCGAGCAGCGCCGATTTGATCGGCGTCTTGCGCCCCCGCAGAACTGTATTCAGATACGCTTCGGAAAACCCATTGGACAGCGGTTCAGGCCCCATCGCCATTAACCTTGGATACGCCTGAAACTGCTGCGCGGGCCAGAGTTCCATGAAACCAAATCGACGCGGATCGTTATATGTTACGGACGCGCCATTCTCGAGATTGAAGACAACATGATCGTGGCGCGGGTTAGTCCCCGTCTCATGTTGAAATTCACCGAGCTTCTCGCCTGCAACGGTAAAGCGGCCGGTCATGCCGAGATGCATGACGAGGACCTCATCCGTCGACAGGGCAAGCGTCAGGAACTTCGCCTTGCGGCCCAGATGGGTGATACGCGCACCGCTGAGGCGTTCGGCGAACCGGTCGGGGAAGGGAAACCGTAGATCAGCCCGGTTGTGGACCAGACGCTCAATACGCTGGCCCTCCATGACCGGCGCAAGTCCGCGGCGAACTGTCTCGACTTCGGGTAATTCAGGCATGGCTATGGCATATAGCCTAGGGTGATCGAGGCAACTATGGTGGCGCGCATGTCTGCAGATAGAGATACGGAACGCAAGGTGTCGTTCGGCTTCGAAGAGGTCACCGAGACGGAGAAGGTCGCCCGCGTGAAAGGCGTCTTCCGCTCTGTCGCGTCCCGCTACGACCTGATGAACGATCTCATGTCCGCAGGCGTCCACCGCCTCTGGAAGCATGATGCGATGAATCAGGTGAACCCACAGCCCGGCGAGCGCCATCTGGATGTTGCTGGCGGCACCGGCGAATTGGCACGCGCCTTTCTCACCTTGGCTGACAAGGCGGGCAAGCGCAGGGGCATCGACACGCCCGCCACCGCAATCGTGTCCGACATCAATGATGCCATGCTGGACGCAGGCAAAGCCCGCGCGGACAATGCTAAATGGGAAGGTCGGCTAGACTGGATTTGCGCCGACGGCCAGAATTTGCCCTATCCCGACCGAGCATTCGATGCCGTCACCGTGTCGTTCGGAATTCGCAATTTTGCGGATCGTCTGGAAGGATTACGGGAGTTCCGCCGCGTGTTGAAACCGGGCGGCAGGTTGGCCGTTCTGGAGTTCAGCCATATGACGGTCCCTGCCCTGCAAGCCGCATACGACACATACAGTTTCAATGTAATCCCGCGCCTCGGCAGCCTGGTTGCGGGAGATGCCGATAGTTATCAGTATCTTGTTGAATCAATACGGAAATTTCCGACACAGGACGCCTTCCGCAAAGAAATCGAAGATTCAGGCTTTTCTCGTGTGAACGTCACGAATTATTCGGGAGGCATCGCCGCCCTGCACTTCGGCTGGGCGGTCTGATGCGGGTCAGCTTGGGCTCGAATCCGGCGTCAGACTGGAGCGCTGTGCAGGGTCCAGCAACAGCTGGTCTGGGGCTTGGCTCGGCTCGGCATAGTAGATCGCCGCAGCAATCATTGCAGCCACAAGCAGTCCACTCGTCACAAAGTATAGAGTTCCTTTGTTTTTTGGTGCTTTTTTAGTGGCCATGACAGCATCCTCTGTAAACATATCTTCCCTCATCAAACGCCGTCCGGGCCTGCCGGTTCCCGTTGGCGCGAGGAGCATGGCATGGGACTGATTGGAGATTATCGCCGCCTGATGCGCGCTGGCATAGCGCTCGCGCGACACGATGTGATCCTGCCGGGCGCTTACCAGACCCGCCTGCCTCTGCCTGCCCGCATCGCCGGGCGGGTGCTACGTGTCTTTGGTGGCGGCGCGCGGGGACGCCCCGGCGAGCGCCTCGCCCGCGCGTTGGAAAAGCTGGGACCGGCCTATATCAAGCTTGGGCAGTTTCTGGCCACGCGCCCGGATGTGTTCGGCGCTGAAGTCACCCAGGATCTGGGCCGTCTGAAGGACAAGCTGCCGCCCTTTTCGATGAAGGCGGCGCGCGCCGCCCTCGCGGAAGAGTTTGGTGAGGCTGACGCCGCACGCCTGTTTGCCGAATTGTCAGACCCGGTTGCGGCCGCGTCCATCGCGCAGGTCCACAAGATGTCCCTGCCAGAAGGGGAACGCGCCGTGAAAATCCTGCGGCCGGGCATTGAGCACAAATTGATGGTGGAACTTTCTGCCATGAAACGCGCTGCGCGCACCATCGAAGGCATCTCAGCCGAGAGCCAGCGTCTGAAACCTGTGGCTTTCACTGAAACCATTGCGAATGCCATGATGCGGGAAACCGACCTGCGCCTCGAAGCAGGCGGCGCAGACGAAATGCACGAAATCAGCCAGAAATCCGGCCATTTCGTCATTCCCTCCGTCGATTGGGACCGCACCGGTCGCCGGGTTCTTACCATCGACTGGATCGACGGAGTTTCTCTCACCGATCCAAAAGCGCTGGACCGTCCCGGCATCGACCGCAAGAAATTGGCGAACGACATCACGCAGGGCTTCCTGACCCATGCGATCGAATACGGCGTGTTCCATGCGGACATGCATGAAGGCAACCTCATCATCACGCCGGAAGGCAAGGTGGCCCTGGTGGATTTCGGAATCATTGGCCGGATCGGCCTGGTCGAGCGCCGCTTCCTCGCCGAAATCCTTTGGGGCTTCCTGAAGCGCGATTACCGCCGTGTTGCCGAAGTCCATTTCGAGGCCGGTTATGTACCGGCCAACCAGTCTATCGGGGAGTTCGCACAAGCTCTCCGTTCCATCGGCGAACCCGTACATGGCAAACCGGCCGAAGAAGTCTCGATGGGTCGCGTCCTGCTTCAATTGTTCGACTATACGCACACATTCGGAATGTCCCTGCGTCCGGAACTTGTCCTGCTCCAGAAGACCATGGTCCAAGTGGAAGGCGTCGCCCGCGCGATCGACCCGTCGCACAATATATGGTTTGCGTCCGAACCCGTGGTCGGCACGTGGATCCGGCGCAGCTTCGGCCCAGAGGGCGCCGCAAAGCTTGTCGCCGGCAATGTGAAAGAGATCACCAACCGGTTGAAGCGTCTGCCAGAAGTCATGGACAAATTTGAGGCCTCACTACTCGAACCGGTTTCGCCCCCGCCGCTTCCACGCCGGTTTGCGCCCTGGTGGGGCTGGTTTGGCTTCATCGCGGCCTTGGTTGCGCTGGGCATCTGGGCAGCGAAATAGCGAGTTTCGGGCATTTCCCTGCTGAAACCCGCCAAAACCTTAACCGAGCCGCCAAGTTCACAGGGATTTCATGGGGTAACGGCAAGAAATTTGCGATAAGACACGCTTAACGAACAGAGCCCGGCCCATGACGCAAAAACGCATCCTTTTGATCATTTCCGGCGGTATTGCCGCCTATAAGAGCCTGGAACTGATCCGGGAGTTGCGCCGGCGCGACATTGCCTGTCGGTGCATCGTGACGAAGGGCGGACAGGAATTCGTCACCCCCCTCTCGGTCTCCGCCCTGTCCGGTGACAAGGTTTATACAGAACTCTTCAATCTGAGCGACGAAGCGGAAATGGGCCATATCGAGCTGTCTCGCTCGGCCGATCTCGTCGTTGTCTGCCCGGCTACCGCAGACCTGATGGCCAAGGCCGCAGGTGGCCTCGCCAATGATCTTGCCTCCACCACACTTCTGGCGACTGACAAACGTGTCCTGGTCGTGCCCGCCATGAATGTGCGCATGTGGCAGCACCCAGCCACGGTGCGGAATGTCGAAACGCTCCGCGCGGATGGCGTGACGGTGATGGAGCCGGACGAAGGCGCGATGGCCTGCGGTGAATTCGGTCCTGGCCGCCTTCCGGAACTTCCGGTCATCGCCGAAGAAATCGAACGCATGCTGGCAGGAGACGCCACCGGCGCACTCGCGGGAACCCACGCGCTTGTCACAGCAGGCCCGACACGCGAACCGCTGGATCCTGTTCGGTTCTTGTCCAACCATTCTTCCGGCAAGCAAGGCTATGCGATTGCCGAAGCGCTCGCGCGTCTTGGTGCGCAGGTCACTTTGGTCTCCGGTCCGGTCGCCCTGCCCGCACCACGGGGAGTGAATTTCGTACCGGTCGAGACTGCCCGCCAGATGTTGAAGGCCTGCGAGGACGCTCTGCCTGCTGACGTGTTCGTTTCTGTGGCCGCAGTTGCTGACTGGCGCCCGGCACGGGCCGCAACCAAGAAGCTGAAGATCAAGGGCGCGGGCAGCGAACATCCCTCCATGGAACTGACCGAAAACCCGGACATCCTCAAGACGCTGGCCAACAAGCGCAAGAACCGACCCGCCCTGGTGATCGGCTTCGCCGCAGAGACCCATGATGTCGAGGAACACGCTGAAGCGAAGCTCGCCCGCAAGAATTGTGACTGGATTGTCGCCAATGATGTCTCCGGGGATGTGATGGGCGGCTCGGAAAACGAGATTGCCTTGATCACCCGGGACGGATCCGAACGCTGGCCGCGCATGGGCAAGACCGAAGTGGCGCGCCGACTGGCGCACAAGGTCGCTGAAACGCTGAATGATGAAGGCGACGGGCTGAAACTCGCCGCTGAATAGCGCTACACTGGCGGCTCGCCATTCTGCGCGAGCACCTCCCCTGCCAGATACAGAGATCCGCAAATCAGGATACGATCAACGCCGGTTGCCGCCGCAGCCTTGAGTGCAGCTTCGAGGCTGTCGCACGCGGCGGCTTTCAGCCCCGCATTGGTGGCCGCTTCCGCCAAGGCTTGAGGTTCGGCGCCCTGATGACCCGGCGCGTTCGGCAAGGTGAAGACCTCAGGTCGCACCTGCCGGAACGGCATGAAATAGCCGGTCGCATCCTTGGAGGCGAGCATGGCTGCGACCAGTGCGGTACGCCCGGGCATGTAGTTCAGCTGTCTCGCAATGGCGCGGGCCGCATGCGGATTGTGTCCGCCATCCAGCCAGATTTCCTGATCGGGAGCGAGCGCCGTAAGCGGCCCGTCTTTCAGGCGCTGCATACGCGCAGGCCACACCACGTTGCGGGCGCCTTCGAAGATCGCATTCTGGTCGATGATTGTGGAATTCCCGAACAGCTGCACGGCCATGGCGGCCAGAGCCGCATTGGCCCGCTGGTGTTCGCCCAACAGGCCAAGGGCTTCCGGCATTGCATCAATGAAGTGCGCTTTCAGGCGATAAAGCGGCGCGCCAACATCTTCGGCCCGTTTTGCGATGACATCGTCACAGATCTTGCGCTGGATCGCGGTCAGCGCCGGGCGGCCGGGCTTGATGATTCCCGCTTTCTCACCCGCAATCTTGCGAATATCCGAGCCGAGAAAGGCCTTGTGATCGAAGTCGATCGGCGTAATGACGCTCAGCGCGGGCTGGTCGATCACATTGGTCGCATCATAGCTGCCGCCAAGTCCGACTTCGAGAATCAGTACATCAGCCGGCACTTCTGAGAAGGCGAGCAGGGCCGTGGCCGTCGTCGCTTCGAATTGTGTGATCTCCTGCCCCTTGATCGCGTCATGGGTTCGCTCCAGCCAGCCGATCAGACGCGCATCATCCACGATCTCACCGGCGAGCCGGATACGCTCGTTGAAACGCACGAGGTGCGGACTGGTAAACACATGAACGCTAAGGCCCGCTGCTTCCATCATGGCCCGCATGAAGGCGCAGGTGGACCCTTTGCCGTTGGTTCCGGCCACATGAATCACGGGCGGAAGCCTGTCTTGCGGCCGCCCAAGCGACTCAAGCGCGTTCAAGACGCGCCCGAGCGATAGTTCAATCGTGTCTGGATATAGCCCTCCGAACCGCCCCAGCGCCTCGGCCAGGGCCGAACTGTCACCGATCAAGCAGAGCTGCCCTTACTCTTGTTTGGGGTCTTGGCGGCATGCGTTTTGGGTGGCGTCAGAGAAACCGGCAGGCGATCTTCAGCGCGCCGCACATTTGGCATCAGCATCGACAGGACATTTGAGATCGTGTCCTTCAGCTTGCGCCGGTCGCAGACAATGTCCACCTGGCCCTTTTCGCGCAGGAATTCGGATCGCTGGAACCCTTTCGGCAGGCTTTCGCGAATGGTTTGTTCAATCACACGCGGGCCGGAAAAGGCGATCATTGCGCCAGGTTCGGCAATATGGATATCGCCAAGCATCGCATAAGATGCCGACACGCCGCCCGACGTCGGATCAGTCAGTAGCACAATATAAGGTAGTTTGGCTTCGGCCAGTTCATTGATCGCGAGCGTCGTGCGCGGCATCTGCATCAGGCTCAGCGTGCCCTCCTGCATGCGAGCGCCACCGGACGCCGTGCACACAACAAAGCCCGCCTTGCGGGCCAACGCCATCTGCGCAGCCGCTACAAAGCCTTCCCCTGCCGCCATGCCCAAGGATCCGCCCATAAAGGCAAAATCTTGAACCAGTACGACCGTGGGCACGCCGCCGATCTTTCCATAGGCCGCCACCATACAGTCTTCCTGGATGATCGGTGCGCCACCATTTTCGGACTCTTTCTTGTCCCGGGCCGCAATCTTGGCCTTCGCAGCCTTCAGGCGCGACGGATAAGGCTTGTCATCCTTGAATTTCAGGGGGTCATGCGGAACCGATGGCAGGGCCAAAGGCTCCCAGCGCTCATCATCGAACAGGAGGCGCAGGCGGGTGCGCGGGCTGATCCGCAAATGCGCGCCAGCTGGTGTGACATGCCAGTTTTCTTCCAGATCGGTCTTGTAGACGAGTTCGCCGGACAGAGGACATTTTACCCACAAATCGTCGGGCGTGTCCTTCTTCGCGAGCATGGTCTTCAGGCCCGGCGGGGTGACCTTGGTAATCCAGTTCATGCCAGAACCTCCTCGGCGGCAATCAACACTTAAGGCTTGGTGATCGTTCTGATCGCCGAGCTCAACTCCTTCGCCAACGCGCCCATTCCCCGCGGTGCACTGGCAAAATCCCCCGATTCGTAGGCCTTTTCTGCATGCTCCACGAAAGCGGAGCCTACGACAACCCCATCGGCAATTTTAGCCATTTCTGCAGCTTGAGCGCCAGTTTTGACGCCAAAACCCACACAGACCGGCAATCCTGAAACACGTTTGGCCATTTCAATGTTCCCGGCAATCGCCTGCGGATCCGCGCTGCCAGCGCCTGTAACGCCTGTCACAGCGACAAAATAGAGGAATCCGCTGGCGCCTTCGGCAACCTTTTTCATCCGGTTTTCATGAGTGGTGGGGGTCGCAAGCCGAATGACGGAAAGATCGTATGGCGCATAGGCCTCGCGCAGTTCGCCATCTTCTTCCGGCGGCAAATCTACCAGGATCGTTCCGTCGACACCGGCTGCATGAGCCGCCTTGGCGAACTCAGCATATCCCATGCGGAATACAGGATTGGCATATCCCATTATAATGACAGGCGTTGTCTGGTCCTCGGCGCGAAACCGGGTCGCCAGCGCCAGCGTATCAGCGAGCGTTGTTTTATTGGCGAGCGCTCGCAAGCCCGCCTTCTGAATGGATGCCCCATCGGCCATCGGATCGGTAAAAGGCGCGCCAAGCTCGATGATATCGGCGCCATTGTCGCGCAGCGCGCACATGGCAGCATAGCTCGTCTCAAGATTGGGGTCGCCGGCCATAAGGTAGGAAACCAGAACGGCGCGGGATTCGCCGCTTGCGCGGGCGAAGGTGTCTGTAATGCGGGAAGTTGGCATCAGGTGTCCGTATTCTCGTGAACCCATGCCTCATAAGGCGCATTCGCCTGAATGCAAGGCAATGCGACCATAGCGGGTACTTCATAGGGATGGTGCGTCAGGACGAGGGCTTCGATCCGATCCCAATTCGCTTTCGGCGCTTTCAGCCACAACACGAATTCGAAGGCCTGCTCCACCACACTCTTCCAGCGATAGGTGGACGAGACCGGCCCTTCGAGATTGGCGCAGGCAGCGAGACGGTGCTCTATGGCCGCGTCGCCAATTTCCTCGGCCACACGGCGAGACGGACAGGTAATGCGAATGAGAAGGAGGTCAGTCAATTTGCTCTCTCGACAAAAGAAAAGTGAAGACGCAGGGGAACATTTTCTAGCCGCCTCGTCCATCGGGATCGTGGCAAACGATGCAAATCTTGTTTCCATCGAGATCTCGGAAATATGCCCCGTAATAATTCGCGTGATATTGCGGGCGCAGGCACGGGGTACCCTCATCCTGAGCGCCGCGAGAGATGGCAATTGCGTGCGCCTCATCTACGCTGGGCCGGTCGGGTGCGAGCAGGGCGAGCATCTGGCCATTGCCCGGCTCGTGTCGCTGGTCATTGAACGGCCGCACCAAAGCGACCAGCGGGCGGTCATCGCCCGGACGCCGCCACATGATAAACGGATCAGACCGCTCGAATGGCACACGCGGATTCCCAAGCGCTTGCATGATCGGCTCGTAAAAGGCAGCTGCATTTTCCAGATCATTCGTGCCCAAGGTCACATGCGAGATCATCGGCCTCTTCCCTACATATCGACGCCGAGGGCCTTGGCGACCGAGAAAACGTCCTTGTCGCCGCGACCACACATATTCAGGATCATCAGCCCATCCTTGCCGAGTGCCTGAGCGACCTCACCTACGCGCGCGATGGCGTGTGAGGGCTCGAGCGCCGGAATAATTCCCTCAAGCCGCGTGCACAGCTGGAAAGCTGCAAGCGCCTCCTTATCCGTGCACGACAAGTATTCAGCGCGACCGGAATCTCTCAGGAAAGCGTGTTCTGGCCCGATGCCCGGATAGTCCAGTCCCGCCGAGATCGAATGCGCATCGATGATCTGGCCGTCATCGGTTTGAAGGAGATAGGTCTTGTTCCCATGCAAGATGCCCGGCTTGCCGCCATTCAGCGCGGCAGCGTGCTCGCCCGTCTCGATACCGTGCCCCGCAGCCTCGACACCGATCAGGCGAACGCCCTCATCTTCAAGGAAAGGGTGAAACAGGCCAATCGCGTTCGAACCACCGCCGATACAGGCCATGACCGCGTCGGGCAGACGCCCTTCCCGCTCAAGGATCTGGGCGCGAGCCTCCTTGCCGATAATGCTCTGGAAGTCGCGGACAAGCTCCGGATACGGATGGGGCCCCGCAGCCGTGCCAATGCAGTAGAAGGTGTCTTCGACATTGGTGACCCAGTCACGCAGTGCTTCATTCATTGCGTCTTTCAGGGTGCCTGTGCCGGAAGAGACCGGGACGATCTCTGCGCCGAGCAGTTTCATGCGGAAAACGTTCGGCTTCTGGCGCTCGACATCCGTTTCGCCCATGAAGACAACGCAATCCAGTCCGAAGCGCGCGCAGATTGTCGCCGTGGCAACACCATGCTGACCGGCGCCCGTTTCGGCGATGATGCGGGTCTTGCCCATACGCCTGGCGAGCAGGACCTGGCCGAGGCAATTATTGATCTTGTGCGCGCCCGTATGGTTCAGCTCATCGCGCTTGAAATAGATTTTCGCGCCATCGAAATGCTCGGTCAGCCGCTCCGCAAAATATAGAGGCGATGGACGCCCGACATAATGGGCCCACAAATCGTCCATTTCCGCCTTGAAAGCTGGATCTTCCTTGGCCTTGCGGTATTCGGCCTCAAGTTCGAGGATCAATGGCATCAATGTCTCGGCGACATAGCGCCCACCAAAGTCTCCAAAGCGGCCATTCGCATCTGGCCATTGATCCCATGTGTTCCGCAAATCCATCGTCCTGCTTTCCTTGCACTACCGGCCCGTATCTAGACCGAAGGACGTGCCAAGGAAAGCGCGACGATGCGCCCGGCCCCGTGACGCGTCAGCCCATGGGGGAATAGAAAAATTCCTCTCGAACGATCTTCCCGTCCTTGACCGTATACACGCCAACCTCCTTGGCTTGCATCCGCTCGCCGGACTCCTTGTTGGTGACATCCATGTCGAAGACGAGAGAAAATTGGTCATCCCCAAACAGGAACGGCCCCTCGGCGCTGACCTGGTGCACATCGTGCGCACCATACCACCAGTCGTGCTTGCCCTTGATGGCGTCGAGCCCCTGAGCTTCGCGGCCAGCATCGCCCATTGCAAGCGCTTCGACCGACACGCAGTCTTGTGCGTAAAGTGTCTCCAGCGCTTCGGCCTCGCGGCCAGAATTGCAGCATTTCGCCAACTTGCCAGCGACACTCGTCAGTTCTTCTGAAAACATGACACGTCCTCCCATTGCCAATAGGAGCTATATTAGCACAGAACAAAAACAGAACAATCAGTTTGTTATGAATTTTTTGAGGCGTCGATGAATGTTTTTACCAGTACCCGGTCCTTCAGGCCGCGAACACTCTCTACGCCTGAAGAGACATCCACTGCTGGCGCACCGGTCAGACGCACGGCATCGGAGACATTGTCCGGTGTCAGCCCCCCAGCAAGAATCCAGGGTGCCGGTCTCTGCCAGCCTTTCAGCAAATTCCAGTCAAATGACAATCCGTGCCCGCCTGTCTGATCAGCGCCCTTAGGCGGTTTCGCGTCCACCAGAAGCCGATCGGCTGCCGTGTAGGCCTCAGCCCACTTCAGATCGTCTGAATCGGCAATTCCCACGGCTTTCCAGATCTCCAGACGCGTCCGCGCCTTGACTTCGGCGACGCGCTCAGGGGATTCCGAACCGTGCAGTTGCAATATCGGAAACCCCAGCGCCACGATCCGGTCGATCTGCGCGTCGTCCGGGTCAACCAGCAAGGCCACCGGCGTGGCGGACCCCACCTGCATCAAAAGGTTGGCCGCCGCTGCTTCCGTTACGTGCCGCGGGCTGGCCTCGGCAAACACGAACCCAATCCAGTCTGCCCCGGCTTGCGCGGTATAGCGCACGAGGTCGGGATCGGTCAGGCCGCAGATTTTTACGAGTGTCATGCCGCAGGCGTTACGCTAACGGCCTTGCGTCCGTCAATTCAGGGGCTGACGGGACGCGTATTTTCCTTGAGGACCGCCGCAAAGAAAATCTTGCCTGAATCTTTCGGACCAATCTCACGATTGAAGGTCCAGCGCATATGCGTGATCTCTTCCGGCATGGACACGCTCACCGGCTGGACCTCATCGAGACCGGATTCCGCGATCAGTTTTTCACGCGGCACGTATGTCGCCCCGCCGTCCATGGAGAAATCAACAGAGGCCTGATCATATTCGGCCATGGCAGAATCTTCGAGCAGGCTCACTTCTGCCGGCACTGGCAAGGTCAGAACAGCGTCCCTTGCCGGGGCTTCGCTCGGGTTTGAATATGTCACGGAATAAAACAACTGCTCGCCCGGCTTCACTTCCTCAGCAGGCAGCAGCTCCATTTCCAATCCGCCTTCTTCGTCTTCGATGACGATCACACGTTCGACCTGTTGCTCGACGATGAGTTCCTGGGCGAGCGCCGGAAGTCCGATGAGGAGGGTTCCGGCAAGAGTGGCAGCTGCGCGTATCAGCATGGCGTTAATCCTTGGCAGGGACGGTTAGAGGTTCAGCGTCAAGAATTGCGACAATTAGTTAACATTCGCTCAAAATCCATAAAGCATTTGCAGAGTTTCCAGTCAGACATTGCCAGATCGTCAACACGCGCCTTGGTGTCGCCACAGAGGCGCCAATTCGCGGACACCGATGTTGCACACCGACACCATTTCCCGGGGAGCTGACAAACCCTCGGCATAGGGATCGCCTAGTCATGGTGAACCACGCATTCTCAGGATCAGGACTCATCCCATGCTGAATAGAAAGTTGAAAACCCTCCTCGCTATCGGCCTCGTATCCAGCGCAGCCGCATTCGGGCCGATCGCTTCTGCCCAGGCCCCGCGCGAAAATCCGCAAAGCGCTGCCGACCATCATGGCATCCGCTATGTAAAGGCAAGCGCTGTGAATGTGCGCGGTGGGCCGGGCACGCACAACTCAGTCCTGACGGTCCTGAACCTTGGCGCCGAAGTGAGCATTTATCTGGTACAGGGCGACTGGGCACGCATTTCTGCACCGAACAAGCCTGAACAATGGATCTATACGCCATTGCTTCAGGACTCCAAGCCAACTTCCCCAAGCCCGAAACACGCGGCCAAGGTCGCCGCGCCAGCCACGCCGAAGGCCCAGCCTGTTGCGTCAAAGAACGCTGCTGCGCCGCCAACTCAAAAACAACAACCGCAATCGAAAAAACAGGGCGACGCACCTCACACTCAACCGGACACCCGGAAAGATCCTGCGCCCGCAAAGCCGAACTAATCCAAGAAACATATCCTGTTTTGCGGCTCGCGCCACGTGCGCGGGCTGCAGCACCATTCACAGCTTCACGGCAACGCCTTGCCGTGAAAAAAGTCTTGTGATGCAGAAGTTTGCTGGCGGTGAGACAGGGATTCGAACCCTGGAGACTATTGCTAGCCTACACACTTTCCAGGCGTGCGCCTTCGACCACTCGGCCACCT
>MRWG01000178.1_pt1 | contig 107885 bp, 109 predicted proteins | sample 1013341 | NCBI WGS metagenome assembly MRWG01 (sample SAMN06117577, study PRJNA244670) | biofilm metagenome | biome: Water; feature: Cathode Biofilm; material: Biofilm; isolation source: microbial consortium enriched at the cathode of a solar microbial fuel cell | place: USA: District of Columbia...
CGCCCGAGTTCGCGCCGAGCTGGCCGGCGCCGCGGATGGTCGTGTTCGCGCCGATCGTCGTGAGCGTGTTGTTGTTCACGATCCGGTTGTTCGCGTGATCGCTCATCAGGATCGTGCCGTTACCGGTAATCGACTGTGACCCCGAGAACGTCAGATCGGTAAGACCGCCGCTTGAATTCAGCTTCCAGGTGACGTTTTGCAGGTCGAGGTCGTTCGTGATCGAGACGCCCTGGCCATTGAATTGTTCGACCGTACCGTTCCCCGTGACGTTATCCTGAAAACTCACGCCGTTGAATGATGACGCCCGCGCATCGATGAAGCCGTTGCCGACCGTCGTCACGATACCGCCGATCACGGTTGCGTTTTCGATCAGCACCTTGCCGCCGCTCGCGGCGTTGATCTCACCCGCGTCACCGCCAATAAAATTCGTGAATGTACCGCCCCGCAGGACGAGACCCGCCGCGCTCGCGCCGGACATGAGGCCGCTGTTCGCGACCCCGAGCGCGTTCGGGTCGATCACGAGCGTGTTCGCTGCATTCGCGACGATCTGACCCTCGTTGATCAACCCGCCCGTGTTCGCGAGGATCTGACCCGCGCCGCTGATCCGGTGCTTCGCACCCTGCGTAACCACGGTGTTGTTCGTCGTGATCCGGTTGTTCGTATTGTCGGACAGGCGCAATTCACCGGTCACGCCGGGGGCCGTGGCGTTAATCGTTTGCGCGCCGACGAGGGACAGATCCGTGATTGCGCCGCCGGAGTTCAGCGAGAAGACGCCGTTATTCACGAATCCGCCGCCGGTGATCGTGAACACGCGCCCGTTCGTCACATGGATTTCATCGGCTGCGAAACCGCCGTTGTTCGCGCCGATAAAGACGGAACCGACGGACGGATTGCCATTGAAACCGACCGCGGGCGAGACCTCGATAAACTGCGTCAGATTCGCATCGTTGAGGATGACGTCATCACCGGCCGCGGGAATCCCGACCGGTATCCAGAATCCCGCATCGGCCCAGTGTCCGACCCCGGCGATCCAGGTGACAGGCGCCGCGTTCGATTCGGCGCAGATTACGGTGGTGGCAACGAGGAGTACTGCAGTGACATTTTTGCGCATAATGTTTTCTGCCGGTTCGGTGGTTTGATTTCGGGCTTATGCCGGTCCGGATCGATACATCCTGACCTGGCGATGGCGGCACCCGTCCATGCGCACTGCACCACATCGAGGCGACCAGTCTACGTGAACGCGCCACGGCCAACTGTGACAAATTACCTCCGGGGCGGAGGCGGGAATTGCGCGATTACCCGCGCTACGGCGCGATTTCCATAATCGCCTCGATTTCGACCGCAACCCCGATGGGCATCGTCGTTGCCCCGACCGCAACCCGGGCGTGCGCACCGCGTTCGCCGAAAATATCGAGAAACAGCTCCGATGCGCCGTTCACGACGGCCGCGACTTCCGTCACTTCCGGTGCGCAATTGACGAAACCGGAGACTTTCGCGATCTGCCTGATCCGATCGAGATCGCCGTCGAGCGCCGCGGACGCCTGTGCGAGCACGTTCAGCGCGCTCAGACGCGCCGCCTCGCGACCTTCCTCAATCGAGAAGTCCAGCCCCACCTTGCCGATGTAGCGTACATCGCCTTCCCACTGCGGGATCATGCCGGAGATGTACAACGTATTGCCGATCATCGACCAGCCCTTGATCTTCGCGACCCGCGGCTGTTGCGCCCGCGGAATCGTAATGTTCAGTTCTTCGAGTCTTGCCTTGATATTTCCGGACATTGTCGTGCTCCCGCTGCGGTATTCATCGTCGAACGGGGATTGTCGCAGAGACTTCCGGCCGACGCAGGCGCGGCGCGCCGGGCCCCGTTACAAATCAATACACAGCGTTACCGATTGCGCGCGCGCAATTCAGGATTCGTTCACCCCGCGAAACCTACTCTGGCCCCGTACCCGACACACGACGTCGACCTCGACGGATGCGGTGCGGGATAACGCACAAGGAGACTGACATGCAACGCAAACAAACGACGAAGAAGTTCACGCTCGCGACGCTCGGTATCGGCGCGGCCCTCGTGTTCGGCGCGGGGCCCGCGCTGGCAGACGGCGGTCATCATGGCCATCGCTATGATTCACATCGTGACTGCCACGATGCGCGCCGTTACCACAAACGCAGCAAGGCGCGTGCGCACCACGATAACCGGCACTCGTATCACCGTCGGCAATCGTATCGGCCCGTGGTCTATCAGCCTGCGTACGTCGCACCGGTCTATACGAACGTGGCGCCGGTGTATGTACAGCCGCGGATTAACTACGCCCGCAGCGGTTATGCGCACACGCCAAACTTCGGCAGCGCCGTTGGCGGCGCGCTCGGCGGTTTTGCCGGCTCGAAGATCGGCAGCGGCTCGGGACAACTCGCGGCGACGGCAGCCGGTGCCGTGATTGGTTATACGCTCGGCGGAAACCTCGCTGCCGGTTACTGAACAGGTGTGTGTAAATCCGGGACACCGTGGCTTAGGGACCGGAACCACTGTGTAAACCCCGTCCCTGTCCCTTCCCCTCGATTTGCGGGGAAGGGACCCCGGTCCATCAAGGCCAGTGGTGCATAACCCGGAGCCCGTATTTCAGCCGCTGCCCGCGATCCGTGTTCCGCGGATCGCCGTGTGATCGCACCGGCGCGCGGATGCCGATTATCGGCGCGCCGGTGTCTCGCCGATGATTTAAGTCGACCGCTGCGCTTACACTAGACGGCAAATGTAACGGAGCGCGGCCTTGCCAGACGACAAGCGGATTTTTTTCGACGATATCAAGCCCGGTGACGTATCCACGCACGGTCCTTACCGGGTCGAGCGCGAGGAACTGCTCGCGTTCAACCGCAAGTGGGATCCGTTGCCGATTCATCTCGACGACGCCGCGGCGCGCAGCAAGGGGCACCGATCGATCACGGCTTCGGGGCAATATACGCTGTGCGTCAAACAGGTTTTCGTGAACGAGGCGGCGTGGGGCGATGCCGTCATCGGGGCCCTCGGTTTCGACGAAGTCCGCTTTCCGCATCCGGTGTACGTCGGCGACGAATTGTTCGCGCGTATCGAATGCACTGCGACGCGAGCGTCACGCAGCAAACCCGATCGCGGCATCGTCACGCTGAATTTCCGACTCTACAATGCGGACGACGTGACGGTGCTGACCTATATCGATACGGTCATGTTCGCGCGCCGGCCGCAATAAGCGCAGCGATAACGATAACGAGGGATACATGCAGGAATTAGCAGGAAAGGTCGCCGTCGTCACCGGCGCCGGGAGCGGTATTGGTCTTGGCATGGCGCGCGCATTCGCGGCCGGGAGCATGCGGCTCTTACTCGCCGATATCGAATCGGACGCGCTTGCGGCCGCGGCGACGGAACTCGGCGCCGGCGGCGCGGAAGTCATTACCGTCGCAACGGATGTTGCCGATCCGGCAGCGGTCGAGACCCTGGCCGAGCGCGCGTATTCCGCGTTCGGTGCCGTCAACGTGCTGTGTAACAACGCCGGGGTGATCGAGAACAACCGCCCGACGTGGGAGTACTCGCTCGCGGACTGGAACTGGGTGCTCGGGATCAACCTGATGGGGGTCGTGCACGGGATCCGCGCGTTCGTACCGCGCATGCTCGATGGCGGCGAAGCCGGACATATCGTGAACACGGCGTCGTTCGGTGGTCTCATCAGCGGGTCGGCGACGCCGATTTATATCGCGAGCAAACACGCGGTGGTCGCGCTGTCCGAAAACCTGTACCACGACTTCGTCAGCCGCGGGGCGCCTCTCGGCGTATCCGCGCTGTGTCCCGGTTGGGTGCGTACGGCGATCGTCGAGTCGGATCGCAATCGCACGGATGCGCCGGCACTCGATGAAAAGCTTGCGCGTACGCGGCAGCGTTTTCAGCAGGGTATCGATTCCGGGATCGAACCGGATGCCGTCGGACGCATGGTGGTCGATGCGATCACGGCGGGACGCTTTTATATCCACACGCATCCCGAGTGGCTCGACGTCGTGCGCGAACGCTGTGACGCCGTGATCGAGGGCACCCGGCCGCCACGCAGCCTGATCCCGAACCCGAAACGATGAACTGGATCCTGCATCACTACGATTTTTCGAACTACTCGGAGAAAGTCCGCCTCATCCTCGGCTTGAAGGGCGCGACGTGGGATTCGGTCGAGATCCCGGCGACGCTGCCGAAACCGGATTATCTGCCGCTGACGGGCGGTTACCGCCGCACCCCGTCGCTGCAGATCGGCGCGGATGTCTACTGCGATACGCGTTACATCGCGGAAATCATCGAGCAACTCGCGCCGGAACCGACGATCTATCCCGGCGGGCCACCGGCGCGGATCCTCGCCCGCGCCGTCGGCGACTGGGCCGAAGCACGGATCATGTGGCCGGCGGCGCTGTACATTACCGGTATCAACGCGGAAAAATTCCCGGATTCGTTTCACGCCGATCGTGCCGTGCTGCACCGCAAACCGCAGCCGACGGTGGCCCAGGTGAAGGCTTCGGCGGCGAAATATCTCGCGCAGCTGCGCTCGGAACTGCACGGCATCGAGGCTCTGCTGGGTGACCGGCGCGATTACGTTCTCGGCGCTACCCCGGGCCTCGCCGACGCCGCGCTGTACAACGTGCCGTGGTTTCTCGACACGATCAATCCCGGACATTCGTTGCTCGACGACATGCCGCTGACCCGCGCCTGGATGGCGCGCGTGGCCGCGATCGGGCACGGCCGGCGGCATGCCGTCGACTCGACGGTCGCGTTCGAACGCGCGAATTCCGCGACCCCGGCAGCGATTACGCCACCCGCGCAGGCGATCCCGGAGCAGATCGAAACAGGCGAGAACGTGTCCGTTTCCCCGCTCGAGGAGCGCTCGCCGGCGCTCGGCACACTCGTGACGGCGGACGATGAGCGCATCGTGATCCGGGTGAGCAATGAGCGCGTTCGCTGCGTCCATGTGCACTTTCCGCGTTCCGGTTACCGGCTGTCGCGTGCGCGCACCTGATGCGCCCCGCACCCTGGCGATTCGCACCGCCACGCGCGGCGGGTGTACGTCCGGGCGGTCGGGCAGCGCGCCGGTCGCGCTATACTCTGGCGCCCCCCAGTCGGAGTAATCGGACATGTCCGCAGTTTCCCCGCACCTGAAATCCCTCGCCGAGCTGCCGGGTCCGCGACGCCTGCCGCTGCTCGGCAATCTGCACGAAGTCGAGATCGAGAAATTCCACCTGCACCTCGAGCGCTGGTGCGACGAATTCGGTCCGATATTCAGCATCAAGATGGGGCCGCGCGAAATCGTGTGCGTGGCCGATCCGGCGCCGATCAATGCGATGTTGCGCGATCGTCCCGATACGTACCGCCGCCGCCGCTCGTTCGAGACGATCATCTCGGAAATGGGTTTCAACGGCGTGTTCAGCTCGGAAGGTGACGACTGGCGACGCCAGCGCAAGCAGGTGGCGCTCGCGCTGAACACGGCACACCTGCACAAGTTCACGCCGAAACTGCTCGACACGACCGAGCGTCTGCGGCGGCGCTGGGAGCTTGCTGCCGACGCCGGGAAGAGCGTCGATCTGTGCCGCGACGTCATGCGCTATACGGTCGATATCACCACCCAGCTCGCTTTCGGCGTGAACGTAAACACGCTCGAAACGGATGGCCCGGTGATCCAGCAGCAGCTCGACAAGGTCTTCCCCATGCTCGGGCGGCGGATCAATGCGCCGTTTCCGTACTGGCGCTATATTCGCCTGCGGCGCGACCGTGAACTCGACGAGGCGCTCGCGAATATTCGTGTCACGGTCGATGGTTTCATCGCCGATTGCCGCCGGCGCATGGCCGATAATCCGGAGCTGTTCGCGGCGCCCGGAAATTTTCTCGAAGCGATCATCGCCGCCCAGGCCACCCCGGATGGTGCGGAGTTCACCGACGAGGACATTTACGCGAACGTGCTGACCCTGTTGCTCGCGGGTGAAGATACGACCGCGAATACGATCGCCTGGGCGGGCAAGTATTTCATCGACTACCCCGAGTATTTCGCGCGTGCGCGCGCCGAAGCCGATGCCGTACTGGCACCCGCCCGATCGGCAACGGAATATGGGCAACTCGGCAAGCTGCCGTTCATCGAAGCGTTCGCGAACGAGACGATGCGCTTGAAGCCAATCGCGCCACTGAACGGCCTCGAGACGAACGAAGGCGTTGAACTGCTCGGCTACTACCTGCCGCCGAACACGCCGGTGCTCGCGCTCACCCGGCACGCCGCGATCAATCCCGACAACTTCGGTGAGCCGGAAAAGTTCAACCCGGATCGCTGGCTGCAGCCCGGGTCGAGCGAAGCCTGCCCGCACAACACCCAGGCGTTTTTGCCGTTTGGCACCGGTCCGCGGTTTTGTCCCGGTCGCAACCTCGCGCTCGCGGAGATCAAGATCGTGCTCGCGATGCTGTGCCGTAATTTCAATATCGCGCTGAGTGATCCGACCCGGGCGGTCGTCGAGAAGCTGTCGTTCACGATGCTGCCCGACAATCTGTTCGTGACATTCTCGCGGCGTGAACCGCCGCTTTGATCGTCCGGACTTGTATTTCCGGGAAGCGATGAAGGATATTTTTCTTGTCCGGCACGGTGAGGCGCGCGTTCCCTGGTCCTCGGGTCAGGACGCCGGGCTCAGCGAACGCGGCCATGAACAGGCGGCAGCCGTGGCGGCGCAGTTGTCGTCGCTTGGCGCGCACGGGTTGATTTCCAGTCCTTTATTGCGCGCACGCGAAACGGCGCTGCCGCTTTGCCGTGCGCAGAGTCGTCAGCCGCAACTCGATGCACGCTTCAGCGAGGTCCCGATCGCGAATGACGTCGCGCGCCGCAAGGCGTGGCTGACGGACGTGGTGGAGGGTACCTGGGATGACGTCGATGCGTGCATCGTCGACTGGCGCGAGGCGGCGTGGGCGGCGCTCGCTGAACTGCCGCAGAGCACGATCATTTTCACGCATTTCATGCTCATCAATGCGCTCGTGACGCGCGCGACGAACGATCCGCGTCTCGTCAGCTTTGAACCGGATTACGCGTCCGTGACGAAGCTCACGCTCGATGTCGCCGGTTGCTGCACGCTCGTCACCCCGGGGCGCGCGAGCAGCTGAACCGCGCCTGCGCGGCGCGGACCGGCACTACCGCTGGCGGTGTTGCGGCTGCAGATCCCAGTCCGGCAGACCGTCGTCCGGCTGTACGCCGAGCGTATTCAGCGCCATCGACACGAGGTTGTACTGGCCGACCGTAAACACGAGGTCCATCAGTTGCTGCTTGTCGAGGTGCTGTTCGAGCGCGGACCAGGTCGCATCACTGATATGACAGTCGGCGTGCAGTTCGTCCGTGGCCTGCATCAGCAGCCGATCGAGTTCGGGGATCCCCGGGGTGTCCGGGCCTGATTTCGTCGTCAGGATCTCGGCGTCACTCATACCCGCCTTGCGCGCCACCTGCACGTGCTGGCCCCACTCGTAACCGGCTTTGCACAAATAACCGATGCGCAGGATCACGAGTTCACGTTCGCGCAAACCCAGCGTCGATTTGAACAGCACGTGATTCGCGAACACGAGCCAGCGGCGCATCAGATCGGGATGGTGCGTCAGCGTTTTGAAGATGTTGTAATCGGCCCCGTCCCGCACGAACGGTGCCATGATCGCCTTGACGTCGTCGTCCCAGGCGTCAGCCTCCTGCGGTTCGAGCCGCGCCTTGTCCAGCCGCATGTCGTGTTTCTCCGCCGCGCAGGCTTATGGCATCTCGCTTTCGTTGACGTCGATTTTGATCTGCGTCCACTTCAGTTCGATGCTTTCCTTCGACCCGCCGACCCCGAGCTTGTAGTTGCCGAGATCGAGTTCCTCGGGCTTGCGTCCGAGCAGTTGGGTTACCCCGTGTGCTGCTTCAAACGGTTCGAGCATACGCGGTTGCCAGCGACCAAAGACCTTTTCGTTGTCCGCATATTCTTCCGTCATACCGGTACGCACGAACGGCAGCATGACACAGCACGCGTTGACCATGTCGGCGGAGCGGCCGAGATTGACGCGCAGGACTTCCGGCAGACGCAGCACGGCCCAGTTCGCCACGACGTATCCCGGGACGGCAACCCCGGGCTCGATCGCCTGCATCGAGGAGATATAGATCAGCTGCAGCGGTTGTTTGTGGTACACCGCCTCGCCGGCCCACAGGTGGCTCATGGCGAGAAAGCCGTCGATCTTCGTGTTCAGGACGAGGCTCGATTCACTCAGATTGCTGATGAAATCCTGACGCACGCGTGCACGCCGTTCGGCGCGGCTTTCGTTTTCGATTTCCGGCAGCGCGCGGCCGAAGCGATAGCCGGCCTCGGTGAGCCCGGAATTACACACGATGATATCCGGACCCTTGCCGCCCATTTCCTCGATGACGTAACTGCGCGAGGCCCACAGGTCGCGACTGTTCGTCACATCGGCCTGCAGCGCGAACGCTTTCACGCCCTGCGCCTGGATCGCCGCGACGAGGTCGAAACCGTCGCGGTAGCTGCTGTGGAAATGGACGCCGATGACTTCGGCGCCGTTCGCGGCCGCGGCCAGCGCCAGCGCCTGTCCGATGCCGCCGTCCTTGCCCGAGCCCGTGATCAGGACGCGCTTGCCGGCGAACGTCGCGCCGTCTTTTTCAGGAAATTTGAATTGTTCGTAGTTTGCTGTGTAGGCCATCCCAATCGCTCCTCAAGATTCAAACCGCGTTTCGTCAGCGTGGTTGCGGCACGTTTTTATTGTCGAGATCCGACGCACATAAAGCAAACGTTTCCGTGGTATTGCGGCGCCAAAGGCGGCGATCGGATTCAATTGGACGCGGTCGCGGTCGCGGTCGCGGTCGCGGTCGCGGTAGCGAGTGCGGGGTAAGTTGGCTGATCGATCGCGAGCTGATTGATCACGCTCGCGCGCAGGTGCTCGCGCAAACCCGGATGGTCGAGCGCGATGCTGCCGTCGCGCAGGCCCGCGGTGAGTTGCCAGCGTAATGCATCCAGGCTGCCCGTACCACCGAGCAGGGCCGTGAGCCGCGCCCGCTCCGCTTCCCGGTGCGCCGGACCGAGCGCGAGATCGCGTTTGACGATCGCGAGTGAATTCGCCGCGACGCGGGTGAAAAAGCGGGTGCGCCCGTGGGTCGCGGCCGCGGCGTCTTCGCGCAGAAACGCCGCGACGCTGTCGAGCAGTTCGTCGCTGCGGGGCAGCGCGGAATCCGCTTCGTCCGCGGCCGCGACGAGCGCGACCGGCCCCGGGATCAGCAGGTTCACGCAATCCGCCTGGCATTCCGATGAACGCCGTCCGATCGCTGGCCGCTCGACGCTGCGATCGGGTCCGCGGCGAAACTGGTCCGCCATGTAAAGGCAGCCGACCGCCCACCAGAACGATCCGAAGACCTGCCAGAAACGCAGGTGTTCGGGGGCGATGTCGCGACCGCCGGCGGCGGCGTAGCCCGCGAGCAGATCGTCGATGTGGCCGAACCCGCCGACCGCGAGTTCGTCGCGGCCGAAGCGCCACGAATGCGTGCACAGCCAGCCGAGATCGCGCACCGGGTCGCCAATATGGGCAATCTCCCAGTCGAGTACGGCGATCACGCCGCTCGCATCGATCATGAGATTGCCGTTACGAAAATCGTTGTGAACGAGCGTCAGCGCGGGTGTCTCCGGCAAATTCTCGAGCAGCCAGCGCGCGGTGTAGTCGATCATCGGTTGCGCGGTATCGAGCGCGCGGTAACGCGACCAGGTTTGTTCGACCTCCTCGCGCGGGGTCAGGGTCGGCAGCGCGTTGGCGAGCCCGCCGGCCTCGATGTCGAGCGCATGGATACGGGCGAGTATTTCGCCGCACTGGCGTGCGAGCCGCGGACGCACCGTGGCGAATTCCGCCGCGCCCACGATGCGGTGGCCGAGGGTTTCCCCGTCGAGCCAGGCCATGACGAAGCCGTCGCCGAGCCCGTCGGTTGGCGACAGTACGTAATGAATCGCCGGTGCCGGCACCCCCGCCGCGCGCGCCAGCTCGAACAGACGTGCTTCCGTTGCCAGCCCGACATTCAGCTCCGACAGTGCGTCGTCGGAGCCGCCGGCGGTCCGTCGCAACGCGAGTTTGCGTTCGCCGGTCGCGCCGCGCACGACGAGCCGGTAGGTTTCCTGGTTTGCGCCGCCGGACAGGCGTTCGCAGGAGACGAGCGCCGCGCAGTCGTCGAGACGGGCGCGGAGCACCTCGCCGAGGCGCTGCTCGAACGGCTCGCTCACACACAAACTCCCGCCGTGTTCACTCGACGACGCCCTTCGGTGCGCGCTGGTTCATGAACCCGAACAGGTAGCCGGCCACGCGTCGCATCTGGATTTCCTCGGCGCCTTCGGTGATCCGGTAACGCCGGTGATGCCGGTAAATGTGCTCGAACGGTTTGTGGCGCGAATAGCCGAGCCCGCCGTGCACCTGCATCGCGCGATCGGCGGCCTCGCAACACAGCCGATTCGACCAGTAATTGCACATCGATACCTTGTCCGACACGGAGAACGCGCCGTACTTGTCCATTTGCCATGCGGTCTTGTAGATCAGCGCGCGCATCATTTCGCATTGCGTTTGCAGTTCGACGAGCGGGAACTGGATCGCCTGGTTCGTCGCCAGCGGTTTGCCGAACGGCGCGCGCTTTTTCGCGTAAGCGACGGACTCGTTGATGCAGAACTGGGCCGCGCCGAGGCTCGCGGCGGCCTGGCGGATCCGGTTCTCATTGAAAAAGTGCTGCACGACCTGCAGCCCGCGGCCTTCCTCGCCGAGGATGTCGTCATGCGTGACACGCACGTCCGTCAGCGATACGCGGCCGTGGTCCGTCGGCATATTGAACGTCCACAGCATTTCTTCGACCTTGAAACCCCGGGCGGCCGCGGGCACGAGGAATGCCGTGATGCCGTTACCGTCACCCGCCTTACCGCTCGTACGCGCGAAGATCAGATCGTGAGTCGCGGCATGGATGCCGGTATTCCAGGTTTTCTCGCCGTTGATCACCCATTCGTCACCGTCGCGTACGGCGCTCGTCTCCATGTGCGTCGCATCGGATCCGTGTTCCGGCTCCGTGATGCCGAACGCGAAGCCGGCGGTGCCGTTCGCGAGCTTGTCCACCCATTCGGCTTTCTGGCGCTCACTGCCGTAGTGCAGCATCAGTAACAGGCTGATGTTGTTGCCGACGATCGAATGCTCGTTTTGCAGGTCGTTGTGCAGGCCGAGGCCTTTCATCGCGAAGTGCTCGCGGATCACCGCCATGCCGAGATTCGTCCCGTCGCGTCCGCCGTATTCCTTCGGCGCGGGATAGCGGTAATGGCCCGCCGCATCCGCGCGCCGCACGGCTTCGGCGAGCAGCGCTTCCCATTCGGCGCTCGGCAGGCCGCCGCGGTCCCAGTCCGTGCGCGCGTCTTCGCGCCGGTGATCGAAAAAGCGGATGTTGTCGTCGGCTTCTTCGAGCGGTTTGATTTCCGCTGCGATGAATGCGTCGAGTTCTTGCAGATAATCCGTCAGTTCTTGCGGCAGTTCAAAATCCATCGCTCGTTCCTGTGCTGTTGCGCTCGCGCTTCCGGCTCATCCGGTATGCGACCCCGGTGGCTATGGTAACCGGCGCATCGCGCCACGGCAGTGTTCAGCGATGGCCCAATGCCGCCATGACCTCACGCCAGCCCTGTGTCGCGGGCGCGCCGGCGGCTGCGAACACGTTGTCCAGCAGGGCCATCTGGGTGCCCGTGAGACGTCGTTCGAGGCGACGTCCGCTCGCGGTGAGGCGCAGTTGTTTCACCCGGCGGTCATGCGCGGACGGTTCGTTCGAGACGAGGTCGAGGCGTACGAGTTGTCGCAACGGGCCGTGCAGGGCCTGCTTCGTCACGTCGAGAATCGCGAGCAGTTCGCTCACCGACACCGCATCGTTGCGGCCGATGAAATACAGGATCCGGTGGTGCACCCGGTTCAGACCACGCTCGGCGAGGATCCGATCGGGCCCGGCGGTGAATTCGCGATAAGCAAAATACAGCAGCTCGATTGCCTCGCGCAGGCGGGCTTCATCATTTACGTCAGGCATATTGACATATTAAGCCGGGGCGAATACCGTGTCGATAAGTCAACACTATTGACCATAATCAGATGAGCCATACCCGAGTTCCCTTGTCCGCCCGTGTTGCCGATCTGCGGGCTTCACCCATCCGCGACATCCTCGCCGTGATCGATCGACCGGGCATGGTGTCGTTCGCCGGCGGCCTGCCCGCCGCGGACACGTTTCCGCCATTCGGCACCATCCCGCCGCCGCGCGACATGCTGCAGTACGGCCCGAGCGAGGGTGAGCCGGCCCTGCGTGAGCGGATCGCCGAAGAGCTGCGCGGCCGCGGACTGCGGTGCGATGCGGAGCAGGTGATCGTCCTGTCGGGTTCGCAGCAGGGTATCGATCTCGTCGCGAAACTGTTTATCGACCCGGGCACGCCCGTCGCGGTCGAGTCGCCGACCTACCTCGCGGCGCTGCAGGTGTTCCGGTTTTTCGGTGCCGATCTGCGCGCATTCGAGGTCGGGAGCGACCCGGCGCTCGCGACGCGGGTCGGCGGCGCGGCCTTCGCGTACGTGATTCCGAATTTCCAGAATCCGAGCGGTCGTTGCTACAGCCCGGCGGAACGCGAGGCCGTGGCCGCGGCCTGCGATCGCAGTGGTACGCCATTGTTCGAGGATGATCCGTATCGGGATCTGGCGTATGACCCGTGCGACACCTCGCCGATCGCGGCGCGGCTCGAGCGCGCGTCGTGGGTCTACCAGGGTTCGTTTTCGAAATCCTTCGCCCCGGGTCTGCGGCTCGGGTATCTCGCGTGCTCGCGGGATTTACTGCCGTATCTCGTGCGACTGAAGCAGGCCGCGGATTTGCACAGCAACCGGATCAGTCAATGGTGGGTATTGCAGCAGCTCACTGATCCCGGGCGCGAGGCGCGGCTCGCGCACCTCGTTGCGCGCTATCGCGAGCGCCGCGACGCCTTTGCGGACTCGTTACGCCGCCATTTCCACGGGCTCGCCGGGTGGGCGTTGCCGCCGGGCGGTTTGTTCTTCTGGCTTATGCTCGACCCCGATCTCGCGCTCGACACGCAGGCGCTGCTCGCGCCGGCGATCGAGCGCGGGGTTGTGTTCATGCCCGGCGAGCCGTTCTATCCCGAGCCGCAGGCCTGCGCGAATGCGATGCGTCTGAACTTCTCGCACGCCGAGCCCGCGGCCGCGGACCGCGGACTCGCCACACTCGCGGCGCTGTTGCGCGAAACCGCGGCGCACCGAAGCGCGGCGCTGGCGGTGTGATCAGCGCGCCGTGACAACCTCGCTCGCGATCAGCGCCTGAATCCGCTCGTCGTCGTAACCGAGTTCATCGAGTACTTCCCGCGAATGCTCGCCGACCCGCGGTGCGGTGCGACGCAAGCCTCGTGCGTGTTGCGTCAGTGTGAACGGCAGGCCCATGATTTGAAATTCGCCGTAGTCCGGGTCCTGCCCTTCCTCGAGCACGCCGAGTGCCTGCACCTGGCCGTCTTCCCATAAGGACTCGAGATCGTTCACGCGCGAATACGGCACCCCGAACTCGTCGAGCCGGGCCATCAGCGGTTCCGTCTCGAGCACGGCGAGCGCGTCGAAAATTGCTTTCAGGCACGCTTCCCGATGCGTTACGCGGGTGGCGTTATCGCGGAATCGCGGATCGCCGATCATGTCCTCGCGTCCGATCGCCTTGCACAGCCGTTCGAACAGGTTCTGGTTCCCGCTGGCGATAAAGATGAAGCTGTCTTTCGTCGGGTACGCCTGATAGGGCACGACCTGCGGGTGGGCGGTGCCGAGCCGTTCCGGCAGGTATCCGTGTTGCAGGTAATTGGACACCGTATTGCTCATGAGCCCGAGCGCGGTGCCGAGCAGCGAGGTTTCGGCCTTGCCGCCGGCGTGCGTGAATTCGCGCCGGAACAGCGCCGTCACGGTGGCCAGCGCGGCCATGACCCCGGTGCCCATGTCGAGAAACGAAACACCGCAACGTACCGGCATACCGCCGGGTTCGCCGGTGATTGCCATCACCCCGCTGTAGGCCTGCAGCAGCGCTTCGTAGCCGAGGCCCTTGGCCCGCGGACCCTGGCGGCCGAACGCGGACACGGACGTATAAACGAGTCCCGGGTTCAGACCTTTGAGATCGTCGTAGCCGAGACCGAAGCGTTCCATGTCGCCGGTTTTGAAGTTCTCCACGAGCACGTCGGCTTCGCGCGCGAGGTCCTTGACGATTTCGACGCCCTCGGGCTTTTTCAGGTCGATCGCGATGCTGCGTTTATTCGCGTTGAGGCCGAGAAACGAGCTGCCCATGTCACCGGAGTGCGGCGGCCACATGCGGCCCTCGTCTCCGACCTGGTTCTCGACCTTGATGACGTCGGCGCCGAGCAGCGACAGCAGTTCGCAGCAATACGGTCCCGCGAGTACGCGGGAGCAATCGATAACCTTGATGCCGTCGAGCGGCGCTTTTACATCTGACATAGGGATAACAACCAGGGGTTTAATATTCGGGCCGTGCACCGGCGCACAGGCGGCGTCTCGCGGCAGGCGGTGTGCGTTATTTTCGGCCGACCATTATAGTCTGCAATTTGTTCCCGGAGTCCTGCATTCGTGGCCCGTATCGAAAGTATCAATGCGTTGACTCTGGCGACGCACGACATGGCCCGCGCCGTGGCGTTTTATTCCGCGCTCGGTTTCGCGACGAAGTATGGCGGCGCACAAGCCGAATTCACCTCGTTTTATTGCGGGTCGCAGTTTCTCAATGTGATCGCGGTGCCGCCGACGACCCCGCTCGGCTGGTGGGGTCGGGCGATCTTCCACGTCGACGACGTCGACGCGTTCCACGCGCGCGCACTGGCCCGCGGGCTGGAGCCGGAGGCGCCACCGCGTGATGCGCCGTGGGGTGAGCGATACTTTCATATCTCCGATCCGGACGGGCACGAACTCAGTTTCGCGCGCCTGCTGGACGGCAACGCTTGACCCCGGATCTGCTGCAGTTCGCCGCGCTCGCTGTCGCGGCCGGGATCGTCGTCGGCTTGCTCGCGGGCCTGCTCGGGATTGGCGGCGGCTTGATTCTCGTGCCGGTACTGTTCGAATTGATCACCGCGCTCGGCGCCGAGCCGGCAACGGCAATGCGCGCGGCAATCGCCACCTCACTCGTCAGTATCATCGCGACGGGTCTGCGTTCCGCGCGCAGCCACAATCGTCTCGCTGCGCTCGACGCCGGTTTGATCCGCGCATGGGCGCCGAGCATGGTCGCCGGTTCGCTGCTCGGTGCCGAAGTCGCGACCCGGGTCGAGGCCGCGTTTCTGCTCCGGGCGTTTGCCGTGATGACGGTCATCCTCGCGCTGCACATGGCGTTCGGCCGGCGTGAATGGCGGCTCGGTGATGCGCCGCCGGCGCCGGTATGGCGCGTGTTCGGCGGTGGCTTCGTCGGCTTCCTCGCCGGCCTGCTCGGGCTCGGTGTCGCCGGCATCGGGGTACCGCTGATGACCCTGTTCAACGCAACGGTGCGCGCGGCGGTGCCCGTCGTGGCGTTGATTGGCGCGCTCGCCGCCACGTTCGCAGCCGTACGTTTCGTCATTGCCGGGTATGGCGACGCGCACCTGCCGCCGTTTTCCCTCGGTTATGTCAATGTGCTCGGCTGCGTGCTGATCGTGCCGGTGGCGATGCTCGCGACCCCGCTCGGTGCCGCGTGGTCCCACCGGGTGAGTCAACGCGCATTGCGGCGGATCTTCGCCGCGTTCCTGGCGCTGAACGCGGTTCGCATGCTGCTGTTCTGAAACCCCGCGCCGCCTGTCAGGTCCGGTTGCGCAAGTTGTTCGGGGCTGCGCGCGCCGTTATAGTCGATCACAGGGTTTGTCCACGCCGCCAAGTCTCAAAGGGGTCTGCCGTATGCGAAGCGCGCTGTTGTTGATCGTGATGCTCGTCGCCGGCATAGCGCCGCTAGCGGCGGATGACAAGCCCGCTCCCCGCTTCGACTGCAGCGACCCGCTGAAATCGGCGCCGATCGCGGTGAAGCACGCGCTCGGTGAGTTGTACCGGATCGAACCGTCGCCGGCGCAACTCGACGCGGCTTCGGCGGCGTTGGGCGATTTGCTGTCCGCCGCGAGTTACTGCCGCATCGAGGCGCAGTCGCCCAGCGCGCACGCGAATGCGCGCGCCGATCGCGATTTGACCCGCGAATGGTTGTCGCTGCACATGTGGGTCAACCGGATCGCGGATTTCGTCTACCTGAATGCAAAGGGCCGCACGCACGTCAACTGGAAACAGGAATACGCGGACTTCGCGGCGCTGTATGAAATCGAAGCCTGAGTGAATTCGCCACCTGCCATGGTCGGCCGCGCGCGATGATCGCTTACGCGACCGTGCAACGCGCCGCGCGGGTGCTTGAAGCTGCGGCCGTGTCCCTCGCCATCGGTGCGCTGCTGTATCGCGCGACCGTCTACTGGCGGTTCACCCTGGCTCCCGGCGAGCCCTACGGCGTCGGCGACATCATCGACTTCGCGCTCGCGATGCTGCTGTTTCTCGTGTGCGGACTGTGTGCCGCGGCCGGGGTGGCCGCGAGTATGAGCGGCGACGGGACGCAACAACATCTCGCGTTCCGGCCGGCGGTGATCGGCATCACGAGTTTCGTCGTTTACTATTTTCTGCATCCGCATGTGCCGCGGTTGCTTTGACCCGGCAAGGGAGAGCGCGACAGGTATCACAGGCGGTTGCCGTGTACTGCGCTTGTTCGATGTGCCGTCGCGCGCACGGCGCGGTTTTGTCGTGAATGCGGATCCCGGGTGGCGATCAACGAGCGTTGGAATCCGTACGCGGTGACGAGCGGTATGGGCAGCCGCTACGACGATCCCGGAAGGGCATATTTTCGTCGCCTCGAAAGCCCCGTGGGACGTGAACACCGGCGCGCTGCCGCTGGCCGACGAATGGCCGGAAGGCTTCGGGCCACAGCAATCCGGCTGTCGCGGTCTGTTACGCGACGACCCCGGCTTTGCGCATTTGCGCGATTTGCGCTTCGCCGTAGCCGAGTTCGCCGAGTATCTCGTCGGTGTGTTCACCCATCAGCGGTGCGCGGAAGCGGATCGAGGACGGGGTCGCCGCGAACCGCGCTGCCGGTGCGGGCATGCGCGTACGGCCAAAATCCGGGTCGTCGGATTCAACGAGCGAACCGCGATGGACGACCTGCGGATCGGCGTGGACCGCGCCGACCGGGTTGATCTTCGCAAACGGCACGTCTTCGGCCTCGAGTCGCGCGCAAATCTCGTCGGTGTCCCACTTTGCGATCTCGGCGTTCAGCAGGGCCACGATTTCGGTGATATTCGCGATGCGGCCGCCAATCTCCGCGAAGCGTGGATCATGGGCGAGTTCTTCGCGCCCGATCGCACGACACATCGCTCGCCACTCCATGTCCGACACCGTCAGGTAAGTAATGTAGCCGTCGCGGGTTTGCGTGACCCGATAGATGTCGCCAAGCAGCGGCATTGGTCGCACACCGTCACCGAGGAAGGTCTCGTTCCACATGCCGTCCGGCCACAGAAACGACAACCCGACATCGACCATCGCGATATCGAGCGCCTGGCCACCGGCGCCGCGTTCACGCGCGAACAACGCCGCCGTGATCGCCTGCGCCGCGGCCTGGGCCGTGGCTTTGTCGCAGACGATATTCTTCACGAGATCCGCTTTACCCCCGCGCGGCGTTTGCGCGCCGACGAAACCGGTAACGGCCTGGATGATCGGGTCGTAGACGCGCCGGTTCGCATATGGCCCGTCGGCACCAAACCCGCTGATGGCGGCGTAGATGATGTTTTCGTTAACGGCTTTCAGATCCGGGTAATCGATGTTCAGGCGGGCCATCGCGCCGGGGCGGAAATTTTGCACGACAACGTCGGCACGAGCGACGAGTTCGAGGAACACCTCGCGCGCGCGGGCCTGCTGCAGGTCGAGCACGATGGCGCGCTTGTTGCGATTCAGGACCGCGAACATGGCCCCCATGCCGTTGCGCATACCGCCCATCGTACGCGCCGTGTCGCCGACGCCGGGTTGCTCGATCTTGATCACATCCGCGCCCTGATCGGCGAGGATTTGCACCGCCATCGGGCCGGATACGACGTTCGACAGATCGAGTACCCGTACGCCCGCCAGAGGTCCGTTCATGGTGCCTGCTCCGTTGTGTACACGCCGGCGGTGCGCACCCGCGGGGATGCCGGTTAACCGAGGTCCGCGGTGACGCGATCGATCGTTGCGCCGCGCAGCATGCGTTTCGAGGCGGCGAATGCCGGGCCGTCGAGTGTCGCCATCGCGTTCGCGTGTTCGAGCACCGTTTCCCGCAACGCGTCGACGCCCGTTACCTCGTCGAGGAAACCGGTATCGCAGGCGTCCTGCGGCGCGTAGAGCACGGCGCCGATCGTTGCCTGCGTCAGCTTGCGCTTCGACAGGCGGTCTTCCGCCAGCGCGATGCCGAACGCCGGCAAGGTCAGCCCGATCGCCGTTTCATTCAGACCGATCCTGAAATCACCACCGATCCCCACCCGGTAGTCGGCGCACAGCAGCAGGAACGCGCCGAGCGCGACAGCGTGGCCGGTGGCGCCGACGACGACCGGTTGCGGATGGCCGTATACGCGCATCATCAAGCGTGCGCCCGCCGTCACGAGCCGTGTGATCGCCGCTTCGTCGCCGGATTTGATCACGTCGAGGTCGAAGCCGCCGGACAGTAATCCGGGACGGCCGAAGATCGCGACGGCGCGGGCTTCGTCGATGGCGCGATCGAGCGCGTGGTTGAAGTGTTCGATGAAATCGAAACCGAATGCGTTCGCCTTGCCGTCGTCGAGCTTCAGTACCGCGACCGGGCCGTCGAGCGCGTACGTTATCGGATCGGCCACGACCGTTCAGATATCGAAGCGGTAGGTCTTGCCGTCACGCACGATGCGACCGCCGACGGGGTTCGCGAAGTGGGTACCGAACACGAGCACCGGTTTGTCGGCATAGCGCTCGAGGAAGCGCTTGCGCGTCGCGATCGCCGCGGCATTGTCAGCATCAAACGGCGTCGCCCATTCAGGGCGCGCGATCTGACACGGGTGGTGCATCATGTCGCCGCTGATAATCGCCTCTTCGCCCTGCGATGCGATGTGCACACTGACGTGTCCCGGGGTGTGTCCGGGGGTGGATTCGAACCAGACGTGGTCGCTTACTTTATGGTCGGGTTCAACGAAATCCGCCTGGCCGGCATCGACGACCGGCGCGACGGATTCACCGAACACGTCTCCGAACGAATCGTCTTCCATGTCGCGCCAGAATTCGAACTCGTTCTCGACCATGACGTAACGCGCATTCGGGAATGTCGGCACCCACTTGCCCTCGACCTTGCGCGTATTCCAGCCAACATGATCGACATGCAGATGCGTGCAGATCACCTTGTCGATGGAAGCGGGATCGTGACCGAGGTTTTTCAGGTCGTCGAGGAACGGCAGTTGCAGGTTGGCCCAGCCTTCCATGTTCAGCGCCTTGTCGTTCCCGATGCACGTATCGACAACCATTTTTTGCTCGGGGGTCTCGATGATCAGCATCTGAATGTTCAGGATCAGATTGCCTTCCGGGGTAACGAAATTCGGCTTGAGCCAGGGGATTTGCGCGAGGTTCTCCGGCGTTGCGTCGGGCAGGATCGGTACGGAACCGCTGCCGTCGGTAATTTCGATCAATTGGGTAACGGTGACGTCGCCGATTTTCCACTGCAGCATGCCGGTATTCCTTGGTTTTTGTAGTCGGGCGGGGAAACTTAACACGGCCGTGAGACCGCCGTATAGCCACGGGTTTCACTGCTGCGCCGCACGCTGATTGCCGTCGATCGCGGAACCGGTCGTGCGCATGATGGCATTGCCGCGCGCCACGGTTTACTGGTAGCGTTCGGCGACGCCGGCAGGTCGCGAGCACCGCGCCCGGGTGAGCATTAATCCGTAACGAGGAGCAAGACGCATGAGTACACCGGTCAGAGCAGCCGACACGCCGTTTGCCGTTGACGTCGAAAGTGGAAAATCCTATTTCTGGTGTTCCTGTGGGCGGAGCGCGAAGCAACCGTTTTGTGACGGCTCACACGCCGGCACGGATTTCACACCGCTGAAGTTCGAACCGACGGAAGCGAAGAAGGTGTTTTTCTGCGGCTGCAAGGCGACGCAGAATTCGCCCCTGTGTGACGGTTCACACAGCAAGTAGGGACCATCACCCGGGCAACCCGATGCGCTTGCCGAGCCTGTACATTCCGCACGGCGGCGGTCCATGCTTTTTCATGGAGTGGTCGATGGGGCCGGCCGATACGTGGGAACGCATGGGTGACTGGTTGCGTCGCTTAGGTTCCGCCGGCGCCGCGCGGCCGCGCGCGATCGTGGTCATCTCGGCGCACTGGGAGGCGCCGGTGGTTACCGTCGCGAGCGGGACGGCGCCCGCGCTGATCTACGATTACTACGGGTTTCCGCCACATACCTACGCATTGCGCTACCCGGCGCCCGGTGATCCGGTACTCGCCGCGGATTTGTGCTCGCGCCTGCAATCGGCCGGTATCGAAGCGGCCGCAGATCCGGACCGCGGTTTCGATCACGGCGTATTCATTCCGTTCAAACTGATCTACCCGGACGCCGACATTCCGATCGTGCAACTGTCGCTGCATGACTCCCTCGATCCGGATTTGCACCTGCGGATCGGCCGTGCGCTCGCGCCATTGCGGGACGACCGCGTGCTGATTGTCGGCAGCGGCATGAGTTATCACAACATGGCCGGATTCATGCGCGGGAACGGCGAAATCCCCGCTTCGGACCGCTTCGATGGATGGCTCAGGGACGTGTGCACGCAGACCGGCGAAGCGAGGACGAAAGCGCTGATCGACTGGCTTGCGGCGCCCGCGGCACGCGACGTACATCCGCGCGAAGAGCACCTGCTGCCGCTCATGGTTGCGGCCGGTGCCGGCGCGGACGATCCCGGTCGTTGCGATTTCACGGATCGCGTCATGGGCGCGACCGTTTCCGCGTTCGCGTTTGGCTGATCCGTGCGCGCGGCCAGCCCGCGCGGCCGACGTTACAATCTCCCGTGGGTAGCTTATGCTGTCCGACGAGGCTTCGTCGGTTACGCAAATTACCGCTAAATCCCTGGGGAGGGTTTCGTTATGAGTGCAAGTGCTGTTTGTCTTTTCGGCCTGATCGGCTGGACCATCGTGTTGACGTTTCTCTTGATCGGCGTGCGTCTGAAACCGATTTTCGGCGGTACGGTTCTGTTCGATCAGGACGGCTCCGATTTGCCGGGATTCGCGCAACGGGTGACCCGCGCGCACGGCAACAGTCTCGAGTGGCTGACGATCCCGGCGGCGCTGATCGTCTACGGGGTCGCGACGGGCCAAAGCGCGGTGACCGATGGCCTCGCCATGATCGTACTCGGTGCGCGTCTCGGACAATCGATCGTCCACATGATCTCCGTGTCCGTGCCCGCCGTACTCGTGCGCGCAACCCTGTTCACGGTGCAGGTCGTGATCTGGATTATCTGGACACTCGGGTTCTACGGCGCCTAGCAGTCTGTCGGACAGGTTTGACGAAACACCGCACCCGGATCGCGTCAGGTAACCACGCGTGACGGGTGCGGATCTATAAATCCCGCCAGCGGCCGAACGTCGCGGCCTGGCCGTAATAACGACCGTCGTCGTCGACGACGTTCCAGACGGTCGCACCCTCGATCATGAACCGGCGCCCGCCGGCCGCAACCCGCACCCCGGTGTAGTCCTCGATAAATCCCCGGTCCCTGACGTGTTGCATCAGTTGTTCGCGTTTCGCCTGGTTTTCCGCTTCGGCGGATTCACGCGCGGGGGTCGCGAGCAGCCGTGGCCAGTCGAGTTCGAACAGGCCGAGGGCCGTACGGTTTGCATAGTTGAACAGCGGATCCGCTTCGAGACCGGATGAGAGCACGGCAAAGTCCGCGTCGAACACGGCCTCTGCGCGGGCCGCGCCGGACAACGGCGTGTCGATCAGCGCGCGACCGAGCAGGCGCGCGTGGCTGGAACACAGGCGGTCGATGTGTTCGGCAAGAAAGCGGTTCGCCGGTCCCGGTGCGCCGTTCACAGCCCTTTCGCGACGGCTCGCTCGATCGACAGCGCGATCGTTTCCGGCGACTGCGCGCCGGAGAACAGGAAGCGGTCGTTGAATATGAATGCCGGCACGCCCTGGATACCCGCGCGGTGCGCCTGCTTCGCGGCCTCTTTGACGATGTGGAGTCCTTCGTCGCCGGCAAGCAGCGTTGCGACCGCATCGGCGTCGATGCCCGCGGCAACGGCAATCTCCGCGAGCACGTCGTTGTCCTCGATGTTGCGACCTTCGACGAAATAGGCGCGAAACAGACCATCGACGACCGCGTCCTGGCAATCCGTCCGCCCCGCGTACCAGATCAGGCGGTGCGCCGCGATCGTGTTCGGCACGCGGGCGATGCGCGAGTAATCCATTTCCAGCCCGTCGTGCTGCGCGTTCGCCGTTACGTTCGCGATCAGGTTCGCCGCGCCCGCTTCGGAACCGAATTTCGCGGTGTAATATGCGCTGCGTTCGAGCCCGCCGGGCGGCATCGCCGGATTCAATTCGTAGGGTTGCCAGCGGATGTTCAGTGCAATCGCCGGATCGAGCCGATCGAGTGCCCGCCGCAACCGTTGCTTACCGATATAGCACCACGGGCAGACGACATCGGAAACGATATCGAGCGTTGCGCCGGTCGGGTTCGAACTCACGCTGTGCCCCGGTTCAGCCGGCCGCCGTGATTCCGCCGTCCAGCGGAATCACCGTCCCGGTCATATACGCGGCCGCGCGCGAGGCGAGGAAGACCGCGAGTCCCGCGGCATCTTCGGCGCCACCGAAACGGTGCAACGGTACGGACTCGAGTAATTCCTCGCCCATTTTTTCGATCATCGGCGCCATCATCGCGGTATGAAACGGCCCCGGCGCAATCGCGTTGACCGTGATGTTGCGGGCGGCGAGGCGCACCGCGCTCATGCGGGTCAGGTGGTGGACCGCGGCTTTCGAGGCGCTGTAGGAAAAGTTCTCGAACGCGGACAGCCGCATGCCGTCGATCGAACCGATATTGATCACGCGGGCCGGGTCCGCCGCGCTCGCGGACGCATCGAGCAGGCCGAGACAGCGCTGGGTGAGGAAAAAGATCGACTTCACGTTCAGATCCATCACCTTGTCCCAGCCCTGTTCCGGAAACTCGTCGATCGTGGCGCCCCACGTCGCGCCGGCATTATTGACGAGAATATCGAGCTGCGATTCGCGCGCGCCGAGTTCGTTCACGACCCGATCGATTTCGCTCATTTTCGACAGGTCGGCCGGCAACGAGACACACGTTCCGAGCGCGGACAATTCCGCGGCCGTCGCGTCGCAGACTTCCGCCTTGCGCGAGCAGATATAAACGCGCGCACCGTGTTCGACATAGCCGCGCGCGATCATCGCGCCGATGCCGCGCGAGCCGCCGGTGACGAGTGCCGTCTTGCCTGCGATGGAAAAAAGATTCTGCACGGTAGCGGATCCCGCTGCTGTTCGAAGTTACGCAGATTAGCGAAAACCCGCCACGAACGCGACCTCGCGGCCCGGCCGCGGTTCACACGACGACGCGTTGCCAGGTGCCGCGACGGAACACGACGTATGCCATCACCGCCATCAGTGACTCGCTGATAAAAACCGCGATGAACACGCCGTCCGTACCGTCGAAGATCGCGTGCGCAAGCCAGTAAGCGAGCGGAATCTGCACGCACCAGAACGTTACGAGATTGATTTTCATTGGCGTCACGGTATCGCCGGCGCCATTGAATGCCTGGTTCAGCACGAGTCCGATCACGAACGGGCCGAGCGCGCAACTCAGCAGGCGCAGCCCGTTGACCGCGTGACGCGTGATTTCCGCGTCATCCGTGAAGAAACCGACGATCGGACCGGGCGACGTGACGAACACGGCCGCGACGCCGAGCATGAACGCGAAGTTGTACGTGGCAACGTAGCGCACGAATCGCACCGCGCGCCGTGGCCGTCCCGCGCCGAGGTTTTGGCCGACGAGCGTCGCCGCGGCATTGCTGAGCCCCCACGCCGGCAGGATGAAAAAGTCGAGGATCCGGATCGTGATCGTATAGCCGGCGACGGCCGCGCTGCCGTAGGTCGCGATGATTTTCACGAGCAACACCCAGCTCGAGGTGGCGATGAAATACTGCATGATGCCGCCGCTGGAGATGTGCGCGATATGGCGGATATCCACGACGCGCGGGACGAGATGCCGGAGCGACAGGGCAATCCGGGTGTTGTGCCCGAACAGGTAATACAGCTGCAGCGCGACCCCGAGCGAACGGCCGGTTGTCGTCGCGACCGCCGCGCCGGTGAGGCCGAGTTCCGGAAACGGTCCGAGCCCGAAGATGAAGCACGGGTCGAGCACGATATTGATTCCGTTCGCGGCCCACAACACGCGCATCGCGATACTCGCATCGCCGGCGCCGCGAAAAACGCCGTTGAGCAAAAACAGGAACAGGATGCTGCCGCAACCGCCAAAAATTACGCGCGTATAACCCGCGTGCGCTTCGATCGCGCGCTCACTCGCACCCATGAGGCGCAGGATTTCCTCGGCGTACACGCAGCCGGCCACGCTGATGACGGCCGACAGCACGAAACCGACGAGCAGGGCCTGTCCGGCAATCTGTGCCGCGCCCTCCGGGTCCTGCTCGCCGATCCGCCGTGCCACGAGCGCGGTGACGGCCATGCTGAGACCGATCGCGACGGCGTACAGCAGCGTCACGACGGCTTCGGTCATACCCAGCGTCGCAATCGCGTCGGCGCCGAGGCGCGCGACGAAAAAGATGTCGACGATCGCGAACACCGACTCCATCAGCATCTCGAGCATCATCGGGATCGCGAGCAGGATGATCGCGCGCTGATAGGACCCGCGGGTGAAATCCTGCGTCGTGCCGACGAGTGATTCGCGGATGATCACGTAACTCGCGACGACGTGGCTGAGCAGTTTTTTCACAACGGCTTGCATGATTACCGTTCCTTGCGGATCAGGGGTTCAGGCGCGGGCGGAACCGGCGTGCACCGTTGATCAGCGGACCCAGGTGCTGGCCGAATTCGTAGATCAACAATCCGGTCAGAATGCACCCTGCGCCAATCATGATCCCGCTGCTGACGGCCTCGTTGTTAAACAGACTCCCGAGCAGCAGCGCGATCACGGGCGTGATCAGCGCGATCAGCGACAGGCGCGACACATCCATGCGCCGCAGCACGTAGTAATAGAGCGTGAAGCCAATCGCCGAAGCGATGATCCCGAGGTAGACGATCGACAGCGCGGCGCGCAGCGGCACCATCGCGGGTATGCCGCCGTCAACCCGCCACCACGTCAGCAGCAGCAGCGGCGCGGCGAACGCGAGTGAGCCCGCGGTGCTCGCGAAGCCACCGATTTCCGCATTGATGCGTTTGATCGCCACCGCGCTCATGGCGTGAAACGCGGTGCCGGCGAACACGGCTGCCGCGCCGAGCAGAAACGGCGTGCCGAGCGTGGCACCGTGGCCGAAGATGACGACGAGACCGACGATGCCGAGCGTGATCCCGATCAGCTTGTAGCGCGACAGGGCATCTTCCCCGAGGACCATCGCGGCCATGACACCGGTGAGTATCGGCGACAGGCCGAACACGACGGAAACCCAGCCGGACGGAATGAATTGCGCGCCCCAGTAGACGCTGCCCATCGCGAAATAGATACCGAGACCCCCGGCGAGATAGGTTTGCGTCGCGCGCCGGTGCCACGGCATTGGTGCGCGGATCGCGACGAGGATCACGCCGGCAACGACGAGGCCGAGCAGCATACGACCCGCAATTCCGAACAGATAACCGGATCCTTCCGTGCTCCATTTGATCGCGAGTGGCGTGGTGCCCCAGATCGCGATGAGGACCAGATAGGCGAGTTTCGTCTTCATATCGGGCTGCTCGAACAGGCAAAAAAAAGCCGCAGGTGGGATCCAGCTGCGGCCTTCGTGGAAATTCTTTGACTCAGTCTGAACTCAGAACCTGGGAGAAATCCTCCGGGCACGCACGCGCGATCGCGACAGTCGGTTATCGCGACGCGGGAGATCGGGTATCTGGTTGAGCGTGATCAGCATGGCGGCGGATTCTCCGAAAGCGACGTCACGAAGTCAAGCACGTACCCGCGGCTTGCCGCGACGCTGCGTCCGCTCAGGCTGCCCGGTGTTTTGTGATCAACTCGTAGGCGGCCTTGATCTCCTGTGTTTTCGAGGTCGCGAGTTTGACCATTTCTTCCGGCAGACCTTTCGCGATCAGCTTGTCCGGATGATGCTGACTCATGAGGCGACGGTACGCTTTCTTCAGATCCGCGTCGCTCGCATCCCTGCTCACGCCAAGCAGGGCGTAGGCGTCTTTGAGCAGATCCGTGCGCGGTTTACCCGCTGGTGGCTGTTCGCCGGTAAACAGGCGCTGCGCCCGCACCATCGCGTCGAGCTGCTGGAATTGCGCCGCCGAAAACCCGAGCGCGGTGCTGATCCGTCTCAGGGTCGCCGCCTCGTTGCGATGCAAGACGCCGTCCGCGTACGCGGCGTGCAGGAGGATTTCGATGAACATCTGTAACAGCGTGCTGCGGCGATGGCATTCGGACTTGAATTGCGCGATCACGCCGTCGAGATCGAAGTTGTCGCGTTTGCCCTGGTTGAACAAATCCATGGCGACGCGTGCCTGCGCCGGGTCGAGCGACATCTCCGCCATGACCGAGCGCGCCATCGCGATCTCGTCTTCACTGACCCGACCGTCGGCCTTCGCGACATGTCCCATGACGGAAAACGTCGCGGTAAAAAATGCGGTCTGGATGCGCTCCTTGTCCGGTCCGCCACCGAACGGGTCATGCGTGGCGGAGGTATTCAGGCCCTTGTCGAAATTGTGGCCAACGGCCGCGCCGAGCATCGCCCCGAGCGGGCCTCCGAGCAGAAAGCCGAATGCTCCGCCGACAATTTTCCCCCACCAACTCATAGTTTCTCCCGCAATAACCCAGGCGCAACCGCCGCGGACGTCAGCGCCACGACGTCAGCCAGGGACAGAAAATCAGTAATGCGGTCACCGCGAGCATGATAATCGTAAACGGCAGGGCACCGCGGAAAATGTCGTTCAGCGTAATCGTTTCGTCGTCCAGCGACGCCTTGATCGCGTACACGCTCAGGCCGAGCGGCGGGGTCAGCAGGCCGATCTCGACGCCGATCACCGTGATGATGCCGAACCACACGAGGTCGCCGCCGAGCAGACGCACGGCCGGCAGGGCGAGCGGCACCATGATCAACAGGATCGACGTCGAGTCGAGCACCATGCCGAGAATGATGAGTACGACGAGGTAGCAGAACGCATAGGCCGTGATGCCGAGATTCGCCCCCGCGATCGAGGCACTCAGGGATTCCGGGATACCGGACAGGGTCAGCATGATCGCGAATGCGCTGGCGGCGATGATCAGGAACAGGATCGACGCCGCGCTCGCCGCGGCGGATTGCAGTAATTGTCCGAGCGTACGCAGCGTCGTGCGTCGCATCACGAGCGCGAGTGCCATGGCCGCGAGCGAGCCGCTGGCGCCGGCTTCCGTCGGGGTGAAAATGCCGCCGTAAATCCCGCCGAGCACGGCGACGACGAGCAGCGCCACCGGGATCATTTTGACGAGCGCGGTACGGCCGTTGATCGTCACGCCGTCGTGCACGCCGAACGCCGCGGTAACCGCGAAGCGCGGTCGCAATGTCGCCACCGCGACGACGCCGATGGCGAACGCGAGTGTCAGGACGAGGCCCGGAACGATCGCGGCGATGAACAGGCGGTTGATCGAGACTTCGGCCACGAGACCATAGACGATCAGCAACAGGCTTGGCGGGATCAGCATCCCGAGTACGGACGAGCCGGCGACAAGTCCGACGGCGAAGCGTCGGGTGAAACCGTGGTCGACCAGCGGCGGTACGGCGATCCGGCTGAAGATCGCGGCCGAGGCAATCGAAATGCCGGTGATCGCCGCGAATACGGCGTTCGCACCGACGGTGGCAACCCCGAGTCCGCCCTGGAGTCGGCGCAGCAGCCAGTGCGCCGCCGCGAGCGAATCGCGGCCGATATCCGCTGCTCCAACGATGAGTCCCATCAGTACGAACAGCGGCACGGCGGCGAAAACATAGTCCGACACGGCGCTGTCGGCGACGAGCGCGAGCGTGTTCAGCGCGACGATCGGGTCGGGTTTGATCGCAACGAGACCGAGCGTGGCGGTGCTCGCGAGCGCGAACGCAACCGGCATGCCGGCGTAGATCAACGCGAACATCAGTGCGATGGCACCGCCGCCGGCGGCGGCACGTTCGTCCTGCGTACCGACGAGTATCGCGGCCACCGTGACGATCGCGAGCGCGACGACGACGAGACGATTACCGCGTGCGTGACGCACCGCGGCACCGGCGGCGGCGATCCCGAGTAACGCGGAACCTGCCGTGATCGCGAGTTTCGCCGGCCATACGGGCACCGTGAAATCTCCTTCGACCCCGATGAATTCCAGCGTGCGTATCGCGGCGACAAGATCGGCGCCGGTAAGCGTGGCGATGGTCAGTGCGATCGCCGCGCCGGTGGCGGCGTAGATAAATCGCAGCGCGGAAGCCGCGGCATGGTTGCGGCGCGCGAGTGCGCTGAGCAGGACATCGGATGTGATCAGCCTGTCGTGCGTCCCGAGATACGGCAGGGCGAGAAATACGATCGCCGGGATCAGCACGGAGACGAGCTCGGGCACACCGCGCAACGGCGTATCGAACAGCGTGCGACCGGTGATGTCCACCGCGATCAGGCCGACGATTGCCATGATCAATAACGCACTGAGCTGCAGCAGCGGACCGGACAGCACCGCGACGGCGCGCTCCGCGATCGACGCGGGCTCAGTTCGGAGCTCGGAATTCAATCGTAACGATCCCAGTCTCTCAGCGGTGCGACCCCCGCGTCGCGCAGGCCGGCCATCAACATCGCGAGCATTGCCGCCGCCGGCAGCTCACGCGCTTCGAGGCGTTCCACCCAGTCGCGTCCGTACTCCGGCAGGCCGGTAATCCACCGCGCTTTCTCCGCCGCGGGCAACTGCGTAAACGTGGCGCCTTCGGCCGCCATCAGCTCACGCGCGGCGGCCGAGCGCCGCGCGATCTCCGCGGCCGTGCGCGCACTGTACTCCTCACCGAGTTGCATGAGGATCTCGCGCTCGACCGGTGAAAAGCGTGCCCACGTGTCGAGGTTTACCGTGATCGCGCCGGTGATCTGCGCGCCGATCCCAACGAGCGTTATATACGGCGCCACTTCGTGAATACGGTACGGATGAGCGCCACTGAGAATCGACAGTACACCGTCCGCGACCCCGGTTTTCAGCTGCGTGTAATACGTACTCAGGGCGCCGTTAACCGGGACGGCGCCGGTACCGTTCAGCCACACCGCGGACGGACCCGGCGCGAGAATTTTCTTGCCGCGCAGGTCCGCGAGAGTCTGTACGGGGAAGTTCGTCAGCAAGTGGTAAGTATCGATACCGGTGGCGCCGAGATAGACCTGGTTATGCTGCCGCCAGGCTGCCGCGGCGGCGGGCAGCTCACGATGAATGCGATTGAATATCTCGACGAGCAACGCGAGATCGTCGGTTAAAAACGGCAATTGGTAGGTGATGTTCTGCAGCGGCAGTTTCGCCGGTTCCCACAGCGCGCCAACCCAGCCGATCTCCGCGAGCCCGGTGGCGACAGTTTCGAGCGAAATTTTCCACTTCGACAACGCGCCGCCGTAAACCTCGATAAACCGGTAATTATTCGCACCGGTGCGTGCTTCGAGCCGACGGCCGAACTCGGGTACGAAAAATGTTTCCAGGACGTGAACCCACGGCGTGTTCGTCGTGTGTGTCGTGGCGATGGTCAGCTCGAACGGCGCCGCGTGCGCGGTGCCGAACCACAGACACGCGCCGGTCACGACGGCGGCGAAGCCGCGGCCGATCCTGGAATTGATGTCAGCGATGTTCATGCCTTAACCCGATCGGGTCAGGGGTCCGGACGTCGCGCAGGCGCTCGCAGCCTGCCCGGGTAGGGGGGTCGAATACCTTGTTCATCACTCGCAGACTATTGCCGTCGCCGCGTGCATCATAGCAGCGCGCCGTGTCACCCGGCGGACGCGCCGGCGGTTACCTCGGCGCACCGGTCGGGTCACGGCCCGGAATCCGGGAAGAAGCGCTCGTTCGCGATAATGAACGAGTGAATCCAGCGTTCGAGAAACGATTCAGTGCCGGCCGTGCTCAGGTAGCCGAATCCGAGTATCGCGATAATGGCGGCGCCGATACCGTCCACGATCAGATCGGACATCGTATCGACGAGGCCGCTCTTCTGCATGTTCGTCCCAAACGTCTGGTCGATCGAAAATTCGAATATTTCCCACAGGCAACCGATCCCGAGCGCAAACATAAACGCGAACAGCGCCACGAACGCGGGTTTCATCGACAAATGCACATCGGCTTTCTCGTTCATCACGTACACGAGCAGAAAGCCGAAAACGCCGAGTATGAGGCCCGAACCCGCGTGCAACAGAATATCCCACCACCAGTAACGCGCGTAAAACCCGTGCACTTCACCGAGGAACAGCGACGCGTACACGAACACGATCGCGACTAGTTCGAATTCGGGCGGAATGCGCACATCGAAGCGCGCGCCGAGGGTGACCGGCAGTGAGGCGACGAGTACGACCCCGAACGTTGCGAGCGCCGCGAGCCAGTTACCCTGCAGTATTTCGAGCGCGGCGCCGGCCACGAGGATCAGCTTCAGATACAGGTTCAGTCGCCGATTGAAGCGGTCGGAAACGCGGATCGATTTTTCCGTCGAACCGGCCGGAAATTTTTGCGTGTCGATCATTTTACGGAACCATCGTGCCTTGACGAAGCCGGACTAGCTTACCCGATTAGCTTAGTATGGCCGCCAGCGGCACCGAAGAGCCGGCCATGGAACCAGAGGTTGCGAAGCAATGATGGACGAACGCGTAAGAAGTCTGCTCAACCAGATCTCGGAACTCGAAGACGAGCTGCGATCTGCCCTGCACGAGCAACAAACGCGGATGTTCTATCACATCGAAGGCAGGCGGATCGAATTCGAGCAGGGGATACGCGAAGCGCAGGCGAAACTCCGTCACGGCGTGTTCAAATGGCTGGCGGAAAGCCAGTTGCGCAATGTCGTCACGGCACCGGTGATTTATTCGATGATCGTGCCGCTCGCGTTTCTGGATTTGGCGCTCACCGTTTTCCAGGCTGTCTGCTTCCCCCTGTATCGCGCACCGGCGGTGAAACGCTCGGACTACATACTCCTCGATCGCTTTCACCTGTCGTACCTGAACTCGGTCGAAAAGCTGAATTGCGTGTACTGCGCCTATGCCGCGGGTGTGCTCGCCTATGCGCGGGAAATCGCCGCCCGCACGGAGCAATACTGGTGCCCGATCAAGCACGCCCGTAAAGTCATCGATCCGCATCACCGCTACGCCCGCTATGCGGATTTTGCCGACGCCGAGCATTATCATGACGCGCTGGAAACGATGCGCGAGGAGTTGGCGGCCGAAAGGGCGGGCGAAGCCTGACAGCAAGCGTCCGGGTACACGGGCACGGCGGATCCGGTACCCGGCCAAACAGCAGTGCCGAATCATGCGACACCGGATCTCACAGCAAGGTCCCGGGCCCCTCAGTGTGCCGCGACGGGACTGCGGACCGGGGACGAGCCATGATCCCGACCCGACGCCCGATGGTGGCAGGATTTCGAACGCGTATTTAGAAAGCGATGCAATTCAGGCTGATTACTTACAATATCCACAAGGGGATCGGGGGGGTAGATCGACGTTACGATTTGCAGCGGATCGTCGATACGCTCGTGCGCTACGATCCCGATGTCGTCTTTCTCCAGGAAGTGGATGACGGCGTACCGCGCTCGCGTCACGACCGGCAGGTGGAACTGCTCGGCGAGGCGCTTGAACTGCCCCATTACGTTTATCAACGTAACGTGAGCCTGACTCAGGGTCATTACGGCAACGCGATCCTGAGCCGCTACCCGCTGCACGATCCGGCCGATCTCGACCTCACCGTCCGTTACAAAAAGCGCCGTCGCGCCCTGATCGCGAGTTGCATCGTGCGCGAATCCCGTCAGCGCACGGTGCACCTGATCAATTGTCATCTCGGACTCGCCGGTTTCGAGCGGGTCGTGCAGGTGAAGAAGATTCTCGGCGGCGACGCCCTGCGTTATCTGCACCACGACACCCCGGTGATCATCGGCGGCGATTTTAACGACGTCTGGGGTACACTCGGCAAGCGTTTGCTCGAGCCGGCAGGGTTTCAGGCCGCGAACAAGGCCGCGCTCACATTCCCCGCGATCATGCCGATGCGTTCACTCGACAAAATCTTCTTCCGCGGTGCGTTGCGTTTCGACCACTGCTTTCCCGGCCGCAGCGACGTCGCGCGCCAGGCGTCGGACCATCTGCCCGTCGTGGCCGATTTCACCCTGAGCATCTGAAGCGGGCGACGATGCCGACACTTCATGCATTGATCAACGACGAGGTCTTTGTGTTCTGGGTGGTCGTCGCCGCGGCGATCATGTTCATCGCGACGCTCGTGCTCGTGCCGATGATTCTGATCCGTCTGCCGCGCGACTACTTCAACCGACCGCACCGCGATCGCAAGCTCGATGTGACGGGACATCCGGCCGTGCGTCTCGGCTTCGTCATCGTGAAAAACCTGTTCGGCGCGATTTTCGTGTTGCTCGGGATTGCCATGCTCGTGTTGCCGGGGCAGGGGATACTGACGATAGTCGTCGGGCTGATGCTGCTCGATTTCCCGGGCAAGTACGAGGTGGAGCTGTGGGCGCTACGCCGCCGCTCCGTACGCCGGGCAATCAACTGGATCCGCGAGAAAGCGCACCGGCCGCCGCTGGACGTGGCGCCTGAATAGGCCGGCATCGCGAGCGCGGGCTACCGGCTCGCGGCGCTACAGTAATTCTTTCGCGAGTCCGTCGAGTTCGCGCCTGATCGCATCGCCTGTCGATGCGTTGAGCCAGACCGTGTAGTCGTCGATATCGGCGGCGGCAAAAGCGTCGCGCGCGGCGCGTGTTCGCCACTGCCCCTGGGCACCGAACACGCGAATGCGGATGTCCGCCGGGTCGCGACCCGCCTCGACGGCGAGATCGTGCAGTTGCGTGCGTCCGTCGATCACCTGGTCGACGCTTGCCACAACGGGAATCCAGCCGTCGCCCCATTTCACGATGCGGTGAAACACGCGTTTCGCCCACTTGCCGTCGAACATGATGCCGCCGAGGTAGATCGGCGGGTGTGGTCGCTGTACCGGTTTCGGATAACAGCGCACTGGCGGGAAGTCGTAGTAATGTCCGTGATGTTCCGAGTCGTGTTCCGTCCAGCATGCCTTCATCGCCGCGATCGCTTCGCGCACCTGGGTCCAGCGATGTTCGAAATCACCGCCGAGCAGTTCGCTTTCTTCCTGGTTCCAGCCGGCGCCGATGCCGAAATGAAAGCGCCCGCCGCTGAAATGATCGAGCGAGGCGATTTCCTTCGCCAGGTGCAGCGGGTGCCGTTCCGGAACGAGCAGCACGCCCGTGCCGACTTCGATCGTCTTCGTCGCGGTCGCCGCGCGCATCAGCGCGATTAGCGGATCCGGCATGCGCCAGAGATATTCGGGATCGGGTCCGTCCCCCGTATTGCCCGGGTACCGGGAGCGGTAGTTCACCGGCAGAATCGTATGATCAGGCACCCAGTACGAGGTGAAACCGAGATCTTCCGCGTGCCTGGCGACGACCGCCGGATCGGCGTCGGCGTCCGGTTGAATCGAAAAAACACCTATGCGCATCGAACTCCCTCCTGCGTCGAGCCGTTCCGGGTCCGTATGGTACACGGGTCGAACTTTCCGGCGGAATGTCCGCGGCTTGGTGGTGCCGGCGGATGCGTTTATCGTGCACGGAAGATTTCAACGAGCCGGGGGAGGATGAAGCGTGATCCGAATCGACGGAATAGCCGCCTTGTGCGTGTGCATGGCAGTCGTCTGGTCCGGTGCCGCCGAGGCGCAGGCGTGCGCGGAAGACGTTCTGCGCAATCTGTTCGCCGAACTCGAGGCGATCGACGTGGCCGGTGAAGAACGTCTACGGCAGTCGCTCGATCGACTCGCGGCGCAGGAGTCGTGGTCGGCGGCGCAACGCGGCGATTACACCGCCACGATCGCCGAGGGTCCTGAGGTCGATGCGGCCGAAGCGGAACGCGGGCGCTTGATTGCCGAGTTGTACGGCCTCGTGCAGCGGGGTGATGTCGATTGCGTGAAGATCGAGTCCCTGCACGCGGACGTCCTGGCGCTCGAACGGGCGCAGTGGAACACGGCGGTAAAGCAGGTGGAGCAGCGAATTTTTCACTAGCCGCGGTCGCCGATCGCCGAGCAGGGCGGTTTGCTCAGGCCAGGATCGCGTCGAGCGCGGCAATCAGGCTATCGAGTTCGGCCTCCGTGCCGATCGTGATCCGGAGATAATCCGACGTTCGCGGGTGACTGAAATGCCGCACGATGATCGCGCGCGCCCGCAGCGCCGCACCGAGACCCGCGGCGTCATGCGAGCGGTGGCGCACGAACAGGAAATTCGCCGCGGACGGCAGCACGTCGAAGCCGCGTTCGACCAACGCCGCGGCGAGGCGTTCGCGCGACGCGATAACCCTTGCCCGCGTCTGCTCAAAATGATCCCGATCCCTGACCGCGGCCACCGCGCCGGCGATCGCGAGGCGGTCGAGCGGGTAGGAATTGAAGCTGTTCTTCACGCGTAACAGGCCATCGATCAGTTGCGCGTCACCGAACGCGGCGCCGACGCGTAAACCGGCGAGTCCATGGGATTTCGACAGGGTCTGGACCACGAGCAGGTTGTCGTAGCGGTCGATCAGGGGCACGGCGGATTCGCCGCCAAACGCAATATACGCCTCATCGATCACGACCACGGAATCGGGGGTCGCCTGCACGAGTGCTTCGATGGCGGCGAGCGGCAAGGCCCGACCGGTCGGCGCATTCGGGTTCGGGAAAATAACCCCGCCGTTCGGTCTCACGTAGTCCCCGGGAACGAGTTCGAACGCGTCGCCGAGCGCGATGGTCTCAAAGGCAATGCCGTACAGCGCGCAATAGACGGGATAAAAGCTGTAGGTGATGTCGGGGAACAATACCGGCGCCGTGTGATTCAGCAACGCGTGGAACACGTGCGCGAGAACTTCATCGGAACCGTTGCCGACGAATACCTGGTCGGCCCCGATGCCGTGAAACTCCGCCAGCGCGGTGCGCAAGGCATTCGATTCGGGATCCGGGTACAGGCGCAGGTCGTCCGAGGTGGCGCCGCGTATGGCCTCGAGTACGGCCGGCGAGGGACCGTACGGATTCTCGTTCGTGTTCAGTTTGATCACCGTCCCGGCCGGTGGCTGCTCGCCCGGTACGTACGGGGTCAGCTCGCGGACAAACGCGCTCCAGTATTTGCTCATCGGTTTAATCGCGGGGCGGGATCAGGAGCCCGGCCTGGACGGCGGGACGTTCGTTGAGAGTATTGAACCACCGCTGCACGTGCGGATACCCGGCCAGGTCGATCTCCTGCCAGTCGTAGCGCGCAACCCACGGAAAAATCGCGATGTCGGCAATCGTGTACGTCTCCGCGGCGACGTATTCGCGCCCGTCGAGCCGTGCGTCGAGCACGCTGTACAGCCGCGCGCATTCCTTCGCATACCGCTCGAGCGCGTAAGGGACAGATTCTTTTGCCGCGCGCCTGAAGTGATGCACCTGGCCGAAGATCGGTCCGACCCCGCCCATCTGCCACATGAGCCACTGCAGTGTTTCGTATTCGCCGTGCGGATCGCGCGGCAGCAGGCGCCCGGTCTTGCGCGCGAGATAGATCAGAATAGCGCCGGATTCGAAGATCGTGATCGGTTCGCCGGCGGGACCGTCCGTGTCGATGATCGCCGGGATCTTCTGGTTCGGGTTCAGTGCCGTGAACTGCGGCGAAAATTGTTCATCCGCGCCAATATTAACCGGGTGTACGGTGTAATCGAGCGCGAGTTCCTCGAGCGCGATCGACACTTTGCGACCGTTCGACGTCTGCCATGAGTACAGTTCGATCATGAATGCCTACTCGTCTTCCGCGATCACGATCGGACCCGCGGCGCCGTCGTCGACCGGTCCGAGCGGGGCATCCGTGAACTGTACCGGCGGTGTCGCGGACCGGTTCAGCAGCAGCCGGGTCACGTCCGGTCGTGCATAGTGACCGACCGGATCGGCGAAACATTTCGCGATCGAAATTGCCCCGAGGTCGATGTCCGCGTACAGGATGCCTTCCTCGTTCTCCGCCAGCGGTTCGCACAAGGCATTGCCGTCGGGCCCGAAAATCCGTGAGTGGCCGCCGCCGGACTCGATCAGTTCGTGATGCTCGGGCGTTTCGGCGAGCATCGCCACCATGTCATCGGAGATCAGTGCGCACGACGCGAGCACGAAGCACTGGCCTTCCGCCGCGTAAACCCGTGACACCGAGGTATTCAATTCCGCGCCGAGGCTGTAGGCCTGACGATAGCAGCTGAACGACGGCCAGGCTCCGATATGGATCTGTTCATGCAGGCTGAACATGGCGTACTTCGTCAGCGGTTGCAGGTGTTCCCAGCAGTTCAATTGCCCGATCCGGCCGAGCGCTGTCTCCGACACCGCGAGATCACTGCCGTCGCCTTCGCCGAACACGGTGCGTTCGACGAACGTCGGTTTGAGTTTGCGCCGCGCCTGGATGAGTTCCCCGGTGTCGCTGAACAGGAACTGCGCCATGTACAGCGAGCCGTGGTCGCGTTCACTCGCGCCCATCGAAACAAAGATCCCGTTCGCGCGCGCTGCCTCCGCGAGACGTTCGAACGGCGGACTGTCCACGCTGAGACTGTTCTCGTGATAGGCGCCGAAATACTTGAGGTTATGCGCCGGTGCCGACAACCATGCCCACCACGGGTATCCGGGTACCCAGCATTCCGGGAACGCAATCAGGCGCGCGCCGCGTGCCGCGGCTTCCTCGATCAACGCGATGCCCTTGTCGACGGTTGCGTCGAGCTGCATGAATACCGGCGCGGCCTGCACGACGGCTACGGTGTACGGTTCGATCGTCATGGCGCTTGTCGTGCTCCCGTCGTTAAAATCGAAAGCGTATATTCTATGGCCGAAACCGAACGCTGTCGTCAGCGCCGGGTGACGACAGGACGATGAAGGGGCAGCGGCGATGAGGGAACCTGGTAATACTGCCGCGACAGCGGATGGCGCGATTCACATATGCCGTCGCCGTCGGTCGTCGCGGCAATAGCGCGCGCGATATTACGATGGGACGCTGGCGACCACCGATCGAACAGGGATCTCCGTATATCACGGCGGCCGGCTATGCCGCGCTCGAAGCGGAACTCGAACTCACGTGGAAACGCCGGCGCGACGTCGTGAAGCATCTTGCGGCGGCGGCCGCCGAAGGCGATCGCTCGGAGAACGCCGAGTACATTTACCGCAAGAAGGAACTCGCCGGGATCGATCGCCGGATCCGTTATCTGCAACGGCGCATGCCGAAGCTGAAGATTGTCGCGGACGTACCGACCGACCCCTCGTACATATTCTTCGGCGCGAGCGTCGAACTCGAAGACGAGCAGGGCAACAGTGCCTGTTACCGTATCGTCGGCCCCGACGAGATCGACGGGGGTAAAGGCTGGATCAGCATCGATTCACCGATGGCGAAAGCACTGATGAAACGCGCGGTCGACGACGAGGTGATCGTCAGTGCCGGCGAGCGCGAACGGCGCTATGTCGTTATCGGTGTGACGTACGCTGCCGGCGACGTGAGTCAAGATTCGTCTTGAGCAAATCGAGGCGGTCGTTACCGAAATACATGTCGTCGCCGTCGAGGAACATCGTCGGCGAGCCGAAACCTCCGCGGCGCATCAATTCGTCCGTCGTTGCGCGCAGCCGGTCCTTGTATTCCTGCGACGCGATCGCGCTGGCGAATGCATCCCAGTCGAGCCCCGTGCCGGTGACGATACCGCGCAGTTCCTCGTCCCGGGAAATATCCGCGAGTTCGCCCCAGTAGCGTCGGAACACGGCTCTTGCATAGGGCACGAGCCGATCGTGTTCGAGCGCGAAGAACGCGCCGCGCATGGCCTTGACGCTGTTCACCGGAAATACCGGCGGCTGCCCGATCGTGAGTCCCGCCACCCGGGCCCAGTCCTGCAGGTCCTTTTGCTGATACGCGAGCTTTTCGGGAACGGGGTTTGCGCGCGTTGCATAAACCCCCGGATTGATCGCGTTGAATACACCGCCGACGATGATCGGGCGCCAGATGATGTCCACATCGCTGTGGGCGAACAGCGTCAGGACGCGTTCGAATCCGAGATACGTCCACGGGCTCGAGCAATCGAAAAAGAATTCGAGTTTGTGCATCGGCCCTATGATAACAGCAGCAGTGAGTGTAATCCCTTGCCGCGCGGCCGCCGTTATGCGGGAGTTGCCGGCGCGGTGTGCGAACATCGGAAACGCGCGATGCGAAGCCAGCGGCGGCGCCCGCGCACGATTCCCGGGGATTGTGCATCGACACCCGGCGCCGCACGATTTCGCACCGGTACTTATAGTTCGCGCTGTGCCATTTTCAGGGCAAGGAGATCCGCCTGACGCAGGGCAAGTGCAACGATCGTCAGGGTCGGATTGACCGCGGCGCTCGTCGTGAACTGGCTGCCGTCGGAAATGAACAGGTTTGGAATATCGTGGGCCTGGCCCCACTTGTTAACGACACCACGCAGCGGATCCTCGCTCATGCGGCACGTACCGAGATTGTGGGTCGACGGATACGGTGGCGTTTCGATCACGCGTTTCGCGCCGATCGATTCGTACAGCGCCCGACCCTGTGCATAAGCGTGTTTGCGCATCGCGATGTCGTTCGCGTGGTCATCGTAATGGACATTCGCCACCGGCAAGCCGAGTTCATCCGTCGTGTCGCGGTTCAGCGTCACCCGGTTTGTCGATTGCGGCAGGTCTTCGCCGACGATCCATAAACCGGCCATGTTCGCGTAGTCATCGATGATCGAGGTGAAACTCTCGCCCCACCCGCCGGGGTCGACGAACGACGCGAGCAAGGGCAGCCCGAGCGCAACGGTTTCGAGTTCGTAACCGCCGGCGAAGCCGCGCCCCGGCTGGTGGCCGGATTCCTCGGTAATGATGCCGGCCATCGTCGTGCCGCGGTACATGTGTACCGGATCGTCGAATGCCGCGAAGACGCTGCCGGTCGTGTGGCGCTGGTAATTGCGGCCGACTTCGCCCGACGAGTTCGCCAGTCCGTCGGGAAAGCGGCTCGATTCGGACAGCAGCAGCAAGCGCGGTGTTTCGATCGCATTGCCCGCCACACAGACGATGCGTGCGCGTTGCCGCTGCTCGTTGCCGTCGCTGTCGAAGTAGACGACCCCGGTTGCGCGACCCTGCGGGTCGTGCTCGATGCGCGCGGCATGGCACTGGCGCCGCAGTTCAAGCTTTCCGGTTGCCGCGGCGGCCGGGATCTCGGTATACAGCGTCGACCACTTCGCGCCCGTCTTGCAGCCCTGAAAGCAGAATCCGAGTTGCCGACAGCTCGCGCGGCCATCGCGTGGCTCGCTGTTGATCGCCATGCGCCCCGTATGGCAATCGCGGTAGCCGATCCGCTTCGCGCCGTTATAAAACACCCGGAAGTTGTTGTTGCCGGGGAGGCCGGGAATGTCGTTCGTGCGGGTCACCCCCATTCGATCCTCGGCGCGGCGGTAAAACGGTTCGAGTTCGGCCAGATTCAACGGCCAGTCGAGCATCTCGGCGCCGTCGATATCCCCGTAGACGGTTCGTGCCATGAACTCGTGCGCGCGCAAGCGCAACGACGCGCCGGCCCAGTGCGTTGTCGTGCCGCCGACGGTTTTGCACGTCCATGCCGGCAGGTTCGGGAAATCGCGCGCGATCCGCCATGAACCGGACGTCGTGCGTTTGTCGCGCCAGGCGAGTTGTTCGAACGACGCCCACTCGTCGTTGACGAACGTACCGATCGATTCCTGTTTGCCGGCTTCGAGCAGGACGACGTCGATGCCTTTCTGACACAGGGCGTTTGCGAGCGTGCCGCCGCCGGCACCGGATCCGATAATCACGACGACGGAATCGTCGGTATGTTCGTAAGGCATGGGTCGGCGCTCCGTCAGCGTGGGCTCACGTGGGGCGGTGGCGGTGGCAGCCAGTTCAGATCGTTGAACCCGCGTTCGAGATAACCACCGTGCTCGAACGCACTGCCGGCATAACCGAAATGCGCGAAAGCAAGTTCGTTGTTGTACAGCGAGACAACGGCCCGAGCACGAACCGTTACGAAAAACCCGGACCCGGCTATCGATTCGACGACGTCGAGGCGGCGTTCGGGTGCAGCGCCGAGCCAGTCGCCCTGTGCCGCGTTGTCGAGCGTGGCGAGCCCGCCGGCGAGTAAGCTTGCAATTGCGCCGTCGGCGGCCGCGGCGCGATCGAGATCTTTCACCGCCAGCGCATAGACGGCGTCGTCGAGATCGCGGTGAGGAAAGATCACGCGAATCAGCTGCAACAGTGCCCGGCCGGACGCGGTATCGAAGTGCGTGAGTTCCAGCGCCCAGGCCGGGCCCGGCGCCAGCGCGGCAATCGCGCTTGAGCTGAGCCACAGTACGCCGCTCAGCTGCCCGCTCGTGGTCAGAAAGTCTCGTCGTGTGGCCATATCGGTTCTCCGCTTCACGAGCCCGCTGCCGTCATCAGTCCGCCGCGGGCTACGGCGCGGACACGAGCGCTGTCACCGTGCTGAGGTAATGTGCCAACGGCCGTTCTCGACACCGGCACCGACAGGTCCGTGACGGGCTTACACCGCCGCTTGTGCATAACGGGCGCGTCGCCTGGAGGTGTTGCGGTGTCGCTCAAAGCCGGGTGATGCTCGCGGTTCGGGATTCGAAGCGGCATTATGGCCGAACTTGGCGGTGCGCGTGGTGCTCGCGCGCCGAACGGCCAGTGCGGGGAATACCGGCGATGCGATGGAGCGGGTATGCGTAACACGATGAAGCGATACCGGGAACGGCGCGGGGCACGCGTATGTGGGCCATTGTTCACGGCGGTGCTCGTCGTCGCCACGCTTGCCTGTTCCGAAGAATCGATCGCACCCGCGGCGACGCACTATCGCGACGACGAACCGCGGGTTTGCGTCGCGCTGCCCGGCGCCGCGGGACGCCACGACGACGAGCACACACCGGGCGGGATCCGCTATCGTGTGCGTACGCCGGCGAACTACGATGCCGCTGTCGCACATCCCCTGTTACTCGTTTACCCCGGTGCCGGGCACAGCGGCGCCGCGAGTGAACGCCACACCGGACTCACCCCCGCCGCTACCGCAGCGGGATTCATCGTCGCCTATGCGGATCACCGACGCTTGTCGCTCCCGGTACTCGATGATCTCGCAACGATACCCGCGGCCATCGCCGCGCGCTGGTGTGTCGATCCCGGGCGCATGTATGTCACGGGACATTCGGATGGCGGCACCGCGGCGGCGGCGATGGCATTTCGTGCTGACGATGGCTTTACGCCGTCGGGGATTGCGCCGAGTGCCGCAGGAATAAACGCCGACGATCTCGCTGCTTACGATTGTCCGCAACCACTGCCGGTGATCATCCTGCACAGTGCCGACGACAAACTGTTTCCCGGCTTTGGTCGCAGTGCGGCGCAATGGTGGGCCGGGTGTAATCGTTGCGCGACGACGACGCATGCAACGCACGATGACTGCGTCGAATTCGATCGCTGTCCCGAGCATGCACCCGTGCGCTATTGCGAAGGCGATGGCAGTCATCGCCGCTGGCCCGCACGCAATGCAACATTGTTGCAGTTCCTGCGCGACGTTGCGGTAGCGGAAGCAGACGATTGATAGAGCGTTTTACGCGTTCGTTTTGACGCGAACAGCACGGCTGATGAACAGTCACACAAGACCGATTGCAGTCACGAAAAAATTATCGCACTGCAACATGAAATTCGATTGAACTTGATCATCGAATGGCAGGAACATACTATCCGAACCGATCTCCTAATTTCATAACGGCCGAGATGCCGAAGACCCAGATGCGAGGGGCGCACCATATGCATATCAAGAAATACGACTTTGACTACAGCCGCCGTTTTTTCATGGAAAAAACTGCGCTGGGGCTCGGCGGAGCCGGCGTGCTCACGTCGCTCTGGCCAGAGATTTGTAAATCCGGCGACATCAGCAAGGCCTACCCTGAAGAACTCTACAACATCGAGGCCTACACGAAGGGCAAGGTAAAAGTTGGCGACACGATCAATGCCGACAACATCGACCTCGTCCAGGATCTCGTCGATCCAATCCTTTACCAGGAAGTTAAACAGGACGGCCGCGAGTTTTTCATCGAGGCAACGGATACGGACATCACGCGGATGTATCCGCCCTACTACCTCGACGCAACGCTGTCGAACCAGGGTATGGCCGCATTCGACTCGAACGGCAATGTCGTGGTGAAAGATACCGGTGCGAACTGGATTGGCGGCCACCCGTTCCCGATCCCGAACGACGGCAACGAATGTATTGCCAATCTGACACTCAGCTGGGGACGCCACGATCAAACGATCTACGCGATTCCGACGATTTCACTGAACCCGGAAGGTGACGTCAGCTACGAATACGACTTCGTCTGGGCCGAGCAGCAGTGCTGCGGTCTGACGAATCCGAACATCAGCCCGGTACGCCCCTACCTGCCGGGCCACGAAGACAAGACGCGCTTCCAGTCCGTCTGGTTCACGAAACCGAATGACGTGAAAGGCACAGCGTTCCTGAACGTCTGGGGTTACGATCAGCGCGAGTTCCCGGATTTGTTCGGTTACCTCCCGGCGTTCAAACGCGTCCGTCGCTTCCCGACGAACCAGCGCTTCGAACCCCTCGTAGCCGGCATGAACCTGTTCCTGTCCGACGCCTGGGCCGCGGGCGACCCGATGCTGACGTGGGGCAACTACAAGATCATCGAGCGCAAGCCGATGCTCGCGTCGATGCACCACCAGTGGTTGCCGGAAAACGAAAACTGGGATCTGCCGAAAGTCGGTGGACCGAAAGGCAGCACGTACTTCAAGGTCGGCAAACAGCTGATCCCTGAAATCATAGTCATGGAAGGCGAGCCTACAGGCTTCCCGCGCGCACCACTGAGCAAACGCCGTGTCTATATCGATGCCCGAAACACGATGTTCCCGCAGGCCATTTCGTATGACCGTCGTGGCGACGTGTGGAAATCGTTCGAGCCTGGCTTCAGCTATCAGGAATCGAAAGATGGTTCGCAAAAACGAACCGCAGCCGATGGACGTACGGAATGGACGTGGTCGTGGGTTATCAGTAATGACATCCAGTCCGGCCGTGTTACGCGCTTCCACCAGGCGGAACAAATCACCGGCGGTTGGAAGACCGAAATCGACCCGGGCCGCGATTTCCTCGAGGAGTACATGACCGTTCAGGCCATGCGCCGTCTCGGCACGTAATCGAACGACCCCTTACAGCATCAGCCGCGGCAGCACTTGCCGCGGCTTTTTTTTGCCCGCGTTTAGCTCACGGGCAACGGGGGACCGCACCCGTTTCCACGCAGCGCCGGTCAGCGATCCCGGTTTGAACCCGGGCCCTGACAGCCGCCGCGCGAGCCGTGGTCAAACCGGATGCTGCATCGCTTCGACAGTGGCGCGGTGATCGGGGAAATTGCGAATAATCTTTTCGCAGTAGCGCCGGATATCGGCGGGATCGTGGGCGTTGATTTTCCGCTTCAGCTTTTTCGGCTTGCGTGGAAACTGACCCATGCCGGCGAGTATGCAAAACCACGACGTCGGGCTGTAGGCGAGACGCGGTCCCTGGCGCCGCAACTCCGCGAGCAGGTCGCCGCCACCGTACCAGATATCAAGGATCTGTCTTACGGACTCCGAGGCGTGTTCGTTTTCACGGCATTCGATCCAGTAGTCGGTGTCGTTGCGCGAATTCAACTTGAAATGCATGAAGACGTAATCCCTGATGCTGTCGAATATCAGGTTGATCTTCGTATTGAACTCGTCGCGATACTGCGGGGTAAAACCGCCGGCTTCGAAGCGTTCGATAAAATTCTCCACCGTTTCCTGCACGATCATCAGTGCCGTCGCTTCGAGCGGTTCTATGAAGCCTTGCGACAAACCAACGGCCAGTGTGTTGCGGTTCCAGGAACTTGCCGCGCGCCCGACGCGCATTTTCAGGTGGCGCGCTTCGACGTCCGCGTCGACGAGGCCGAGGTGTTCGCGTAATTCGTGTTCCGCTTCGTCTTCACTGACGAACCGTGACGAAAAGACGTAACCATTGCCGAACCGGTTCGTCAGCGGGATCTTCCAGGCCCAGCCATATTTCAGCGCGCCGGAAATTGTCTGCGACGGCAGCGCGCCCTCGTCGAGCGGGGTCGGCATCGCAACCGCGCGATCATTGAACAGGCTGTCGGCGTACGACAGGAACGGTACTCCGAGCGTTTTCGACGTCAGAACGGCCGCGAAACCGGTGCAGTCGACGAACAGGTCCGCCTCGAGCAAGCCAAATTTTTCCGTGCGCACGCCGGCGATATCACCGTTTTCATGCCGGCTGACTTCCGTCACTGTATCAACGAGGTGTTTCACCCCGAGCGCGAGGCATTTCTCCTTGAGAAACTGGCCGATCATGCCGGAGTCAAAGTGGTAGGCGTACTCCGTCTGATACTCGAAAGCGGGATCCGGCGTCGGCGCGCGCTTTTGTTGCGCGAGGTAATTCGAGACGAAAAACGCATCAGGGTGGGCGTGGACGTCGTAGTTTTCGCGCCGCACCGCGACATTCTCGGCGAACGCGCGGATCGTGGCATCGTCGCTGATGGAAAAAAACGGGTGGTAATAACTCCGGTAACCCTTGCGCGTGGACCACGCGGGAAATCGAATGCCGCATTTATACGTTGCGTTGCACGCCGGCATCCATTCGGACTCCGGGACCCCGATGCGATCGAAGAATTTGTGCATTTTCGGGGTCGAGCCCTCGCCGACCCCAATGATGCCGATATCGCTCGATTCGAGCAGTGAGATTTCGCTGCCGCGATCGCCCCAGGCGTGGGCCATCAGGATCGCGCTCATCCAGCCGGCGGTACCGCCACCGACAATGAGGATGCGACCCGGTCCGGTTTTGTTGTCATTCATGTGCTGCTCCGTGTGTTCCGGGAGTGCGTGCAGCGTAGTCAACGCGGCACAAAGCCTGCCCGATTCTATCGTTTATTGATGCCACCTGCGCTTCACGGTTCCGCGACGTCACGACGTGAATCAATCCGGCAGTAGACGTTCCAGCAGTCGGATTGCGTTGCCGCCGGCAACTGCTGCGATGTCCGATTCCGTCAGGCCAAGCCGCAACAGCGCGGGCCACAATTGCGGCAATCCGGTTACATCGAACGGGGTCGTGACCGCGCCGTCAAAATCGCTGCCGAGTGCAACGTGGTCGAACCCGATCAGATCGCCGGTGTAGCGAATTGCGCGTGCAATCGCGGCCGCATCCGTGCCGCACACTGCTTCGGGAAAATACGCGATCCCCACGAGCCCGCCGTTCGCGGCGATCGCGCGCAGGTGGGCGTCGCTCAGGTTGCGCGTGCGGTTACACGTGCCTTTCACGCCTGTATGCGACACGACGACAGGACGCACCGCGATCGCCAGTACGTCATCGATCAATCGGGGTGCGGCATGTGCGAGATCGATGATGATGCCGTTACGTTCCATCTCGGCGACGAGGTCGCGACCCAGCGGAGTCAGCCCGCCCTTCGTCTCACCGTGGGCGGAACCTCCGAGCGCGTTATCGAAAAAGTGCGTCAGCCCCATCATCCGGTAGCCGGCGTCGTACAATCGCGCAAGGTTTTCCGGTTTGCCCGCGAGGGCATGCATACCTTCGATCGCGAGCACGCCACCAACGCGCGCGCCGCGATCCGATAACAGTGACGCCAGTTTTTCACGATTCGTGATGACGACAAATTTGCCCGCGGATTCCGCCTCGAGTCGGTGCAGTCTTTGCGCCTGGTAGAGCGCGCGTTCGGTCAAATCGTTCCACGTTCTGACCGGCCAGCGCTGGGCGATCACGAGCGCGGTAATATTGTCGCTGTCCGGCGCGTTGTGTTCGAAATTCAAACCGCGCGGGGTTTTCGTCACGGCACTGAACACCTGCAGTTTCACCCCCGCGCTCTGCAGGCGCGGCAAATCGACATGGCCGGTGCGCGCGCGCCGACCCGGGTCGCGTCCCCACAGCAACGTGTCGGCGTGCAAATCGACAATCGCGAGTTTGCCGTGCAGCGCTTGCGTCGCTTCGTCGATGCGATAAGGCGAGCGATCCCGCACGCCGTTCATGAACGTCGAAACCGTATACGGAGCGACGAAAAAGAACAGGCACAGGATCAGCGCCGCAACGCAGGACAACGCAATTGCCGTGATTCGGCGCGCGCGTGAAATCATCGTTCCCGCGCTGTCAAACCGGTTTCGATGTTGCAGCGCACGTGCACTACGCGAACTTGTTTTGCCGCTGCTTTCGGGGCTACGCTAGCGCTGACTGCAGGCCCGGGTCGTCGGTGACGAACCATGACAACACTCCCTGGATAAGGCGAAGACGTGTTATGTCGAGAATGAAGAATAAGATCTTATTGGTTGGCAGCATACCGGGCGAGAATGCGGTCGAGGCGATGCGGACTTGCGCAACCGGGTTTGGCGATTACCTCGATTGCCTGCCCGATGGCGAAACGGGTAACCGCCGGATCTGGATCAATTACCTCGCCGCGACGACGTACCACGGTAATCCGGCGCTCGAGACGATCAACCGTCCGGCGCGCGTCGACCCTGATCACCCGGAAGAATGGCGGCGCCCCGGCGAAGACTGGGCGCCGCGCGGCTACACCGATCACTGGCAATTCAAGCTGCGCGAGGGCGTCACGGACGTGGTATTCGAGGATCTCGGTTACGCGCGTGCCGCGAAAGCGTCGTACCCGGATTTCTGTGATTTGCGCGACGCCGGGATCATCGCCAAAGAGGCACGCTTCATGGTTGCAATTCCGCTCATCGAAAGCGGCATCCGACCGTTCCTGACGAATGCCGCCGATTTCGAACCGATGTGGGAGGGGTACAGGGACGCCCTGTTGCGCGAAGTGCAGGATCTGACGGACTGTATACCGGCGAACGACCTCGTCGTGCAGTGGGACATCTGCATGGAAGTGCTTGCGATCGAAGTTGATGACCGCCACGAGGGCCTGTTTCCCTGGCAGCCATCGCGCGATCCGATGACACGTTTTCTCGACGCGATTCGTGTTGCCGCAAGTCTCGTACCTCCCCGCACCCTGATGGGACTGCACCTGTGCTACGGCGATCTCGGGCACCGTCATTTGATCGAACCGCCGAGCCTCGCCGTCGTAACGAACATGGCGAGCGCAGCCGCGAATGCGATTGCGCGTCCGATCGACTACTACCACATGCCGGTTCCCCGCGATCGCGCCGACGACGCCTATTTCGAGCCGCTCGATGCGTTCGACCCCGGTGATGCGAAACTGTACCTCGGACTCATACACGTAACCGGCGGTGTCGATACGTCCCTCGCGCTACTGGAGACGGCCAGGCGCCACGCCGAGGGGTTCGGCATCGCGACGGAGTGCGGGTTCGGCAGACGCGCACCGGAGACGCTGCCGGAACTGATCGATATCCACCGCCAGGTTGCTGCATTACTCTGAACCAAACCGTCCGGAGGAGTATTTCGATGAAATCGTTTTTCCTGAATACCGCCTCGATACTTGTCATGCTCGGCGTCGCTTTCGCGGCGAACGCGGAATCGTGCAAGTACAGTGACGCCATGGCACCCGTGGTCGTGTACACGGAAGCGATGAAGGCCTATCGCTTCGACGACGCGTATCGGGTTCTCACCACCGCAATGACCGATGGCCTCGACGTCGACGAGTGGTCGGCGGGGCAACGTCGCATGTTCGAACTCGGGCAGGTTGTGATACGCAAATCCGACGTGCGATGGCCGCAACATATCGATCCGTCCTCGTGCGCGAAGCGGGCCCTCGTGCCGAATGTTCTGCACGCAAAAGATCGGTTCAACAATCAGGGCAGTGTCGAGTTCGAAGTGTATACCGTCGTACGGAATCCCGATGGCTGGCGCATAGAATCGCAGGAAACCCTGATCGACGAAGCGACAATCCACCGGTATTTCCCCGGCGATGAAATCCCGGAATTCAAAGGACAACTATTGCCCGGTGATCCCCTGCCCGGCGACGAAACGTTTTAGCTGGCGGCCCGCCGGGCGATTTCGCGGCGATCATTGATCGAAGTTCGCACTCGCACGAGATCGACTCGGAGACCCATTTCGTAACGTTGTCCGGCGCGATGGATCCCGACGCCGCAAAGGCAATGTTGCGCTTACTGTTGAAGGATCCGGATTACCGGCAGTCAGTTGCGGTAGTCTATGATGCCGGAGGCCTCGACGCGCTCCCGGATCTGAATGCTATGCTCGGGCTCAGTCGTTACGTTGTAACGCACAAGCGTCGGCGCGGCCCCGAGGTCATCGTATTCGTCGTTCCCGGGTTCAGGTCCGCAGGAATAAAAAACGTGTTTGCGGGGTTCGCGAAAGTCGTTGGCCTGTCGTTAAACTTCTGCGCCAGCGAAGCTCACGCTTGTGCATTGATCGCGGCGGCAACCCCCGAGAAATAATGCCGCCCCCGCCGATGGCAATGTTATGCCGGCGTCGCGGCGTAACAATCCAGAGAATCCAGTCATGTCTGTTGAAGCTATAGTTTGGGATTTTGGCGGCGTGTTCACGACGTCGCCGTTCGATGCGTTCAATCTTTTTGAAGAACAACAGGGTCTGCCGCGGGATTTCATCCGCAGCGTCAACGCCGTTAACCCGACGACGAATGCCTGGGCCCGGTTCGAATCGAATCAAATATCGCTCGATGAATTCGACGTCGCTTTCGCGCGTGAATCCGCGGCGCGTGGTCATGCCATACCCGGCAAGGCCGTGATTGCGCTGCTCGCCGGCGACGTAAGGCCGCGCATGGTCGATGTGCTCAAGCGTTGCCGGGCCGATTATCGCGTTGCCTGTATCACGAACAACGTGAAAGCGGGGCAGGGACCCACGATGGCCGATACGCCGGAACGGGCAGCGGCGGTGCTCGAGGTCATGGCGCTGTTCGAACACGTAATCGAGTCGAGCGAGGTCGGGATCCGCAAACCCGATCCGCGGATTTACGAACTCGCCTGCGAGCGGCTCGGTGTCGCGCCGGACAAGACGGTGTATCTCGATGATCTCGGCATCAACCTGAAGCCCGCCCGGGCGCTTGGTATGCAGACCATCAAGGTTGTGTCCGAGAGCCAGGCGATTGCCGATCTCGAAGCGATCCTCGGGATTCATTTTTAGTGCACCGCCGCATTTACCCTCGGCCCGGTGGCGCAGCATTTCGGTAGAATGGGGCCCGGCGCAACGCAACCGCCTGGCCAGGATCACATCAGCCCAGCCAGACAGGAGATTATCGATGAAGCACACCGAACAGATCCCACGCAAGCCTGTTTCCCGCACGGACATGATGAAGCGTGTCGCGCGATTCTCGAAACTGAAGGGCTCCGATGGTGGCCTTCCGGACAGCCATATGCCCGGTTCCGAACGCCTGCTGTATAACGTGATCGGTTTTCAGCCGCCCGCCAGTGAGCAGGACGGCATGGTGTCACCGGTCGGCGAAGCCGCGGCGCGCATGGCGGCGATCAAGATCTCCGAGGGATTCAACCTCGGATATTGCCGTGCGCTGCCGGGTAAAGGCCCGATGATGCACAACCACGACACGAACGAAACGTTCATTGGTATTACCGGAATGTGGCGTGCGAGCTGGGAGAATGAGGACGGTAAGGTCGAACACGTGGATCTGAAGCCGCTTGATGTCATTTCGTTTCCGCCCGGCGTGATCCGGCGGTTTGAAAACGTCACGAAAGGCCCGGCCGACGAATACTCGATTCTTATGTTCGTCATCGCGGGCGACGCGCCGGCCGCGGAGTTCACCACCGAAGCGCTCGAACAACTCGACGCTGCCGGTTTGCTGGGAGCGGATGGTGCGCCCGCGGCCGTGAAGTCCACGCGCGGTAAAACCGGGACACCTTCACGCTCGCGCGGGAAAGTGGCGAAGAAGGCGGCTAAACGCGGCGCCTGAATATTTCCTGCGCGGCAGCGCTCAGGCGGAACGCCAGTTGCGCAGGATTTCGATACCACGTGGACCGCTCGCCTTCGCGTCGGACCAGAGTTGGCGGACGGCCGCGAGGGTGCCGGGACTCGAGCAGGCGCGGTAGCCGGCATCGGCCGGCAACTCGGCCAGCAGGCGGCGGTGCGCGATGCCGAGCGAGTGATACGGCAACGACGGCAAAAGATGATGCAGCGCGTGGTAACGCAGGCCGACGGGGTACAGCCATTCGGTCAGTAGTGCAGGCCCTTCGATGTTGATCGAATCGAGGACCTGCGCATTGTGGGTCGATTCCGTCCCGTCATTGCGATAGCGATGCGCAGCGAGCGTGCGCAACCAGTTCATCGCGAGTGCGAACACGACAACGAGATAGAGCTTGCCGAGTGTCAGCAGCGATACGTCCCCGCGCACGGCGAGCACGAGCCATGTCACCGCGTAAGCGAAACACGCGAAGTCGCACAGGAGCCACAGCGGATCCGTGGTTGACGGTACGTTCCGCCGTCTGTAGGTCGGACTGATTACCGCCGCGGAGGCGTACTCGAGTAGCCAGCGGCGTAATCGCGGAATCGCGAACGACAGGGGCACGAGCACGAGCGCACGCAGGACCGCGAGCACGGGCACTATCGGGATCATCGCCACGAAGCGCACGATTTCCGCTACCGGTGCCTGGCCAAACGGCAGGTACTCGCCGTCGGCCGGCGTGCCGTAGTAGCGGTTGCTGTGGTGGTCCGCGTGGGTTGTATAAAACAGCGACGGTGTGAGCAGCGGTATACCGACGAACACGTTCCATGCGATCTTGAACCCGCGCATGTGGCCGCGTCGCATGTGGACGATCTCATGCATGAAAATCGCGATCCGAAACAGGCCGATAGCCGCAAGCACGAACGCAACACAAGCGGTGACTGAAAACGTTTCGGACGTAACGTAGACGATCAATCCCGCATAAGTGAGTACCGTACCGACGAGAAAATCGAGCCAGTAGACGACCGGTTTCAGCTCGAACAGGTCTTCCACGATCCGTTTCGCCTCGCGTGCGTTTACGCGCGGCAAGGCATCCGCGGCGCGGGAATCGGCTTCGGCGATGCTCATTGCGCCTGCCTTACCGGAACGCGCCGGCCCGGTACAGGCGCCAGACGGTCGGCCAGCAGGCCAGCAGGGGATGGCGACGTAACATCGGTGTTGCTTCCACTTTTACCCCCGAGTGGCGTTCGATCTTCCACAGTACATAGTCGACACCACCATCGAAAGTGAACGCCGCTTTCATGATCCGCAACAGGTTGATGAGCTTGCCTTGCGGACGTCGCAGGAGCCACGCGAACCGGCCGCGACGCCGTTGCCACACGCTGAGGTTCGAGCGAAAAACCGGTTCGGCTGCGTCCGTCGCGTCGCGCGTCAACTGTGGCATCGAATCAGCGAGCAACGTAGTCAGCTTCGTGTAGCGTGCTGCGTTGGCCGCGACGAGCCGCGCGGCGGCGCCGGGGGCCTCCGGCCGCAGCTCCGTGCGATAACTCGCGCGTAACGCGTTCGTCCACAGGGTGGCGGACGAAAATGTTTCCGCTTGCAGCGCGAGCGAGCGTCCGATGAACGTGCCGGCGGCGCCGGCGAGCGCGGTGGCAACGCGGCGACGTACGCCCGCATCGCGTGCGTACGTCAGGGCGCAGGGCTGCGCGAAGCGGGCCCAGAAAAACGTATGGAAACAGCGCGCGGATGTTCGGTGTTCGAATTGCTGCAGCGAAATTACCGCGTACTTCGTGCGCAAGGTCTCGCCATCGATTTCCATCTCCGCATAAAACACGTTCGGCGGCAATACCCGGTTTGCGAACGCGAGCAGGCGGCGATCGTAAATCGAGGCGTAATCATCAACGATTAAAAAGATGTCGAGGATTCCGTCTGCTTCCGTTCCGGTGCGGAAACACGATCCGTAGTAAAGCACGCCGAGTACCGCATCGCCGTAGCGTGAGCGCAGGCGCTCACCGAGTTCCCGCGATGCAGCGGATACCGGAGTCGCGAGTTCCCGTTCGATCAAATCGATGACCGGGCCATCGGTTCCGCTCGCCGGTGCGTTAGTGACTCGTGACTGCACTAGCTTGCCAGCACTTTTTCGTACATGCGGTAACGCTTGGCCACGACGCCTCCAATAGCCTCGATGATGCTGCGCATCGATTTGTTATGTTCCAGAATCCATCCCATTTCGACCTCTGTTGCCTCGTGGCGAAGGACCGCGTCCTTGATGGAATGGATCAGTCCGAGCGAGATTCCGCTTCCGGTCAGGCCGCGCTGAAACTCTTTGCGGATTCCCATCAACGGTACGCGAACCGACCTGGGGTGCGAGGTTTTCAGGCGCATGAGCAGTTTTGCCCAACCGAATGGCAGCAGACGCCCGTTCAGATCCGCGATAAATTCATTAATATTCGGAAGACAAACAATGAACGCGATCGCTTCGCCGTCGATTTCAGCGATTTTAATGAAATCGACGTCGACGACCGATTTCAACAGTGTGCCGAGTTCGCGAAACTCGGCTTCGGTGAACGGCACGAAGCCCCAGTTCTCATCCCACGCTTCATTGAAGATATCGCGCAGCACCTCGATATCGCGGTTGATGTCGTTGCGTCGCAATGATCGAATTGCGAATGTGCCTTTGCGAACCCGATTCGACCGGTCGATGATTTTCTTCATCGTCTCGGTCATGGGAAAGTCGGGGTGCATGCGATAGGCGAAAACGTCGACGGCTTTCTCATAACCGCAGGCTTCCACATGTTCGCGGTAATACTTCGGTGCGTGCCCCATCATGATCGACGGGGCGGTGTCGAATCCGTCGACGAGCAGGCCGCATTCATCATTGATCGAAAGATTGAAGGGACCGCGTACGCGCACCATTCCCTGCTCGCGAAGCCATTGTTCCGCGGTTTCGAACAGGCGCGCGAACGTCTCGCGATTGTTGTCTGCTTCTATCAGGCCGAACGAGCCCGTAGCGTCCGCATGGCGTTCGAGCGAGAGACGATCCACCTGAGCACTGATGCGCCCGACCGGCTGCGTTCCCCGGTACGCGATCCAGGCAGCCCAGACGGCATGCTCGAAATACGGGTTGTGACGGGAAAAGTGCAGGCGACGCTCGAGTTTCAGTGGCGGCACCCAGTGCGGGTCGTCGGCGTAGACGGACCAGGGAACATGAATAAACCGACCGAGATCGTGGTACCCTTCAACTCGCTCGATGCGCAGCACTCATGGCTCCTGTCGTGAAATGGCCGATCAGGGTAGCGATGTCGAACAAAAAAAACCACAGCCTGGAGCTTGTGTGTCGCGACTTTCTCCCCTAAAATCCGGCGGTTGGGTGATAGCGTTAAACGTACAGCTTCAAATCGAACGAAGGATTGACGTAATATTACCCCAACGTTACGAAATGGTCGGGTAATGTTGCGTTTTCGATACTACCACCCTGAGACAGCGGGACCCCGAATGAACTTAGTCGGTACGGTTCAGGTCTTTTGTCATGCGTAAGCCGGCGACGCCCGCGGCCTTCGGGAAGACAGGAATACAACGATAATCTGGTGGATCGCTTAACTGACGATTCAAACAAACTTTTAGCTGAACTTAACTTAGACGAGTTCGACGGTGCGCCAAGCTGGCACGGGAAGCGGCGCGGAAGGCCTTTCAAACCGGCGAACGTCGAATCGGGGGAACTGAAGCAGTGAGCGTAAAACCGACGCCGACTGAACACAACCTAGCACGCAGACACGCTGACTTTTCCACGCTGGCGGAAGCCCTGGACTACGCAGCTCAGGGCGAGACCGGATGTAACTTCTACACCGGCAAAGGCGAGCTGTTTGCCGTGTTACCGTATCGCGAACTGCGCAAACAGGCGCTCGAGATCGCGTACCGACTGCACGGCCTGGGCCTCAAGCGTGGCGACCGTGTCGCGCTCGTCGCCGAAACGAACCCGAATTTTCAGCGCTTCTTCTTCGGTTGTCAGTACGCCGGCCTGGTTCCGGTGCCCGTGCCACCGCCGTTGCAGCTTGGCGGCGGGCATGAATACACGGGTCATCTGCGGCGCTTGCTGTCCGACTCCCAGGCCCGGGTCTGCGTTGGGCCAACGGAATATGGCGCTTTCCTGGCCGAGGCCTCGGAGGGTCTGCACCTCCAGTTTATCGGTTCGGCGGAAGCGTTTTCGCATTTCCCCGCCAATCCGGCCGAACTGCGTCCGCTCGAAGCCGATGAGCTGGCGCACCTGCAATACACCTCGGGCAGCACGCGGTTCCCGCGCGGCGTCATGATCACCCAAAGTGCGGTGATGAGTAACCTGTCCTGCACCGTCCAGCACCTGCAGATGCAACCGAACGATCGTGCCGTTTCCTGGTTGCCGTACTACCACGACATGGGGCTCGTCGGCCTCGTGCTCGCACCGGTAGTGTCGCAAATGTCGGTCGACTACCTGGGCACGCGCGAATTCGCGATGCGCCCGCGGCAGTGGCTCGTGCGCATGTCCGAGAGCAAGGCCACGATCTCGTTCGGTCCGCCGTTCGGTTATGAATTGTGCGCGCGACGCCTGCGCCGCGAAGATACGGAAATGCTCGACTTGAGCGCATGGCGCGTCGCCGGGATAGGCGCTGAAACGATACGCCCCGAACCGTTGCTCAAGTTCGCCGAAGCGCTGGCGCCCGCGGGCTTCAACAAGAACGCGTTTTTGCCCTGCTACGGACTGGCGGAATCCTCGCTCGCCGTGAGCTTTGCGCCACTCCATGAAGGGCTGAGTTCCGAGTGGGTGGATGGCAAGCACCTGAGCGAATCCCAGCGCGCGGTGCTCATTGAACATAACGGCACGGAAGCGAAGATTGCCCGTGGCAACCAGTTCGTCAATTGCGGCAAGCCGCTGTCGGGACACGAAGTCGTGATTCGCGGCGAAGACGGTAATGAATTACCCGAGCGCCACTGCGGGAGCGTGTTCGTTCGTGGTCCGAGCGTCATGTCGGGTTATTTCGGTGACAGCAGCAACCACCCGGACGTACTGTCCGAAGACGGCTGGCTGGACACGGGTGACATCGGCTACCGCGCGAACGGCGATATCATGATCACGGGCCGCAAGAAAGACCTGATCATCATCAACGGACGCAATATCTGGCCGCAGGATCTCGAGTATCTGGCCGAGCAGCAACCGGAAGTCCGCCCGGGCGACGCCTCGGCGTTTGCCGTGCCCAAGCCGGACGGCGAAGAGCAGGCGGTCGTCGTAATCCAGTGCCGGGAGGCAGACGTCGAGAAGCGCCAGAACCTCGTCGACCGCATGGATCGGGCGATTCGCGCGGAATTGGGCGTGGACTGCATCGTCGATCTCGTCCCGCTGCACACGCTGATCAGAACGTCGTCGGGTAAACTTTCGCGATTCCGCACCCGTGAAGATTTCATTGAACGCACGAACTGGGGCAAACCCTCACAGATGCTGGCCGCCGGTTAGCAACATCTCTTCCGTGCCGCGCTCGCACAGGCGGCATCGGCTATCGCTTCCAACATCATTTCGCCACCGCCGGCTCAATAGCCTGTAATGCCCGTGCGACCACGAAACCTGGTCGCGGTGACAGGCGCTACAGGGTTTATCGGCAGTGCGTTGTGTCGTGAACTGCTGCGGGCGGACTACCAGGTACGGGCGCTCGTGCGTCCGGGCTCGGCGCACAAGCCATTACCGGCGGGGGTCGAACCGATCCACGGCGAACTGAACGACGCACACAGCCTCTCCCGTTTCCTCGATCGGGCCGCCGCCGTCATCCATTGTGCCGGCGCCGTACGCGGCGCAAGCCGGGGGGCGTTCATGCAAACGAACGTGGCGCCCGTTGACGCCCTCGTACAGGCCGCCAAACGCAGTGGTACGGGCCGATTCATCCTGATTTCCTCGCTGGCGGCGAGCCAGCCGGCGTTGTCGCCTTACGCTGCCAGCAAACGGGCCGGCGAAGCCGCACTGCTCGCCGCGGCCGGCGATCTCGAATGTCTCATTGTGCGGCCGCCCGCGGTGTACGGACCGGGTGATCGCGAGATGTTGCCGCTGTTCCGACTGATGCGGGGTGGGTTCGCGCCCGTGTTGACGAGCCCGGGGGCACGATTTTCGTTGATTTACATTGCGGACCTCGTGCACGCGATTGTTTCCGGTCTGACGTGTCCGGCGGCGCACAACGACGAACCGGTATTCGAACTCGATGACGGGCACCCGGACGGCTACGCGCTCGATGAGCTGATCGAGGAATTTGAAAGAACCGGCACTGCGCGGGTGCGGCGCATCCCGGTGCCGGCAAGCGTGCTCGATTTTGCCGCCGCTGCGAACCTGCGCCTGGCCCGCATGTTCGATTACGCCCCGATGTTCACTCCGTGGAAACTATGTGAGCTGAGGCATCCGCGCTGGGTATGTGATAATGCGGCTTTCAGCGCGCTGACCGGCTGGCGACCTGCGACCGGGTTTTCCCGGGGCCTGTCACTCACGCTGGGCGAAAACAGCGGCGCGAACGAATCACCGGCCGAGGACACCGATGAACTCTCATGATGAAAACCTGACCAAGCTCTGTGGCGTACTGCAGCGGAATACAAAAGCCGATGTCGTCGTGGGGCCGGAAACGCAGCTCGCGAGCGATCTCGAAATCGATTCCGCGCAATTAATGGAAGTGTTGCTCGAGGTCGAGGACGAGTTCGATGTCTCGATTCCCCTGAACGTGCTGCCGAATGTGTACAGCGTCGAGGATCTGACGTTTGAGATCGATAAATTGCTGGGAGCCAGCGGATGAGCCTGTTCAGTAAATTCGATGCCCTGGCCGACCGTCGTGCGGCCCTCGCCGAAACCGGAGCGCAGCCATTCAGCGTTGTCGTAGAACGTTTATTGTCGCCAACGGAAGCGATAGTGAACGGAAAACCGACGATACTCGCAGGAACAAACAACTACCTTGGCCTGACGTTCGACCCGGAATGTATTGCCGCGGCGCGTGACGCGGTAACCGCCGAAGGCACCGGTACTACCGGGTCACGCATGGCGAACGGGACATTCGCGAGTCACATCGGGCTCGAAAATGATATCGCGCAATTTTTCGGCCGGCGCGGTGCCATCGTGTTTTCGACCGGATATCTCGCGAATCTCGGCATCCTGTCCGCGTTGACAAATCGCGACGATGTCATCGTGATCGACGGTGACTGCCACGCAAGCATCTACGACGGCTGTCAGATGGGCGGCGCCGAAGTCATTCGTTTTCGACACAATGACGCCGACGACCTCGCGAAGAGACTGCGTCGCCTCGGCGATCGTGCGGCGAACGCGCTGATCGTGATCGAAGGGATTTACAGCATGCTGGGCGACCGCGCACCAATGGCCGAGATCGCCGCGGTGAAACGTGAGTATGGCGGCTATCTGCTGGTCGACGAAGCACATTCGCTTGGCGTGCTCGGAGAACGCGGCCTCGTGGAAGTCGCGAACGAGCACGACAGTGTCGATTTTATTACCGGTACATTCAGCAAGAGCCTCGGGGCCACGGGCGGGTTTTGCGTCAGCGATCTCCCCGAACTCGAACTGATCAGGGTGTCGTCGCGGCCTTACGTATTCACCGCATCGATGTGCCCGTCCGTCATCGCGTCGACCCGCACCGCGCTCGCGGTGCTGCAGCGCCGTCCGGAACTGCGCGACACCCTGTGGAAGAACGCGAATCGGCTGTACGATAAGCTCGCCGCACTCGGTTTCGAGCTTGGGCCCGAGCCAAGTCCCGTGATCGCGGCGATGGTGCCCGATATTCACCACGCGCTCGCGATATGGAGTGGATTGCTCGAGCGTGGTGTTTACGTGAACCTCGTGTTCCCGCCCGCGACGCCGAATGGCAGCTACCTGCTCCGTTGCAGCGTCAGTGCTGCGCATACGAGCGCGCAAATCGATCAGATCTGTGAAGCATTCGAAGATGCTGAGCGCGCGTTCGTAACCTCATCGGCGGCGTAATGCACTCGTGGACCGTGGTGGCCGGCGGATGGATCGTATGCTGACCCTCGACCAGATCCGTCAATCGCTCGCGGACCGCGACCACGAACCGGTTCCGTTCGAAGCAAGCCCGATGCAGGCCGCGGTTGCCATGATACTTGCCGAGGGGCGCGATGATCTCGACGTTTGTTTCATCCGGCGTGCGGAACGCGCGGGTGATCCGTGGTCCGGCCAGGTTGCGTTCCCGGGCGGGCGCGCCGAAGCGCGCGATCCGAATGCAAACGCGGTCGCCGAACGGGAGACGTACGAGGAGATCGGACTGAAACTCGATCCCGTTCACCTGATCGCGCCATTGCCGGTGCGGCCAATCGAGCGCCAGCACCTGAACCATCTGTCGCCGTTCGTCTACTACGTCGATGAGTACACGCGCAAAAGCGCGCGTGTTGTCGAACGTCACGAAGTCGCGAGCGTGTTCTGGGTGCCGCTACATCATTTATTCGAACCGAGTGCGGCGACCGATCTCGAATATCCGCTTGCCGGCACCGCGCAACGCTTCCCCGGGATCCGCTATGAGGATCATGTTATCTGGGGCCTTACGTTGCGTATCCTCGAAAGCTTCGCCGACATCATGCAGCGCGAACTCGCGGCGCGAAATTAGACGCCATCGGGAAAACCGGCGCGGGGTCTGCCGCGAGCCTTGCAAAAACCCCGCTTTACCGCATGTTGCGAAAGCAGGTGCGTACCTCGTCTACAAACGATTCCGGCTGCTCGAACGCGGCAAAATGCCCGCCTTTTTCCAGGATATTGAAATGCACGAGATTCGTGTAGCGCTCTTCGACCCAGCGACGCGAGGCGCGAAAAATTTCATGCGGAAAAATGCTCGCGCCAGCCGGCATCGTAATCGGTTCCTGCGGCTGGCCGATAAGGCTGAAACTCTCCCAGTACAGGCGCGCGGATGACGCGGCCGCGGCCGGCAGCCAGTACATCATGATGTTGTCGAGCAGTTCGTCGCGGGTCAGAACGTTTTCGGGATGCCCGTCGCTGTCGGTCCATGACCAGAATTTCTCGAGGATCCACGCCATCTGTCCGACCGGCGAATCCACGAGTCCGTAGCCGACGGTTTGCGGGCGCGTGCTCTGCTCCTTCGAATATCCCGAATCCCAATCCCAGTAGTACTGGTGACCCGCGAGCGCGTCCTGCTCGAATTCCGTCAAATCCTGCATCACCGACTCGCTCGGACTCAGTATCGGCATATTGACGTGAATGCCGGCGCAATGCTTCGTTTCCGACAACCCGATAGCCGAGGTGACGGCCGCACCCCAGTCGCCGCCCTGGGCCACGTAGCGTTCGTAGCCGAGCCTCGCCATCAGTTGCCCCCAGGCTCGGCCGATGTGCTCGATGCTCCACCCGGGTGCCGTCGGTTTGCCGGAAAAACCGAAACCGGGCAGGGTTGGCAACACGAGATGAAACGCATCCTTGTTATCGCCGCCGTGCGCACCCGGGTCAGTCAGTGGTCCGATGACTTTCGAGAATTCGATCACCGAGCCGGGCCAGCCATGCGTCATGACCATTGGCAGCGCGTCCGCATGCGGCGAGCGAATGTGCAGCACGTGAAAATCGAGCCCGTCGATATTCGTCATGAACTGCGGGAACTCGTTCAGCCATGCCTCGCGGCGACGCCAGTCATACCCGTTCTGCCAGTACGCGCACACGTCTTTCACGTAAGCGAGCGGCACACCCTGGCTCCAGTCGTCCGGCGTTTCGCGCTCCGGCCAGCGCGTTGCCGCGAGGCGACGACGGAGGTCGTCGAGTTCGTGTTCGGGAATTTCAATACGGTACGGTGTCATCGTCGTCACAGTGGGCCCCCCGGATAGTCGTTGTCGCTGGCAGGCAGTATACAAAGCAAACGCGGGCGCTGCGGAAATAAGTCCCGGCCGGGTTTCGGCGGCAAACTGCTATGATCGCCGCGCACGTCAACCCGCCAAGCGATCAATGAGTACGACAGCGCAGACGCAGCCCCCGAACGCGACGACCAGGCTCGTCCTGCTGCGTCACGGGCAGAGTGAGTGGAATCGACAGCATCGGCTCACCGGTTGGTCCGACGTCGGCCTGACGGCGAAAGGCGAACGCGAAGCCAGGGTCGCCGGTCGCCTGCTGGCGGACGCAGGGTTTCAGTTCGATCTCGCGTTCACGTCGAGCCTGCGTCGCGCCGCCGACAGTCTCGACATCGTGCTCGAGACACTGGGCGCGGACATCGAAGTCCAGCGTTGCTGGCAGCTGAACGAACGCCACTACGGCGCGCTCGAAGGCCTGGGTCCGATCCGGGGCGTGTTGCGGTTTGGCTTCTCGCGCGTCGTGGCCTGTCAGCGGCGCTTCGACGTAGCGCCACCGCCGGTCAGCGAGAGCGATCCGCGCTACCCGGCGAACCAGGCGGCCTACCGTGATGTCCCGCGCGATCTCCTGCCGCGCGCGGAAACCATGGCCGACGCAATGGCGCGTATGGCGCCGCTGTGGCACGAACGTATCGCACCGGCGATCCGGCAGGGGCGGCGCGTACTCATCGTCGGCCACAAGAATATCCTGCGCGCGATGGTCAAACAGATTGGGGATCTCGACGCGGCGGACGTGGAGCGTCTCGGCATTCGTACCGGTCAGCCGTGGGTCTTTGAACTCGACCGGGCGCTGAAACCGATCCGTCGCTACGTTATCGAGGATCGGCGCTAGAGGTTCCGAACAGGCGGCGTGCGTTGTCGAGATCCTGGACGAAATCAACTTCACCCCACTTCATCCCGGCGATCGATTGCGTGTACACGAGATGTTGCTCGGCGAGGATTCCGATCGCTTTCAGATACCACCAGCTCAGACTGTTCGGCGTGCGCATGATCTGTTCCAGGGTGTCGACGAATCGCTGTGCCCCCTCGCTGCTGAACCGCATCATCCCGATCGATTCCCCATCGATGTTGTCCGGCTCGAGCGACTTGCCAACTTCGCGCAAGCGCTTGCCGTCGAGCCTGACCTTCATATCGTCGGAGTCGTAGGCCGTCTTATGGTCGATCGCGAGCGTAATCGGGGCCGGCTCGGAGCCGAGCAGGGTCTCGCAGATACGGGCCTCGAACAGCGTGTCGCCGTTCAACAGAACGAACTCGCCGGTCATTTCTCCGCGCGCCATCCAGCAACTCGCCAGGTTGTCGGCGACATTGAAAAACGGGTTGTAGATCGAGCGCGGGCTCGGATTCAGGCTGGCGAGTGCGCTTTCCACGGCTCCGGCGGCGAACCCCGTTACGACTGCGACGTCCGTGATACCGCATGCCCGCAGGTTGTCGATTTGATGTTCGATGATGGTCTTTTCGCCGAGTGACAACAGGCACTTCGGCAGCGTTTCGGTCAATGGCAGCAGACGCCCGCCCTGACCGGCGCTCAGTATGATCGCTTTCATGAGGTCCTCGGATGATTCGCGCCGGCCGGTTTCAGCCGGTCCGCGATGGGACCGCGATGTTCCCCGTTAACGGCCCGTGGTGCAAGTCTGCGCTGCATCCGCGAGCCGCGGGTTCAGGCCTGCAGCCATGACGTAACCGCGTGACCCCGCGCGCGCCACAGCGCCGCCTGGACGAGGCGAACAAGATGAAACAGCAGCGATACGATGGTCCACACGGCGATCGCGACGAGCCCTGCATCGGGGCGGCCGGCGATCGTGGCGACGGTGAGAATCGCGAGATTCGGATTCCGCCGCGCGGTGATCGTGCGAAAAAAATAGTCCACGGGTCGCCAGATATGCGTTTCGATCCTGAAAAACAGCACGAACAGGCCTTCGAACAGGCGTCCCACGAGGTATCCGCCGAGCACTACGAGCAGCGCCGGAGCGAGCAGTGGCTCGATCCCGGGGCTCGCCAGCGGCAGTGCACCGACGTACCACGCCCACCACCAGAACGGTGGATGGATCAGATCGATGCCATGGTCGTAGATATTGCCCCACGCGGAATACGTCAGCGTTACGCGCGCGAGTTTGCCATCCACCGTGTCGAGAAACGTCATCGCCCAGGCGATCGGAATCGCCGCGAGGAAATACCCGGCTGCGAACATCCAGGTCGCGAGCAGAACGAGTCCCAGGCTCACCGTCGTGACGGTATTCGGAGTAATTCCGCGTGCCGCCGCCCAGCGTGTGGCCCAGCGCGCCGGTTTCGGCCACAGCCATTTCGTAACAAAGTCCGTCGCGCCCTTGTACGCCGCGCCAAACGTCGCGAGTTCGAGTTCCTCTGCCGTATTCGTCCGGTAAGACATTAAAACGGGTTGCGCGCGCTTCCTCAGCGCATTGTCGTAATTCGATCCGAGAGCTTCAGGACCGAGTGTTTCGAGTTCCGCCCGCAGTGCCTCGGAATCGCCCCGGGTTTCGCCGCCGAGGAGACGTTCCGCAAGCGCGATGCTCGTGTGCGCGTGCAGGGCCACTGCTTCGCCCCCAGCGGCGGTTACGAGCAGGGTACCCGGTCTTGCAACGAGCGCGGCGACGAGATCCTGGCCGAGCAAATAGTCCGCCCGCACCGCGATCAACGTCGTCTCGCGGGAGTCATCGAGACCCTCCGCGGGCGCGACCCCGGCGCGCCCGAATGCGCGTCGCAGGCGCTCCGCCGCGGTCATGCTCCACAATTCGGCCGTGCAATCGCCGACGATAACGAGCTGCGGCCGCGCCTGCGATTGCGTTTGTTCGGGCTTGTTCAATGGTCAATGGACCTCTTTGCGTTGCGGCAGCGCCGTGTTCGCTGGTTGCTGCGCGGGCGCCGGTGGCGAGCCGGATTTTGATAGGATAGACGCGTTGTTCCAGACAACCCCGCATGAACCACATGAAATCGGCACGCCGATCGTCGGGGCCATCGTTCACGGCACGCCACCGCTACCATTGCCCGGGGCTGGCAGCTCGCAACCACTCGAATCCGGCAAAACGACAGCAATACAGGCGAGGCACAGTGGATCAGGCGTGATTATAGACGGATACATTGCACGGGAAGTACTCAAGCCGCTCGCCGCGATCGCGGCCGCACTGATCGTGATTTTCGTCGGTTACAGCTCCGGGCGCTACCTGTCCTATGCCGTCGACGGTCTGCTGCAGGTAGAAACGCTCGCCTCGTTCATCGTCATCAAGATGATTATCGCGCTCGAAGTGCTGCTGCCGATCGCGTTGTATCTGTCGATCGTCCTCGCCCTGGGACGGCTCGAAACGCGCGGCGAGATTACTGCCGTGCGCGCGAGCGGGATCGGCAACGGACGCGTGTTGCGGGTCGTGATTGGAATCGCGGTGCTGCTGGCAATCGTCGTGGCATGTTTGTCCATAGTCGGGCGACCGCTCGCGTATCAGAAAAGCTACCAGATCAAGGCGCAGGCCGAAGCCGAGCTCGAACTCGACAAGCTCGCAAGCGGCAATTTCTACGACAGCGAGAATCGCTCCCGCACGTTTTTCGTCGAGCGCGTCGACAAGGCGGGCGGACGTCTCGAACGCGTCTTCATCCGCGGTGAGCGCGGCGGCATTATCCACATCATTTCCGCCGAATCCGGTCAGCACCGCATCGATCCCGAATCCGGGCGCCGCATGCTGACGTTGTCAAACGTCCATGTCTATTTCCTGGCACCGAACGGTGGTGTCGACAAAGGCGTCGGTCGCTTCAAGAAAATGGAGCTCTACCTCGGTACGAGTGAGCCGATCGAGGTGGGTTACAAACGCAAGGCTGCACCGATCGCGGAACTCGCGGGTTCCGACTCGCCACTGGACATCGCCGAGCTGCAGTGGCGCCTGTCGACTCCCGTATCGACCCTGCTACTGGCCGTTCTCGGCGTCATCCTGAGCCGCGCAGCGCCGCGCAGCAGCCGGTATACGAAGACGATCGGCGCGTTGCTCGTATACGCGGTTTACTACAACCTCGCGGTGATGGCGAAAACCTGGGTCGAGTCGCAGGTCGTGGCGCCGATTCCGGGTATCTGGTGGGTACAGGCATTGCTCCTGCTGCTGATCTGCGTGTTGTTGTGGTGGCCCGGCTGGCAGTTCCGGCGTGCGGCCCGCCGTGGGCCCGACGCCGTGGCCGGGCTCCGCGCATGACGATCTTCGATCGCTATATTCGCGCGCAACTCGCGAAGGGTTTTTTGATCGTCTTCATTATTCTCGTCAGCATATTCAGTTTTCTCGATTTCGTCGAAGAACTCGATGACACGACGCTCGGCAACTACGATGTCGTCGACGCCGTCGTCTTCGTCATCCTGACCGTTCCGGAACGCGCCCTGTGGCTCATACCGATCTGCGCCCTGCTTGGCTGTCTCGTCGGATTGAGCCTGCTCGATAACGGTAATGAGCTGACGGCCATGCGCGCCGCCGGCGTTTCCGGACGCCGTATCGTGTGGTCCGTCGTCAGCTCGACCGGCCTGTTACTCGTTATCGTCGCGCTCGTCGCGCAGTTCGTGATCCCGAAGCTCGGCGAACGCGCGTGGCGCGATCGCGCGCTTGCGATTGCCGGGGACATCATCCTGCGCAAGGAAAGCGGCACGAATTTCTGGTTTCGCGACGGTCGCCGCTTTATCAGTATCCGGGACATGGCGTATGGTCGCATTCCAACCGGTATCGAGATTTATGAATTTGATGACGACGCGTCGCTGCGTGTATTCACCGAGGCACGGGAAGCGAAGCGCGACGCAAGCGGCGTGTGGATCCTGCAGGATGTCACGCGCAAACGTTCCCGCGGCATGAAACTCGAACTCGAGCGCTTACCGACCCTCGCCTGGGACGGGTTTCTCAGTCCAAAGCAGGGCGCCGTGATCGAACTCGACGCGGAAAGCCTGGCGCCGACGGATCTGTACTACTACGCGCGGGACCTGCGTGAGCGCGGGCAGAACGCGAACCGCTATGAACTCGCGTTCTGGCGCAAGTTGAACATACCGATTGCGACGCTGGCGATGGTATTGATCGCCTTACCGTTCGCGTTTGCACCGTACGAGCGTGGCGGCATCGGCAAGCGGGTGCTGTCGGGAGGGGCTGTCGGGGTCGTGTTTTATCTGACCGATCAGGTGATCGCGCAGATCGGTTTGTTGACCACATTCAATCCCGCGCTGACCGCGCTCGGGCCCGCGTGCATATTGCTGCTCATCGGCCTTGCCGCGTTGCGCTCGGTACGCTGATGGTGTCCGGTACCGAAGCCGTGTCCGCGCAACGCTACACCGCGATCATCATGGCCGGGAGCCGTCGCGGTCTCGATCCGATGGCCGCCGCGGCCGGGGTGTCGCACAAATGCCTCGTCGAGATCGCAGGTTACACGATGCTCGAACGCGTACTCCGTACGCTCGAAGCGAGCCCCTGGGTCGCGCACAGCGTCCTGTGTGTCGAGGAATCGTTCGAGGCGCCGGCGTACGTGCGTGAGCGCATCGAGCGCGGCGAACTCACGCGGCTCGACGCGGCGGGTTCTCCGGCCGCCAGTGCGACGCGCGCGTGCGAGCAGTTCGCGAACGACCTGCCGCTGCTCGTGGTGACCGCGGATCACCCGCTGCTCAATGACGCGATGCTGGATTATTTCTGCACGCGCGCGGGTTCCGGCGGCGACGTCGCCGTGGCGGTGGCTCCGGCCGCGATCGTCCTCGGGCGCTATCCGGACGCGACCCGAACCTTGCTCAGGTTCGCCGACGGACCGTATTGCGGTTGCAACCTGTTCAGTTTGAACTCGCACCGGGCGGCGACGGTCACACGGTTCTGGATGAAAATCGAGGCGCAGCGGAAAAAACCCTGGCGTATCGTGCGCCTGCTCGGGGTGTGGCCGCTCGTGATGTATGTCGCGGGGCGGCTTCCGCTCGCGCGCGCGCTGGACGTGATATCGGCGAAACTCGGCGTGCGCGCCGCGGCGGTTTCGTTGCCATTCGCCGACGCGGCGGTCGACGTGGACAAACCCGCCGATCTCGCGCTCGTGCGCTCGATCCTCGAACGCGGGGCCGATCCGTCGTAGCGGCCGGATCAGCGCCGGCGACCGGACAGCCGGTTTGACCGCCCCCGGCGATTAATCGACAATACCGGCGCCTGCCCCGTCCTGCCGCCGAAGCCGTCATCCATCGACCGCGGCCGTTCGTATTGTAATTACCAGCGCTGAACAAGCCGGAGCTTCCGATCCTGACGATGATCTCGCCGAGCACGAACCTGCACCGCCTGCCATGAAGCAGGATTTCACCCACCTCGATGGTCGCCCGGTGCACTTTTACCGTGGCCGCGAGATATTGAAGGCGCATCCGGAAATCCGCGAACTCATGGTGAAAAATCCGTGGACCGCCGGCTGCGCCGCACTCGTGGTCGGCGCGCAGTGGCTAATCGCGGCGAATGTCGAATCACTCGCCTGGTACTGGATCCTCGCGCTGGCCTACCTCGTCGGCGCGTTCGCGAATCACTCGCTGTACGTACTGATCCACGAATGCACGCACAACCTCGTGTTCAAACGGCCGGCACTCAACAACCTGCTGGGGATTTTCTGCGATTTCGCGCTTGTCATACCGAGCGCGATGGGGTTTCGCAAATATCATTTAATGCACCACAAGTTTCTCGGCCAGTACCTGCGCGACCCGGATATCGTGCGGCATGAAGAGGCTCGCCTGATCGGAAATTCCGCCTGGCGCAAGGCGCTGTGGCTGTTCTTTTTCTCGATCTCTCAGGCGCTGCGGCCGATGCAGATCAAGGAAACGGAATTCTGGGATCGCTGGATCGTGGCGAATCTCGTCGCCGTGATCGCGGTCGACGTCGTGATCCTCGTCGTTTTCGGCCCGGCCGCGCTCGTCTATCTGGCCCTGTCTACCCTGTTTGCGCTCGGCCTGCACCCGCTCGGCGGGCGCTGGATCCAGGAGCACTACCTCACGCGCGAGGGACAGGAGACTTATTCTTACTACGGCCCGCTGAACAAAACCTGCTTCAACATGGGCTACCACAATGAGCACCACGATTTCGCGACCGTGCCGTGGAATAATTTGCCGCGGCTGACCCGGATTGCGCCGGAATACTATGCGAGTCTCGCGTCCTATCGATCATGGACCGCGGTGCTGCTGAATTACGTTTTTAATCCGAATATGTCCTCCTACAGCCGCATCGTGCGCCCGGCGGTAGCGACGGAAGACTGACGTGCTGGCCGGCTTGCGCTTGCTTGCCGGGCACGGCCTGGTTCGGGGGTTGCGGTGAAGATCGGCGTACTCGCGAATCCGCTGAGCCGCCGCAACCGCAAACTGCTGCCGGCCATCGAAGCGCTGCTGGGCAGATACAGCGATGTTGTTTACGCCCGGCTCGACCGCTTCGACGAGCTCGGCAGGGCGTTGCGGCAGTTCGCCGAGGCGCGGATCGAGGTGCTGATCATCAGCGGTGGCGACGGCACGATAGCCGCGACCCTGACGCAGATTTTCGAGCGCGATGTCTTTGCCGAGCGTCCGCAACTCGCGATCCTTGCCGGTGGCACGTCGAATACGATCGCCGGTGATGTCGGATTACGCGGCCGGCCTCTCGACGCGCTGGAGCGTTGTCTGCACGCATTTGCGCACGCGCCGGAAACCTGCGAAGTCGTCGAGCGCAATTTGATCAGGGTCGACTATGATCGGGAAAAACCCGCCCTGTGCGGTATGTTTTTCGGTACCGCGGCGGTATGCGATGCCATCATCCTGCGCCGCCGCCTGTTCCCGCAGACGTGGCTGCCGGACGCGATAGCGGCAGCGATGACGCTGGCCGTGGTCCTTGGCACCGCGGCCCTGGGCCGCCACGGAGTGCTGTCCGGACAGTCGATCGCGGTCAATCTCGACGGCGTCCCCACGGCCCCGCGTCGGTATACGATCGCGATCGCGACGACCCTCGACCGGATCCTGCTCGGTGGCGATCCGTTCTGGGGAGAAGGGCCGGGCGCGATAAGGTTCACGACTATCGGTTCACCGCCGCGCGGGCTCGTACGCCACGCCTACCGCCTGCTTTACGGGGGTGACCGCAAACGCCTGCCGCCGGCAACGTACGCGAGCGTGACCGCGGACCGGATTACGCTGAACATGGACTGCCCGTTCAATCTCGATGGCGAGTTCTATGAGCCGGGCCCCGACGGCGAGGTGATTTTGAACCGGACACCGCCGGCACGCTTCGTGCGGTGCTGAGCGGCGCGGAAAGGATTTCAGGATTCAACGATGAGTGTTGCCGAATCGAGCGTAACGGGAAATTCCCCGGCGGTGCCGAAAGCGCCGGTATTGCCGGACGGGCCACTCGAATTCTGTCTGCGCTATGTCGCGGTATACCGCCTCAGTGTCATCGTGATGGTCGTGCTCGAGGCCGGGCAGGCAGCGTGTTCGATGATGCTGCCGTTCGCAATCAAGCAGATCATGGATGCCGTCGAGCAGGCTAACGCCGCGGGTACCCCGCCGTGGGACAGCGTCGATGGTCCACTGTGGCTGTTCGGTTTGCTCAATCTGGGGATCGTGCTGTTTTCGCGCGGCAGTGGCGCGATCCTCGTCATGCTCGGCCCCTCCCTGCGCCGCCGGATTCGTCGCGAATTGTTCGCCTACCTGCAACATCATTCGCAACGCTACTTCCTCAGTAATTTCGCCGGGTCGCTCGCGAACCGGATCGCCGAAGTCTCGATGAGCGTTGCCCATACCCTGTGGACGGTGCTGTTCGATTTCTGGCCGCTCATGATCGCGTTCACGGTATCGCTCGTGCTGCTGTTCGGTGTGAATCTGGAGCTCGCGTTTGCGCTCGGCGTATGGATCACGGCTTACGTCGGCATTTCCTACGTACTCGCGGTGCGTTGCCGGCGTTACGCACGCGAGTATGCTGCCGCGCGCAGCCTCGTCAGCGGCAAGATCGTCGATTCCGTCACGAACATCATGAACGCAAAGCTGTTCGCGCGGCGCGACTTCGAGCGCTCCTATCTCGAAGGGTATCTGAACATCGAAGTCAAACGTGCCCGCGATACGTTCTGGTACATGGAGCGGATTCGCTGGTTCCAGTTTCTGGCCGCGATGACGCTGATGATTGGCATCATCACTTACGCGCTGAAGATCTGGAGTACCGGCGGGATGACGGTCGGCGAATTCGCCATGGCCTCGAGCCTGTCGCTGTTATTGATCGAACAGGCGCGCGGCCTCAGCCGCCGCTTCCTCGATTTTTTCGAATACGTCGGCAACATCAACGACGGGGTCAGCATCATCGTGCGACCTCACGAGGTAACGGATCGCGACGATGCCGAACGGCTTACCGTGACGCACGGGAAAATCGAGTTCCGTCACGTCGATTTCAGTTACGCCGAGGGGCGGCCCGTATTCAGCGATCTGAATGTCACGATCCAGCCGGGCGAGAAAGTCGGCCTCGTCGGGTTTTCCGGCAGTGGCAAGAGCACGATGCTGAATGTCGTGCTGCGGCTGTTCGAAGCACAATCCGGCAGTATCCTGATCGACGGCCAGGATATTCAGCGTGTGTCGCAGGAAAGTCTGCGCGCGAGTATCGCGATGATCCCCCAGGATCCGATGCTTTTTCACCGCACGCTCAAGGAGAACATCCGCTACGGCCGGCTCGACGCGAGCGACGAGGAAGTGCTCGAAGCAGCAGAACGGGCGCACGCGCACGAATTCATCATGGAAACCGAAGACGGGTACGATTCGCTCGTCGGGGAACGCGGGGTGAAACTTTCCGGCGGTCAGCGCCAGCGCATCGCGCTCGCGCGCGCGGTGTTGAAAGACGCACGGATCCTGCTGCTCGATGAGGCGACGAGTGCGCTCGATTCCGTTACCGAGCGGCATATCCAGGAAAGCCTGTCGTACCTGATGGAAGGCAAGACCGTCATGGTGATTGCCCACCGTCTGTCGACGCTCGCGCACCTCGACCGGATCCTCGTATTCGACAACGGCGCGATCATCGAGGACGGTACCCACGCGGAACTGCTTGCGGCCGAAGGGCATTATGCAAAACTGTGGTCTATGCAGGCGGGCGGGTTCCTGCCCGAAGTGGCGGGGGCCACGGTGTCAGACGGGGAGGAGACGACATGAGCGAAACGGCGAGCAAGGTTGAGTGTCCGAACTGCGGATACGTGATCGATGTCAACGCGCTGCTGTATGCGCAGGTCGACGAGCAACTGAAGAAAAAATATCACGATGAGCTCGCGCGTGAACGTTCGAAATACCAGCAACAGGCAGGCGCGCTCGCAACGGAACGCGAACAGGTCGCGCTCGAGAGAGCAGAGCTCGAAGCAAAAATCTCCGCGGCCGTAAAAGCCGGGATGCAGGCGGAGAAGCAGCGATTACGCGATGCGATCAGGGCGGAAATGGCCGCCGAGCAGTCGGACCGCGATCGCCTGTTGCAGGAGGAACTCGAGGAGAAGACGAAGCAGCTGAAAGATTTCAACCGGACGAAGGCCGAGTTTGCGCGGCTGCAACGCGAAAAAGACGAGCTGAAAGAGTCGCTCGAAGCCGAAGCCGAGAAACGGTTCAGCGAGCGCCTTGCCGAGGATCGCCAGAAGATTCGTAAAGCAGAGGAAGAACGTGCGCGACTCAATCTCGCCGAGCGGGACAAGATCATCGACCAGCTGAACCAGCAGCTGAAAGACGCGCAACGCAAGGCCGAACAGGGTTCGACGCAACTGCAGGGTGAAGTGCAGGAACTCGCGGTGGAGGAATGGCTGGCGGCGACGTTTCCGCTCGATACGATCGAAGAAATCAAAAAGGGCGCACGCGGGGCGGACTGCGTGCAGATCGTGCACACGCGGAATCGGCAGAACTGCGGCACGATCTACTACGAAAGCAAGCGTACGAAAGGGTTTCAGCCGAGCTGGATCGAGAAATTCAAACACGACATCCGCGAGCGCGGCGCCGACATCGGCGTGCTTGTCACGGAATCGATGCCGGCCGACATGGAGCGACTGGGCCTGCGTGACGGAGTGTGGATATGTTCGTTTGATGAGTTCAAGAGCCTGTGCCATGTATTGCGCGAATCGGTCATTCGCCTGAGCGAGGCGCTCACGGCTCAGGACAACAAGGGTGACAAGATGGGCATGCTGTACGATTTCCTCACCGGCAACGAGTTTCGCCTGCAGGTGGAAGCGATCGTCGAAGGCTTCACGCAGATGCAAACGGATCTCGAAAGCGAGAAACGTTCAATGGCGGCGATCTGGAAAAAGCGCGAGAAGCAAATCCAGAAAGTGTTGCTGAACACGACGAATATGTACGGCTCCGTGAAGGGCATCGCGGGCAACGCGATTCAGAATGTGTCGTTGCTCGAACCACCGGAGGAAGCGGGGTTCGAACTCGAATCGCCGGAGGATTGACGATGGCAAAATCACTGCAGGAGCAATTGCTCGAAGCCGGCGCCGTGGACAAGAACCGCGCGCTGAAAATCAAGAAGCAAAAGCACAAACAGGGCAAACAGCGCGCCCGGGGCGCGGCAGCCGATGATGTCGTGAAACAATCCGCGCGCGAAGCACAGGCGGCGAAGGCGGCGAAGGACCGGGCCCTGTCGCGCGAACGCCAGGCGGAGGCGGAAACGCGGGCAATCGCGGCCCAGGTGCGCCAGCTCGTCGAAACGAACGCACTCGATCGCGCGGCCGGCGACGTCACATACAATTTCGCGGACGCCGACATCGTCAAGAAAATCACGATCACCGCGGATCAACAACAACACCTCGCGAACGGGCGCATAGCCATCGCCCGCCTCGATACGGGCTACGCGCTGATTCCGGCGCAAGTCGCCGGGAAGATCGCCGAGCGCGACCCCGCGGCGATCGTCGTGTTCAACACGGCGACAAACACGCAGCCGGTCGAGGACGACGAATACGCGGATTACGAGATCCCGGATGACCTGATGTGGTAGCCGGCGGCAGACACAGCGAGGACTGAGAGATGGACGCGGAATTCTGGCGGCAGCGATGGGCTGCGAACAATATTGCGTTTCACGAAGATGCCTATCACCCGATGCTGCTCGCACACTGGGCAACGCTGGGAATCGATACGGACGCCGCGGTATTCGTGCCGTTGTGCGGCAAGTCGCACGATATGCACTGGCTGCGCGAGCGCGGGCACCCGGTTATCGGGGTCGAATTGAGTGAAATCGCGGTCGAAGCGTTTTTCGCCGAGGCGGGGATCGACAGTGTCAGGGACACCGTTGGACCGTTCGTGCGTTACACCGGCGGCGGCTACACGCTGCTGTGCGGCGACCTGTTCGCGCTGACCCCGCGTATCACCGGTTCGTTCGCGGCCGTGTACGACCGCGCCTCGTTAATCGCGTTGCCGCCGCCGATGCGGGTACGCTATGCCGCGAGCCTCGAGACGCTGTGCGAATCCGGCACCGGGGGATTGCTCGTCACCGTGCATTATCCGGTCGACGCGCTGACGCCGCCGCCGCACGACGTGCCGGATGAGGAGGTCGAAGCCCTGTTTTCCCCGTGGAGCGCGTTGCGGCTGATCGGAACCGGCGCGACCGAAGTGAAGGGCGTCGCCGGGTCCGAATCCGCGTTTCACTGGCAGGCGCGCTAGCCCGGTCCGGTCCGGTGCAGCTTCATTCCCGGCTTGCGCGCGATACCCGTGTGCTCGGGCATTTCGACGACACCGGCGTGCTGCTTCATCGCAACGCCGCGGTACCGTGGTTCATTCTCGTCCCGGCGACGGACGCGACGGAATTTCTCGCCCTGCCGGAAACCCTGCGCAACCGCGTACTCGGAGAAGCCGCACGCACCGGGGCATTCGTGCAGCAGTATTTCGGTTCGCCGAAAATCAATTTTGCCGCGATCGGTAATCTCGTGCCGCAGCTGCATCTGCACGTCGTGGGCCGCGATCCCGCGGACTGTTGCTGGCCGAATCCGGTGTGGGGTCATCTGCACGAACACGCCGAGTACACGCCCGCCGAGGTCGCGGCGATCGTGGCGGCGATGACAACGCACTGCACGCTGCAACCGGCCACCTGAGGCCGCACTCTTGCCGGGAAAGCGGCACCGGATTGCCGTCGCTGTATGCGGCAGGGGCCGGTACCGTGTCCTGCGCCGAAACCCGCGATGTGGCACGCGAATTGCCTTGTACTCAAGCGACGATCACGCGACCACCCGGGCAAGTCTTGATTCAAATCCAGTTACAACAACACGACCCGCGCCTGGCGATGGAAGCCGGCAACCCGCGCAGCGGGCCCGGCTTCAAACCGTTCGGCGATGACGGACTGACGTTCGCCGACGTCATCGATATCGTCAATCCCCTGCAGCATATCCCGATCGTCAGCACGTTCTACCGCAAGCTGACCGGCGACACGATCGATCCCGCGATACGCATCGCCGGCGGTGCGCTGTTCGGCGGACCGCTCGGCGCGCTCGTATCGACGATAGCCGTGGCCGTCAACGAGGTCGGTCGGGTACCCGTCGACGAGGTGATCGAAGTCGACGGACAACTGGCGGCACACACGCCGCCGCCCGGCAACCCGGAGCGCGATGCGCGGGCGCGCGATGCGCATGCAGCGATAAGACAGGAAGTTGCACTGCAGGACGTTCGTGCACGCGACGATAACGTGAACGCGGAGCGTCAACCACGCCGCGGTGGCTGGATGGTGGCGCAGGCCTATGGTGAGACGCTCGGCCGGTTCGCGGAACTCGCACCGGACAAGCCCCGCAACGCGATCGACGAAACCGTTTGAAGGTGCCGCGAAGACCCCGTCGCCGGGCGCTATACTGACGACGGTCCTGTCATCGCTCGGGGAGCTTGCATGAGTACACAAGTCGCAGATCACTACACGCACGGCGCATTAATCACGGCAATTGAACGCGGGATCACCGCACTCGGTAAAACGACGGATTCGATTACGCCGGACGACCTCGCGCCGGTCGACGAATTTCATATCGGCGGGCGCCGCGCATCGATCGCCTTCCTCGATCAACTCGGACTTGGCGAGAACGTCGCAACTCTCGACGTGGGCTGCGGCATTGGCGGCGCCTCGCGCTTCGCCGCGATCCATTACGGCGCCGCGGTTACCGGAATCGACCTGACCGCGGAGTACGTTGCGACCGGGCGCGTGTTGTGCGAGTGGCTCGGACTCGGCGAGCGGGTACAGCTGCGCGAGGGCAGTGCGACAGCGTTACCGTTCGACGACGCGAGTTTCGAGCGCGCGTTCATGATGCATGTCGGTATGAACATTCCGGACAAGGCCGCGGTGTGCCGTGAAGTCGCGCGCGTACTGAAGCCCGGTGGCTGTTTCGGTATTTACGACGTCATGCGGATCGGCCCGGGAGAGCTTATCTATCCCGTACCGTGGGCGACGACGGCAGCGACGAGCGCGGTCGCGGGTCCCGGGGATTACCGCGCGGCACTGACCGGCGCCGGACTCGCGATCGAGGCCGAGCGCAACCGCCACGAGTTCGCGCTCGGATTCTTCGAAGAGCTGAAAGCAAAGGCCGCCGGCGCGAACGGCCCGCCGCCGCTCGGTCTGCACATACTCATGGGTGCAACGGCACCGCGGAAAGTCCAGAACATGATCGACAATATCACGGCCGGACGCATCGCCCCGGTTGAAATAATCGGCCGCAAACCGGCCTGAACGGAATCACGCGGGCGATCCGGGGGCCTGTTGGCGCGCTCGAAAATCAACGCGGAAGAGGATCGTGTAGAGCATCGGCACGACGAACAGGGTGAGTATGGTTGAAAACAGTAAACCAAAAATAATCGCGACCGCCATCGGCTCCCACATGGGCCCGCCGCCGAGCCAGAGCGGCAGCATGCCACCCACGGTGGTCGCGGTGGTCAGTAAAATCGGACGCAGGCGCTGCTGTCCCGCCGCGACGATGGCGTCACCCGGTGCCATGCCGAGTTCGTCGATATTGATTCGAATCGCGTCAAGCAACACGATCGCATTGTTGATTACGATCCCGGCGAGCGAAATGATTCCGAGCAGCGTCATAAATCCGAAGTAGGACTGCGCTACCACGAGGCCGAACGTCACGCCAATCAGCGACAGCGGGATCGTGACCAGAATGATGAGCGGCAAGCGGATTGAGTTGAACTGTATCACGAGCAATAACACGATGATTAGCGCGCCGACGGGGAGTTTTTCACCGATGGACTGATCGGCTTTGCCCGAGGTCTCCACTTCGCCACCAAATTCCCAGGTGTAGCCAAACGGCCAGCCGGCAGCCTCGGCTTCCATCCACGGCTGCAGCGCGCCGGTTACGTCTTTCGCCGTGTACCCGGCCTGGAGCAGGGATTCAACCGTCACCGTACGCAGCCGGTTTCGTCGCTCGATCACCCCGGGCTGGAAAACGAGTTCGACGCTCGCGACCTGTTCGAACGGTACGGACTGGCCGGTGGCTTGCGCGTACACGTTTGCCGACCCGAGGCCCTGCGACGGCTCCCGATTGCCGGCCAGTGAGCGCAATACGATCGGGATCAGGTCCTCGTCTTCGCGGAAATCCGTCGCCGTAATGCCCGTGAAGTACGACTGCATCGACGTTGCGATATCCTGGTGGGTGACGCCGGCAAGGCGGGCGCGATTTTCGTCGATACGGATGACGGCCTTCTTCGTCCGCGGCCCCCAGTCGTCCGAGATCTGCAGTGTGCCTGGTGTCGCACGCAATTGCGTCTTCACGTGGTCGACGATGTCGAACAGGGTGTCGTCGTCGCGGCCCGAAATCCGCACTGCAACCGGTGGCCACGCCGGTGCGCCGAGTTCCAGTGGCCTGATGGTGGCGTCGACATCCGGGTAGCGTGCCCGGATCATCTGCTGCAGGTTCGGGATCAGGGAATCAACCATGACCTTGTCGTCGGAAGCGTTGACGATCGCGATGGCGTAATTCGGATTGCTCGGTTGCGGCGCATAACCCAGATTAAAGCGCGGCGCGCCCTGGCCGATGAAACTCGCCCAGTTAGTTATCCCCTCGCGCTCACCGGTCGCCATCAGCGTATTGAGCATATGGGCTTCGACCCCTGCCGTGACTTCGTTCGTGCGCGCGAGCGGGGTGCCCTCGGGTAAATCGAGCGCCAGCGTAAACGTGGGCCGATCGTTCGCCGGAAAGAATATGTTCGGTACGAGTCCCATGCCGGCGACGGCGAGGCCGAGGACCGCGAGCGTGACCCCGAGGCCGATGTGCGGATGCCGGACGACAGCGACAAGCGCGTCGCGGTAGAGTTTGTAAAACGGTGAGCGATATTTTTCGTCTTCGCGCAGTTGCCGAACCCTGAGCAGGCTCTCGCACATGAGTGGTACTACCGTCAGCGCCAGTACCCAGGAGCACAGCAGCGTAATCGTGACAACCTTGAACAACGGCGCCGTGTATTCGCCGGTGCTCGATTCGGCGAGGAAAATCGGCAGGAATGCCGCTGCTGTCGTGAGCGAGGAAATGAGCAGGGGGCCACGCAGTTCACGCGACGCACTCTCGGCCGCGTCTCGCGGCGTCGCGCCCGATTGCATGCGCACCATGATGGATTCGGACATGACGATCGCGTTATCGACGAGCATGCCGAGGGCGATGATCAGCGACGCCAGCGACATCTGGTCGAGGCCGATGCCAAACAACGACATCAGCGGAAACGAGGCGATGATCGCGAACGGAATCAGGCTTGCGACGATGAGGCCGGTGCGGAGCCCGAGGAACACGAGCATCACGATGACTACGATCGCAATCGCTCCGAGCAGGTTGGACTCGAAATCGTCGATCTTCTTTTGCACGATATCGGCCTGGTTCTGCAGAAGTTCGAAATCGATCCCTATGGGATAGACCTCGCGCGCGCGATTGATAACCCGGGTTATTTCCCGACCGAGCGTAATATTGTTCGCGCCTTCGCGCATCGAAACGGAAATCGCGAGCGCGCGCTCGCCGTTCATCCGCATCAGACTCGTCGGTGGTTCCACGTAGCCGCGCCTGATGGTGGCGATATCGCGCAAGCGGATCAGCGCATTCGTACCGGATACCGTAATAAACGTCTGACCAAGGTCGTCGAGCGACTCAAAACTGCCGGTCGGTTCGAACACGATAGTTTCGAACCGCGAACGCACTTCGCCACCGGGCTGGACGATATTGCGCGCTTCGAGCGCGAGTTTGAGCTGTACCGGTGAAACGCCGAGCCCGGCCAGTCGGGCATTGTCGTATTCGACGAATATGCGCTCGTCCTGGGCGCCGGCGATCTCCACCTTCGCGGCTTCAGGGATCAGCAGCAACTCGTCGCGCACCGCCTCGGCAATATCATTCAGCTCGCGGAAGCTGAAATCAGGCCCGGTCAATCCGACAATAAAACCGAACACATCGCCGAATTCGTCATCGACGACCGGCCCGATCACGCCGTCGGGTAAATCGCCGACCGCGGACTCGACCTTGCGCCGCAGATCATCCCAGAGCGGACGCATGTCGCGATATTCCTCCCGGATATTAACGTAGATGAACGACAGTCCGACTTTCGAGGTGCTGTTGATGTAATCGAGTTCGGGAATTTCCTGGATGACTTTTTCGAGCTTGTCGGTAACGAGTAATTCGACTCGCTCCGGACTCGCGCCCGGGAACTGCGTCGTGACCACGGCCGTGCGCACGATAAAGCCGGGATCCTCGGCGCGCGGCATATCACGGTATGTCGCGAGTCCGAGTGCGAGCAGTACGAACAGTGCGACCGCCGTAACCCGATTGCGTTCGAGGGCGGTTGTAGTCAGGTCCATCGCGGGGCCGGTTCGTCGTTCACGCGCGGGTAATCAGGGCGCGTCGTCGTACAGTTTGACTTTCATGCCGTCGGCCAGCCGCCGTACGCCCGCCGTTGCGATGCGATCCCCAACCGCGAGGCCGGACGTAACGACAACGCCACTTTCCGTGATGTCGCCGGTTTCGATCGCCTGTCGTCTCGCGATCGCAAGTGTCGTATCGATCATCTCGAGCCTGTAGACGAAACGGCCCCGGCGGTCTTCACCGACGGCGACCCACGGGATTTCAAGCTGTTCCGGTTGGTCACCGTTGCCGATCCGGAACTCGACGTCCGCCGCCATACCCGAGCGGATCAGCGAGCAATCGGCCGTTACTTTCACGACCACGGAGAACGCCCGCGATTCCGAGCTGACCGCGACGCCGACTTCATCGACGACGGCCGGGAACTGCTTGTCACCGAGCGCGGCAAAAACCACGCTTGCATCACGGCCCGGATTGATCGCGCCGATCCGGGTTTCCGGAACGGAAACGCGAACATCCGGACATGCTCCACAGTTCAGCTGCACAACCGGCTGGCCGCTGGCGACGTTCTCGTTCACCTTTACGTACGTTCGCGCAACTTCGCAGGCGTCGGTTGCGTTGATCTTCGTATACGACGCCTGCAGCCGCGCATTCGCGAGGCTTTGGCGCGCAACGCGAACCTGTGCCTGTGCGGATTCCGCGCCGGCGCGCGCGGAACTCAGCTCGCTCTGCGATACGTTGTCATTTTCGTACAGCGCGCGTAGACGTTCGTAGTTGGCCTGCGAGTTGCGCAGTTCCGCGAGCGCGCGCGCGAGTTGCGCTTCGGCTTCACGTACCGCGACTTCGAAATCGCGACTGTCCAGTGCGCCGAGCAGATCCCCCGCCGCGACCCTGTCGCCGACCTGCACCGGACGTTCGCGCAATGTCCCGGGAACCTTGAAGCTGATGTCGGTTTGTTCATCGGCCTCGGCAGCGCCCGAAAACACGCGCCGCCGCTGCGCATCGCGCGCCGTAACCCGGGTATATTTCACCGGCCGGATTTGCTCGCCGCCTGTCGCGGGCGGCTCGCGTGAGCAGGCGGCGACAAAAACGAGCGCGACCAGGCCGGCGACATGCCACGCCGACGTGCGTCGCGCGGGGGTTCCCTTTACGGTGTCAACGCGCATGCCGGGCGAAATATTCATCTGCCTGCCGGTACCAGTTCTCGCTGCCATCCGGTTCCAGCAACAGGCCGAAATCCGCGACGGAGCGCAATACTTCAATGAAGTCGATCATGAATGCATAGCGCGCTTGTGCTTCCGACAGCTTCGCCGCGAGCGCCGCATCCTGCGCGTTGATCAAATCCGTCACCGACATCGTACCCACCGAGTAGGCTTGCGTGACGAGTTCAAGGTTCGAACGAGCCGCGGTAGCGGCTTCCCGGGACAATCTGATCGCCGGGTACGTGCCTCCCGCTTTTTGCATCGCCGCGATTGCACGCGCTTCAACGATGTCGCGAACATTGTCACGCTGCAGATCGAGTTGGCGCAACTGATGCCTGAACAGCGACGTGTCGGCGGCGCGTGCACCACCCTCGTACAACGGTAGCGTTGCCTGCAGGCCGATCGACCATTCGTCGTTGTCGAGGCCGGTGCCACGCAAACTGGCGCCACGGCCGCCGCGCAGCAGGTTCGTCGTCGCTTGTCCGGTAATGCTGAGATCAGGCACGTAGTATGCCCGCCGTGCCGCGAGCAGACCGCGTGCGACGCTCGCTGTCTCGTTTTCGAGTTCGAGCAACTCGGGCGCATTCCGCGTCGCGAGTTCGACATGGTAGCGGAGGAACGTCGACAGTTTTTGCGGGCTATCGAAGAAACGCTGAAACCGGTCGCTGTCGAGCAGTGCAATGAGCGCCGGTACGCCCGTGTCATCGACCTCTATCGCCGAGTTCAAATCGAGATTCAGGATCCGTTTCAATTCCGTTGCTGCCTGGTCGGCGTCGGCGGTCGCGGTATACAGGCGCTGGCGATCGGTGGCGAGCTGGCTTTGCCAGCGCAGTACGTCGGCGCGCCCTGCCTGGCCAATGCGCCGGCGCGTCATCGCAAGTTCGAGATTGAGTTCCGTCACCGACACATTCGAGGTTCTCACGGCGCGTTCCGCGAGCGCCTGCAGTACCTGCAGGTAGGCCGTGGCCGTGGCCGCGATCGTATCGAGCAGGCGCTGACGAAACGCCTGGTCCTGCGCGTCGCGCAGCAGCCGCGCGATGTCGAAATTCGCACGCAGGCTTTCGGAATAAATGACCTGTGACGCGGACAGGCCGATGCTGCCCTCGCGTTCCGGGGTGAACGCCGGGTTCGCGCGATCCCGATCGATCGTGGTTGTCGTCAGTCCGCTGCTCAGTTGCGGCAGCAGGCCGGCGCGCGCCGCCTGCACCTGGTCGGCGGCGATCGCGCGGTCGAGGTCGTCGATCCTGAGCGCCAGATTGCTGCTCAGCGTGCGCTGGAGCGCCTCGACGAGCGTAAACCGCTCGCCGCTGGCGGCAGGCTCGCCATTAACGACGATGGCGGATTCCAGCTCCTCCCAGCGCGGGGAATAACCGATGGCGCGTGCCGTTCGCATGTTGATGGCAAGCTTTTGCGGTTGCGACAAGCCGACCTTGAGCGTGCCGGCGTCCGTTCCGAGCAGGATCGACTGCAGGTTCAGTGCGACCCGGCGGGTTGCGCGCGTAACGTCGACATTGCGCCCGGAACCCGTCATCAGAAAACCGCGTTCGAGCATGTCGACGCCGAGCAGGGCGAAGCTCGGCAGGCGCTTTTCGATCAGCTGCTCCGCGAGTTGTCGCATATCCGTTTCGTCTACCCGCGGTAGTGGCGGGATATACACCGCGTCGACCCCCGGCGGCAGCGCTGCGAGTGCCGCATCCGCGTCATCCTCGACCGGCACGAGCGAGATGTCGATACCGAGCCGGGCCCTGGCGGCGGCGGTTGTTTGCAACAACTCAGGCAGCGTTTCGAGAAACAGGCGATCGACGAGTATCGCGAGGTGTCGAAAGCCGAGCATCTCGTGGAACAGGTCGAGGTCCGCGCCGATCGTGTGATCGTCGGCAAGGTACACGAGGTTGCGCCGGCCACTGGTGCCGTCGTGCGCCGGCAGACGCTGCAGCACCGGATCGGCAACGATGGGTGCGATAACAGGTTTCGGCAGCGGGTCGATGTGTGAAATCTCGTGCGAAGCGAGCAGACCGTTCGTGATCACTATGTCCACCGTCGGGTCCGCGAGCAGGATTCCGCTTGCCCGCCGGATCCCGTCGATGGTCCAGCCGCCGTCGAGGATTTTTTCACGCGGGAAGCGGACGAGGAATTCGCCTTGCATCAATTGCGCGACTTCGCGCTCGAGCAGCTCGAGCGGCAGCATCTGACGCTGCGACGGACCGTCCAGCACGACACCGACGGTGACGTCGCGCGCGCACGGTTCCGTGGTCGCAAACAGACCGAGGGTCGTAACTATCGCGACGGTTGTGGTGAATCGCATGGCGTCGCCTGCAGGTTGTCGGCTAGCAGAGGCGGTGATGCCGGGACATCATGTCGAGCGAAAGCCGGCAGGGAACTGCATGGGCCGGCTCAGCCAAATACCGCGAAAAGTTCGTTGAAGGCCTGCAATTGCCCGCCGCGCGTGGAGCTCGGAACGAGAATCGGTGTCGTGATCCCGGCGTCGAACCATTTTCCGACTTCGTCACGGACGCGCGAGGCAGGTCCGGCAATCGTCGTGTCGTCGAGCCAGCGATCCGTCAGGCATGCGGCGACCCCGTCGGGGTTGTTGGCCGCGATGCACGCTTCGACCGCGTTCATTTCATCAGCGTAACCGCTCGCTTTCCAGTAGTTACGATAATTCGGCAACAGTGCGTAACGGCTGAGCGTTTTGCGGTTGACGGCACGCGCGGCATCGAGATCGTCATCGATGCACGTGGGGATCATATTGCCGATGAAAAACGCCGGATCGGAGCGGGTTGCATCCGGCAACGCCGCGAGCGACTGCGACATGTGCGAGCGTGCGCCATTCGCGAAGATCATGCCGTCGCCGATTTCCGCGGCGAGACGGATCATCTTCTCGCGCAAGGTCGCGAGGATCACGGGCGGGAGTTCGCCCACGCGCGGCGTGGCGCGCAGCTGCGCCACGAACGTCCGTGTGTCGGCCAGCGGTTTGCCACCGTCGAGACCACGTGGTGCCAGCGCGGGACGGTGCGATACGCCGATGCCGAAGCGGAAGCGGCCGCCGGAGATCTCATGGATGAACGCGATGGTTTGCGCGTACTCGGCCGCCTGCCGGAAATAAATCGGCGAAATCGCAGTGGCGATTTCGATGTGTTCCGTGACGAGTGCAATCGCTTCGCTGAGCGCGAGGCCATCGCCGATGCTCGGGCAGTAGATGCCCGGGTATCCACGGCGTTCGATGTCCCGGGCCAGATCGATCATGGCGCGCCGTTTGCCAGGGACCGCGGCTAGGCTCACAGCAGGTTTTTGTTCCATCGATTGTTCCGCCCGAAACGACTACGCGGGTATTGTAGCGATTCCGGTCGCGACGCGTCGCGGTCGTGGAGCCGTTTCGGCGCTAGAATACGCGGTGAAACAGACTCGGTGCGCATTGGGAGAAGGCGGATGATTCCGACGGCGACAATAAACGCGGCGCTCGCGCAGCTCGACGAACACGGCTACGCCATTGTCGAAAACGCGCTCGATCCCGCCGCGGTGGGCGACGTTCGCGAACGATTGTTCCGGGCTGCCGACCGCAGCGAGGAGGTCGGGGTGCCGACAACGGGGTACGCGTTCGACCCGGATCGGCACAACCGCCGGGTGTTCCACCTGTTCAACCTTGATGCCGTTTTCGTCGAACTGATCGAGCGGCCCGACGCGCTTGCATTCGTGCAGCACGTTCTCGGCGAGACCTACCTGATCTCGAACTTCAGCGCGAACATAACGAGGTGCGGTAATGCGCCGATGCAACTGCACGCCGACCAGGGCTATGTGCCGGCACCGTGGCCCGCGCAGCCGCTCGCGGTCAATGTCGCCTGGCTGCTGGATGATTTCACGGCGGAGAACGGCGGCACGCGCTATGTTCCGGGATCCCATCTGCGCGGACACGGTCCCGACCCGTCCGTGGCAACCGCGACCGTCCCCATCACCGCCCCGGCCGGCAGTCTGCTCGTTATGGATGGCCGCCTGTGGCATCAGACCGGCGAGAACCGGGCCCCGGGGGTCGAGCGCGCCGCGTTGTTCGGCTACTACGTCGCGCGCTGGCTCAGACCGCAGATCAACTGGAACGTCGTATTGTGGCCGGAAGTCGTGGCAACACTCGATCCGGCTTTTCTCGATCGTCTCGGTTACTACACGGGCAACGTCGAGGGTCTCGTCCCGGCCGGCGACCGCGCGGCCATCCGGGTTCCCGCGGCGATCGAGGCGGCCGGTGGCGCGCCGTTCCCGCTCGCCTCGGGAGCACAAGCATGAACAGCCACCGTATCGCTGTAATTCCCGGCGACGGTATCGGTACGGAAGTCATCCCGGAAGGGGTGCGGGTACTCGATGCGGTTGCATCCCGTTTCGACATCGACCTGCAGTGGGAATGGTTCGATTTTTCGAGCGCCGCATACCATGCGAAGCACGGCTCGATGCTGCCGCCGGACTGGTTCGAGGTGTTGCGCGAATTCGATGCGATCTACTTCGGCGCGGTCGGCTGGCCGGCCACGATTCCGGATCACGTATCGCTGTGGGGGTCGCTGCTGCTGTTTCGCCGCGCTTTCGATCAGTATGTAAACCTGCGTCCCGTACGTTTGTTGCCCGGGATCAAGAGCCCGCTCGCCGGCCGCAATCCCGGCGATATCGATTTTCTCGTCGTGCGCGAGAATACCGAAGGGGAATACACGAATGTAGGCGGTCGCCTGTTCGAGGGTACGGAGCGTGAAATCGTGTTGCAGGAAACGGTGATGTCACGCACGGGCGTCGATCGAATTCTGCGTTTCGCGTTCGAACTCGCGCGTCGGCGCCCGCGTCACCATCTCACTTCGGCAACGAAGTCGAACGGTCTTTTTATCAGCATGCCGTACTGGGACGAGCGCGTCGCCGAGATGGCGGCACAGTATCCGGATGTCAAGTTCGACAAGTTTCACATCGATATTCTGTGCGCGAACTTCGTGCTGCATCCGGACTGGTTCGATGTCGTCGTGGCGAGCAACCTGTTCGGCGACATACTGTCCGACCTCGGGCCCGCGTGTACGGGAACGATCGGGGTCGCGCCATCGGCGAACATCAACCCCGAACGTGAATTTCCGAGCTTGTTCGAACCCGTGCACGGATCGGCACCGGATATCGCCGGGCGCGGGATCGCGAATCCGATCGGCCAAATCTGGTGCGGTGGCATGATGCTCGAACATCTCGGCTACATGGAAGCGGGCGCCGCGGTGCTCGCCGCGATCGAAAGCGTGCTCGCCGCGGGGCCGGCGAATGCGCCGCTGACGCCGGATATCGGCGGCACCGCGGGCACGATCGAGCTCGGCAAAGCCATCGCCGCCGCCGTCGCTTGATGCACCGTCCCACCGATCACGGCGGCGAAGCGTCACTACCCGGCGCGGATACGCTCGTCGTGCTCGATTTCGAAACCACCGGCCTGTCGCCCGATCTCGGCGACCGCGCGATCGAAATCGGCGCCGTTCTGATCCGCGAGGGCGAACTCGCCGAGCGTTTCCAGGCGCTCATGAACCCGGGCTTTGCGGTCAGCAACTTCATCGCCGATTACACCGGAATTACGAACGACATGCTCGCCGACGCCCCGCCGTGCCAGGACGTGATGCGCGCGTTCGCGCGATTTCTCGGCAACCATGCGGTCGTCGCGCACAATGCGTCGTTCGATCGACGTTTTCTCGCGGCGGAATTCGCCCGCATCGGGAAACCCGTCGCGAACCGGTTCGCGTGTTCCATGCTGATCGCACGGCGGTTGTACCAGGATGCGCCAAACCACAAGCTGGGAACGCTCGTGCGTTATCGCGGAATCCGTCACGACGGCACGTTTCACCGCGCCCTGGCGGATGCCGAGATGACCGCACGCCTGTGGCTGGCCATGCTCGACGACATCCGCGACGGCTACGCGCTCGGTGCGCCCTCGTTCACTTTGATGCAGCAACTCGCGCGCGCGCCGAAATCCGCGGTTGCGACGCTGCTCGGCAGCACTCCGCCACGGCCGCGCCGCCGGCGGTCAGCTATGAGGTAGCCATGGCATGAAACTGACCCAGTTCGTTACGACGACAGAGGGTGGCTCGCATTTCGAAACGATCGACATTCCGATCACGATAGAACGTGAAGGCGCCGGTGGTTTTATCCTGACGACATCGGACCCGTTCGAATCCGGCGCGGTAACGTTCGTTTCGCTGCCCGCCGATCTGGATCAGGACTGGCATCCCGCGCCGACCAGGCAGTTCGTACAGGTACTGTCCGGCAGCGTCGAGGTTACGACGAGCGATATGGAAACGCGCCGTTTCGGGGCCGGTGATTTATTCATTGCCGGTGATACGACCGGACAGGGTCATCGCACGCGTGTAATCGACGGCCCCGCGCTCGTCATTTTCATTCCCGTCCCGACGCGGGCGTTTCGCGAACAAGCAGGCTGAGCGGCGCGATTTCGGCCATGGACTTGACCGCAGGTTCGTTGGATACTGACCGCGGTGCAATTATTTGAAAGGAGGTGATCCAAATGTCTAGTGAGATTCTATCGATATCTGTTCAGCCTTTGGATCTCAATCGTTCGGCGGGGGAAACCTCGTAGGACCGAAAGGGATACGCGGATCGGGCAACCGGTCCGGGAGGTTGAAGAGTATCAATCTCACGGAGGGCCGCGAAATGCGGCCCTTCTTATTTCTGCCACGTGATCATGTGACGCCGACACGATAGACCGGAGCCGAGCGATGCCGTCAACCGAGATCGAAGGACTGGGGATCCACTACGAACACCTGACCCCACCGGCGCATACGCACGGCCAGCGCGTCGTCTACATCCATGGCACGGGCTGTAACGCACGGGTGTTCGCCGCGCACATGCACGCAATGGCGTCGGCACACGAAGTCGTCGCGATCGATTTGCCGGGACACGGGCGCTCCGGCGGCAACGGGTTTCGCGGGGCCGCCGACCATGCGTTTTTCGTCGCTGCACTGATCGAACACCTCGGCTGGGATCGTTGCGTCGTTGCCGGCCATTCGCTCGGTGGCGGCATCGCCTTGTCGGTGGCAATTTACTTTCCGCACCTCGTCGCCGCACTCATATTGATCGATACCGGCGCACGCCTGCGGGTGAATCCGAAAATCCTCGCACTCGCGCGCAAAGCCGCGCTCGAAGGCCGTGACTTCGGTAGTGATTCCCGCGCCGGATTTGCCGCCGGCACGCCGCAGGCCATTGTCGATGAGGTCAACGGGTTGACGGGCGGTGCCGGCCCCGCGGTGAAATACCGCGACTGGATCGCCGATGACACGTTCGATGTGATGGGGCGTCTCGCGCAAATCACGGTGCCCGTGCTCGCGATCTGCGGCGCCGAAGATCCGCTCACACCGTTGAAGTACCACGAATACCTGCGCGACCATTTGCCGAACTGCCGGCTCGATGTGATCGAGGGTGCGGGGCACTGGCCGTTTGCCGAGCAGGCGCCGGCGTTCAACTCGAGCGTAGACGCGTTTCTTCGGTCACTGTAGCGAAATCCGCGCGCTGCACGGATGCGGTGCCTGCATAAGCCTCGAGTGTTGGTACGAGGCATTCCTTGTAGGGCCACATGATCCCGAGTTCGGCTTCGAATTCAGTGCGCTCCTGTCGGTCGCGCCCGGAATAAATGCCGACGAGCGACAACGGTGCCTTGTCGCCGTTGTGCGCGGGCCCCTTGACCATGACCGGTGACCCCGACATGCCGGTTTTCGTTTTACCGTCGATGTAGATCCGGGGTTCCGAATCGAACACGCCCGGTTCCGAGGCGATCGTGCCGCTCTTGTAGATAGGCAGCGAATTTGGCGTCGTCGACGCGCTCAGCGGGTAGCCGGTGACAAAGGCCTGGTCCATGACGGACAGCTTGATGTTGCGCGCGAGTTCGGTTGCGAGATCGAGGCGGTAGAGGCGGTTGCAACGCGGGATCCGCGAATCCAGTTCAATCGCGATGACATCGACACTGTGTCCGTACAGCGGGTGTTCCAGCCAGCACGGGCGGCCTTCGCTGTCGAACAGCGAAATCCGGAAGCTCGACGACGACGACGGCGCGTCGACCGGCACCACGCTGCTGGCAATATGCGCGTGAATGACGAGCGTGCCCGGTAAGGCCCGTGAGCGGTGCAGTGGCCGGTTCGTCTGATAATGGCGACCGGCGACGACGTGCCAGTTCGTAACGAGGAACGTGCGGCCGTGAAATTCGCAGAAGAACCCGGTCGCGTCAGCGAGCGATGCGCCGGTGTGCTCGGCGAGGACTTCAAGTCTCGCGATCCTGAACGAGTGCAGTTGCGGCGGGTTCACGGCAACTCCCGGGCGGCGGGCAGCCAATTTAATCGTTCTCGGGTCACAGGCACCATTCTGCCCGCGGTTCGGGGGCGAGGCGAGCGCAATTTCCTGCTTTTCCCGTCGCTGGCGCGGCCGACCGTGCGCCGGCACCGGCGACGCGACGCGATCGCCACGAGGCTGCAGCCCCGTTTGCCGGGTCATTTCCCGGCGTTAATGCGGCGGGTGCGGGCAGAAACGGGGCCCGCGGGACCCGCCGTCGGCGGGCAAATCGCTGTTGCGCGCACGCTGATACGGGGTGGACGGAACTGCCGTGGCCCGGTGTTGACGCATTCCGCGGCCGCGGAATTCCGATTTTCGCCCCATTTTCCGTAATTTATTCGCAAAAACTATTCCGATCCGCGCGGCAGACGATTAAGATGCGCCACTGCCAAACAGGCAATCCGGATACGAGCCGCAGGCCGCGGCCGCAAACGCACGCTCAAAAGCTGTCCCCGGTGCGATTTCGCGGGGCGGGCTCCGGGCTGCCGAATTACCAGAGAGACAACATGAAAGACCTGACGCTATACCGAAACATTGGCATCTTCGCCCACGTCGACGCGGGTAAAACCACGACGACCGAGCGGATCCTGAAGCTGACCGGCAAGATCCACAAAATTGGTGAAGTACACGACGGTGCAGCGACGACCGACTTCATGGAGCAGGAGCAGGAGCGCGGGATCACGATTCAGTCCGCCGCCACCACGTGCTTCTGGAACAATCACCGACTGAACATCATCGATACGCCCGGACACGTCGATTTCACGATCGAGGTGTATCGCTCGCTGAAAGTGCTCGACGGCGGGGTTGGCGTGTTCTGCGGTTCCGGTGGTGTTGAACCGCAATCGGAAACGAACTGGCGATATGCGAATGATTCCGAGGTTTCGCGAATCATTTACGTCAACAAGCTCGACCGCACCGGCGCTGACTTCTACCGCGTCGTGAAACAGGTGAAAACCGTCCTCGGCGCGAATCCCCTGGTGATGACGCTGCCAATTGGTATCGAGGACAAGTTCACCGGCGTCGTCGACGTGCTCACGCGCAAGGCATGGATCTGGGACGATTCCGGCGATCCTCTGAACTACTCGGTCCAGGACGTGCCGGCGGACATGGTCGATCTCGTCGAGAAATATCGCGAAGAAATGATCGAAACCGCGGTCGAGCAGGACGACGCGGTCATGGAGAAGTATCTCGAAGGCGAAGAACCGGATGAAGCAACGCTGAAACGCTGCATTCGTCTCGGCACGATCAACCTGTCGTTTTTCCCGACGTACTGTGGCTCCTCGTTCAAGAACAAGGGCGTGCAGCTCGTGCTCGACGCGGTGGTCGACTACCTGCCGAACCCGACGGAAGTGAAACCGCAGCCGGAAGTCGACCTCGAGGGCAACGAAACCGGTGAAGTGGCCACGGTCTCCGTCGACGAACCGCTGCGCGCGCTTGCGTTCAAGATCATGGACGACCGCTACGGTGCACTGACGTTCATCCGGATTTATTCCGGCAGGATCGAGAAAGGCACGACCGTACTGAATACATTCACGGGCAAGACCGAGCGCATCGGCCGTATCGTCGAAATGCACGCGGACTCGCGCGAAGACGTGGACAGCGCCCAGGCCGGCGATATCGTCGCCGTGCTCGGCATGAAAAACGTCCAGACCGGACACACGCTGTGTGACCCGAAGGATCCGGCAACGCTGGAACCGATGGTCTTCCCGGATCCGGTTATTTCCGTCGCCATCGCGCCGAAAGACAAGGCCGGCGCCGAGAAAATGGGTATCGCGCTGGGCAAGATGATCCAGGAAGATCCGTCGTTCCGCATCGAGACGGACGAGGACAGCGGCGAAACCATCATGAAGGGCATGGGCGAGCTGCACCTGGACATCAAGGTCGACATCCTCAAGCGTACGCACGGCTGCGAAGTCGAAGTGGGCAAGCCGCAGGTGGCTTATCGCGAGACGATCACGAAGCGCGTCGAAGATACTTACACGCACAAGAAACAGACCGGTGGTTCCGGGCAGTTCGCGAAAATCGATTACATCATCGAGCCGGGCGAAATCGGCAGCGGCTTTGAATTCGAATCCACCGTTACCGGCGGTAACGTCCCGCGGGAATTCTGGCCGGCCGTGCAGAAAGGGTTCCAGACGAGCCTCGAACGCGGTGTGCTGGCGGGGTTTCCGTGTCTCGATTTCAAGGTGACATTGTCCGACGGCTCATTTCATGCCGTGGACTCCTCGGCGATCGCGTTCGAAACCGCGGCGCGCGCGGCCTACCGGCAGTCGATCCCCAAGGCCGGACCGCAATTGCTGGAACCGATTATGAAGGTCGACGTGTTTACGCCGGACGATCATGTCGGTGACGTGATCGGCGACCTGAATCGCCGTCGCGGCATGATTAAGGATCAGGAAGCGGGAGCTACCGGCGTGCGTGTGAAAGCCGATGTTCCGCTGAGTGAAATGTTCGGCTATATCGGTGATCTGCGCACGATGACTTCGGGTCGCGGGCAGTTCTCGATGGAGTTTTCGCATTACGCACCATGCCCGGCGAGCGTTGCCGAGGATGTGATCAAGGAAGTGCGCGAACGCGAAGCGTCCTGAGTAACGCGGCCCGCGGGCCGTGAAGCAACGTGACCGGGAATGCCGCAGCGATTAATCACCGCTGCGGCATTGTTGTTTCTTGCTAGAACGTTGCGGCGAGTTCTTTGGCGGCCGTAATGGCTTGCGCTTCGGCTTTCGCGACGTCGTCCGGCGCGCCGAGCATGGGCGCGCAAACAACGCGCGAGACGTCACTGATACCGATGAACCCGAGCCACGCCTCGAAATAGGGCTTTTGCTGATCGAATGCTTCCGCCCCGCTGCCTTCGTGGTATACGCCCGCGCTCGAGTAGATTGCCGCCACACGCCCGTCGACGAGCCCGCTATAGCCGGTTTCCGGGGAGAAACTCCAGGCGAGCCCGGGTTGCGTGATCACATCGATATAATGTTTCAGCACATAGGGGATGCTGAAATTCCACATCGGCACGCTGAACAGGTATTTATCCGCTGCTTCGAAACGGCGGAAAATCCCGGTGACTTCCGCCCATGCCGTTTGTTCATCACCGGATGGGCTCCCCCCGTGCATCAGCGAGTATTTCGCGTTGATCATTTCGCCGTCGAAAGCAGGGAGGGTTTCCGACCACAGATCGAGCGTATCCACCGTGTCGCCGGGATTCGCCGTGGTGTAGGATTCGAGGAAGGCCTGCGCCGTCCTGATCGAGTGTGAGCGGTCTTTGCGAGGCGATGCCTCGATATACAAAAGTGTTGCCATGCGTAGCCTCTGGTTCGGTGGTTTAAAGGGCGAAAGATAATAACGATCCGTGGTCGCGTCATATTATCCCCGGCGCGGCAGGGCAGGGTCCAGCCCGTACCCGGCTGACCGGCCAAAAGCTCCACTCCGATAATTCGACGACCCTATGACGCTCAAGTATTTCAGCGTAATCGATGACGCAACCGCGACCGGACGCCACGAACTGGCGCGGATCGGGGTGGCGATGATTTTCATCGTCCTGATTATGTTGTTCCTCGGCATTCGCTTCGGCGACGTAAGCTATATCCTCGTAGTCGCCGGCATCATTGGCGCCTACATGGCGATGAATATCGGCGCCAACGATGTCGCGAACAATGTCGGCCCCGCTGTCGGCGCGCGCGCGTTGACGATGGTCGGCGCGATCGTAATCGCGGTCATATTCGAAGCCTCCGGTGCCATGCTTGCCGGTGGCGATGTCGTCGCGACCGTCAAAAAGGGCATCATCGAACCCGGCACCACGATCGCCCCGGAGCCTTTTGTCTGGCTCATGCTCGCGGCGATGCTGGCAGCGGCGCTGTGGCTCAATATTGCCACGGCACTCGGCGCGCCGATCTCGACGACACACTCGATCATCGGTGGTGTACTCGGCAGTGGCGTGGCCGCCGGCGGCTGGCAGGTCGTGAACTGGCCGACGGTGGGCTCGATCGCCGCGAGCTGGGTGATTTCACCGCTCATCGGCGGGGCTATCGCGGCGATGTTTTTGCTGTTGATCAAGCGCACGATAACGTATCAAAGCGATCGCATACTCGCGGCGAAGCGCGTGGTCCCGCTACTCGTCGGCTTGATGGCCTGGGCGTTCGCGACGTATCTCGCGCTGAAAGGACTGAAGAACGTATGGAAGGTGGACTTTGCCACGGCCGCCGGACTCGGTCTGCTCGTCGCGGTAATGATCTATTTCCCCGCACGCCGGGCGGTCCACCGGGCCGCCGCGGACATGCCTAACGACAAGCACGGCGTGAACCGGCTGTTTACGGTGCCGCTCATATTCGCCGCGGCACTGCTCAGTTTTTCCCACGGCGCAAATGATGTCGCGAATGCGGTGGGGCCGCTGGCTGCGATCGCCGATTCCGTACTGTCCGGAACGGTGGCCGCGAAAGCGACGATCCCGGTATGGGTCATGGCGATCGGGGCGCTCGGAATCGCGGTTGGCCTCGCGCTGTTCGGACCGAAGTTGATCCGCACGGTCGGCTCGGAAATAACCGATATGGATCAGATGCGTGCGTTCAGTATCGCGATGGCCGCGGCGCTGACGGTTATCGCAGCGTCGCAGCTGGGCTTGCCGGTCAGTTCGACCCATATCGCCGTCGGCGGCGTTTTTGGCGTCGGGTTTCTGCGCGAGTACATCAAATCGACGCACGAGCGCATGCTGGATGAAATCCGGCTTCACCACCAGGGCAGCGACAGGACCGTCGTCGAAAATTTCCTCATCGAGTACGAAAGCGGTACGCTCGAACGCAAGGGCGAGATGCTGCGCCTGCTGAAGTCGGGTTCATCAGTGCCGCACCTGACGCGCAAGGAACGCAAACGGCTGAAGAAGCTGTATCGCAAGGCGCTTGTCAAACGCGCGGCGCTGCTGAAAATTGTTGCCGCCTGGTTCGTTACGCTGCCGGCTTCGGCATCGATGGCGGCCGGCCTGTATTTGCTGATCCGCGGAATCATGCTGCCCTAGTCGGCGCCCCGGCGAGCGCGCCCGGGGCGAACAACGATGCATCGAGGGAGAACAATATGAACTCAGCAGCCAGACGCCGGGTGTTCGCGACGACCGCCGTGGTCGGCGTGTTCGTCACCTGGTATTTCAATATCCTGTTCATGCTCGAGACAGGCGGCTTTTCACTCACCGGGTTTGTCATGGCGAGTTATGCCAACCACGCCTCGGCCTCAATCAGCAACGACCTGCTCGTCGCCGTTTTCACGTTTCTGTTCTGGTCCTGCACCGAAGCGAAGCGACTCGGGATGAAACACTGGTGGCTGTACGTCGTCGCGACGTTCACGATTGCCGTTGCTTTTGCGTTTCCGCTGTTCATGTACATGCGCGAGCGGGCGCTCCCGTCGGCGCCGCAGGACCAGCGCGGTTAGGCTGCCTGACGATGACGAAAAGCGCGCAGCCATTCGTTCCCGAACGCCACGAACTGGCACCGACGCGCTGGTTCGAGGATTTCACGCTCGGTGAGCGTTTCCCGTTACCGTCGCGCACGATGACGGATGCCCTGTTCGCGGCGTTTCAGCTCGCCTCGGGTGACAACCATCCGATCCATTACGACGCACACTATTGCGCCCGGCACGGCCACCCCGGACTGCTCGCGCACGGTATGCAGGTGTTTATCCAGACGGCTGCCGGTGCCGGAATGTTTCCGCACTGTACCGGCGACAGTCTCGTTGCGTTTACGGAAGCGTCGTGTCGCTTTCTCGCGCCGGTTTATGCCGGCGATACGGTTTATCCGGATCTGGAAATCGTCGCGCTGGAACCGCAAACGAGCACCGGGGTCGTGACGTTGAAGGCAACCGTCAACAAGCACGACGGTACTCTCGTCATGGAGGGACAGCACAAGTACGTGATCAGGAAACGTCCCTCGCCGGCAGCTTAGCGGCGCCGCCGTGTATGCGGAAAGTGCGGCACGCAGGGTCGGGCGATCCGCAAACCGCCACGCGGAATCGTGGCGGAATTCGCCGGCCGGGCCGCGCTTGTCCCGGTAATGTCAAATCGCCTTACGTAATCCCTGGGCTGGCCGGTCGTCCGCCAGCGCCGGAAATCATGTCGCGGGCTTCATCGGACGGCGGCAGGCTCGGTTTCAGACGGGCTTTGAAATTGAACGGATCCGTATCGATGTCTTCGAGTTCGATGGCGCCTGTCAGCACATCCTGTTTCCATGCGGCGTGTTCCGCTTCGCGCGCGACAAACTCGGGCATCACTTCGTGGGCGAACAATTCGAGCGATGCGCAGATGTCCTCGTGCGTGTTCTTGCCGGCCTGGTTCAGCAGTATGACCTGGTCGACGCCGGTATCCGCCAGGTCGCGCAACCGTTGCCGGATCGTGTCGGGAGATCCGATCAGCTCGGAGCCGGAACGAACCTGGCCTTCGGGTGTTTCGCGCCAGGCTGCGTACTTTTCCCAGATACTCACTTCCCCCGGTTTGAACGGACCTTCCTTGTTGTACAGCTGCAGCGCGAACTGGAAAAACGTCCAGCCGGCCGCTTTAGTCCAGGCTTCCTCGTCCGTCTCGCAACACATGAATCCCGCGACGACGGCGATATTCGGATTTACCGCGTAATCCGCGAGCTTCTCCTGATCGTGGATGAATGTGTTGTAGTAGGCGTTCACCCAGGCGCGCGCGGCGGCGAGGTCGACGAACTTGAAACACAGCGCGCCCATACCGCGATGCGCCGCGTAGCGGATCGTATCGAGTTGCGAGCATGCGACCCACAACGGCGGATGCGGTTTCTGCATCGGCTTCGGCAGTACGGCGCGCAACGGAAACCTGAAGAACGGTCCGTCGTATTCCCAGCCATGATTCCAGAACATCGGCAGCGCGCATTTCACGGCGTCCTCCCACACGACCCGCTTGTCACGAAAACGCAGGTTGAACGGATGTAATTCCGTCACGGATGCGCCTTCGCCAAGGCCGAGCTCGACCCGTCCGTCAGACAACAGATCGAGTGTCGAGACCTTTTCCACGACCCGCGCCGGGTGGTTCGTGGTCAACTGCACGATGCCGTGCCCGAGACGGATTTGTTTCGTGCGCTGGCTCGCGGCGGCGAGAAACACTTCGGGTGCGGAGGAATGTGAATACTCCTCGAGAAAGTGGTGCTCCACCTCCCACGCGTAGTGGTAACCGAGCCGGTCCGCGAGTTCAATCTGGTCCAGCGACTGCTGCAGGAGCTGACGCTCGCTGTCCTCGGTCCACGGCCGCGGCAGCTGGTGTTCGTAGAAGATGCCGAATTTCACGCTTTCTCTCCCGTCCCGGCCGCCCGGGTGGCGGCGGGGTCAGTATGTCGGATCCCGGCGCGGCTTGTGAACAGGGGCCGACCATTCAGGTCGTGCGGGCAGCTGATCGCGCCGGTCCGACCGATCCGGGCGGGCGTCGGGTGTCGGCCTCGGGGTGCCGCGCATTCGTTGTATGATCGCAGCCGGTTGATTTTGCCAACCCGGTAACTGCCGATTGCGGCCACGCTGATCACGAGCCGATCGTGCCGTCGCCCGTCCTTTCACAAGCACTACAGGAGCACATAGTCATGACGACGAAGACAGCGCTGATTACCGGTTCGACGAGCGGGATCGGACTTGGTATCGCGCGCGCGTTTGCCGGGCAGGGAATGAATATCGTGTTGAACGGTTTCGGCGATGCGGCAGAGATCGAAGCGCTGCGCGGTTCGCTCGCAACGGAGTTCGGCATCACGGTCACCTACGACGGCGCCGACATGACGAAGCCGCAGGAAATCGAACAGATGATGCAGACCGCGATCGGGGAGTTCGGTCGTATCGATGTTCTCGTGAACAACGCGGGCATCCAGCACGTTGCGCCGATCGAGGAATTCCCGGTTGAAAAGTGGGACGCCATCATCGCGATCAACCTCGTTTCCGCGTTTCACACGATCCGTCACGGGCTGCCGGGAATGAAGACAAGCGGCTGGGGCAGGATCATCAATATTGCATCCGCGCACGCCCTGATCGCCTCACCGTTCAAATCGGCCTATGTCACGGCGAAGCACGGCATCGCCGGATTGACGAAAACCGTTGCGCTGGAAGCCGCCGAAAGCGGCGTTACCGTGAATGCGATTTGTCCCGGTTACGTCCTCACGCCGCTCGTCGAAAAGCAGATCCCGGATACGGCGAAGGCACGCGGACTGACCCAGGAGCAGGTCATCAACGACGTGCTGTTGGCCGCGCAGCCGACGAAAAAATTCGTCACGGTCGATCAGGTAGCGTCGCTCGCGACCTACCTCGCGAGCGACGCGGCGGCGTCCATCACCGGCGCAATGTTATCGATCGACGGCGGCTGGGCGGCGCACTAGGAAGTTTCGCGCGTCCCTGGCAGCCTCAGGCAATCGTAGCGAGCAAGGTGGGAGAGCGAGTGTAAAAACGTGCGATATTGAGGAGCATAGTGGTGCAAGGTGACGAAAAATCGCGCGTTTTTGCGCCGCTGTCCCGCCGGCGCAGCAGATTGCTCCTGAGTCCGACAGGCTGCTAGACGAGGTCGACTCCGAACAGGGCGCCATGGGCCCAGAAAACAAACACGGCGTAGAGCACGAGCCCGAGCGCGATCGCGATGGCATCGCTGTAAGGCGTCGTGAGCCCGGGGATCGGGCGCTGGGTGCGCGTTTTCATCGAGATACGGTCAACGATCGCCCACACGAGAAACGACCCGAACAACAGCAAATCGGCGAGTGTGCCGTTCACGAGCAGGTGCGCGAAGGCCCAGATTTTCGTCGCCGCGAGCAGTGGCTGTTTCGCCGCGGCGCGGATTTTCCCCGGCAGATTTGCGGCCAGAAACAACGGAAAGACGAACAGCATCAGCAGCATTGTGATGTGACGCATCCACGCCGGCGGTGAATACAGCACCACGGGGTCCTGGCGCGCGATGCTGTAGCCGTAACAGATCATGATGAAACCGGCGAGTGCGATCACGCTGTAAACGCCTTTCCAGGTCTTCAGGCCAACCCGCTCGACCATGCCGTTGCGCCAGCTTTCGTTAATGATGGACACGGAATGCACCGTAAAGAACAGGATGATGCCAAAGACGAGGACGGTCATAATCGGGTTGCTCCGCGCGGTTGCTCAAGCCTCAACCGGCTGCTGGTTTTGCGTCTGCCGGGGTGTCCGAACTATAAACCTGAACCCGGACAAATACATAACTCCGCGCGGCGTTCGTTCTGCAGTGCATCAAATTTGCGCGCGGTCATAACCGCCGCCACGGCCAGGGATTATTCGCTAATCCATAATGCTTGGACTATACTGCCAGAGGCTCCCCGCTCGAGATTTCCTGCAAATACCGGCGATTCTGTCGCTTCTCCATGTTCATTCCCTGCCGCCTGGCGGTCGGGGGCAGGTGGTGCGTCGCGAATTCTAGGCATCGGGTTGGACGGTACGGGAGAGTGCTGGCGATAGGTATTCGCCCAAACAAATAGAACTTGGAGTAGACATGCAACAGAACAAATTATATGTCGGAAATTTTCCGTACTCGGTTGACGAGGAGCAGTTGCGCGGACTTTTTTCGCCTTACGGGGAGATTGAGGAACTCGCGCTGATCATGGATCGCGAGACGGGACGTTCGAAAGGTTTTGCCTTCATCACGTTTGTCACGCAACAGGCGGCAGAAACTGCACTCGAGAAAAACGGTCACGACCTCGCCGGTCGGGCACTGCGCGTGAACATGGCGCAGGAAAAAGGCGGTGGTCGCGGTGGCCGACGCGGTGGCGGTGGCGGCGGCGGCGGTGGCGGCGGCCGCTGGTAGGTCGCACGAAACGCAAATTTCGCAACCCGCCAGGGCGAATACCCTGGCGGGTTTTTTTTTGCCTCGTGGAATGTTTCCCGGTGATGCATGCGCACCGCCACGGGTCGTTTCAGTAGTGCGGGGGAACGTCGTCGGCGGGGTTGCCGGGTTCCGCGGGTGGCGCCAGCGCGGCGACCCGTTCGAGTAACGAGTCGCAGCGCGCTTCGAGATTTTCGATTCGTCGTTGCTGCGCCAGGATCGTGTCGCTCAACGTGTCCACGACGTGCTCGTGGTAGGCAATCTTCGTTTCGATCGCGATGAATCGTTCTTCGTCTGACACCGTCGGGCCCTCCACTCGGACTTCTGCTTGTATGATCGCAAATTGCACGGCAGAAAGCTCATCGGCGGCGAACGCTCAACGGTATTGCGAGGGACACGAACATGGTCGACAGGTTGAAAGACAAAACTGCGCTCATCACCGGCGCAAGCCGCGGCATCGGCTACGCGATCGCGGCGGCGTATGCCGCCGAGGGCGCACGTCTTGCACTGAATGCACGCGAACCCCGACGTCTCGACGCAGCCGCACAGACGCTCGCGACGACGTACGGCGTTGATGTCGACGTCCACGCATGCGATGTCTCGGACCGCGCCGCGGTCGACGCTATGATCGCCGCGTTTGAGCGCACCTCGCCCCTCGATATCGTGGTCAACAATGCCGGCATCCACAAATCCGCGGCGTTTCTCGATTACACGCCTGAGGATTTTCGAAAAATTCTCGACGTGAATATCTACAGCGTATTCCACGTCACGCAGGCGGCATTGCCGCACCTGATCGCGCGCGGCACCGGACGTGTGATCAATATCGCGTCGTCGGCCGGCAAATGGGGTTCACGTAACCAGAGTGCCTATAACGCGTCGAAGCATGCCGTCGTTGGACTCACGCGCTGCCTCGCGCTCGAGATGGCCCCGCACAACGTTCTCGTCAATGCGATCTGCCCCTGGATCGTCGATACCGACCTGGCCGACAGCTTCATGCGCGAGCACGCCGCGGCTGCCGGGGTACCGCAGGCGGAGTTTGAACAGGCCATCAAGAATTCCGTGCCGCTGAAGCGCTGGATCAAACCGGAGGAGGTGGCGAGTCTCGCGGTGTTCCTCGCTTCTGATGAATCGAGTTACATCAACGGACAATCGTGGAGCGTGGATGGGGGGTACACGATGACGTGAGTGCGGTCGTCGCGAGGTCCCGCCGCGATGGTAATTTCACCGGCGCCTGCGTAGGCTGGTAGCGGAACTGCCGTGCGCGTGCCACGGCGCCCGTATCGCCATGAGGAGGACCGCCATGCCCACGAAATCGAATTCAGGTGCCGGGTTCCCGGTTGAGGAAGCCAGCATCGCGCAGGCGCAGGCCGCGCTGCGAAACGGCGATGCGACGGCGCGCAGCATTACCGAAGCCTACCTTGCGAGAATCGCCGCTTATGATCAGAGCGGGCCGACCCTGAATGCGGTGGTGACGACGAACCCGCAGGCACTCGAGCGCGCTGATGAACTCGATGCCAGCATGCGCGACACCGGCGGATTCGTCGGCCCCCTGCACGGCATGCCAATTCTCGTGAAAGACAACGTCGAGACGACCGCGATGCCGACGACGCAGGGCACGATTGGCATGGCCGGGTATCAGCCGCACGAGGACGCGACCGTCATTCAGCATCTCGAATCCGCCGGCGCGATTATCCTCGGCAAAACGACCCTGCCCGATTTCGCGACATCGTGGTGGGCTTATTCCTCGCTCAGTGGCGAGACACGCAATCCCTACGCACTCGATCGCGATCCGGGTGGTTCCAGCTCCGGCAGCGGTGCCGCCGCCGCAGCGAGTTTCGCCATGGCGGCTATCGGCACGGATTGCGGCGGGTCGATTCGGGTGCCGAGTTCCTTCGACAATCTTGTCGGCGTGCGCTCGACCCCGGGAATGATCAGCCGCAAGGGCTCCGGGCCGCTCGTGTTCTTCCAGGACACGATCGGCCCGATGGCGCGTACCGTTACCGACGCGGCCATCGTATTCGACGCACTCGTCGGTTATGACGCCGGGGATACGCTGACCGCGCACTACCTCACCGCACGCGCACCCGAAACCTACACCGACGCGCTCGACCCCGACGGCCTGCGCGGCGCCCGGATTGGCCTCGTGAGGAACGCGCTCGGCGCGGACGACGATCCGTTTGCCGCACCCGTGAACGCGCTCGTGCGTGAAGCCGTCGCGGCGATGGCGGCAGCCGGCGCGCACGTCGTGGAACTCGAAATCCCGGATCTGTTGCCGTATGTGCTCGCGACGTCGATGTACGTGAATTGCTCGAAATACGAGATCAATGAATTTCTGCGCGCACGGCCCGAAGCCGGGATCCGTTCACTGCAGCAGATGTTCGAGCAGCGGAAATATCACCCCATGCTCGACCTTCTCGAAGCCTGTGTTCGCGGGCCGGAAATGCCCGAGTACGATCCGCAGTATTACCGGCGTCTCGCGGCGCGCGAGGAGTTCGCCCGGGTCGTGGTCAATTGCATGGGTGGCGACGCGCTCGATGCGCTCGTGTTCCCGAGCGTTCAGGTCGTACCGCCGAGCCGCGAGCAGCTGAAAGATCGCGTCTGGACGACGCTGACGTTTCCGACGAATACACTGATTGCCTCGCAGACCTGGATGCCGGCGATCACCGTGCCGGCGGGATTCAGCGCCGACGGGCTGCCCGTCGGCCTCGAGTTTCTCGGCAAACCCTATGCCGAACCGACCCTGTTCAAACTCGCCTATGCGTTCGAACAGGCCACCGGTCACCGGCGTGCACCGGGCGCGACCCCGCCGCTGCAACAGCGGGGATAGACCGGAGAACCCTCGCCCGGCGCGGGTCGGGAATGCGGCGACGGCCTAATCGGCGGCGATCGAACGAATGATGTAACCGCCGGAGCGTTCGTCGAGTTCGAGTTCGAGAAATCCGCGGGACTGGGCTTCCTCGAGCAACTTGTTGAACGAGCGTACGCCGTAATAACCCTCGTTGAATCCCGGGCGTCGCCGCTTCAGCGCCTGTTTCACCATCGAGCCCCACAGATCCTGATCACCGCGTTCATTGTGCAGGGCATCGGCGGTTTCGACGACGAGGTCGATCGCCTGTTGCAGGGGATCTTCGCCCGTCGACTCTTCGGCGGTCGCTTCCTCGCTCGCCGGTTTCGCTTTTGTCGACGTGGTTTTCTTTTTCGATTGCTGTCGCTGGCGGGCGCGCTTGTTCGCTTCGTCTTCGCGCACGAGGTCGTCGTAGAAAATGAACTCGTCGCAATTACTCATGAGCAAATCGGACGTGGAGTTCTTGACCCCGACCCCGATGACGATTTTCGCGTTCTCCCGCAGCTTGCTCACGAGCGGGGAAAAGTCCGAATCGCCGCTGATGATCACGAATGTATCGACATGGGATTTCGTGTAACAGAGGTCGAGTGCATCGACCACCATGCGGATGTCGGCGGAATTCTTGCCGGACTGGCGCACATGCGGGATATCGATCAGCTCGAACGCCGCTTCGTGCATTGCTTCCTTGAATGCCTTGTAGCGATCCCAGTCGCAATACGCCTTCTTGACCACGATGCTGCCCTTGACGAGGAGGCGTTCCAGGACGCGCTTGATGTCGAATTTCGCATACTTCGCGTCCCGTACGCCGAGCGCGATGTTTTCAAAATCGCAGAACAGTGCGAGGTTCAGGTTTTGCGGATCGGTCGCCATCGGTGCAGTTCCTTCGTGCGCGAAGGCCGCACTATACCGAAGTACCGTGACACTGTATCGGCTTTCGGCAAATGGCAATCGCGAATGATTCGCGCTATGTTCCGGCGGGAAACTAGGCGGCGAACAGGCAGGGGAGAAGCACCGATGGATACCGAACTTAAGGGCGTAATCGACGACACGCAGGCGATGTACCGACAGGATCCGGACAAGGCCAGGCTCGTGTTCAAAACCTCATCGAATCTCGGCGGACGCTTTCGCTCCGATGTCCGGATCCGCGAGCACTCGCTGGTCATCGACGAGCCGAAAGGGATCGGCGGCAGCGACATGGGGCCGAGTCCGGTCGAAGTGATCCTCGCGGCGCTCGGCAGTTGTCAGGAGATCACGTACCGCGCTTACGCAACGGCGATGGGTATCGAACTCGACAGCGTCTCGGTGGAACTCGAGGGTGACATCGACTTCCGCGGTTTTTTCGCCGTAGACGACACGGTCAGAGCCGGCTTTGAGAATATCCGCGCCGTCGTCACGATCGAATCGAAAGCGTCGGCGGACGAGCTCGCGAAACTGCGCGATGTCGTCAACGCCCACTGTCCGGTTCTCGATATCCTGCAGAACCCCGTGCCGGTTACGCTCGACTTCGTTACCGGCGGGTCGGACTGAAGTCGTCCCGTTCGCCGGGCGACGCGGGCCCGCTTTCGGGGTCGTCGTCTTCCCAGCTGTAGTGTTTCTCGGCCGGCGGCGGATCCCGGTGACGGCAGATGAGCGCGAGCGCGATTCCGATCAGTGCGCCGGCGAGATGGCTTTCGTAGGAGATCGCCGGATCGGTTGGAAACACACCCCAGATCATGCTGCCGTAGAGAAAGAACACGATCAGGGCCAGCGCGATCGCACGGCGATCCCAGCGCAGCGTTCCGATCGTAAACACGAAGAACATCATGCCGAACGTAAGACCGCTGGCGCCGATGTGGTAATTCGGTCGTGCGAACAGCCACACCGCGATCCCCGCGCCGAAATAGATCGCGGGAATAACGAGTCGCGCGCTCAGCGGATAGCCGTAGATCAGCGCCGTGCCGAGCACGATGAGCGGCGCGGTATTACCGATGAGGTGTGACCACGAGCCGTGGATCAGCGGACCCGTGAGAATGCCCGCCAGTCCGTGCATGCTGCCGGGGTAGTTCCCGTAGACTCCGAGGTCGAGGCCGAGCAGCGACTCGATAATTTTGATCAGCCACAAGACGAGCGTAAAACCAACCGCGAGGTGCACGGCCCGCCGGAAGCGGGCGGCGTCGGTGTGGGCATTCACGCGCCGGCCGCGTCGCTATGGCGGGTCCGCGCATCGAGCGCGTGAGACATCCTCACCCCAAGGGTGGATTGCGCGGAAAGCGGGGCAGGCTGTCGTCGATTGCCACCCAGTTCTGCGCCGTTTCGCACCACATGTTCATCTCGGGTTTCAGCCACGAGGTGTCATCGAGCGTTCCGGCCTTGAGGAAGATCATGCCGGGCATTACGTCCGGGGCGGAATACAGCGGCGAGCCGCACGCGCCGCAGAAGTAGCGATTCACGGCCTGGCCGGTTTCCTTGCCTTGTGTCGCGTACAGCGTCATATCGCCGCTGAATTCGATGGCGTCGGACGGGACGGCAACGACGATCGACAACGCTGAACCGGATTGTTTCTGACAGTCGGTGCAATGGCACACGGCCGTCATCGCCGGTTGTGCCTCGCTTGCGTAGCGGACTTTGCCGCACAGGCAGCCACCATTCATTTTCGACATTTGTTGTGTCCTCCGGTTTCGACCGCGGATCCCGGCCCGCTTTACGTCGCGACCAAATTGTCGCCGACGCATCGGGTCCGGCTTCGCGACCGCGTTATTAGTGAGCGTGGTTATGGGTTAAATTACCCTGTGAACACGAGGAATGCACGAAAATGAAACTCGCGATGAACATCCGCAACTGGGGTTCGACGGCGACGCCGGAGTTTGCACGCGCCTGCGCCGAAGCGGCGGATCAATCCGGGCTCGATGCGATCTGGTTCAATGATCACATCGGCTTGCCGCCGACAATCGAGAACAATGAGTACGGCATCCCGTCCGATATGGGGGTGATACTCGACCCGCTCGGTTTCGCGACGTATCTCGCGGCGTGCACGCAACGGATCCGGTTCGGGACCGGGGTACTGATCCTGCCGTACCGTCCGCAGATTCTTACTTCGAAACTGCTCGCGACGATCCAGGTCCTGTCGCACGGTCGATTTCTGCTCGGCGTGGGTCCCGGCTATCTCGAAGAAGAATTCCGCGCGCTCGGCGTGCCGCGAAACCGGCGCGGCCGGGACACGGACGATATAATCGATTTTCTGCACCGCTGCGCCGAAGCGGAATTGATCGAAGCGAACGGGCAGCCGTTGCTGCTGTCGCCGAAACTCGACTGCCCGCCGATTTACATCGGCGGGAGTCCGAAAATCGCCATCCCGCGCACGGTTCGTTGCGGCGACGGCTGGATGCCCGTGGGATTCCTGCCCGACGAACTCGCGCCGCATATCGCCGAACTGAATCAGCGCGGGGCCGAGGCCGGCCGCGGCCCGCTCGAGGTGGTTGCGATGAAAACCTTACCGCTGAACGATCGCGCCGCGGCGATCGATCTCGCCGCGGCTTATCGCGATGCCGGGGTTACCCACCTCGTGCACACTCAGGGATACGACAGTCCGGCACAATACGCTGAAATCGTTCAGCAAATTGACGGTGAAATCCGCGCGGCACTGTAATTCGGCGCGACGATATACCGCAGCGACCGCCACACAGACCAGGTAACAGGGTGGGTTTATGAACAAACAGGATTTCTACGCGGACGCGCGCGACGATGTCGCCGGGCCGCTCGACGGCATTACGGTCATCGAAGCGACAACGACCTGGGCGGGACCGATGGCCGGCTGCGTGCTCGCGGATTTCGGTGCGACGGTGATCAAGGTCGAGCATCCTGAAGGCGAGGTCGCGCGCCGCCTGCCGCCGTTTCTGCCTGATTCGAAGCTGACGATCTTCAACGAAACGGTAAACCGTAACAAGCAAAGCCTGTCACTCGACCTGCGACAGGAGTCGGGCCGCAACGTGTTTCTCGAACTGTGCGCCGGCGCCGACATCGTGATCGAGAATTTCAGACCCGGCACGATGATGAAATGGGGCGTCGGTTACCGCGATGTCGCGGCCGTGAAGGCAGACATTATTTACGTCTCGATCAGCGGCTTTGGCCAGTTCGGCGAGTTGTCCGACCGGGTGGGCTACGATCCGCTCGCACAGAACTACTGTGGCTGGACGTCGCTGAACGGGGAACCCGACGGCGGGCCGGTCAAGGCGCCAACTTTTCTCGGCGACGACCTCGGCGGACTCAACGGCGCCATGGGCGCGCTCGCGGCGCTGCAACACCGCCACCGCACCGGTGAAGGCCAGCACATCGACGTTGCGCTCGTCGATGGTCTCGTGTTCCAGAGCAACGGCAACCTGACGGCCGGCGCGCTCGGCGTGCCGATCCCGCGCATGGGCAACGAGTTTTCACTCGCCGCGCCGACGAACCGGTTCGCGTGCGCTGACGGTTATGTTTACGCTGGCGTCCTGCTCGATTCGCACTGGAAATCGCTCGCCGGATTGCTCGGCAAACCGGATCTTGCAGACCTTGCCGCCGCCGATCGCATCCGCCAGCGCGATTTGATGAATGGTCTCGTCGCCGGTTATTGCGCGGCGCGCACGACGGACGAAGTCGTCACCGCATTCAGCGACCTCGGATTACCGGCAACCCGGGTGAACACGTACGAAGAGTGCGCAAAACTCGGGCACATCGCCGACCGTGACATGCTGCAGGCGACGACGCTGAGTGACGGTTCATCGGTACCGTTGACCGGTCCGGCGGCGAAATTCTCGCGCACCCCGACCCGGGTCCGTGCCGGCGCCCCCGCACTCGGCGCGGATACGCAGGCGATCCTGCAACGCCTGGGCTACGACGATGAGGCGATCGCGCAACTGCGTACTGACGGGATTTGCTGATCCGGTGCCATCACCCGCGGAATCCGCGCAAACGATGAGCGCATCGTGGACGGTCTATATCGTCCGCTGCAGCGACGCGAGCCTGTACACGGGGGTGGCGAAGGACCTCGCGCGACGAATCGAACAACACAACGCCGGTGCCGGTGCGAAGTACACCCGATCGCGCCTGCCGGTGACGCTCGTTTACAGCGAAGCGGCCGCGGATCGCAGCGCCGCGCTGCGACGCGAGATCGAGATCAAGCGTTTGCCGGCAGCATCGAAACGGCGCCTCGCCGGGGCCACGTAGCGCGTTGCGCGACCGCCGAAGCGATCACCCCCGTGGCGCACCTGGCGCGGAATTGCGCGAGTGTTGCAGTCCGTCGCGCGTCGCCGTGGCAATGTGCTTGAACGCGGCAAATCCGGTATCGAGTTCGTCACCGCTAACGCGAGGACGGCAAGCGACGAGGATCCCCAGCGGCTTGCCGTTGATGTGCAACGAGTAGAGAAACGCGGGTTTGCCGCCAAGCAGCTTCAGCGGCAGGCCCGCGAGCGCGCGCGCGTGCTTGTCCGCTTGCCAGTGAAATGCCGCCGGCTTTGCCATCAGTTTTTCGAGCAGCGGATTGTCGTCGAGCGGGATCGCGTGCGCTCGGAACGGCGCCGGCACGTCGAGTCCGCGATGCGCCCGCAGCCACAGATCCGGAGAGGTCCTGTCGCGCATCAACAATAGCGCGAGACCCATGCCCGTCACGTCGCAGATCGCCTGCAGCGCGAGCGGCAGCAACGCCGCGGCCGGCTCGCCGGCGGCGGCACCACGGCTGATTTTCTCGAGGCTGTCCTTCAGCGCACGGCGCGTTTTCTGCCGCACGTCGGACCCGGTCTGCGCAACGGTCGTTCGTTCCGGGGTGACGGTTTCAACCCGGGTAAGCGATGATGGCGGCGATGGCGATGGCGATGGCGATGGCGATGGCGATGGCGATGGCGCGTCCATCGTGACCGCGCGCGAGGACGCGGTTGTCGCGCCGTTCGCACGGCGTGCAGTTGCACCCGGCGACATCAGATTCAGCGCCGGTGCATAGCTTGGGTAATGAGCGCCGGCGCGAGCGGCTTCGACGGTGGTACGGCGCAGGCTTAGCGCAACGTCATGCGCGCTGCGGCCGGTGAAATCCTCGATTTCCGTGTACAGCTCGTCGAGCACCTGTTCGTCCCAGTCTTGCCCTGTGGCGTCGGCAAAGCGGGCCGCGAGGTCGAGGCATTTCGTGGCCGTCAGGCGGGCATCGTGGCTATCCGGTGGTGCCGGCAGGAAGTCGTCGAACGTCGCCCGATCGAGTTTGCTGCCCGGTTCACGGGCGAGTCGCTCGAGATACGCCAGGCCTTCCCGGGCGAGCGCGGCGGCGAGCAGTTCGTCGCCGTTCAGACCACCGGCGAGCGCACCGATCGCGCGTGCCTGCCGCGACGCGTGGTGAGCGCGGCACAGCGTCCGGGTGAGTTCCTCACCGAGGTCGGGGTCGACGACGTCCTCGAGTATGCTCGCCTGGCTGATGCGGCCGGGGAGCTCGGCCATGCCCATGAATAATATCGCGCGCGGGATATCGCCGACGGGTGCGCGCCCCGCGCGTCTCAGGTCGGCATTGACCTGCGCAAACAGATTGAGCGCTACCGCGGGGTCGCCTTCCGCGACTTGTCTTATGTGCACCAGCGAGGTGCCGCGACGTGTGCCGAGCTCACGGATTCGCGCGTTACTTGCCCGCAGGATAGGGACGAGCTGCTGGCCGCGCCCGGTGCGCGGGCAAGCCGGTTCAGCGGCTGCGGCGGCGGAATTCATGCTTATCTCGACGTGTGTTCGGATCGGTCCACCCCCTACAGCGGCCGCGGGCGTGCGTGCTTTAGCGGCCTGACAGCGCGCTCGCGCCATGCTCGCGACGATTGCCTAAGTCCGACAGACTGCTAGTCGGGATCGGGCATGGCGAGCGCAAAGCGCAGGGAGCGACGCACCGTCGGCCACTCGGAATCGAGGATCGAGAACACCACGGTGTCGCGATAGGAGCCGTCGGGCGCACGTTGATGTTGCCTGAGCACGCCATCCTGTTTCGCGCCGAGGCGGGCAATCGCGGCGCGTGAGGCGCGGTTGTGCCAGTGCGTGCGGAATTCGACCGCGATCGCACCGAGTGTTTCGAATGCATGCTGCAGCAGCAGCAGTTTACATTCGCTGTTCAGCGCGGTGCGCTGTACGTGCCGCGCATACCAGGTGTAGCCGATTTCGAGTCGGTGGTGGATTGCATCGACGTTAAGGTAGCGGGTCGTCCCGACGACGACACCGCTGTCGTTGTGCCGGACCGCGAACGGCATCGCCCCGGCGTGTTCACGTGCTGCGAGTGCGTCGTCGATGTAGCTGCCGACAGCTTCCGGTGCCGGGATGTGTGTATACCACAACTTCCACAGCTCCCCGTCACGTGTGGCCGTCGCGAGTTCGTCGGCATGTGCGTGTGCGAGTGGTTCGAGCGTGACGTGGCGACCACTGAGCGCGACCGGTTCGATCCAGCGACTCATCGGCATGCGCGCCGGTGTCTAGTTCTCATGGAGAGCCTGCCGGCGGGCCGCGGCATATTCGTCGTAAGTCAGGTCTTCGTGACCCTGCAGCGCGGTGCATTGCAGATCCTCGGCCGACTCGTAGACGTGCGCCTCGTTCGCGGACCGGCAGGCGTGTTGAGCCCCAACGGCGTAGCCGAACCGTTTCAGCGATTCACCGCTGCAGGCGGTGCCGGCGAGCACGATGGCGCACACGAATAAGAGGATTGATACCCGTTGCACATACCTAGAAGCGGTCTGAAAAATAGAGGATGTCGCGTTGCACCCAGAAATCGGTGATGACAAGGCGCCGTGCGCAGGGAATGGTGGTTCCATTTCCAGGTACGGTAACGCCGTCAGCG